>ERZ773147.1356-NODE-1356-length-25703-cov-48.458710_pt1 | contig 25703 bp, 20 predicted proteins | sample MGYA00580851_ERZ773147 | MGnify/ENA primary metagenome ERZ773147 (study PRJEB29015, sample SAMEA2737818) | human gut metagenome | biome: human gut; feature: human-associated habitat; material: faeces | place: China | collected 2012 ... | reverse complement strand
CGCGGCGAGTAGAGCCGGATTGGCTGCCGCCGGCTCCAAAGTACCATTTCCGGTAAGCGGGAACGGAAGAAGGGGTACCGGCAGAAGAAGTAGTTGGAGTATTCATAAGGTATTAAAGAGTTGAGGATTAATCAACAAAGCGCTAAAAGGAAACAACCCCCAGTAGTAGTCTTTTTTTCTAGCGTTATCCGGATTTCATGTCAATAGAATTTTATTTGAATATTTCTGTTATCATCAAAAACATAACAAATATTTTCCATTTAAAAATAATAATATTATTTTACAATCAATACTTTCTATCTATAGACGCAATTATTTTCTATTTGTTAGAAAAAATTTTGATAGGATGTCGTTCCTTTCTGGTGTCATTCAAATTCCTGTGAAAAACGTTTATTCCATGGAAAAAGAGTGTTTGCCGTCTCCCTAGTTTGTCTTCTCGGATTTGTCGCAACCCTTAAAATTGTATGATTGATAGAACTATTTCCGATTTTTGGAGTCTTAAGCTAATCCTCTCATCTGGAACTCCAACAACTTCTTCCGATAAATCGAGAGCATAAAAAACTTCGTCACTACCGAGTGTTTTTTACAGTTTACATACTCTCTGCATAGGTGTGTTGTATGACCTAATGATCTAAGGAATCTACAGGGAATTACGAGAAGTCTTCCTGCTTTTCAGTTCTTCTGCCAGCTATTTGTAATTCCGGCAATGACTCCTCTTCTCATGCGGTTTCTGCTACTGTAGCAAAAATGGTGATGCTAAAGTGGTGCAACTTTTCTTGCGTTTTGGTACGTTTTTACGCGTTTTTAATAATTTTTGAGAGAAGCGGGAAGAGAAAGAAAAGCCTCACAAGTGGTTAACTTGTAAGGCTTTATTTTGGTAGGCCCGGTAGGATTCGAACCTACGACCAAGGGATTATGAGTCCCCTGCTCTAACCGCTGAGCTACGAGCCCGTTGCAGAACAACGTGAAAGGATGCTAGCAGAATTGGAGGAGGAAAGCAAAGTTTTTATCCTGCAGTAAACGTTTTGGATTTGCGAATGGGCCGGGAGGCGGGAGAGGCCGGAGAAAGGTTCAGACTTGCAGCTTCGTCCAGCTCCGCCCCTTGACGATTTTATAGAGGATGGCGGATTGGACGGCCATTTCAAAGGCGAAAACCAGCCAGATGCCCCACAAAGTCATGGTTTCCGGTGCCAGCCTGAACCATACCCAGGTGCAGACGACCCGGAAAAAGCCCATAATGCCGTAGGAAATAAGCATGACTCTCCGGGTGTCTCCCGCGCCGCGCAGGGACATTTTCATCACGATGCAGGCGGCGAAGAAGGGTTCCACCACCAACATGGTGCGCAACACGGGGATTCCGGTATCAATGAGGGTCGTGCTGCCGTTGGAAAATATCTCCATGAACAGGGCGGGAAAGGCACTGAAGAGCACTCCCAGGCCTGTCATGAAGATGACGGCGTACCGCATGCATTTCCAGATGGTGATGCGGGCCATAAGCGCGTTCCGGGCGCCCAGGTATTGCCCCACGAGCGTGGAAGCGGCCATGCCGATGGCGAAGCCGGGCAGGAAGCTGAGCGATTCAATGCGGACGGCAATATTGTGGACGCCCAGCACGCCTTTAACAGGCAGTTCACTGATGATGGAAAGGCAGAACATCTGGATGCCCCACATGCCGAAGACTTCCACGGCCTGCGGCAGCCCGATTTTCAGGATGCGCTTCTGCATGCCCATGTCCGGCCGCAGATGGGAAAAGCTGAGGTACAGGGGCGGGGCATAGTGTTCTCCCCGTTCCCGGACAAGTTCTTCCAGGGATTCATTTTTCCTGCCCGTGAAGATTTTTTTTCTGCGCCGCAGCATGATGAACAGCAGGATGCACATGCTGATGCCGTAGCCGCAGACCGTTCCTGCCGCAATTCCTCCGATGCGCCAGCCGCCCAGAGGAGCGTCCGCAAAGACGAAGATGACGCTGAAGATGACATTGAGGATGCCTACGCTCATCATGATCCAGAAGGGAAGCCGCGTGTCTCCGGAGCCTCGCAGGGCGGCATTGATGGCAAAGACCACGCCGCTGAACGGGGCCGCAAATGCGGCCATATAAACGTATTGCAGGGCGTAGGCCCGGGCGGTTTCATTCATGGTCAGTACGTGCGTGACCATGAAATCGCTGCATGTGAAGAGAAGTCCGCAGGAGATGGTTCCTGCCAGGAGCCCCAGCATGGCGGCCTGGTGCAGGCCATGCTGGGCCTGGGGATAGTCCCTGGCGCCCGTCATGCGGGAAACGATGGCTGTGGCTCCCATCATGATAGACCCCTGGATGACGAAGCCGAACCACATGATGAAGACGACGGCGCCCATGCCGTCAGAGATGTTGATGGTGTCCTGGGCGTCCACCCCTATTTTAGTGGCGATGAAAAGGTCGGACGAGGTGACGAAAAAGCTCAGCAGCTGTTCCAGGAATGGCCAGAAAGCAATCACGGCGATTTGCCGGGGCAGGGATAGTCCGGCAAGTTTTCCGCCCAGGCGGGCGCGTGCCGCCTTGCCGCGTATGATGCCTTCTCTTGCGTCCCCCGCACTCATCGCTGGGCTGTGTAAATGCTGGCAATTCCCCCGTTCAGAGCTTCCGCCGTGATATTGCTGTAGCCGCATTCCCGCAGCAGAGCCTTCATGGCCTGCCCGCAGGGGAAGGCTTCAATGCTGTCCGCCAGGTAGTCGTATGCTTCCCGGTGGCCGGTCATCCACCCTGCGATGACGGGAAGGATGCGGTGCAGATAAAACCGGTAAGGGCTTTTCAACAGGCTTTCAGGCAGGGAAAAATCCAGAATGAGCAGATGGCCCCCCGGGCGCAGCATACGGCCCATTTCCCGCAGGGCGTCCGGATAGCTGGCCATGTTCCTCAGGCCAAAGGCGACAGTGACCGCATCATAGGAGGCGGAGGGGAAGGGCAGGTTCATGGCGTCTGCGCAAACCAGATGATCCAGTCCCCGCCTGGCCGCTATGTCCAGCATGGGCTGGCAGAAGTCGGACCCGGTGAGGCGGATTTCCGGCATCGCGTTCAGGATGGCCAGGGCCAGGTCTCCCGTTCCAGTCGCCAGATCCAGAAGGTTTTCCGGTTTCCATTCGGAGACAAGCTGAACGACGCGCTGGCGCCATAGCAGGTCCACACCCATGCTCAGCACATGGTTGGTAGCCACATAGCGCGGGGCAATAGCGGAAAAAGCGGCTTTGACGAATTCTGGATTACGCATGCGGAAAGGGTTGGGGATAGTAAAAAAGAGCACTATAAGTGCTCTTTTTATGAAGGAAAGGGGATGGGGTGTCGGACGGGGCTCGAACCCGCAACAACCAGAATCACAATCTGGGGCTCTACCATTGAACTACCGACACCATTTAGTGTTGTGGTGCGGCAGACATTACCCGTCCTCTTCCATTTTGGCAAGAAGAAAATGAGTTTAATGAGTTTTTTGAACGGAATATTTTCTCAATTATACAATAAAAACATGATAGGACGGTTATTTGTTTCCCATTTGGAAAATTACGGAGAAACCGTGTGGTCTTCTATTGCACCCTCCTGGATTTGATGTAAACTTTTTTATTATGGGAATTGATGTAATATACGCCGCCTTTCGGACCGACCCGGTAGGTTCTGTTTTCCCGTGCCCGGAGGGCCCGGTGGGCAGTGTGTTCCCCCGGCACCATTCCGGAACACAGAGGCGTATATTCCGGAAGGAGCGGTTTGCGGCTGCATTGGGGAAGGCAGAAGAGAACCGGAAGGAGGACGGCCTGGATGAAAAGGGAGTGTTTCACAAGAGCGTTACTATCCTTTTCAGAGGGTTGTTTTGTCAAGTGGGAGAGCCCGGCTGAACGGCTTTTCGTGAAAAGAATATGATTTTTTATGGGTTATTTGAAAACGAGTGTTTGAATTTATTTTATTTCCAATTACTGTTGCTGAAGCCGCTGCTGCATTTTAGTTGTTAACCGCTCATTTATCCATATCCGCTCCATGAATTTCTTTCCTCATATTCCCATGTTGTCCACTGTATTCAACAGTATAGGTTGCTATTTATTGCCGTTCGGAGTTATTTTGCTGTGGCTTTTGTATGAGTCAAAAAAAGTAAAGACTATCCTCCTTGCCGCGCTGGTGCTTTTGAGCATGGTATGCATGTTTTTCCATGAAGCCTTCGCTCCCAGCAGGGAATATCCGTGGGACTGCATGGTGGAGCATATTTTTACGGGAACGCTTCTGCCTTTCCTTTGCCTGCTGGGATATCTTCTGTACGTGTTTCTTTGCGCCTGCATTCCTGTTTACCGGAAGGTGTGGAAGGGCATCGGTTTTTTCGTTCTTGGAGGAATGAGCCTGGCTTTTGAGTACGTGAATGTGTTCTTCCCGGTGGCGCTGCTGGCGGGTTATTTATTCCGTTTCACCATTTTCCGGAAATTCAGGAATCACCTTCCCCTGGTCAGGAAATGTCACGGGGTTCTTGCCGTAGGGGTCATTCCGGGAATCTGTCTGATCGGTGTTGTCAGCGCCATTCTGTTTCCTCCTCCGGAGAGCTTTATATGCGACAGGATTCATGAGGAAATGGAGCGTGACATGGCTTTGTGGAATTACCAGAGCAATCTGGTACTGCTGTCCAGCCGTTTTCTTAATATGGAACGCGAAAACGGCTGTATTACCGTAAAGTACTATTGCGAAACGAATATGGGCCCTGCCGTGTACAAGGCGTTCTGCAATAATTACGGCGGTTATGTGCGGGCGGAATGTTCCCTGCTGAACAGATAATTTCCCTGATGGGAAGGAGTCCGCCTTTTCAGGTCGAAGCTGTTTAGATCTGAATGTCTCCGGTGAACACAAGGTCTGCCGGTCCGGTCAGCGTGACGTCAGTGAAACGGTCCCCTGTGCGTTGGAATCCGACTTTAAGCGTGTCTCCGCCCGCCACGTCCACCTGAATGGGGGAGGGGGCGTCCGTCAATACGGCATGCAGCAGCGCACAGGCGGTTATTCCCGTTCCGCAGGCAAGCGTTTCATCCTCTACGCCGCGTTCGTAAGTACGTATGGCAATGTGCCCCGGAGACAGGATTCTGGCGAAGTTGGCATTGGTGCCTTTGGGTGAAAAGGCCTCATGGTAACGCAGATAGGCTCCCAGCCTGGAAATGTCCAGGCCTTCCAGCTTGTCCAGAAACGCAACGGCATGGGGGACGCCCGTGTTCAGGAAATGGACATCCGCCCCCACAGTCGGATCGGCATTCAGTACGAAGAGCTGCATGGAGTGGGGATTGGTCAGGTTTACGGTGACGTTGTCGTCTTTTTCAAAGGTTGCGGTGACGACGCCGGCCATGGTTTCAAAAGGAAGGGGGGCTGTCTTGTCGTGATGAAGCAGGGCGGCGGCAAAGTTGCCGAAGCAGCGGGCTCCATTGCCGCACATTTCCGCCTCTCCGCCGTCCGCATTGTAATAACGCATACGAACAATTCCCCCCTTGCCCTGGGAGGGTTCCACGGCGATCAACCCGTCAGCCCCAATGCCGAAGCGGCGGTCACACAGGGCTTCTATGGTTTCTTTGTCCAGCACGGAGGAAAGGCTCAGGTCACGATTGTCCACCATGACAAAGTCGTTGCCGGCACCCGTCATCTTGTAGAAGTGAAGCAGCATAATAGTAAGTTGTGTTGTGCCGGAAGTCTAATGTTCCCGGCCGGTTTTGGCAAGGCGGCTTACATGAATGACATGGCATCCACATCAATGACAGCCGTCAGGTCTTCCCCCAGGCCGGCTTCCTGCACCAGTTTCCGGAGAGTGCGGGAGAGGATGCGGGCGGATGGCCCCTTGACCGTAATCTGGAATCTGAACTGTCCGTGCGCACGGGGGATGGGGGCAGGCATGGGGTCGGTCATCGTGGCGGGAGGGGGGAGCATGCCGCGCAGGCGGGCCGCGAGGGTTTGCGTGGCGAATTCCGCCATGCTTTCATGCTGGGAACGTATGGTCAATACGGCGATATGGGTGAAGGGGGGGAGGTCGAAAGTACGCCGCATTTCCAGTTCCTGGGCTGCAAAGCCGTCCGTGTCATGGTGCCGGGCGTATTGCAGGGAGGGGGACTGGGGCGTAAAAGTCTGGATAATGACTTCTCCGGAAAGATCGCCGCGGCCGGCGCGGCCCGCTACCTGCGTCAGGAGCTGGAAAGTGCGTTCCCCTGCACGGGGATCCGGGATGTGGAGCCCCAGGTCCGCGTTCAGCACGCCTACCAGCGTCACGTTGGGAAAATCCAAACCTTTGGCGATCATTTGGGTGCCCAGGAGAATATCTATCTTATGGGCGCGGAACTGGTTCAGAATGGTCCGGACGGCGTTTTTCCGCCGGGCCACGTCCGCATCCACGCGCGTGATGCGCGCCGCAGGGAAAGTGCGGCGCAGGAGTTCCTCCACCTTCTGGGTTCCGTACCCTTGGAGCAGGATGTTGGCGGACCGGCATTCCGGGCAGGAACGGGGCGGGAGGGCTTTGAATCCGCACAGGTGGCACATGAGGCGGTCTTCCGTACGGTGGTAGGTCAGGGGCAGGGAGCAGTGCAGGCACGTGACTACGTGGCCGCAGTCCGGGCATTGGATGGAGCGTGCGAATCCGCGCCTGTTGAGCAGCAGGATGACCTGTTCCCCCTTGTCGAGACGCCGGTCAATGGACATCCTGAGGCGTTCGGAGATAACGTTGGGACCGGATTTGTTCCTTCCTTCCGTTTTCATGTCCAGGATGCGAATGAGCGGGAGCTGCTGGCCGTCCGCCCTTTCCGTCAGTTTTACCAGGGAATATTTTCCTGTCAGGGCGTTATGGATGCTTTCCAGGGAGGGAGTGGCAGAGCCAAGAAGCACGGCGCAATTTTCCAGATGGGCGCGCAGCACGGCCATATCCCGCCCGTGGTAGCGGGGGGAGCTTTCCTGTTTGTAAGAGGCGTCGTGTTCTTCATCCACAATCACCAGGCCTAGATTTTGGAGGGGGGCGAAGACGGCGGAACGGGGACCGATGACGATGCGGGCTTTTCCGGAACGGATGGCATGCCATTCGTCAAAGCGCTCCCCGTCCGAGAGGAGGCTGTGCAGCACTGCCACGGAGGAAGGCAGTTCCGCGAAACGGGATTTGAAACGCTGAACCGTCTGGGGCGTCAGGGAAATTTCCGGCACCATGATCAGGGCGGATTTTCCGGATTTTACTATTTGGGAAACGGCCTGTAAGTAAACCTCCGTCTTGCCGGAACCGGTAACCCCTTGCAGCAGGACCGGTTTTTTGCGCTCTGCCGCGCACATGGCCGTGATTTCTTCCAGCGCTTTCTGCTGCTGGTTGTTCAGCTTCATGGGCTGGGTGGGGACGAATTGCTCCCCGGTGCTGGGGTCCCGGTGCACGGCCTCTTCTTTCAGGGAAATGAAGCCTTTGGCTTCCAGGCTGCGGGCAACGTTCAGGGCTCCGGCGCCGAATGCTGCCAGGGGGGCGGACTGTTGTTTCGCGGATGAGAAATAATCCAGCATTTGGGCCTGCCGGGGTGCTTTGCGGTACAGGGCGTCCAGTTCCTCCCGTGCCGGAGTTTTTTCCAGATACACCATTTTGCGCATTTTTTCCGCCGTATTTTCCTGACGAACGGTTTCCGGGAGCAGACACCGGATCATCTGATCCAGAGCCACGGAGTAATAGTCCGCCGCCCATGAGGCCAGATTCATCATCACCGGGGAAATCAGGGGCTCCGGATCGATCAGTTTCAGAATGGGCTTGAGCCTGTCCTTCCAGGCCGGGGCCGGTTCTGACAGCGTAAGCACGGTTCCGGTAGCCGTTCTGTTGCGCAGGGGCACCTGTACGCGGCAGCCCGGCTTGACGTCTCCCGCTTCCGGAGGAATACCGTAATCCAGTACCAGATCGCTTTGTCCGTCAACCAGAATGCGCGCCGCCTGCATGGAGTGAAAAGGAGGATAACATTAACGATAGCCGAAGGGGAAACGGGAGACGCCGCTCATGTCCTTCAGAACTTCAATGTAATTGTAGCCGTATCCATCCATGATTTGCGTTACGACGGATGCCTGGTCGTACCCGATTTCCAGGGCTACAAAGCCGTCTTCATTCAGGTAATCCCGGGCGCGGGCCAGAAAGCGTTCAATGATTTCCCAGCCTTTAGGGCCTCCGAACAGGGCTGTATGGGGGTCTTTCATGACTTCCGGGGCAAGTTTTTCCCCCTCTGCAATGTATGGCAGATTGGCCACGATAACGTCAAAGAGCATGTTCCGCCCGTTTTCCCCTTTTCCTCCCTCCGGAGCAGAATCGGCATCCTCCGCATGCGGATCCGTTTTTTCCTGGGGAATGTTGGCGAACAGATTCGTCTGGATGGTGGAGACTCTGGCTCCCAGCCGCATGGCATTTTCCAGGGCCAGATCCAGAGCCTGCGGGGAAATGTCCGCCAGCACGACTTCTCCGGCGCGCTCCTTGAGTTCCAGCGCCAGCGTGACGCCGATAACGCCGGAGCCTGTGCCCATGTCCAGGATGCGTACCGGATGGTCCGGGATTTTCTTTAACACCATTTCCACCAGTTCCTCGGTTTCCGGGCGGGGAATCAGGGCGCGGGCATCCGTCAGGAAATCCCTCCGGAAAAATTCCGTGACCCCCAGCAGATGTTGCAGCGGTTCTCCCGCTGCCCTGCGTTTCAGCAGTTCGCGCAGGGGTGCCAGCTCCGCTTCTTCCACGGGCCTGTCAAACTGGGAGTAAAGAGCCGTGCGGTTGCAGTGCAGGACATGGGCCAGCAAATGCTGCATGGTGGCGCGTGCTTCGTCGCACCCCTGGCGGGCCAGATAATCCGTGCCGGCCTGAAGGACTTCCAGTAAAGTTTTCATGAAAGGAAAAAGGAAGTTAGGACATTCCGGCCTCCGCCAGGCGTTCCTGCATTTCCGCATGCTGGAGGGCCATAATCAGGTCTTCCAGCTGCCCCATCAGGATACCGTCCAGATTGTGGGAAGTGTAGCCGATGCGGTGGTCTGTCAGACGGTTCTGCGGGAAGTTGTATGTGCGTATCTTTTCTTCACGGCCGCCGGAGCCGATGAGATTGCGGCGCGCGGCGGAGTATTTTTCCGCCTCTTCCCGTTTTTTGGCTTCAAAGAGCTTGGCGCGCAGGATTTTCATGCCTTTTTCTCGGTTTTTCATCTGGCTGCGTTCTTCCTCGCACCGGACATAAACGCCCGTGGGTATGTGCCATATCTGAACGGCGGATTCCGTTTTGTTCACATGCTGGCCTCCGGCTCCGCCGGAACGGCATACTTCGATGCGGAGATCTTCCGGGCGGATTTCTATGTCCACTTCCTCCGCTTCCGGCATGACGGCCACGGTGGCGGTGGAAGTATGGATGCGCCCCTGCGTTTCCGTAGCGGGAACGCGCTGCACACGGTGCACGCCGCCTTCATATTTCAGGAATCGGAACACTTCTTCCCCGGCAATGCGGCAGACGACTTCCTTGAATCCGCCCACGTCCGACGGGCTGCTTTCCAGATGCTCGAAGCGCCAGCCGCGTTCTTCCGCAAAACGCTGGTACATCCGCAGCAGGTCTCCGGCAAACAGGGAGGCTTCATCCCCGCCCGTTCCGGCGCGGATTTCAATGATGGCGTCCCGGTCTTCCGTCGTGTCGCGGGGCAGCAGGCTGTACTGCACGTCGCTCCGCAGTTTTTCCAGGGCGGCTTCCAGTTCTGGAATCTCCAGGGCGGCCAGTTCCGCCAGTTCCGGATCGTCCGTCTTGGCCAGTTCCTGGTTGTCCGCCAGCTGTTGTTCCGTGGCGTTCAGGGAATCCCATGTTTCCATGAGTTCCTTCAGGCGGCGGTGCTCTCTCATGATTTCCGAGGCCTTTTTCTGGTCATTGAAGAAGTCCGGTTCGGCAATGACTGTTTCCAATTCTTCCAGGCGCTGGCGGCGTTTTTCAATGAGAGGTGTGTAATCCATGGCGTTTGCGTGTAAAGGATTTTAAAAGATGGCGGGGTTTTCTGAAAGCCAAATCCGGGGGATGTAAGACATGTTCCGGCATTTAAAAGCAGGGGGGGGATTCCGCTTCCGGCGCCTCTGCCGCGCTTTCCTGAATCCGGAAAACCGGGCCAAAAGAAAACCGCAGCCATTACGTTTTTCCAATATGCTTCCCTGAAAAGGGGAAAAGCGGAATTATCGTAACTGCCGCGGCGGTAAAGCTGGCATCGCGTACGGGACTCGAACCCGTGTTGCCCGCGTGAAAGGCGGGAGTCCTGGACCGCTAGACGAACGCGACTTTTAGGTTTGCAGGGACTGCGCGGCGAAGTAAATACTACCGGAAGCCGAAAGGCAAGAATTATTTGAATCCGAGTTAAAAAAATCGTTATTTTCCTTCCGGTATGTGGGATTCGTCGTAATCGTCCAGCCTGTGCTGCCAGAGGTAGTACCGCGTTTGCTGGACAAGCACGCCGGAAAGTGCCAGCAGGGAAATGAGGTTGGGCAGGGACATCAGTCCGTTGGCGCAGTCTGCAAAAATCCATACCAGTTCTATTTTAGAGACGCAGCCGATGAAGACCGCCGCCACCCAGATGACGCGGTAAGGCATGATCAGCCGGATGCCTCCCAGGTATTCCAGCGCTTTTTCTCCAAAGTAGGACCAGCCCAGAATGGTGGAAACTACAAACGTAACCAGGCTGAGCGTGAGCAGAGGGGAGCCTATGTAAGGAATTTTGCTGAATGCCAGCGTAGTAAGCCTGGGGCCGTCCGTGCAGGAAATGTCCGGATGCGCGATGATGCTGGTGGTCAGCACAATTCCCGTCAGGGCGCAGATGATGACGGTATCCCAGAAGGGGCCGCTGGAAGAGATGAGCGCCTGCCTGACGGGGTTGCGGTTCTGCGCTGCGGCGGAGGCGATGGCTGCGGATCCCAGGCCGGCCTCATTGGAAAAGAGGCCCCGGGCCACACCGGTTCTCATTGCCGCCATGACGGCCGCTCCTGCTGCGCCCCCGGCGGCGGCTTCTCCCGTGAAGGCGCAGTCCAGAATATACCGGATGGCGGGAATAATATACTCTGCCTGTATGGTCAGGATATACAGGCATCCCATGATATAGATGACGGCCATGAACGGCACGAAGAAAGCGCATACCCTGGCAATGCCCTGGATGCCTCCCAGCATCACCAGAGCCGTCAATGCCGTCAGAACGGCGGCTGTTCCCCAGAAGGGAATGGAAAAGGCGTGGTGGAGCTGTTCCGCCGCTGCGTTCCCTTGCGTCAGATTGCCGATTCCAAAGGCGGCAATGGCCGTGAAGACGGCGAAGGCTGTCCCCAGCCATTTGCTGTTCAGACCGCGTTCCAGCACGAACATGGGGCCTCCGCTCATATTGCCGTCCTTGTTCTCCACCCGGTATTTGATGGCGAGTAATCCTTCCGAATAACGGGTTGCCATTCCCAGAACTCCCGTCAGCCAGCACCAAAAGACGGCGCCGGGGCCTCCGGCTGCAATCGCCACGCCCACGCCGATGATATTCCCGGCGCCGATGTTGGCTGCCAGGGCCACCATCAGGGAACTGAATGGGGAGATATCTCCCTTGTCCGTATGATCTTTCACAAAATACAATTTCAGGGCCTTAAGCAGATAACGCTGCGGAAACCGCAGGATGGCGGTGAGGTACAGGTGCGTGCCCAGCAGCATGATGAGCAGGGGCCACCCCCACAGAAAGCTGCTGAAAGCGGACAGCCAGGATGTGAGCGTGTCCCCGGTCTGGAAAAAGGCATTTTGGAGGGCGTCAAGCATACCGGGGGGATTCTAGGGAAAAGAAGCGTGGTGACAAGTCCTTAAACAAATGACGGAGAAAGGTTTTTCACAATGTTATGAACCTGGGCCCGGAGTTTTCCGTTTTTGGGGAATCGGTTCTAGGAAAAATGCCGTCTCCCGTATTCGAGTATCGTTTCCCTGAAAAGAAGATGTGTGTTCCTGGTGCGGCTCTTCCTTCCCCGGAAGTGGAGGAGGCAGGTGCGGACGAGCTGCTGACTGTGGAAAGGGTTGCCTGTTTCCGGCGCGCGCGTTCTTATCACAGGCTCCGCCATGTCCTTGGAATGGGTAAAACCCTCGGACAAGACGGTGTTGACTGCGGCAGTGGGAGCAGATAAAACCTTGAAACAGGGTGTCAATCCGGCCGATGGAAAGGCGTTTCCCGCTCAGTCGGTTGTGTGGCCGCGACGGTACAGGCGGATAATCAATAATTAATTAAAGAAAAAATGATTGTTTTTACGGAAGAGAAGAAATTTTCCAGGGAAGATGTTCAAGAATTGTTCCTGTCCGTTGGCTGGATTTCCGGACAATATCCGGGGCGTCTGTTCAAGGCTCTCATGAATTCGTCCACTGTTGTTACGGCCTGGGATGGTGACCGCCTGGCAGGGCTGGTGCGGGTGCTGGACGACAGCGAGATGGTTGCCTACATGCATTATGTTCTGGTGCATCCCGCCTATCAGGGTAGGGGGATTGCTGGAAAAATGGTGGAAATGGTTAAGGAAAAATACAGGGACTACCTGTATCTTGAAATCATGCCGGAGGAGAGCAGAAACGCCGCTTTTTATGAGAAGCACGGCTTCCGGGTTATGGAAGACGGCGTAGCCATGCAGCTGTGCAACTTTTCAAACAGGAGCTGATGCGGGGCGCCGGGGAAAGATTGCCTGCGGCTGCCGGGGCGCAGGTGATGTGGCCGTTGTCCGCCGGATATATCCGTTTTTCAGCGTACTGTGTCGGAAGGCTGTTTTTTATGGCTGAAATCCGCAGTCGAGAAACTGCGGTCTGCCTCGGGGGGCTGGACAGGATACAGTAAACCCGCGGGAATCCTTTCGGATTTTGGCTCCGCGGGTTTACCTTCTCATCCCGGATCAGCTCCGGAAAAGGTTTAGATTCAGTTCCCTGATGATGGATTGAAGCGCCGCCTGCCCCTTGACGGTATTCCCTGCGGGATCCAGGGGAGGCGAAAAAGCCGCCATGGCCAGCTTGCCGGGAGCTACGGCTACCAGGCCGCCTCCCACGCCGGACTTGGCCGGAAGGCCGGCCTTGTACATCCAGTCCCCTGTGGAATCATAAAGGCCTGACATGCACATTTCCGCCAAAATGGGGGGAACGTTCTCCTCTTTCACCACACGCTTCTTGCTGACGGGATTGACTCCGCCGTTGGCGTAGCAGGCGCCCATCAGGGCCAGCTGGGAAGCGGTGATATTCAGGGAACACATGCGTGTGTACAAATCCACAATCATGGGCGGCGTATTGTAAAAATAGCCGTAGCTGTCCAGCAGCCAGGCGATGCCGCGGTTGTGCTGGTTGGTAGCGCTTTCCGACTTGTAAATCTCCTGGTTCACGGTCAGGGCCGCGTTGGCGAAGTTATTGAAATTGTGGATCATGTTCCCCCATATTTCATCGGAATCCGAACCATTGACCAGGCTGACCGTTGCCATGGCCCCCGCGTTAACCAGGGGGTTAAGAGGCTTGCCGCCGTGCAGCTCAACCGCCATCACGGAGTTGAAGGGTTCCCCGGTGGGGTCCGCTCCGATCTTCGCGCGCAGCTGCTTCATGCCGATCAGATCCATGACGTAAGCCAGGTTGAATGCTTTGGAGATGGATTCAATGGCAAAGGGCGTGTTCGCGGAGCCTGCGGTCAGCAGGTCTCCGTTGACGGTGACCACGGCAATCGCCAGCAGGTCGGAAGGAACCTGGGCCAGGGCGGGAATGTAGGAAGCGTTTTTGCCTCCCTGGACGGTTTTGGCGTAGGCATATGCGTTATCCAGGGCCGTCCGGATCTGTTCATTGGAAGGAATGTTACTCATGGGATATGGAATGGCTAGGGGTTGCTACGGAATGGGAATCATTGTTTTTCTCCCATCCGAAGGGTTCAAAGGCGTCTTCGGGATCCACCGGCCGTTTCCAGGAGGGTTTGGCCATGGCATGGATGATGAAGGGGATACCCGCGAAAATGAAGGTGCCCACCACCAGAAGAAGAATGTACATGGTACTGCTGCCTACGGTAATTTGGTTAGGCGGGATGAAGCTCACCAGGAAAGCCGCCAGGCTGGCCAGGAAGCCGAGCCCTCCGACAATCCACATGCCGAAGGTTCTGCCGCCGGGAATGCGGAAAGTACGGGGCGTATTCGGTTCCCGGTAGCGCAGGTAAATGCCTGACGCGAACATCAGCATGTACATGATGAGGTACAGAATGATGGTCAGCTGGGAAATAATCTGATAGGCGGATTGCACGGAAGGCATGATCACAAACATGATGGAAAGCAGGGTGACGATTCCCCCCTGGATAAAAAGGATGCCCATCTGGACGTTGTTCTTGTTCCGCTTCTGCATGACAGGCGGAAGGTTGCCGACCAGGCCCACCTGGTACAGGCCTTTTGAGGGGCCTCCCACCCATGCGGTTACCTGGGCCAGAACGCCTATGGCCAGCGCAAGCGCCAGAATCCAGTTCATCCAGCCGAGGCCGAAGAAGCTGAAATAGCTGTCATAAGTAATCAGCAGGCTCTGCACCAGATTAATCTGGGAATTGGGAATGATGAAGCCGATGGCCAGCGTGCCCAGAACGAAAATAAGCACCGTAATGATGGCGGAAATCAGAATGGCCAGCGGATAATTGCGCCCGGGATTATTCACATCCTTCACATGCACGGCGGACATTTCCATCCCTGCGTAAAACAGGAAGATGCTGGCTGCCAGAACGAGGTTGTTGAAATTGCTCATGTCCGGCACCAGCTTGTCCCAGCTCATATCCAGCAGGATCGGATTGCCTCCGGCCCAATAGCCCAGGCCCAGGAGGATCAGGATGGCTCCGGGAACAATGGTTCCGATGATGGTTCCCCATTTGGTGACGCCTGCGGAAGTCTTCATGCCGCGCAGGTTAAGCAGAGTTGCCGCCCAGTACACGCACAGCACCACGATGAGAACGTACCATTTATTGGCGGCAAGAGCTTCATCCCATCTTTGCCCGGGCCCCATGAAAGCCAGGGAAACGGCGGCGAATGTCAGAACGGTAGGGAACCAGATGGTGCTTTCAATCCATTGCAGCCAGATGGCCAGGAACCCCCATTTCTTTCCGAAAGCCTCGCCTACCCAGCGGTAAACGCCGCCTTTTTGAGGCCATCCGGTAGTAAGTTCCGCGGCCACCAGGGAAACCGGCACCAGAAAGAAAACCGCAGCGAAAATGTAATAAAAAACGGAACTCAGTCCGTAAGTGCTTTCCGCAGGCATGCCGCGCAGGCTGACAATGGCGGAAACGTTGATCATGGCGAGCGTAAATACTCCCATGCGGAGGACGGATTTTACCGCCGGAGCGTTGCTTGTTGCTGCGGGGCCTGTTGGAGCGGCCCCCGGTTGAGTCGTATTATTCATTGGTTTATTTCCGGGTTGAGAATTGGGACGGCGTAAAGAAAGTGCCCACACCGGCCTTATCTGGACGACCAGACGGGAGACCCTTTCGTTGAAGGGATGATGCAGATAGATCTGCCGGAGTTTGTCTTAACGGAGGCCGGGGAAGTTGTTCAGCCCGTCCCCATGGCCATTTGGCCGGCAGTAGATGCGGGGGATGTCAGGCAGCGCGGAAAAACATGGTTATTCCCTCCGGTTGTTGGGAATAAATATATATTTTAAAAGAATATTGATTGGTAATAATTTATTGTAATTAGTAACAATTATTCAAAAATGAATCATTGATCTGTTCCGTTTTCCGAGATACATAAGAATAGTGAATATAGAGAAGCGTTGTCTTCTTTGATGTTCGTCCCTCAATCGTCAATTATCTGGATTTTATGAAAGATCAACAGGTTCAGCGTCATGCGAATTCTCTGCCTGATAATTCCCCCACAGCGTCCGGAGGTGTGCCGGTCCCGTTTAACAAAGAGGCCGGAGCGTTCAGCGGCAGCTGGGACTGGGGGATTGTCGTTGATCCGCTCGGCCCGGGGGAAACGGCGGAGTGCCGTCTGATGCTGGGGGTGGATGATAACGGCTCTCTTACTGTTGACGGCGAGGGAATTTTCATTCCTGGGGAGGGCAAATACCATGGAGGGTCTTATAGGGAAAAAAGCTTGAGCTTCCCCATTGAACCGGGACCGCACCGCGTGCACATGACTTATGAGAACGTGGCTGTTCCTCCTGAATGGACTAATCTCGCCATCCTTAATTATTCCATTGAAGTCATGGTTTCGGATGGAACCTCCTCATCCTCCTATCAGCCGGATGAAGGTTATCCGGAACCCGTAAGTACGGAAGATGAGGGGGAAGACGTGCCGTGTGAATGCGGGGAGGAGGCTGCTGGCGGCAATGGCTCCCAGAGCAGTTCCAGTTCTCCCTGTCCGGAGGAAGACAACGGAGAAGGGGATAACGGTGAAGATGAGGATCCCTGCACCTGTGAAAACAATGAGGGCGGCAGCAGCTCTTCGGCGCGCGGCGCGCGCTCTTCCTCCACCCTTTACGGTTCGTCGGCCGCCGGCAGGCGCGTGGTTGCCCGGACGCTCAAGACGGAAATGATCTGGCGTACCAATTTCGGCTCTTTCCGGGGCATGACGGGTCTGCCTCAGGGATTGCTGGAAATAGTAGGATACACATTCTCGGCTGAGCTCTGGTCCCCACGTGCGCTTCATTACTGGCATCCGATGACTCGTGAAATCATCTCCGCGCCATCATCGGGCATCGGGGCGAATACCGCTTTCCAAATCAGGAGCGGAGGAACTGCCATTGACTACTACTGTTACGCGGATGGAGACGGCAGCAGGGGTGACAGCGTGGCCCCCATTGCAGGATCCGCCAAGCGCGGGGGCTCGGCGTGGTTCGGGAGGAGATCCGCTTCTCCGGCAAGGGCGGGAGAATTCTGCCTCAGTATCCGTTCAAACGCGGGCAATACCGTTAACTATACCGCAGGTTCGGCCTCTTCCTTGAAATACGCCACCGGCTACACCGCTAAAAACGGCGCGGCTTACACAAGAGAAGAATTTGACGGAAAGCTGGATATTGTGCGGGCTTCGGATGGAAGCATCCGGCAGATATGGAACCTGTGGGACGGGCTCGCCAACATCGAAAATGTCACGGAGTCCGGTTACCGCATCGCCCTCTATCTCCCCGAGCAGGTGGGCGGGAAAAACAGTTCCACCGGCCTTTATTCCGTCACGGGCGACCCCTTTAAAACCTTCACAATTACCGGGGACGCGGCTGCGGGCAGACTCTCCGTTACCGAACAGACCGCCGGGCGCGCGCCCTACACCACCCGCTACTGGCAGGGAGCCGACGGAGCATGGAACATGGCGCAGGGGGAAGGAGAAGACGCCATATTCACTCTGAAAGAAAAACAGATCGTTTCGCCCGGCACGTGGAAACTCATCACCACCATCCAGCGGGGGGAAAACGGCGCTCCCATCTCCCGCGTCTGTGAGACCTATGCCGTCACCCGCAATGGCAATTTGTGCACCAGCCGTATTGAAGGCTACGGAACGGACTACGCCCGGGAAACGACTTACGAGTACACCGGCATGGGAAAAATCGCGAAGGAAACTGCTCCTGACGGAAGTGTCAAAACGTGGGCATACGACCGTTTCGGCCGTGAAATCGTGTCCAGCGTCCCCTGGGCGGAAGCCGGCGATAAGGTCACTTACACCACGTATCGGGACCAGACGCAGGCGGATCCGGATATCCTCACCCAATGGGTGACGTTGACGGCCACTGCGGCGGAACTTTGGCGCGCGGATTACACCTACGTTGAGGAAAATCATGTGCGGCGCGTGGAAAAACGCACGACCGCATTGGGGGAAGAAAACGTGCGTCTGGAAGTGAAGGAATCCTGGCTCGGCACGGCTCCCAATGTTTATGCCCGCGGACGCCTGAAGATGAAACAGGGCATGGACGGCATTCAGACGCATTATTTTTATGAAGAGACGGACCAGTACGGAGCCCTTTACAAAGTGACCGCGGAAACGCGGATAGCGGGAGAGAGCGTCCCCGGCCTGAGCTCGCGGAAGGTTACTTACGTCTCCGGCCAGGGCAATAACATGCGTTATGAGCAATACGCCCGGCTGGCCGATGGCGCCTGGTCCATGACGGACGCGTCTTCTTATGAATATGACGTTGAGAACCGTTGGGTAAAGCGCACCCGCGCCAATGGGCGCGTTTACGAGCGCATGATGACCTGCTGCGGCCCGTTGTGGGAGAGGGATGAGAATGGAGTGACCACTTCCTATTCCTACAATACGGCCCGCCAGCTGGTGGAAACCATCCGTTCAGCCGTTGCGGACGGGGAAACCATGATCACTCCGGAAACCATCACGAGCTATACCCGTGATGCCCTCGGTAAAATTACCTCCCTGCGCAGGGATGCAGGCCCCATGACGACGGTGGAAAGCCGGGAATACGATTTGCTGGGGCGCCTGATAAGGGAAACCGATATTCTGGGGCGCACCACCGTCCGCTCTTATAGCGGGGATGGCCTGGTAGAAACTGTTACCACGCCCGCCGGCGCTACGCTCATCACCCGGAAAAGCCCTTCCGGAGCAGTAGTGCGGCGTTACGGCACCGGGCAGCAGGATATCCTTTATACCGTTGAGGCCACGGCGGAAGGGATCCGCACGACGGAGGCTGTGCCGGGCGGGGAGGGGGGAGCGCCCCGCGTCGTGACGGGAAGTTCCACCGTCAACGGCTTTGGCGATCTTGTACGGATTGCTGCCGCCAATACCCTGAATGGGGAAAACGTGCGCACTCTTGCATACGATGACAAGGGGCGCCTTATCAGGGAACAGCTGGCGGACATGGCGCCGACACTCTATGCCTATGATGCCTTTGGGAACAGGACAAGGGCAATCGTCGCCCTGGAGGATGAACCGACCATCCTGAACTCCCGCATTACTGACTACGCTTATGTGGCCGAGAGCCGTGAAGACGGCATCTACAGACTTGTTTCCATAACAAGTTATACTTCTTCAGGTACTCCCGTTCTTCAAAAGCGGGCGGCCCTGCTCTCTGCTCTGAGTTCTGTTCTTGCCGGCAAAACCGTCATGACGGATCCCCGCGGCCATGATACCGTGGAGTGGACGGAGTATGGCGGCGGTTCTGTCCGCCTGCAGAAGAAAACCGTGCCCGGCGTCGGGAGCGTTGCCCTCACGCGCGTCGTGGACGGATTCACGACGGCGGTTACGGGCTTTGACGGCGCGACCGCCCGCCGGCAGCGCACTTATACGGAAACGGGCATCACCTATGCGGACACAGATGTGCGCGGTAACGTCTTTACCGCCGTCTGCGACATCGCCGGCCGCATCATTTCCGGCACGGATGCCGCGGGCAACACGACTACCTACGCTTATGCCCAGCCCTTTGATCTGCCTACCTGCGTTACCAATGCCCTTGGTAAAACGGCCTGTTCCGTTTATGATATCCGGGGCCGCAAGGAAGCCGAATGGGGGACGGCCATACAGCCCGCCGTATACGCTTATGACGCCGCCGGCCATATAGTGAGCCTTTCCACCTTCCGTGATCCCGGGGATGTCATCACTACTGATCCCCGCCTCCGGACGGATGGGGACATCACCACCTGGACGTACGATGTCGCTACGGGGCTGGTTGTCCGCAAAACCTATGCCAATGCCACCCATGTGGATACCGCTTACGATGCGCTCAACCGCGTTTCCGCTACGACGGACGCGCGGGGAACCGTTGCCTCCCGCTCCTACGCCCCCCTTACCGGGGAGCTTACCTCCATTACCTTTAATGACGACGGTTTTACCCCCTCCATCAGCAGCCGCTACAATCATCTGGGGCAGCTGACGCAAATTGAAGACGCTTCCGGAACGCGCACGTTCACGTACAACCAGTATAACGAACAGGAAACGGAAACGACGGCTGGCCTTGCGGCAAGCGTCTTGACCCTCCGCCGTGACGGAGTGGGGCGGCCCGCGGGCTACTGCCTGGACTATGCGGGCGCCGCCGCCTTGCAGACGGCATGGGGCCATGACGCCTTCGGAAGGCTTTCCACCGTCTCGCTGAACGCCGTCGCGAAGCCCTTCACCTACGGCTACAATGCGGAAAACGGCCTGCTGGACACTCTTGATTACCCCAACACCCTGAAACGGTGGCGTACTTTGGAAGAAAAGCGCGATCTCCCGGTGAAGATTGACTACCTGCGCCCCGGCAGCGCCAACTACCCGGCCAAAACCGGCTACTCTTACGATGTGCTGGGGCGTCCCGTCACGAAGAAAGACTATTTCAACACGTCCGCGCCCGACCTCACCCACGCCTACGCCTACAATGACAGGAATGAACTTGTGAGCGACGCGATGAGCCGGGGCGGCATATACAGTTACGCCTACGATAACATCGGCAACCGCACAACCTCCCGGGAGGGAACGGATTCCCTTCCCACCACATACGTTGCCAACCAGCTTAATCAATACACGGATATCACCGAAGGTACGGAGCCGCCCTTTGTTCCCACCTATGACGCCGACGGCAACCAGACGAAGATTCAGACGTCCACGGGAGAATGGGAAGCCGCCTACAACGCGTTGAATCAGGCGGTCAGCTTCACGCAGGGGGGCAGGCGTATTGAGTGCGTTTACGATTATCTGAACAGGAGGGTAGAAAAATCCGTCTATGAAGGAGAAGCGCTCATGTCAAGGAAACGGTTTATTTACCAGGGTTACCTGCAAATCGCGGAACTGGATGCTGCGGACGCTTCGGAATCCGCTGACCCCGTCCTGCGTAAGACGTACCTGTGGGATCCCCTGGAACCGGTAGCCACGCGCGTCCTGGCGATGAGCGTCTTTGATGAAACGGGAACCTATGTGGAAGATCTTTACTACACGCATGACGCGTTGAAGAACACGACAGCGCTCTTCGGCATCAAGGCGGGCCGGCGAGCCTTGTACGAATACGGCCCGTATGGGAATGTTCTCAAGATGGAAGGCAATGCGGCGGGGTTGAATCCCTTCCGCTTCTCCAGCGAGTATGCTGATGACGAGCTGGGGTTGGTTTATTACAATTACCGCTACTATAATCCCCAAGATGGAAGGTGGATCAGCAGAGATCCTGTCGATGAACAGAGCGGATGGAATCTTTATATCTTTGTCAAGAACAATACATGCCTGTACTCTGATACGCTTGGACTTTCTGAAGATGCTGAAACGGAATGTTGCAAGGATGGTGTAAAATACTCTAAAATTGCGGATGACGCAGGAAGGGAATGCTGCGAATATGAAGTACAGGAAATTTTTATTCTGGTTAAACCATGCAGCTACTGGTCAGGAAATGTAGGACATGCTTGGGTCAAAACGCCCAATATGCAGAGAGGCCTCTACCCCGGAAGTTGGCACAAAGGCGCTTTAGGCGTTGGAGCCGGAGAAATTCAGGATGATGCCCATAATGAAGGAGCTGCCGATCCTAGAAATTCCTACACTTATAAAGCCTGTCCTGAGTCAGTAAGTAAAGTTGAAGAGCAGATCCGGGAAGATGAAAAGAATGTCCCTCTATATTCACTATACAACTCGGGAGCAAGAAATTGCTGCGGATGGGCGTGTGCAATCGTGGAAAGAGCTGGTTTTGTAGCCCCGTTTGCCCCCGATACTTCTCTTCTGGCTCCAGCTCCTCAAGGGCATAGAGGCTATGGCGAAGGAAGAGTGCCTTGCAAATAAACAAAAAGGGAATTAATAAATTATTTAAGATGAAAAAGAAAATGTGGATCGTCATAGGAATAGCCGCTCTTTACTTCATTTATTTACCGTTCTCCCTCTTCTGGTCGGGCATAGATAAGGGAAACGGTATGAAGAGGAGTGTAACTCTGTTGGAAACAGTGGAAAAGGATTTGGAACTCCATAAGATATTTGCCCGGCATGGAATGAAATTAACAGGCGATGGAGCTTCCTGGAGAAGTAAAACTTGTGGTCTTCGTTTCGTTGTCGAAGACGGAACGAATGCCCGGATTCCTCCGGAAGTCGAGGAGTATCTGTTAAACAACCCAGACCTCGTGAAAGGCTGCCGTATCGAAGTGCAAATCAAAATTCCCCCTGAATCAAAGGAAAAGCCTTACAGGGTTTGTTGCGAAAAAATATATTTTCCTTGGAGACTTTTCTATTAAATAAATGCGGAATTATGTTCCCTATTTCTACGGGAATTGCTCTGCTTGTTTTATCTTTTTCTAATTTTTGATGGATGGAGCCATATTTTCTCGTTGCCGACCAACTTCCTGAGGCAACTGATGAAAGAAGTGGTATAAAATGATTTCAGCATACGCCATCATTAATCATGAAATCTTACACTCCTTCACTCATCGGATGGATAGCGCTGTTTCCTATAGCTTGTGTAACACTATTCGGCAAAAACATTAGCTTTCCTGTCTCTCTATCTATAACATTAGGATTGGCAATGTTCATCGGTCAATTTACAAGCCTGTTTTGGGGATTGTGTGGTATCATCGTGAAGCCGAACAGAAAAGACGATCTTATTGCGCTTATGTTGTCGGGTACATGGCTTGCCATCATGATCATAGGGTTCGCGATAGGTTCTTAACACGAAATAGCTAGCAAAATTTTTATTAATCCGTCTATGAAGGGGAAGCGCTCATGTCAAGGAAACGGTTCATCTATCACGGCTACCTGCAAATCGCGGAACTGGATGCTGCGGACGCTTCGGAATCCGCTGAATCCGTCCTGCGTAAAACGCACCTGTGGGATCTCCCCTGGAACCGGTAGCCACGCGCATTTTGGCGATGAGCGTCTTCGATGAAACGGGCACCTGTGTGGAAGACCTGTACTTTACGCACGACGCCTTGAAGAACACGACGGCCCTCTTCGGCATCCTGGCAGGCCGCCGAGCCCTGTACGAATACGGCCCGTATGGAAATGTTCTCAAGATGGAAGGCAATGCGGCAGAAATCAATCCCTTCCGGTTCTCCAGCGAGTATTTCGATAAGGAAACCGGGCTTGTGCAGTACAATTTTAGATATTTTAATCCGAAGGATGGGAGATGGTTATCGCGTGATATTTTAGGAGAGATGTATACTCAAAATAATTATGCGTTTATGAAAAATCACGCAATATTTAGATTTGATCTTTTAGGAATGTACGAATACGATGAGGAAACAAAGAGGCAAACAAAACAATTTGAAAAAATGATTAATGATTGCCTTAGTAAATTTCAAGGTAGCGGTCAATACAAAGCTCATCCAGCTGTATTGATGCCGCAAGAGTTTTATAACGATTATCCAGAAGAGATTCCCCCCAATTGTCTGGCTCATGCAATAGGTTGTCAAAAGCCAATTGGTACTACCTATGATCAAGCTGTTAAAGAATTAGCTCAAGATTGTCGTGAAGTGCCTGATGGCAACTGTTTAGAAAATGAGCACGCTGTTATGCTGTATGGTTTCGAACCTAATGAAGATGATCCTGATAGTTATCATGTAGTTCGTCAAGATCCTAATGGAAACTGGTCTGCAGCTGTAGGGAGCCTAGGAATAGTTTCAGAAATTAAAGACCCGCAAGTTCATACAAATGCCTTTTATAATAAGTGTATGCAAGATCTTGGTGGAACACCTTTGATAATTGACGATAAAAAAACAAAAAGATATTGTTGTTGCGACAGAAAACAATAAGTATGAAATCAATAGTAATAATCGCAATTTTGAGTTTGATTGCAGTTAAATTGTCATTTTCTAACGAAAATGTATACTATCAATATTTATGGCAGCAATATTTGAGTCTTTGGGATCCAGATTTGGGATCAAATATAGATATGAGGAGAGTGCTTAACAAAGCAACAACTAATCCTTCACTTGGTTCTAAGGAAGCGAAGGAAATCATTAAGCAGGGAAAGAAAATAGTTCCTTTTATTATATCGGTTGGTGAAATAAGCTGTATCCTCACAAAAATGAAGGCCATTGCCATCATAAAAAAAATCTATGGTTGGGAGGATGATCATGAAATTTATGATTCTAACGTGGATCAATATTGGGAAAATATGAAAAAAAGGATTCTGAAAAACAACAGTTCCAAGATAATTGAAAAAGAATAATTCAAAACATGAGTAAATAGGTTGTCTAATTAGATTGGTCAATTGATGAATAATTAAATTTTCCGATTCTTAAATTAGAGTCCCAGAAAAATATGTTTGATCTATTTAATATAGTATTTGAGTTTATTTCTAACTGTATAATTTTTAAAAGCTGGAAAATATCACTCGCTATATTATTAGTGATTATTTTTTTATATGGTCATTTTTGCTTTTTATATGGCAAGCAAATAATCAACGGAGTTGCTGATAGGGAAACGTGTTGTTATTATTTAAAGTGGTGGCGCGGGAATTCACGTGTACAGGCAGGTGCTGGAGCATGTTGTAGTGTGGTCCTTGATCATAGTTCTACGCATAAAATCATATGAAATTCATTTTTGTTATTATTTTCTTTTTTCTATTATCTCAAAATGTCTATTGTTCTACATTTACATGTGAATTGATGAGTATTAATAAAAAATTGGAATACCTAATTCTTTATTTTATGTTAAAAAATAAACTCGTTGAACAAGTATATAAGCGAAAATATATGTGACGAATACGTAATATTTTCTAAAATTGATGATTCATTTCAGATTATTCTTGATGGCAATATCAGGAATTTTATAATTTATTTGTCTTCTTTGGATAAGAATCATTATGGTCGTTCTAACTTTAATATACATGGAGGGGATGCTCCAGGGTCTGCTGGCTGTATTGATATAGGACATAATGATATAGATTTTTTCAATGATATTCGCAGAGATTTCAATAATCCTGTTCCAGTAAGAGTCGATTATAGTGGTAAAAGCTCAGAATCATGTGATCAAAACTGTCCGAATAGAAAAACAAACCCATGGCCAAAAAAATAATTTCACTTACAATCTTATCTTCTATTTTAATTATTGGGAGTTTGCTGATTATTAAACTATTTTTATTTTCAATTCCGCAAAAAATATGTAAAAATATAAATTCTGTACAAAAAGCTGAATTGGTTGGAATATATCCATCCATAAACCATTATGTTTATGCACGATATAGAGTTTATGGCAATCGTGAGATATCACATGTATATTGGCGAATGAAAACGCAATCATTCGAAGTAGAAATGTAAATAGAAAGTATTGTCATTGAATCATAATCTAAAAACAGTCAAAACGACCGCCTACGACAGAGATGCCAACGGCGGGCAAACTCTGTGAGTTTGTCCAAGCCGCCTTCCAGAAGAGATTCATCTATGGCGAATATCTACAAATCGTGGAGCTGAATGCTGCGGACGCTCCGGAATCCGCTGACCCCGTCCTGCGTAAAACGTACCAGTGGGGTCCCCTGGAACCAGTAGCCACGCGCATCCTGGCGATGAGCGTCTTTGATGAAACGGGAACTTATGTGGAAGATCTTTATTATACGCATGACGCATTGAAGAATACGACGGCGCTCTTCGGCATCAAGGCGGGCCGCCGAGCCTTGTACGAATACGGCCCGTACGGCTCTGCCGTGAAGATGGAAGGCAATGCGGCGGAGTTGAATCCGTTCCGGTTCTCCAGCGAGTATGCTGATGACGAGCTGGGGTTGGTTTACTACAATTACCGCTATTATAATCCCCAAAATGGTAGGTGGATTAGCAGAGATCCTGCCGATGAACAAGGTGGATGGAATCTTTATATCTTCGTCAAGAACAATACATGCCTGTACTCTGATACGCTTGGACTTTCTGA
>ERZ773147.1355-NODE-1355-length-25711-cov-3.531572_pt1 | contig 25711 bp, 24 predicted proteins | sample MGYA00580851_ERZ773147 | MGnify/ENA primary metagenome ERZ773147 (study PRJEB29015, sample SAMEA2737818) | human gut metagenome | biome: human gut; feature: human-associated habitat; material: faeces | place: China | collected 2012 ... | reverse complement strand
GACGCCCACTGACAACCAGGATGACGGCATTTCAGACACCCGTCGCCAGATGCTCACGGACGCCGGACGAACGCTGGGATTCCGTGGCGGAAAAGCACAGCGCTCATGGGAACTGATTCAGGCACTGAATGCCCGGGAAAGTACACTGAATGCCCTGTATGACTTCCGTCCCCTTATCAGCAGGGAAGGCTGGCTACCCCCTGTTATTGATGAAGCGCAGGATGTTGCTCACATTCAGCCTGACCAGATAAGAACCGCGTCCCGTGTCTGGACCATCCTGCGTCCCGAACGTTTTGTCAGTAACCCGCCGGGCTGGCGTGACTGGCTTCTGCGGGGGCTTTCCACTACCGCCACCCCGGGAACTGAGGGCCGTGTTGTACCGGAAGACCGCGCACAGCGCAGACTCTGGGAAAACGCACTCCGCCAGGGCTGGCAAGAAGGCCGTGACAACGCTGACCTCACCCTGGAAGCCAACCAGAAACGCCTGACCCGGGATTACCGGGGAATGATGCTTTATGCCCTGCTCTGGCGTCAGGGCATGATCACACGCCCGGATGTGACTGAACAGCGGCAGACCGTCACCGGTAACGGCAGGAAACTCATCACTGGCGATCGCGTCCGCCGCCTGAAAACACATGCTGAATTTACGCTGCAGAAATCGCGCTGGCGCCCTCTTGTCAGCACCGAAGGAGAGAAAAATGATATCACCAGATGACTTCGGTACCTTCCCCTTCTCCCGTTTTACGGCAGAAGAGTTTCGCCATTTTTTTGCCTGGTGTGCCCGCCACCGCGTCAGTGATATTGATCTGACCGGCGGTTCACCGGTATCCGTCAGTCGCTTTGGACGGCGGGTTCGCTCATCCGTAAATCCCCTTCCGTCCTCCATCATGATGGCACTGAGTGATGAGCTGTTTGGGCGGGAGGTTCTTCCCCGGGTTCTGTCAGGTCATCCCGTGGATCGTACCATTCAGGTCAGCGGAGATGCCTCCGGCCGCTATGGCCTGCAACGAGGTCAGCGTGTTCGCCTGCGCTGCCACCTGATACAGGGAACATCGGCAACAGAAGAAAAAGCCATTTCCGTCACCATGCGGGTGATCCCGTCAGATATTCCGGACATCCTCACTATGAATATTGAACCGGATCTGCTGGATGCCATGCTCAGAAAAACCGGCCTGGGCTTCATCTGCGGAGAAACCGGCTCCGGGAAATCCACACTGGCGGCGGCACTGTATCGCCACATTCTGAAAAATTTCCCCGATCGCAAAATAGTGACCTATGAAGATCCGGTGGAATACATTCTGGGGGGAGAGAATGACCTTCTGCCACCCCATCAGGCCGAAATCGGGCGTGATGTGGAAAGTTTTGCGGCAGGACTTCGCTCTGCCGTTCGCCGTAACCCGGACATCATCGGTATCGGTGAAATCAGGGATTATGAAACGGCAGATGCAGCCGTCCAGGCAGGTAACACCGGTCACTTCTGCATCGGCACCATGCACACCAAATCACCCGGAGAAACCTTTGCCCGGCTGCTGGGGTTATTTCCACCGGAAATCAGGGATTCAATGGCAGCCGCCACCCTTTCCCTGGTGCAGTTCATTCTGGTGCAGGTCCTGGTCAGAACAAATGACGGTGGCAGACAGGCCGTCCGGGAATACATCGTCATAACTGACGAACTGCGTGATACGCTCTCCCGGCAGTCCCATGCGACATGGGGGCATTACATTGATGAAATCATTCGCAAGGAAAAACGGCGGATACGGGATCAGGTTCTGACCATGTATCAGACGGGCAGCATTGAGGCATCAGAAGCTGCGCTCTTCATCCCGGCCGGAGAATTCCCCAAATGAAACGCGAAGGCTTCTGGCGGGATATCACTCCGCCACTGAATATTTATGGTGTCCCGTTGCCGTTTACCATGATTTACCTGCTGCTGTTTCCGTATCCGTCAAAAACAACATTCTGGGTGTGCAGCGGCATTCTGCTGTTTTTTGTGCTCCTGGGGTACTCAGGATGGACTGTCCGGACGCTCTGCCGGCGTCTGTACAGCCTGGTGCAGGGTAAACAGGCGTCAGGCCGTCCCTGGTGGTACCGGCATCGCACAGAATTACCCCGTGAATGGCGCGGAACGGAATAACCCTCTTTTGTTCATCATCCCGGCGTATCACAACGCCCTCATCTTTAATCCCCGGAGAACGACATGAAGTCCAGATATCGAACCTGGCTTGCTGTCCCGCCTGAGGAGACAGAAGCCGTAAAAAATGCAGTTCCCCCGTTAAATGGCCGCAAAGCTGTCGCATGGGATCCAGAAAAAAAGCTCTGGTATGCCCGGGCGGGTACCGAACTTTCACTGCTGGAGCACTGGTTACCCCGGCCACAGGAACTGTCGATGGATGCCGGCGATCCGGTCACTGAATTTGCTCAGGTCCTGGAAAACGCCGGGCTGGTTATTCAGGGATTGCCACAGATGGACGGAGCCATACACAGAGTGGCCACCCGGGATGACAAAAAAGGGGCCAAAAGTGGCGCATACAGGGCCTATCTTGATGGTCGTCCCGCCGGCTGGTACCGCGACTACCGGAGCGCCGATGACAGTCCCACAAACTGGGTATTTTCCGGCGGAGAACAACACGATCCTCTGGCCAGACTGCATCTGCGGGCATTCGCTCAGCAACAGCGCGATGATAACGCTCGTAAACTGCAGCAACAGTATAACAAACAGGCCGGCTATGCCCGCTCCTATATTAACGGGTTGCCACAGGCAACAGCACATGAATACCTGACGCGCAAGGGCATCCGGGCCGCGCCTGGCGTGCGGCTGAACAATAAAAATGAGCTGGTTATTCCCTTCAGCAACGGCCGGGGAGAAATACGTTCGTACCAGCGTATTCCGGTCACCGGCGGGAAGGATGCCCGCATTCTGAAAGACTCCGAGAAAACCGGCAACTGGTTCACCTTCGGAACCCCGGAAAATGGCCGCCCCCTGTTATTTGCGGAAGGTTACGCTACTGCCGCCTCCCTGCACGAAGCAACCGGCCTTCCGGTTCTGATGACAGTTGATGCCAGCAATATGATTGCCGTGGCAGAAAATGCCCGCCAAATCTGGACTGACAGCCCCTTTGTCTTCTGTGCCGACAACGATCATCAACGGGAAATTAACAAAGGGGTTTTTAGTGCAACAAAGGCCGCAGAAGTCACGAATGGCGAAGTCATTATTCCGGCCTTTACGGAGGCGGAAAAAGCACAGGGACTGACCGATTTCAATGACCTGGACGCCAGCCGGGGACGGGACAACTTTCAGAATGCCATGAACGCACAGTTAAAACATATCGGTATCCCCACACCCAACAGTGACACTGCCGACCATCGTGAGGCTGTCGTGATCGGCAACCTGATATTCACACCGGTAAAAGATGAGAAGCCACAAATGTCCCCTGAAAACAGACAGAGCACAGCCCCGGAAACGGAGCTGGCGACACAGGATACGCCTTATGACACCCACTCCGACGATACAGAAAACCAGGCATATGAAGATGACTATGCCGCCTATGCATCCCTGCAATCAGTAACTGCGGAGACGTTATCCCCGGATAAACCACTGGAGAATATTGCGTCTGCCGCTGATACCGGCACAGAGAATACCTCTGTGGCTACCGCTGGCGACCAGGAAGGCCTCAATACAGACGCCACAGGTACAGACACCGCTCACAACAGCGACACAGCAGAAACAGGAGCGCTTCCTGAACCTGCCGGGATGCAGTCCGTGCAGCAGGCAACCACTGAACCGACCGCAGAAGATAAACCACACGAGAACGTTGTTTCCGCTGCCGATACCAGAGAAGAAAATGCCTCTGTGGCTACCGCTGATACCGGTGAAGAAAATGCCTCTGCCACCACCGCTGACAACCAGAGCACGCAGGCAGAAGAACATCTCCGGAGTGAAGACACACCGGAAACCTCCCTCTCCGACGCGGCCGGGACACAGCACACCACCACAACGCAGTCTGAAGAACAAGTGCAGGTTTCCATGGCCAGCGCTGACGACTGGAGCGCATTTGCGGAAGATCTCAACGCTGACACTCCGGGGGCCCCCACTGTTCACAACACCGACAACGCGGAGACAAACACAGTTTCTGAACCGGCCGGGATGCGGCCAGTTCAGCAGGTGACCACTGAACTGACGGCAGAAGATAAAGCACAGGAAAAGAGCGTTGCGTCTGCCGCTGAGACCGGCGCAGAGCACTCCTCTGACATCACCGATGACAACAGGAACGCACCCGCTGAGGAGCTCAATGCCGATGCCACGGTTGCTGTTCACAACACCGGCACAGCAGAAACAGCCTCACCTTCTGAACCTGCAGAAACTCAGCCAGTCCGGCAGGCCACCGCTGAACCGACGGCTGAAGATAAACTGCAGGAAGAGCGTCTTGTGTCCGCCACTGAGACCAGCACAGCGAATGAAGCAGCCCGCCCTGATACGCCATCGCTTTTCAGCCGTCTGCGCCGTTTTCTGACCGGTGGGAAATCACGCACCTCAGAACCTTCCGTTATTCAGGAGAAAAAGCCCACGGAGGCTGAAACAGCAACAGAGGAGGTCGCACCACCATCACCACCGGAAACCAGCCCGGAAGACACATCGTCAGCGGAACCGGACACGATTATCTTTGCACCCCGCCGTCCCGACAGTCCGCAGCGGCACAACCTGGACGAGATCCTTAAAAATCTTACACACAAAGAGTTTCCCGACAGGACTGCGCTCTACAGCGTTGACGGTGAACCCGCCTTCCTGGACAGACTCTACTGTCTCGAAATGGTGGATGGCGCCAGCGCGGATGACAAAAAGGTCCTGGCTGCCCTTGCTGTGGCCACCAACTTCTATGGCGGCGTTATCGAGCTGACCGGCAGTGATGCCTTTAAGCAAAAAGCCATGCAGCTGATTGTCGAATACGACATCAAGGTTCGCATGAAACTCCCGGCCCAGCGGGCAGCACTGGAAAAACTCCGAAAGGAAAAAGAGATGGCGCATGATGCCATTGTCACCCACAGACCCACGCCGGAACTCAACCGCCAGTCACCGGAAGAGACAACAATGGCCCAACCGGCTCCCCCTGTGTCACCGAAGGCAGAGGCTGAACAAACAGCAGGCAGTACGGCTGAAACACCGCATCCGGAAGCGCCGGTCACGGCAAAAGCTGAAGCCCCCCGGGCCGACAGACCGGAACAACCCGCCGCCCCGTCGTCTGCGCCAGAAAAAGCCCCTGTCAGTGCACAGCCGCAGCAACCCGACACACCGGAGGAAGAGCCGCCCGGCAAGCTCAGCCCCGGTGAAAGTGTGACTGCCGTCCTGACAAACTACGGAGAAAAAGAGTATGCGCCCGGAAAAGGGCGCTGCTTTTTTGTGGAGCTCACCAACCGCAGTGGCAAACGGGAATACTGGGGAAACGGCCTGGAAGAACTGGTCAAAAACCATCAGAAGGGTGACCCCGTCACACTGACACTGCAGGCGAGAGAAACATTCCGGCTGTCCGGTGAAACGCGGGATCGTATCCGTAATATCTGGGCCATAACCCCGGTCAGTAACGGCATTACCGTTAATAATGACCAACCTCATGCGGGTCAGCATACCCTGGAGTTTCCGATGGCAACATTCAGCCAGGTGATGTTACAGATGCAACAACACTGGCCACAGATAATGCAGGAAGTTCGCTCCCCCAAAAATCCTCCCAATAATCTGTACATTGGTGAAGACAGGCAACCTGCATCAGCACCTCAGGATCAATCAATGCGACTCCCCCTCGCTGGTAATGCACCCAATGAACTGATACCAGCCATCGCCTCTGCCGATAAGGACAATCGTCAGTTGAATCTTCTGCTGGTCCACAGCGCAGATGATCATCTGCAGGGCGTGGTCCGCCTGAACGGCACCCTTTACCCGGCACTGGCCACCCCGTCAGCTGACAACCGTCAGCTGGTCATCAATGCCCTGACGGATAACGGTCTGCAGTTTGCCGGTTACGGTGAAGCTGTTAACCATGATGAGAATAATCATCAGCGTCCGTCCCCACAAATAATGCAGTTTCACCTGAAGCAACAGGACTCCCCGTTGTTTGCCGCCATCCACAAACCGGAAGAGCAACCGGACAAGCTTTTCCGCTCTCTGGGTTTTGAGCAGACCTGGAAAGAGTGGTCTGACAGCCAAAAGGCGGAGGACAGGCAGGAAAAAACTCTGCAACAGGCACAATCCCACAGCCCCGGCCGATGAGCCGGTAAGGACGACCATGAACATGAAAAAAACGCTGCTGGTCATACTGACCGGCATCACCCTGGCATCACCGGTGGCAGGTGCCGCCACCTGCCGGGCGGGGGCCGCTGCCGAAGCCGGCAGCAGAGCCGCCTGGGAGCGGGCGCGCACAGCCAGCCAGGCATGGTCACAGCGGGAGAATGACGTCGCCTCCTCCCTGCAGTCCTGCCTGTCCCGCATCAAGGACATCAGTATCACTCTTCCGCAGTTCCCCAGCCTGGACAAGCTCCTCCGCGACCTGGAAAACCAGGTCTGTGATGCCGTCGTGGATCGGGTGAATGACCATCTTCCGGGGAATATCGACCCCTGGAAAGACTACAACCTCTGAACAGGAGCACCATGAGCGAAGCACAACCCACCTCCCCTGTCTCACCGGAAGCGGATAACAGCGGAGATATTTATAACCCCGTGCTCAGAACCATCGCACAGTCAGAACAACGGGCCGCGCTGGTACCCGGTCTGGTCAGGGCGTTGCTGTGCAGCGGCGCAGCACTCTGCATCAGCCTGGTGGCTAATGGCATACAGTACTGGCATGCCACCGGCGTGACGCGCGAATACTTTGCCACTGACAATGGCCGACTGGTCCGTCTGGCACCAACCAGCCAGCCGGCCTGGAGTCAGAGCGACGTCATGAACTTTGGCAGCATGACGCTGAGCGAAGCCTTCAATCTCGATTTTGTCCACTACCGAAAACAAATCACGACACAGGCCCCCCGCTTTTCCGAAGCCGGCTTTGCCGGCTATGTGAATGCCCTTCAGGCCTCGAACATTCTCGACACTATTAAAAAGGAGAAATTTAACCTCACAACCACTATCGGGGCAGGTACCCTGGTCAACCAGGGACAGATGGAGAACGGTGTCTGGTTCTGGAAATTCCAGTATCCGGTCAGGATGCGCCTGGTCGGTCAGACCAGCACCCGCCCCGAACAGGCCTTCACCTTTGAAATCACTGTCCGGCGCGTTGACCCCCGCATCAAACCCGGCGGCATGGAAATCAGCCAGATGGTTTCCCGTAACGCCGCATCAGGAACCTGAGACTCATATCATGCAAATACATCATCTTCTTGGCGCACTGCTTATTGTGTGCGGCACTGTCACGGCTGCAGATAACCCGGGCTGGCAGAACGCACGAACCCCACAGGCTGGCGGAAAGACAGGACAGGCTCCCGGGAGCGCCCCCGCAGGCGGCCCCCCGCCAGCCACACAACTCACAGGCTCCCTGCCGCCACCTGCCTCTCCCCTTGTTCAGGAAGCCGCATCACTGGATTCCCCCCTGAATGCAGGTGAAATTCGGGAACTGCGGGGACGAATGGCCGATAACGAACGGGCCATCAGCGCACCTGTCACCAGTGTGGTGCCCCGTATCAGCTCCCTCACGGTAAATCTGTCACCCGGGGCCAGTCTGCCGCTTGTCCGAACCGCACTGCATAACGTCAGCGTGGTAACGTTCACGGACATCAACGGCTCCCCGTGGCCTCAGTCGGATCCGCCTTATAACGCGGCACCCGGTCACTTTGATGTGCAGTTCAACGGCAATATGGTCTCCGTCACTCCCCTGCGCGCCTGGGCTGCAGGGAATGTAACGGTCTACCTCAAAGGACTGTCTGTACCGGTCATTCTGAATATCACCAGTGGTGAAACCGACACCAATACCCTGAGTCAGGAAATCGACAGCCGTCTGGATCTGCGCATTCCCCGTCAGGGACCTGCCAGTCCTGTGGTAGCCGTACCATCAGAGAAGATTGCCCTGCATGATGCCACCCTGCAGGCCTTTCTGGACGGTGTGCCACCGGATGATCCCGCCATCCGCCGCCTGAAATTCTCCGGTAACGTCCCGGACACCACCATCTGGCAACACGGCGATGATCTTCTCGTGCGCTCACGGGCCATGCTGCGGGATGAATTTGAACAGACGCTGGCATCGGCTGATGGTACGCGGCTGTGGAAACTGCCGGTGACCCCCTTACTCACCTTCTCCGTGAATGGTCAGTCCGTTCACGTCACCCCGGAACTGGAGTAAATCATGAGCGCAGAACAAGAACAGGACACAGCCGAAAAATCCGGCAAAAAGCTGTCAGCCCTGCTGGTTATGGGGGGCGTGATTATCATCGGGGGCGGATACCTGCTGCTCACCTGGCTGTCCCCCGAAAACGCTGCATCGCTCTCGTCAGTCAATATCAACAGCACAACGTCCGGCGGCGGACGGAACGTGATGGAGACACAGCACTACCGGGATTTACTGCGGGCTGACAATGAACGTGGTGCTGCAGAAGCGTTACGTAATAACGAGACGTTTATCGCCAGTCTGCCCCGGGGACTGGATACCGATACCGGAAACGATCAGAAAAGGGATAATCCCCCCGATGATCAGTCAGGCACTTCCGGGCAAAACGCATCCCCCCCTCAGGAAGATCAGACTGCCCGGGAAAAACAGCGGGAAGCGTTACAAAAACTGCTTGCCCGCATCAACACACAGCATCCTGACGCCCGCCCCCCGGTAGTGGCGGCTGCAATGTGGGGCACCACTGGTGCTCCCGGGATAAGCTCACATGCCTCACCACCCGGTACCGGCACATCACCACAACCACGTCTGCAGGAGGCCAGTCTGGCAACCCCGGCAGCTCGTACAGGGATACAGCTGATACCGGCACTGACCCGCGTACCTGCCTTCATTGATACGGAAGTGGACTCTGACAATGCTGTCTCCCGCGTGGTGGCCTCCGTACCTGCCGGCCCATGGGCCGGGGCCGTCCTCTACAGCCAGGACGCCAGACTCGCCGGCAAGGGAATGGATATCCACTTTGACCGGATGATGTGGCGGGGCATGTTTCTGAAAGTCAATGCATATGCCCTGAATGAACATACCGGCATGTCATCCGTGGCCAGCGACGTGAACCACCGCTGGTTTAAGCATATCGTTCTGCCGTCTGTGCTCGGTGGGGCGGGCAGTGTCGGGAGTCTTTACAAAGACGCCAACACACAGGTCCTTCAGGGAAACTACGGCAGCATTACCGGCAGGGTGGGAATGCCTGATGGCGAGGCGCTGGCCGGCGTCATTGCAGGCGGCATGGCCGAACGGGGCAGTCAGTTGCTGACCCGCCAGGCGGAGAGCGAACCTTACCGGCAGGTGACAGTGTCACGCGGAGAGGTTGTCTCCATTCTGTTTGTTGAGCCGGTCATGAGCAACGATATCAGTCCCCCCTCCTCCGGCACTGCCCCTTCTGTGCCACCGCCCTCCGGACGCCCGCTCACCCAGGAAGAAGCAGAGCGTCAGGCGTCTGACAGGATCCAGGCAGCTGTCATACGTAAACAGAACGAAATGCGGCAACGTTACGGAATACAACAGGAAAGTCATCCATGAAAAACGAACATGAAGATCCCGGCAGTTTTGGCGAAACAACGACACCGGCATCCGGCAAATCCTTCCTGAAACGCCAGTATATGGGATACAGCCTGCCAGTCTGGGCCGGCTGTGTCCTCATCATCCTGGCCGCAGTCTGGTACAAGTTTCTGCGGACACCCTCAGAGCCCCCTGCAGATGCAGGCTTCGCTGTCACACCGCCCGCAGCCGAAAGCTGGGCAGAGCCCATGCCCATGACGGAGACCGGGAGCGGAAACACCATGTCCGTGCCTCCTGTCACCCCACAGGCAGACATGCAGCAGCTTGCCCGTGACCTGAAAGCAGAGCTGGACAGGCGGGATGAGGAAATCCGGCGCACCCTGACCATGCTGAAGGACAGTATCACCACCCTCAGTAACGCCATTCAGAAGGATGAGGCCTGGGCACAGGAAACCCGTCAGTTGCTTGAGGAGACCCGTAAGCAGGTGCATACCCTGCAGATGCAGGGAGCACTGCCAGTCCCGACCGGGAATAACAGACAGCCTGCGAAAACCCTGCCTTCACCTCTGCAGGGCATGAAAATCATGTCGGTGGAGAAAGGCATGGCCTGGATCCGCTGGCAGGGCAGTGCCTGGGCAGTACGGGAAGGCGACAGTCTGGGAAACATCACCATCACCCGGATTGACCCGTCCAGCCGGGCAGTCATCACCTCTGCCGGTACATTACGATGATGAGCATTGATGCCCTGACAGCCATAGAGAACTTTGCCAGCGGTATTTTTAGTGCAGGCATGGAGTTTCTCTTTACCTGGGGAGAGCTGCTGGGGATTATCGGCCTTATCGGTCATCTGATGCGCGCCCGGGCAGAAGGACGTCGCAGTATGGGACCGGGAAAATTTATTGCCGGTATCTTCATCTGCGGCATGCTGGTCAGTCTGCCCTCAATGATCAATGCCGGAGGTACCCAGATGGGCTTCAGGGCAGATTCTTTCGCCCCCATCGCATACGTGCAGCCGGGCTCCTTTGGTGCCGCTGCCGGTGCCGTCAATGCCATTCTCTCACTGGCAAAACTGGCCGGCGTCGGTTTTGTCATGAACGGCATATCCATCTGGCGCAAATCACTGCTGGACGGGCACACCGCCCTGAGCGCCAGTGAATCCATCAGTAAAGGGAACGTCAAGTTTGTGGCCGGCGTTCTGCTGGTTTTCAACGACCGGGTTATCGATGCCACTCTGGCAAGCCTCGGTATCGCCTTCTGACCCCTGTATTTTTTCAGTAAATCAATCTGTTAATAAAGGAGACACTATGTCACGACTTCGTGCCATGGCGGCGCGTCTGCGCGCTGCATCTGTTTATGTTCAGTTATGCCTGATGGCCTGCCGTGACCGGCTGGTACGCCTGTTACTGCTGCTTCCCGTGATGCTGCTGCCCCACACCGCAATGGCAAATACCCTCTTCGATATGATTAAAACCGTTGGCGATGGTGCCAGAGGCTCCAGCAGTTCGTTTGTGGCTATCGGTCAGGTTATTGGCCTGGTGCTCTTTATCGGCGGCCTGCTTGGCCTCAAACAAATCGGTAAAAAACCCGGTGCAGGGCTGGCCTGCCTGCTGTCAATTCTGGTCGGCGTCTGCCTTGCCGTCGTACCGGAACTGATGGGCAGCGGACAGAAAACGCTCGGTCTTTCTCCGGTTTCAATCAGTTAATCCGCAAAGGCACCGGGAAACCGGTGCCGTCTTCACACAATGAGGAGGACCAGACCATGTCCTGTGAGCTGCCCCCTTTCACCCTGCTCAGAACAGAGCACGGCAACGTGATTGCCCGCGACAACCGGGATAATCAGGAGTTTGTGTTTGCAGAGTGTTACTCCACCGCTATAGCAGCACTGATTCTGGCTGCCGTCACCCTGTATACAGAGAGAAAAGCGTATGAAAAAGCCCCCGCCACTCATCGCCCCGGTCCGGGAACGATGGCTTTTCCCGCTCCCGCAACCGGACACGGTATTCAGCGGTGAAGCCCTGTTACCACCGTCAGTGCTCTCAACAGAGGGACGCTGCCCCTGCTGTCGCAGGACCGTCACCCACCGCTTCATTCTGGAAGATTCATGGCCATTACAGCAGATGGCTGACACCTGCCGGGATACGGTCGTCCTGCTGGAAAAAAACCTCACCCGGGTGATGCGCCTGAAAAAACGTCCGGTACCGGAAAACGCTGACGAAAAAAAGAAACACACCCGAACCCTGCAGGATGCGGAGCGGTCCCTGGCACAGGCCCGCCTGTCGGCCAGGCGACTGGCCCTGCGTCATGTGGAAAAGTCGCAAATCGTCACAACGGATGCACTCAGCGAAAATGAAAGTGACCTGCTGCAGCCGGAAGGCCCGCCCTTTCATCTCTGTGCCTTCTGCCATGCCTGGCACTGTCTGAACGGCTATGCTGCCGCACAGGGAGTGATGGTCTGGCTCCCCGATTTGCATCCGGCCTCGGTGGTTGCCCTCAATGCGCGGGCACTGCAGGAGATTTTCAGCGATAACCGTCAGCGGGTCAGGCAGGGACGGGCAGTCCTGAATGCCCTGGTACAGAACCGTCTGGCCGTTGAGGAGAAATTCCGCACCTGGCGTCCGGCGGATTTTGCTGATGCCCTGCGCCGCTGGCCGCCGGCACAGCGTAAAACGTTGAGGGAGAAAATGGACGGGGTGGCGCTCATTCTGCTGCCGGATTCGTTTCCTGACAAAAAGTACGTCATGTGACACACACCGGTGCCGGTGACGTTCTGCCGGCCCCAACTGACAGAGGAACAAAAAATGGATACCCTCACTGCCGGATATCAGTTTTCCGCAGATGCATTCCGGCGCTTTATTATCCGGACGCTGACTGACGATATTCCGCCTGACGGAGATGAAAAAGAGATTGCCCGGTTCATTCTCCGCCACCCGGCATTTAACGGCGGCTGGCTGCTCTTTCTGGCTGCAGAAATTCATGAAAGATCCCATACCCATAAAAGCATCACCGTCACAGTGAGCGTCGATAACTATCTCTCATGGATGGATATTGCCGTATCCGGTCTCCCGGAATTACCGGATATGCCCTTCTGTGATTTTTTCATTCGCCGCCAGCAGTTTATCTATCCGGGTGTGCCCCCGACAAAATCAGGAGAAGAATGATGAAAATTCACCGCATATCCCCGGAGACGCTTATAACACTCATCCACGCACACCTGGCCGGAAAAACTGACAGTACCGCCAAAGAAGAGCACCGGCTACTCCGTCGTTTCCTGCGGGATGATGACGGCAGGCTGGCCGGCGTACTGCTGAATATTGCCGGAATACTTCAGTTCAACAGGGAATTAAGTGCGCGGCATAATTATCCGGCCACACCCCTGACTGAATTTTCATTAAGGAAACGGGGAAAACAACTGCATCTCTGTCTCTGCAGTCTCCGTTTCTTTTATATCCCCCCTGTATTTATACGAAATGAAAGAAGAAAATGTATTGTTGTACATATTAATAAAATCACTTATCCGCCAGTAAATTCACTACGCTGACAGCGTGTTTCCACCTTATTACATTTTTATTATTTACTGTAATCACACAGAAATACGCACCTGCCTCTCAACAGATTATTTATTTTCTCTGCTGTTTTTTCATGCCACATCCCCTGCTGTGGCATCAAAAAATATAAGACCGTGATGATTCATCCTTACCGGAGTGCCCCATGCCATGAATATCAACCGCATTATTTTTGCCATTGAAGACTGTATCAGTACCCTGTCACGGTATTCCGTTTCCGCATTCTTCCCCGATTACTGTGATCTGCACACCGTCATCGGTCTGGACCAGCAGGACCGCGAACGCCGCCCCTGGCTGAAAGCCCCCTACATTGCCACCACAAAACAGGGGTATTACCTTTCCGTCTTTGAAATCAGCGGTGCCCTGAAAGAAATGGATGAAAACCCGGACCTGACAGCCCCCGGCACACTGGAATCACTGATTACAGCGCTGGCAGAGCGAATGAACACTGCCTGGAAAAATTCCGGTCACAAAATCAGTTTTGTTTTCGAACGCGATCCGGAGCGTGGAAGGGATGAAATCGAAGCCATGCTCTTACCCCAGCGAAAATCCATCGCACGCACGGGGATCCTGCTTCAGGACGTTCTGGATGAAAAAGTCACCACGCTCACCCCCTGGCTTGTCCGGGAACGCTGCTGGCTGACCGTCTGGAGCTCTGAAGAACTGCTGAGCCGGACCGATCGCAAGGACCACCAGACCCGTATCAGGAAACTCGCTGAACACGCTCCGCCAGCCCGATTTGCGCAGGATCCATGGCGCTGGACACTTTCCGCACTCAAAATACGGCATGACGCCTTACTGGACACGCTGGAGCAGGCCCTGACACATGATTCTGATGGTCTGCTGGTTCGCCTGATGGATATTCATGAAGTGGGACGGGAAATCCGCCGTCAACTGGAGCGCAACAGCACACCTGCAGTATGGCAGCCTCATCTGCCTGAAGATGCCCGTCCTGCCGGCTGGCGACAGGGCGAGGATACCTCTGTATTCCACGCACCGTCGCTGAATCTGCAGTTATTCACCACACAGCCTGAAACACACGGCAGCCTGATAAAGGCCGGTGACCTCTGGCACGGTATGGTCGCCATTACCCTGCCACCCCAGAATCTGCGGACATTCAACCAGCTGGTCAGGGATGTGCCCCGCGCAATCCCCTGGCGTATCCGGATGGATCTGATGCCCGGCGGCATGAAGGCGCTTGGGGTCAAGAAAACCCTGCTAACCTACAGCAGCTTTATTTCCCCTCTCCGGCCCATGTATGACTCGGTGATGATGCTGAATGACATCAACAAACATGATCCGGTCTGTATCATGACCATTGTTGCCACCACATGGGGAAACAGCCGGGAAGTCTGTACCCGCAACCAGGCTCTCCTGAAATCTGCGCTGGAAGGCTGGGGAGTATGCGGCACCACCACCACCTTCGGTGATCCGAGACGTGCCTGGGTGAACACGGTTCTGGCGGCCTCCCACGGTTCCGGTCCAGTCCCCCTTTACCCGCCCCTTTCACACGCCCTTTCCCTGTTTCCCCTGAACAGGGCCGGCTCTGTCTGGCGGGGACAGGGAAATCTGATGATGCACACCGAGGACGGCTCTGCATGGGAGGTCGCGCTGGCATCGTCACAACAGAACAAGCACACGGAACTGACGCCCGGCGCACCCGGTCTGGGCAAATCGGTACTCATCAACGCACTGTCGGAGATCCAGATAGCCTCAGCCCAGAAGAACCTGCCTTTCATTGCCTATATCGACAAGGGATTCAGTGCACAGGGACTGGTACAGCTTATCCGTGACAGCCTGCCGGAGCAGAGAAAGGACGAAGCCGTGGGGATCATTCTGAGCAATGATCCGGAACACACCCGTAACCTGTTTGATGTGATGTACGGTGCCAGAAAACCCGCCACCCCGGAAAAGAACTTCATGGTATCTGTACTCTGCGCACTGTGCGTGGATACCGGCACCGGTCAGCCCTGTAATCCCGGTGACACCCGGCAAATCATAAGCAACCTGGTGGATCTGGCCTTCAGGGAGTATGGCGAAAACAACCCCAGACTGTACCGTGCAGGAACAGAGCCCCTTGTGGATCTCGCCCTGGAAGAGAGTGGCATCGCAGAACAACATGACGCAGGATGGTGGAATGCTGCCACCTGGTTTGAAATCAGGGACATGCTGCATATGGCTGGCAATATCCCCGCAGCCCAGCGGGCACACTACCAGGCCATGCCCCTGCTGGCTGAAATGTCCGCCCTGCTGGGACAGCCATCCATCCGGGATGTGTTCGGCACAGTTCAGCGCGATAACTCAGCAGAATTGTTACTGGACTACATCCGCCGTGCCCTCGATCAGGGACACAGTGACTACCCGATGATGTCCGGCTGTACCCGGTTTATGCTCAGCCCCGACACCCGCGTTGTGGCCGTTGATCTGAACAATGTGGCCGGTGACAAGACACCTGCCGGGCGTCTGCGCACCGGCATCATGTACCTGCTGGCAGGACAAATCGCCGGCGGGGATTTTGTCCTGCCGCAGTATCAGGAGGAAATACGGAAAAATCTCGACCCACGCTACCATGAGGTGATTTTCCGCCGCATTGAACAGCTTGATCAGGAGGTCAAGACCAAAGTCTATGACGAACTGCACAATGCAAAAGGGATCAACTTCATCTGGGAAGCCCTGGACACCCAGGAGCTGGAGCAGCGTAAGTTCGGGATACGCACAGTACTGAGCACCCAGCTACTGCAGGACTATCCACCGGCAGTTCTCAAATCCGCCAACACCCTCTGGTTGCTGCGTTACCGCCCTGACGAAATTCCGTTTCTGCGGGATAATTTTGGTGTCCCTGAAGTCACCCTGCGGCGCTTCCTGAAAATGCCGGAAGGGGCTGCACCGGATGGCAGCGGTGTCCCGGTACTGGCTGTGTTCCGTGTAAAAAACGGTACGCTGGCCCGGATCCTGAAATTCACTCTCGGTCCACTGGAGCTGTGGGCACTGAATTCCTCACCCAAAGACAGCGCCCTGCGACGTGCGCTGACGCAGGAGGTGGGGTCACTGCGGGCACGCCAGATCCTGGCCGAACACTTTCCCCGGGGTTCAGCCACCTCACTGATAGAACACCGCGCCCGCACACATGACAGTGAAAACGTCATCCATGAGCTGGCAGCAGAACTCATCCGTAAGCAGGGATATAACCTCTGATGTACAGCATTCATATCACCCCCCGCTGCCGGCGTCCTGCCCGGGGACAGGTCTTCCTGAAAACACTGCGCGTGGACGGTGACAGTTTCAGCTTCACCCTGCCGTCCGCCTGCTTCACACTGCGACCGTCCCCCAATCCCCGGGTCATTTTTGCCAGTGACAGACGGGCTGACGGGGAGATGAGTGGTATTCGCCTGGCCCTGCCCGGAGAGACAGGCACGCTGATAACAACGGCCACCTGGCAGGTTAACGTGCCGGAGCGACCGCCTTTTGATATACAGCATGTCATTCACTGGCTTTTGCCCGCACCACTCACTGCGCTGATGTCTGACAACACCTGGCTGTGGCCGGATGTCCCCGGCACACCGGCACTCACAGCCGGAGACTGGCCGGTCATGGAAAGCGACACCCCGACACTGAAACGCGTGAAGCGTCGTACCTTCACGCTCATCGATAACCGTAACCGTCAGGGATGGATCACGCGCCGCTTCCAGTGTTTCCCGCTGGCTCCGCTGCCGGAATCACTCAGTCATCGCGTACCAGACATCCTGTATCCCCCGAAAACGGAGAAAAAAGAATGCAAAGACAATCTGCAACCACACTGCTTGCACTCCTTGTAGGCTGTGCGGTTATCCCTGCCACCCATGCCTACTCTGTGAATGTTGTGTCCAGTCAGCCGGTCACCCGACAGATCATGCCGGAGCTGGCCACCATACAGGGCATCATGGAGGAAATGGTCCGTATGCAGACGGCCACCGGCACAGCCATCACCCAGAACTCAGAAAAACTGGCCACCGTCATTGCCCAGGACGGGCAGGCCACCCGTCAGCAGATGATATTCAGTAATGAAACACACCGCCTCGAGGAGGCCAGGAAAAGCTTCAGCGTGCCGGACTCCATCTGCAGTGAATCCGCGTCCGGCATTGCAGCAGAAAGCCGCCGGGCAGCAGCGTCTGCAGCGGCACGTCTGAGTCAGGGGGGAGGGGTCAGCAGTAAACCCATCCGGGAACGTCTCTCCCGGGCTGCGGACTCCCCGGTCCGCGAGGCGTATGACAGTGCCGGCATCCACGCCGGTTACTGCACGGAAGCGGAGTATGCCCGCTTTGGCGGAACTGATGTCTGCCCTGCCGTGGGCGATCTGCCGGGCGGAGACAGCCAGGTACGATCGCTCTATCAGGGCGCAGGCACAGCAGATACCCCGGCCGCTCTCACCTGGGATCAGAAACAGATTGATGCCGCGACGGCTTATATGAAAAACACCGCCAGACCGTCAGCGGGTCGCGCCCCGGGGAAAGGAGAAGTGGGCACACAGACCGGGCGCACGTATGTGGGCCTGCAGAATGAATACAACGGCATCATCGATGCCGCCTCTCATCCGCAGCTGTCACTGATTGCTGACAGTACCCCTAATGAAGCCACCCGTGGGGCACTGACTGAAGCCCTGCAGTCACCGTCAGCTGCGGCATATTTTGACCGGACCGCATCATCAGAAGCCCGCACCCGTGGCCACATGAGCCAGCGGGAGTTTGAGACCTTTGAAGCCGGCAGACGGTATGCCAACACCGACTGGCAGCAGGATCTGCAGGGCATGGAAGGCGATAACCTTCTCCGTGAGCTGCTGCGCACCACCGCCCTGCTGAACTGGCAGATGAACGATCTGAAAGAGCAGATTCGTCAGGGTAACGTTATCGCCGGGCAGCAACTTGCGCTGGCCGCACGGCAGTATTACGGACAGCGCCTTGGAGAACTGTCACAGGCCATGAGCCAGGGGAGCGTAAGATGAAAGACGACAACAGCATCGACGAAAAAAAACCGGCCCCCCGTCTCCGCCGCATCGGTGATATAGGGATAAATCTGTTCGCACCACTGGCCGAAACCCGCTGGATGCTGCGCAGCTGCCGCCATATGCTGGACCAGCATAAAACGCGCCTGAAGCGCCTCATGCCCGACCGGCAACCGGAGAGTCCGGTCTGTATGACCTGGGAGGAAGCGGTCAGGGCCAGCGGACTGACGGTCGACGAACTGGACCGGCGTCTGCGACGTCGCAGGATGTTCTGGCGGACAGGATTCTGGCTGATGATGATACCGGTACTTCTGCTGTGTGGTATGGCCCTTGCGGCCACCGCACTGCCGGTCATCACCCTGATACATATCCTGGTCTGCCTGTTACTGATGAGCACCATTGCAGCACTGTGTGCCTCAAAAGCCCTGATTGCGTCATACCGCCTCTGGCAGCTGAATGAACGTCGGGTCAGCGAGGACGAACAGGGCACATTCCCCGATTACCTGCAGGCCCGGCACGGCTGGAAACAGGCCACATGGCTGGCCATTACCCACCGGCAGTACTGACTGTCCGGTCTGCAATTTCTTTTCCTCATTCCGGGGGCTGATGCCCGGGCATCCCCTTCGGTTCCGGAGTTACCGTGAAAATCATACCCAGAGCACTGAGTGCAGGTCTGGCGCTGGCTGCCGTACCTGCACAGGCTTTCGTCACCTATCAGGACATTGTGAGTGCCGCCACCAATCCGGATGACCTGTCGCGCCAGGCACTGGTCACCATTTTTGGTGATGTGGTCACAAATCCCCTGACAGCCAGCAGCAACACCATCATTGGCAACCTGTTCATGGTGTTTAACGCAATTATCGCCACGATGGGGATAGTCTGGTTTCTGTTTATTGGTATCCGTCATGCTGTCCGCACGGGACACCAGGGCAGTGTCTTTAACAACGGACGGGACGTCGTCGGCATACTCAGTGTCGTGAGTGGATTTTTGATGATTGTGCCCACCGCTTCCGGCTGGAGTCTGGCGCAACTGGTCATGCTGTGGGGCGCATCCATCATGGGCATCGGTTCCGCCAATATCATGGTTCAGACAGCGGCAGAAAACATTGCTGAAGGCTATTCAATGACCGTACAGCCAGTACATGTCTCCACCCGCACGGCAGCACGGGGAATTCTGGAGATGGAACTGTGCAAACACGCCATGAATACGGGCCTCGATGACTTTAACCGTACCGCACGTTCATCAACGCCGCCCATGAGCGAATCCTCACGGACAGAGAATGGCAGATATACCGTCACCGTCTCAAATGGCAGCGCCACCTGCGGGAGTGTGAGTCTCTCCGTGAAAGGAAACGGCAGTAACAAGCAGTCCGCGCTGGCCCATTTTTTCAATCCCTTCATTGAAACGGAATATCAGGGGGTTCTGACGGCACAGCGCTCCGCCATGGATACCATGCTCCGTGACCTGGACAGCGCGGCGCAGGAATTTGTGTCGGCATACCGGACCCGGCGCGACACGGTTAACGGCAACCTGCCGGATATTGAAAGCCGTATTCAGAAGGCTGCCAACAGGTATGAAGAAACGGTGCAGAAGGCGTTGCCAACAGATAACGCAGAAACTGAGCGCAGGGAGCAGCTGAAATCCTACCTGACCACCTACGGCTGGGTTGCCCTGGGCGCCTGGTACCAGACCTTTGCCACCGCCAACCAGCGACTGGCTGAACTGGCCGACCGTGCTCCTACAGTGAGTGGCGTCTCGTCACTGGGCGAAGCCGGGGATACGGAATTCCTGAAGGAAGTCAAGGGAGCTTACCAGGCACAGCTACAGAACTCAGCGTATACTCCTGCACTGGGAACCGCCACCTCTGCCAGTGAATACCACGCATCTAATACTCAAAATCCTCAATCAGCCCTGTTAGAGTTCATAGGGCCAGGGTTAACTCGATTTTCAAATAAAGTAGCAACCATACATTCAGGAACAGGAACAACGAGTCAGCAGGCAAATCCTCTGCTGAAGATGAAGGACATTGGTGATTACACCATGGTCACAACCGAAACCATCTGGGCGGGTTATACCACCGTCAGGGTGCTTTCTACTGCCGGCAGCAACTCCGTTTTTGGCCGACTGGTCAATGCCGTCAGCGGCTTATCTGATGCAGCAAAGGCTTTTCTGGAAGCCTCCGCACCACCACTCTACTTCCTGCTGTTTTTGCTGTTCTGTGCCGGTTTTTCGTTATCCATTTACCTGCCGTTTATCCCGTTTATCTTCTGGATGACCGGCATCGGCAACTGGATAGTCAGCGTACTGATTGGATGTGCTGCTGGCCCCCTGTGGGCCGCCACCCATCTGGGAACAAGCCAGGACAGGGGAAGCCGGGCTGCTTACGGTTACATCTACCTGATAGACAGCATGATCAGACCGCTGCTGATGGTGTTCGGGTTCTTTTTTGCATCAGTCGCCATCGTGGCCGGCGGCACAATCCTGAATGCGCTGTATGCTGCTGCACTGATGAATGTCCAGATAAACTCTGTGACGGGCGTGTTCAGCATGGCGGGATTTTTGATGATTTATGCCCGCGCCTGTACCACACTGGTTGCAGCCGTTTTTGCGCTTCAGGCTTATCTGCCTGACCATGTAATTAATTTTCTGGGCGGACGTGACGGTGTTAATATGCTGGGGAATATGGTTTCTTCAGTCAAAGATATTATTGCCGGAGGTAATACCAATATGCGCAGAACACCTGGCGTTCGTGAAGAAAAACTGAAAAATATTAATAGAGATGATAAAGACGGAATAAAACAATAAAATGAAAATATCTAAAAACCAATAAAACAGTATTGCCATATTCACCTGAAGAGATTAAAATATACTCAGGTGAATATGGAGGTTTATTATGAGTACAACAAAAAACAGATATCCTTCCTGGTGGGCATATTATTACCTTGTTCGCAATGCGTATTTCATATTTGGCATACCATGCTTATTATTTTATGCTTTTTTCGGAACACTAATTGTTCATGATTCAGCCTTATCTCAAACAATGGATTTTGTTTTTGCATATGGATGCTGGGCATTAATAATTATCCCATTACTCTGGCTATATCTGAGAACCAGAGCGAAGAAAAAGAAAGTCCTGCAGGTTGTTCAGCAGATAAAAGAAAGCAGTCTCTTTGCGCCGACCAGCGATTATGAGCAACTGTCATTCTCGAAGAGTTGTTATTTCGGGATCGACATTAAAAACGGCACCATGCTGTATGTGCGCATTTATCCGAACAATGTGATGGATGTGATTGGTCTGGATATTCACAACTTTACCCGCACGGTTGCTGAGGACGGCAAACTGGAAATCCATACCACCTATGTGAGTCTTCCGATGATCCCACTGGAAATCTCCGGCATCTCATCAAGGACGCTGGCCAACACCATGCACACCATGGCTGCACGTGGATATGAGTACAAGGAACGTTTCCCGCAGATGATCCGGTATCGGGTTAAAGAGTGGGAAAAAGTTGCCGGTGTTCCTGTTGCAGAAGTATTTTGAGGTAGCTATCAACTGTTAGACGATAATCCGTCAGCCGGTTTCTCTGAACCGGCTTTTTCTTTTCAGGCAGAATGCCTGTCTGCCGTCTATCTCAGAACGCCGCATGGAGTCTCTATGTTTTCCCCACAAATTCTTAGCACTGTCTTGCCCACTGTAGACAAAATCAATACAATTCTGCATATCAGTTATCTATAAAAGATAACAATATCATTATAAATAATTATCATATCCACACACTCAAGGCAGTACCTAGAAAACATAAAGATAAAATCATGTCTGAATCCCGCAGCAATTTTCCAGCACGACATGGTACTCCATGGAATACTGAAGAGTTACAGCGTCTTCTCGTATCCATAGCGGAGGGCGTCTCGCTAAAAAAACTTACTCAAACACATCAACGATCGTCCGGGGGAATACGTGGAGCAATCAAACGCCTGCTTCCTTCTGAGTTTCTTGAGTTCAACGATATAAACACTGTGAATGATCTCAGCAATTACTTCAACAAGATTCCTCGCCAAGAACACAATAGTATCATCAATAATTTAATATCATTGAGCACTGCAAAAACAATTGCTCATGATAAAGTTGAAATACAAAAGAATAGTTTTAAACAAAATACCCCACTCCCCCTCTGCCAACCCAATACAGATTTTAAAGATTATATAGCCGATGAACATGATGTCATTATGCTAATTCATTCTGCTATCGAAAGTTTATCTAATAAACGACATCAATATATTCTTCTAATGCGACTCGGCACAGATGATTCACCTCATTCTCTGGCAGATATTGCCGTCAAATTAGGAATTTCCCGTGAAAGGGTAAGACAACTTCAGGAACGAGCCCTTGGCTTACTAGCTGCTAAATCTCGCTATGAAGGGACACCTGGAGCTTGCCTTAAAGCCCTTATTAACTCAATAGGTAATTCACAATATGATATAGCAGTATGGATTTATCGTATTGTTCATCGGGATTTCGTTACATCCTCTGAGTTAGCCGCCAAATTCATTATTTTTGCCGCAGGCATTCCTAAAGCAAGACGAGATGAAATAAAAAATTCGCTCTCATTAATATCACAATTACAAAAGCAGAGGTTACGTGAACGAAGAGCAGAATTAGCACACGCTCACGCTCAGGAAAGAGCCCGAATCAAGAAAGAAAGAGTTGAGTTCATATTCAGTAAATGGCTAGACAATACACATTGGCCAAAATATATCGCACCTCCTCCCCCCGTAGAACAGCTATGTTCACAGAGAGCGGTTAATGATACTGACATATCTGGATTCTTTTACTCTCAAAAATTATGTCGTACAGTCCAGTACGAATCAGGGCTTGAGTTTAAAATAATGAATCTATTAGAATGTTGCGATCAGGTTCTTTTCTATCAAGAACAACCATTTTCTATTCCATATTGTTTTAAAAACAAATCAAAAAAATACTATCCAGATTTACTCATTGCGACAGTTGATGGTCGGTGCCTACTTATGGAAGTGAAGCCAACAGACCGAATGACCTTGAGTCTCACGAGAATAAAAAGTAATGCAGGTCGCAAATGGGCACATACTCGAGGATGGGGATGGTTGGTCATTAGTGATAGGTTCTCGTTACGTCAGCTGGAAGAACATGCCATCTCAACAAACACATGGAAACTTATAGAGGCTGAACTGAAAACATCAAGGATTTTAGCATGGCGTGAAATGATGGAGTTACGTACACGATACGAGATTCATCGTTTAGATCTTATTGCATATATCATTCAGTCTGGTGCTGAAGTGGATAACTTTTATCGAATTACCCCGAAAATATCTAATAATACATCTAACCAGAGACAACCAAATGAGAGCGACTGTCATAATTGATGACGCACAGGACGGAAAAAATAATAGCTGCCGGACAGCAGCAACCAGCAGTCGTCCGGTAAAAAAGACAAACAAGGCGCATTGAGGTCAGCCTTCGCAACAATCCGGCGGCAGATGTCCTGCCGCCGTGTTGCCCGTTAACGTTTAACTTCGTAGGCTAACGTTGCCACAAGCACCGTATTTCCCTGCTCGATACGAAATCCGCAAAGCGAATCCCTCACCATCCAGACAAAACACAGTATCGTCACACAGACGACGATTAACATCATTAAAAACGTTCGTTGTGGCATCGCAGCCCCTCCATTGCCTTTCGGCCGTCATCGGGCTACTATAATGTTGTTGAGGCATTACAGTGGGCCCTGGGTTGATTGATAAAAAAATCGCCTGGGGCTTTCTGCTACATGCCGTCCACAAAACAAAACGCTTTCGGCATACAGCCTCAAGCGCCCGCCGCTATTCTAATCGTTTTCCTGTCCGCCACAATCCTTTTCATGCCGTTATATTTTTTGTATCCGGAACAGGAAAATACCCGGGAATTATCCCATCCGAACGCCTCAGGTTTTCCGTCTACGGGCTTCGTGTTATTACCCCAAAATGCAAAATGCCTGAAATAAGGAGTAGTCATGAAAGACGAAATACAAAGTATGTGCCTCACCCCGGATATCGTTAAACAGTTCAATACTCTTTTGAATACACACTGCCAGTCCTCAGAAGAGGCGCTCGGCATGCTCAGCGCACTGTGTTTTGAGCTCATGATGAAATGTGGTGTTCAGTCCATAAACAGCCTCATGGTCAACGGTATGGGCATATCCATGCAACTCCAGGGGATTGATATTGCCGAAAGGCCCGGCAAGAATATTCACTAACCTGAACGGAGCCTGAAAACGCTGATTTTTCAGGCCCCAGCAGGCTAAAACTGATGATGCAATGACAACAAAATTTCTGCGTTTGTACCCCACAGATGAAAAAGATAAAAACTCACACCGGACTTCTCGCCAGTAAAGATAAAAACCGGCGCGTCAGCCTCTACGAAACGCCAACTGCATGGTGTATCAGGGGGCAGGAGTGCTACAGCAAAAGCACCGGACGCCGCTGTGGCAGCCACGACAGTCTGAGCCGACTGCTCCTGGACAGCATTAAGCCCGTTGAATGAGTGGTGGCACGATGAAAGATAACAACACCACCGCCACCCCTGAAGCGTGGAAAATGCGTTTTCTGGCCAACGGGACATCCGGTACATGGTTTTACACTGACGACATTGCTGTCACTGACGCGTGGCTTCGCGCACATCCGGATGATGTGGAGGTTATCCCTCTCTGCCGGATACCGCCCGGGCAGCATTCCCATGAACAACATATTGAAGAACTCCGCGCGGCCCTGGCCCGGATGCTCCATATGCATCATATGATGCTGGAAACCACGCATTACCGGGAAAACATCACCGATGCCCGTTGTATCCGTGAAATGCATGAAGCTCCATTACAGGCGCTCAATATTCTGGCCAGATACCCACAAAAAAAGACAAGGTGTAACGCATGTGGATTTTGATTTTCTGGCTTTCATCGCCCTTTAATGTCTCTTCCGGTGATGCCCGTCAGCCCACACTGGCAGTGCACAGTCAGGCGTTTCATACCGAACGGGCCTGCCGCGATGCATTACGCGCCATTAAAAAGGAGAATGTTGGTGAATTTTCTCTGCGGGGCGTTTGTGTTCCTGACGGAAAATCGAAGGAGACAGAGAGCCCATGACGAATATTACCGACAGACATACACTTCGCCGTATGTCCTGGTCGGAACTCACCACGGCAGCACAGGACGCAGAATTAAAGCGTGATTACGAACGAGCCAGAATAGTGTGGTCATTCGCCTTACATGTTGCAACAACCACGATTAACAAAAATCTGGCCATAGCTCATATTCGACGCTGCGATACTTTGTTGCATAAATCAAAGGCTGTACCCGGAAACAACCCGTGTGGTTCCGGTCAGCGAGTCTGAGACCTCAACATCCCGGGTGATGATTGTCATTCCGGACTGACGCAGCCGCTGCACATCTGCGGCAATACGTTGAATACCAAGCCAGAACAGACCATCCAGCGCGGTGACAATTAACCCGCTTTCCAGCGCCAGTTT
>ERZ773147.1354-NODE-1354-length-25730-cov-14.192639_pt1 | contig 25730 bp, 26 predicted proteins | sample MGYA00580851_ERZ773147 | MGnify/ENA primary metagenome ERZ773147 (study PRJEB29015, sample SAMEA2737818) | human gut metagenome | biome: human gut; feature: human-associated habitat; material: faeces | place: China | collected 2012 ... | reverse complement strand
AGAAAATTAAGTAAAAGAAAAGATCCAGAAGCAGCTGTTGAATATTATAAAAAAGAAGGAATTCCTTCAGAAGCAGTTAAAGAATATTTATTAAATATTGCTAATGAGTTGGATAAAAAAGAAATTAAATACAAAGTATTTATAATAGGAACAGGTCCTTTGGAAAGCAAATTACATGAGCAAAGAAGAAATGATAATTTAGAAGAAAATGTTATTTTTATTAATCCAAGAAATGATGTATATAAATTTTATAGTGCTTTTGATTTGTTCGTATTGCCATCATTATATGAAGGGCTACCAGTTGTTGGAATAGAAGCACAATGCAATGGGCTACCATGCTTATTTTCAGATACAATAACAAAAGAAGTAAAAATAAATGATAATGTTAAATTTATATCTTTAAAAAATTTGGACGGCTGGAAAGAATACATTAGTAATAAGTATTTCAAAAGAGAAGAAATTAAATATTTTGATAACAACTCGTTTAATATAAAAGTAGAAGCACAAAAGTTAAAAAGAATTTATATAAGCCTTTGTGATGAGAGGGATACAGAAAATGAATAAAATTGTTATAAGAAAGATATGCTCAAAAACAACAACAGGAATTAGTGAAAAGTATATATCGAGATTTAGAAGAAAGAAAATACTTAATATTGATTTTTCTATAATATCTAATAACTGTTGGGCTGGATGGGTTTATAGAAGATATGGCATCGAATATAGAACTCCAACAGTTGGATTATTTATAATGCCAAGTGACTATATTATATTTTTAAAAAATTTGCAAATATCAACTGAGTTCTTTTCTGTCAATACAGGCAAACAAATCAATATGCTTTCACAAGATGATACATCAGCAAAGATATAATCTAAGTCCAATATAATTGAATTAGTAGCAATCATATAATCTTCTGCTGATAACATAGCATCAACTATACCGCTGAATACACCAACTAAACGTTTTCTGTTTACAGGTCTTGAAAAGAATTGACTAACCGAAATTTTCCCTGATACATTATATTTTATATATTTATTTGCATCCATCTGAGTAAACAGTGTCGAAGCTAAACCAGGAATTTTATTGTTTGTAAGCATACCCAAACTCATAGTATCCAAATTATCATCAGCACTAATTTTATATACCAAATATGTATTAGTTCCTTGATTTTCAAATTCTAACATCTATTTTCGCCCTTTCATTGATTATAATATTTCAAAACGTGATAATAAGATGAACTTTGATCTGACATTATTTTTATATATTTGTCACTATTACTATCTAAATATGCTCTCAACGGTCTATCTGACTGAATGATAATAGCATCAAACTCATACTTATCAATTATTTTTTCAGGATCAAAAATATCATTTGAGTCATCTGTATTCATAAGAAATAATAAATCCACAGCATCATTCAAGATATTTTTCGCATATAGATCTTCTCTTGCGTCAACAAAAACTTCAATATTGTTATATATTAATGTTTCGCCGTAATTGTAGTCATTGAATATTCTGCTGACATTATCTGTTTTAATTAATTCCGTATATGATGTATCAAGAACTTTTTTTATGATTTGATTAGATGATGCTTTTGGTATCACAGAAAACACTGAATATGCACTTAAGCATAATATAAAAATAAAAGTTAATGAAGCACCGAATTTTTTTATTTTTATTTGAATTTTCGGATAATATTTAAAAACAAAACTTGAAAATACAATATATGCTAAGAACGCAAACCTGATGCTCCTAAAGAACATATATATAAATAGCAAGAATAAAATTAAGTCAATCAAAAGGATTTTCTTTTTCCCTAATGCCATAAATAAAAAAGAGAAAAGAAATGGCAGAAAATATATTATCAGCTGTCCAATTATTTTTATATCAGGAGAAACCCATTCTGATATCATTGCCTGCATATATCCATCGTTTATATTTTCATATGGATAAAAAAAGACATATCCACCATATGGATTTACAAATATCGCCAAACCTGACAATATAAATACAATAGAAAGTATTATCAAATACTTTTTCTTTTTGCGAGGATTAACTACTCTGTTACCCATAAATGGTCTAATGGTACTTATCAAAAAAAACAGACAAATCAAATATGACAAAACAGATGTACCGCCATGAAGATTACTCCAAAAAACTGCGATTATAGGTACCCAGAAAATTGTTTTTGCATTTGGATTTTTATAAAAGCTATAAAGTATTTTAATCTCCAAATATAATAATATGCCGCTAAATATCTGTGGTCTTCCATACATAAAGCAGGGAAAACAAACAGCGGCCATACAGAGAAAAAGCAGTGAAAAAAGGATACGATTTTTTATATATTTATAATTGTGAATTATAATTAATGCCAATAATAAGCAGGCTAATAATACACACAAAAAATATATGCCAACTTCGCCGAAAAATTTGAATATCAAGTAAAATATAACATCAGATAGCCATTCCTGAGAACACCATGAAATATTATTTTCCATTCCATACCATGAAAAAATATCCTCATAAGGCAAAGCTTTATTAGTACATATCCATTCGCCAACCTTGATATGCCACCAAAAATCATTACCGGATAATTTTCCGTTATATACTATTAATATAACAAAAAGTGGAATGAGTAATAGAGATACACAAGCAAGAAATTTTATTTTATTTGATAATTTATTATCCATGATTATATTTATACAGTTTAATCATATACCAGCTGTCACTATCATCAGACACATATGCACAACCGGCAGAATTAAAATCATTAGCTGCAGTGAAAGTGTAATCAATTACAATTTCATTATTTTCATTAATATATCCCCACTTATCATTCTTGCATACTGTTGCCAGACCGCTTGAAAAAGACCTGGCACCATCATATTCAGGTTCAATAATAACATCACCATTCTCGTCACAAAAGCCCCACAGATCGGCTTTTTTGAATGCTATCATATTATCTGCGCCTAAATATGCAATTTCTTCAAAATCAGTCTTTTTTATTATTTCAGCTTTTTCATTGAGAATATAGTAAATACCGTCTTTAACAGCAATTACTCTATTGTTTTTGCAAGCAACATCATTATCATCCATCAAAATATCACTATATGTATCTGAAATTTCTTTTCCGGATTTGTCAATCAAAATCCAACTGCCATCTTTTTTTACTGCCGCAATTCCACAATTAAAAGTACCCGCATATTCATAATCTCCAAATAGTTTTTCGAAAGAAGTATTATAATACGCATATGTGCCTTTATTGCCCACAACATAAATATCGTCAACTATTTGCCCCAAATAGTCATAGCTTTTATCTGTATCGAAAACAAATTTTTTACCGTTATCAGTATTTACATAATACAACTGGCCCTCTTGATTTCTTACTGATGCCATTTCACTCGAAAATCCTCCTGCATAATCATACTGACATCCTATTTGAACAGAGCCTGTACGATTCGTATAACCCCAATATCCTTTACTGTTGCACACAGCATAATAACCGTTAAAAATTGATTTTACATCAGTATATCTCTTACCGTTTGTGTAATATACAAACTCATTATTCTGATAAATTTCGTCTATTGTAGCAGAATATATTTTTTTATTTTGAGTTTCTTCATAAATCTGAAACAAATTTGTATAATCATTATTCGTTTCATATATAGTCATAAGAAGATCATAAGACTTACTGTTTCCGGGAAAATCTGCCGACATTCTTTCTGCTATGCTTTCAGCATCACTATAATCATTCTGATCAATATAAAATTCTGCATATTCTTCATACACATCTATACTTTTTTTAATTTTCAAAGCTGCTTCATAATAATCAGCAGCATCAACAATTCCAACTTTAGCGCAATATCTGGCTTTCTGAAGATTTTTGTTATATTGTTCCATTTGCTTTAAGTTTTCAGAAAACAATTGATAAACTGAAAGTACTGAGATAGCTATTAATACTACAGGGACAAGCATTTTATAATTTTTCATAGTAACACTCCCAATTCCCGACTAAAATCCAAACAGGCAAATCGATATATATGTACCTAAAAGTAAAGAAGGTGCAAAAGGAATAATATCCTTTTTATGCTTTTTTCTTGCAATCAGTGCAATTAAACAGTATATAAATGATATTAGTAGCGAAGCAAACACAGCACAAACTATTCCAGAAGCTCCCAGAAACAGTGCCATTATCGATATAAGCTTTACGTCACCCATTCCTACACTACCTTTTATGATTAATGAGCACAAAAAGCCTAAAATAAAAATTACTACAGCTGAAATCAGTTCGCTTGCTCCATACTGTAAAGCATTGCTAATATTGAACACTAACTCGAAAACAAACAACAATATTCTTAAACACAAGGCGCCTAAAAGCAATTTATTAGAAATTATGTGTTTATTCCAGTCTGAATAAGCCGCCGGGCACAGAACAGCGAGAATGGAAATCAGTTTTATATTGTCCAGCAAAGTATTTTCATAATAGACATAAAGAAACACCACGCATAGCAATAGCATAAAACAAACTAATAAAAACATTATTATGTTTTCTTTGCAATTAGGTATAAAAATCTTAATTCTGCTAATAGTGCCTTCACATTTATTAGCAGATGATTGAACAATAAAACATATAACGAAACAATATATAATTGTTAAAATTATCAGTATTAATAAATCCATTTAAACACCCTTGCTTATGCTTTTTCTGCTATGTAAAGTCCTGTACTTTCATTATATCTGAATGTATACCCCTTTTGTTTCAGATATTTGACTTGTTGCCTAAAATATACATCAGTTGCATTTTCCGGATTTGATGAGCATACAATTCTTGAACCATTATTCAAGCGATCATCAATATACGCCTTATAAACCTGAGATACGCCGTCGCTGCCAATATTTTCCTTTATTTGCGAATACATAGCAGAATCTACAATCATATATGAACCGGAATAATATTGTGCATCTGCCTTATCGCTTTCAGTTGTAATACCGATAAAAGCCTCCGCAGAATCAGGACTTATAATAAAATCATTAACATATTCTTCTGCAGTCTTCTTAGGTGTTGTTGGCTCTGTGCTCTCGGTGGTTTCATCTGTATTATCTTCTGTATCCTCGTCTAAAGAATCAGAGTTGTCAGACTTTCCGCTTATTGGAACCCACCCACGTGTGGTTGCACATTGTGTAAAGCTTAATGTAATATCGTTGTCAAGTAATTTTATTACCTTAAGTCTATAATGTACAATTACCATAATATCAGTCGAACCATTAAGGAACAGGACTGAATCACTAAAATCAAGTCCATCAATATATGAATTACCCTTGGGCATTATACCAAGCTTTTTCAAAAATTCATTACAATTTTGTTTTGTTTCTGCACTTGTAGAGCAATTTTCAGTTACCAGATGTTTTTGACAAAGGAGTTTTGCAAAAGGACCTGCAATGACCTTGGATTTAACCTCCTCAATAGCTTCGTTGCCTGCAAGAGCAGCTACGCTTAGAGCAAAAGACTGTGGATCTTCCATAATTGAATCAATGTTTGACTGAATTGAATCGACACTGGAATCTATATCATTTATATTTCCTTGGATACCTTCAAATGAGTCGCCTATATTATCAATAGTAATACCTGTTGCTGTGTCACTTATCCCTTCAACTGAATTAAAGACTGAAACCACACCGTCAAGAGTTTCATCTATAGTTTTTTTGGCATCTTCACCCTCAGAATACAAATCGCCTTGTTTTTCTCTTAATCCAGTAAGGTTATAAAGATAAGAATATTCTGAAATTTCCTTAGCTGTTGTATTGACTGCAACGCCGATTTTGGCTTGAGCATAACATATATTAATAACAGTCAGGATTGTTACTATTAAAAACATAAATGCTGTAAGGGAAATTGTTGCTTCGACAACAATAGCACCTTGTTCATTTAGTACAACATTTTTTATTTTATTAGGCATTACATTCACCCACCGGACGTTTAAAATTTGTTTTAATAAATATTTCTATTCCGCAACAAAGGTAATATTATTATTCTTTGCATACTGTTCGGCATATGAGCCTGCAGGCGCATAAATTGTTAAATTATCAGAATCTTCAAAAACATTGCATTCTTCATTATCTTCCGGAACACCTATGAATGTTACGGAATCAGTCATATGTATTTCTTTAAGGGCTGTGCATCCAGAGAAAGCAAAACCTATTGTTGTAACACTGTCGGGAATTGTAATTTCTTCGAGTGAGGTACAATTCTGAAAAGCGTAATGAGAAATCTCAACTAATGATTCTGAAAGTACAACCTGTTTTAGCTTCGTATCACCACGACAAAGAGCTTTACCAATTATTTGTGTATTTCTGCCCATTGTCAGCTTTTCAAGATTTGTACAAAATTCAAAAGCTTCACTGCTTATCTCTGATATAGTATCCGGAATATTTATCTCAACAACATTCTCGTTACCTCTTAAAAAATATCCTCTTATTTCAATAACCCTTTTACCGTCAACAGAATCGGGAATATTTATAATGTTGGCTTCACCGTCGTAAGCTACTATCTCCATATTTCCGTCACCCAATATATTTGAAGAAAATTCCTCGTCCTTTGATTCTGTCAGCTTTGTTTCCGGACTATCTTCAGAAGACGATACAACTGAAGTTACTTCAATATTATCTGAGGAATCACTTTCCGTTGAATTAGCGCAACCGCCATATGCTACCGCCGTAGTAATAATAGCTAATATTAAGAATATTGATTTTATTTTATTAGATTTTTTCATAATTTCCTCTCCTAAAACATTTTACATTAAACATAAGTTAAAAAATATAAGTTTAAAATACACAAACACTTATTAATTATATCCTCTTACAATAGAATATTCCCATGTCCACCAGGATACAGACGAGGATTTATTAAACTTGTCATCCTGAAGCAACGGTAACGAAAGCAGTAAAGGTTGAACCTGCACTTTTGTTTTGAGGCAATAATAGGTGTTTGCTTCAGACATTTTGAAAATTTCATCGCCACTGTTTGAATAGCCTTTCGCCACACCAACATTTCGACCTATCACATCTCCTATTCTTGTCATAATCTCATTTTCCTTATTTGTATTTATAAGATCAATAAATAAAAATATCGAAAGATAATCGCTGTACTGAAAATAAGATAGACTATTAAGCTCGGACGCAGGTGTTCCTGTCCCCGATTCTGCGGTTGCTGTATTATTAACGAGATTTGTCAGGCAATCAACACTAAAGGTAAATTTTAAATCATCTTTACCTTTCACAAGCTTGACCTTCATACCTGCCTTAAGCTCATTAAGGTCAGATGCCGCTTCGGCAGCAGTAAGAGCAAGTACAGTTACGGTTTTCACAAGAAAAGCCGGAATAAAAGGACATGCCGTATTTATCAATCCAGCAAAACTATCTAATTCGCTTCCTGTATTAAGATCCCAATGATAAGAAAACTGGGGCCCAAGGTCAAACGCATATCTAATCATAAAAATTTTTGCAAATACTGCTGATTTATTCGCTTCATTATTTTTACCATTCAAAATATACTCGATTTCATTTCCGAATGAATAGTTATTTTCAAGGTTTATCATATGATTAGTCAAAGTCTTATTGTCGGTAAATGTTGGTTCTTCATTTTTCCAAGCCTCAGCATATGTACAGCCAAGTGATGAAGTTTTACTTCCTAAATTTTTGACAGTATTAATGTTATCAAGTCCGCTTACTTCATCTTTAAGAGCCAGATTATAAATACCCTCTTTATTATAGGTGTGGTAACTGAACATATTCATCGCATAATCAAGCACATATAAATCATCACGTGCTTTTGTCGGATTAGAAATCACATCGCCGATTCCGTTAAATAAACCTGTTATATTTTCTGATATTTTTGATATTTTTTTAGAAATCGACTCTTTTTCATCACTGTCTGAGCCGATTTCATTATCACTTAATTCATCATCATCACTTGCAGGCGTGTCATCGTCATCATCGTTAAGATCTTTTACATCTTCATATAAATCTTTCTCAGTGGATGAGCTTTGCTCATTAACAAACTTAATCTGGAGATAATCATACAAAGCTGGCTTTGGATTATGCTCCAAGTCAGGATTGTTATTATTATCAACCTTAATCGAATTCAATGAATTAGAAGAAAACTTAAATGAATTATTTGCATTTGTTTCAAGTGTATTTTTGTTAATGACAATATCATTTGAATTAATACCTGAGTTATTTTTAAATGTATTGTAAGAATTTATATCCTTTACTTTTTTTCCGTTGTATTTATAGCTGTCTATCAAATCAAGCATATTTTGTAAAAGAGTTTCTATGTTATTCAACCTTGAAATCATAGCATTTATAGATTCTTCAGTTACTTTTTCACGGAATTCTTGAGTTTCTGCACTCTCCTTTGCTTCTTTTGATGAATTTGCTACATCGCTCTCGGTAGTATCAAAAACACTATTACCAAGTGCACTTTCCCAATTACTATAGCAAGAATTTGTATTATTGGTTAACTCTTTTTTTGCATCTTCTAAATATGTATTTGCATCAGTAACCAGTTGCTTAGCATCCTTGATTTTCTGATAATTATCTTTTAAGCTTTGAGAAGTATCCTGCAAATACTGATTTACAGAATCAGTGCTTATATTATTTTGAAAGTTGTTGTCATAAACTCTGTTAATGAGATTTCTGAACGGTTCTATGTATGCATCAACAACGTATAAGCTGGATCTTTTATCGTAATTGTTATCCGAATCACTCCGATTGGGATTTTCAGCATATTTTTTATACTCTGAAATCATAGCGTCGTACTCATCCGATGTTTTTCCAGAAAGTTGCTGAGCCTTGTAAGCTCTTGCAACATAGTAATTCATATTGTTTGCTTTTTGTCCAAAATCATTTAGTACACTTTTATTTGATTCATTTGATAAAGCGACATACCACTGAATCGGATAAACATCAGATTTTAATTTATAGCTGTTTACGCCGGTTTCGGAAGTAGGACTCTTTTGACTATATTGAACTATATAGGTATTATACAGGGTTAAAACCTTATTATATGTTGACTCAAATTTATCAATATAGTTCTGTGCATCCGTAACATATTTATCGAAATTTCTCTTAGCTTCATCTTCATCCATTTTTTTAATCTGTTTTTCAGAATTCAGCTTTGTCTTAAATGCGTTGATTTCAGTAGGAGTACTGAGTATATATCCTATTCCTTGAGTATTATATAAATCCTTAAACATCTTTATATGTTGTGTTTTATAATTTTCCTCAAGATTTGAAAGCTCGGTTTTCAAATTATTAACAAAAGTTTCATTCATTCCGCTGTTCTGCTGATAATTCTTCATCTTTTGATATGCTTCATACAAATTTTCGAGTACCTTGTTTTCAGACTCATAATAGCTGTTCATCGTATCTGTGACTTCAGCTTCATCATCTACAATATCTACTTTATCTTTAACGCTTGTCATCCTGCTCATAAAATTTTGAGCAATATTGACAGGGCCTCTGTACTTCATAAAATTTACAATCTGATTTTTTAACACCTCAGGATTGCCAAGATTACCGTTATCAACCGCAGTTATAGAAGCATCTTCTGAAACACTGATTTTGAGTAAATCCGAATACTCATCACCCATTTCCTCATCAATCAGATCTGTAAGAATTGCACCGTAACGACTTGCATCGGTGGTTTCAACGCCGGCTGATACAAGACAGGACTCAAAATATTTATTAAGATTATCTGAAACATCATTTGCATCTTTTGCAGTGGCAAATAATCCATAAAGATCATTAAGTTCTTTATCAAATTGAGAAAGCTGTGAATTGAGAGCTAAATCACCTGCTGACTCAGTAACAGACTTGCCTAAAAACATACGGCTTACATCCACAAAAATGCTCGTAACTATTAATGTCGGTACTAATATCATTACTAAAAACACAGATACTGCACCTTTGTTTGATGCAAACACTTTCATTTCATTCTCTCCTTATATTACTTACTACTTAAGATTTTTTATTGAATCTTTATTAAACAACTTTGAAATTTCTTCTTTTGCTTTCTGGACTGTTTCACTTTGTTGCATATAATCTATTACCATATCAATATTTCTGATAAATTCCGGAGCATCGCTTACAGGCACTTCAGCATGTGAAGTAAATGAGTATATATCTATTTCATTACTGAACAAGAATTTCCAAGGTAATGAAATTTTATATGTAGCCGTAATTGACAAACTATAGTTTACTAAATTATTGTTGAATTTAACATTTATATCATTACTGTTAAGTTGTGGTTCCATTCCTTTAAAAAAAGTATTAAAGCTATTTTCATTGTTCAGAATTAAATTAACTCCTGAATTTTTGCTTTCCTCAATACTACCGTTGCCGAATGTGACATCTGAATTGAAAATATATCTGTACGGCTCATTTTTTAAGGAACCTGTACTGTCTGGAACCTTATTGCCGCTATTAATAATTGTTTCAAGATTTGGATCTGCGCACTTTGCCGCAGTTCTAATTGCTACCTCGGTGACAAGATTGTCAGTATATGCTTTTGCGAAATACATATTTCCCATAAAGAACAGAAAGAATATAACAAAAAACATTATCGGAAATACAAAAGTAGCCTCCACAATTACCATAGCACCGCTTTCATCCAATAAAATATCTTTTATCCTTCTTCTCATATTAATCCTCCCGTTCCTTATAGATAACCGTTTTGCACCGGACAAACAATATATACTATTTGTCCGGTGCTAAAAGCTTAGTTAGTTATAGCATTATTCGCTGTGTTATTGATAGTGCCAAATAAAGTATTTAGCAGATTTTCTATTGCACCTCTAAAGAAAATAGCAAGCAATACGGCAATACCGATAAGTACTACAATAGCAACTATATTGACTTCTCCTTTTTCGCTTTTGAGCTTATCAGCCAATAACATCTTCGCAACCAATGCTTTACAATATAATTTTGTAATCATTCTGCACACCTCCTAATTAATTATTTAATTTATGTATATATAAGTTTATACACCTAAATTAGCAAATATTGGAATTATTACCATGATGAGAATACCTATAAACATAATCACTATAGGCAGCATCAGCTTATTAGCTGCAATTTCTCCCTGACGCTTTACATTTTGCTTTTTTATCATCCACAATTCTTTACTTTGCTTTTGCAGCTCTATTGAAAGCTCTGCATTACCCTTTGACAGACCTTGCGTAACAGTAGAAGTAAATTTTTTAATTTCAGGGATTATACATCTAAGTCCAAAAAGTCGTAAAGCTTCTGATTCGGAAACACCATTGTCCATATCCAGACAAACCGTTTTCATTTCGTCATACATCACACCTTCACCGCTTTCTGCTACTTGTCGCCAGGCTTCGTGCAAAATCATACCGGCATTTGTAAGCAACGCCAGTTTAGATACAACATTCGCAAATTCAGAAAGCAATTCTTCACTTCTTGAAAGTATCTTTCTTTGTGTTGTCTTCATACAATAGTAAAATAGGACAGCTGCCATCATCAACATAATTAACACTACTGATAATTCTCCACCTGACAACCCATACAGTGAAAATCCGAAAACTAACAATGTTAACGCAATTGAAACGCTTTGAGCATAAATGACCTTTAGATAGTAGGTTGCATATTTTGAACCGCCATAAAGGATTTCTATCTGTGATCTGAGTTTGATATCTCTCTTGGATTTATAGTTGTACTTTATTAAATCCATAAAACAGAAACCTATCCCATAAATCTCTTTGAAAAAGAAATCCTTTCCATCAAGAGGCTCAATTAAATCTTTATATTTGTTGCCCTTAAAAAACAAAAACAACCATAAGGCAAGTAATAGAAAGTTAATTATCTCTATTACGATATCAAATACAGAAAACATCAATTTCACCTCAAACCTTTATATCCAACACTTTACGCGCAACAAAATAGGAAACAATAAACATAATAATACCAATCGTTGTCGCCGCTATTCCGGCAGGAGTGACAAAATTTGCAGCAAAATCAGTACTCAACATTTTTATTATACCGACGAGCAATATAGGCATAGCAATCATCATTTTTTGCTCCATCTTGCTTCCTGATACAGTTGTTTCAATTTCCTCATTTATTTCAAGCTTATCTCCAAGTATTTCATTTGTATTCTTAATAATTTCTTTAAAATTTCCGCCTTTTCGATATGTAATCCTGAACACATCTGAAAAATCCTTTATATCTTCTATACCACTTCGTATGCCAAAATCATAGATTAAATCTTCAATACTGTTATTATTTTCAACGCCCAAAATAATAATATCCAATTCATTTAGTATGTAAGCATCTTCTTCATACTGAACTCGCATATCTTGACGAACTGAAATAAATGAATCAATTACGTTTGAACCTGTACCTAATGCTGTTGTCAATCCGGAAAGCATATCTCTGAACTGAGATGTAAGTTGTTTTCTTCGCTTTTCAATTATTTGTTTTGTCCTGATAGGAATAAACATTTTTGCTGTTATTAAACCAACAATACCCGGAATTAAAATGTCTAACACATATGTTACAGTAGTTGGATCACCGTATTCATCTTTGCCTATTCCACCATAAAACAAATATCCAACAGCAGCGCCTACTGCAAAAGCAAGCAATGAATAGATGATTTTTTCTGAATTTTTCATATAATAAACTTTATAGTTAAGTGCGGGAGTATTTATTTTTGACATATAGTATTGAGGTTCAGGAGGAGTTTTATCTTTTTTTTTGAATAAACCCATATTTATCACTTATCCTTTATATTTTTATCTTTGTTCCGGCAAGTAACAGTTTGAAATCATTTTTCATTGGATTTTTTGTTCTCTTTAATCTACCAGATACCTTCTCAAGCGTACTATTTTCATCCTCTTCAAATACATATAGAGGATTCAAAACAATATTTCCGTTTTCATATCCAACCACTTCCGTAATTTCCATTGTTTTTCGAGATTTATCACGCAGTCTGGAAAGATGGATTATTATATCAACAGCCGAGGCTATTTGTTGCCTGATTGCTTCAAGCGGCAGACCGGCAGCACCTTGCAGAACCATTGTTTCAAGACGGCTGAGCATATCCTGAGTTGAGTTAGCGTGACCGGTAGAAAGTGAGCCATCATGACCGGTATTCATAGCCTGCAGCATATCCAGTGCCTCTCCTCCACGAACCTCTCCGACAACAATTCTTTCGGGTCTCATACGAAGCGATGATTTGATTAAATCACGAATTGTTATCTGACCTGCACCGGAAGCATTTGCATTTCTGGTTTCCAAACTCACCAAGTTATCTATTCCGGTTATCTGCAGTTCGGCTGAATCTTCAATTGTAATTACACGCTCATCCTTCGGTATGTAATTTGATAAGGCATTAAGAAAGGTAGTCTTTCCTGAACCTGTACCTCCACTGATGAAAATGTTATATTTTGCTTTTACAAGAAGTTCCAATTTGTCAGCTATTTCCTGCGTAATCGAACCATATGCTATTAATTTTTCTATAGTCATCGGGGTTTTGGAAAACTTTCGTATTGTCATAGTTGGACCGCATAATGCTATTGGCGGTAACACAACATTCACACGAGAACCATCTGGAAGTCTTGTATCGCAAATCGGATTAGCCTGATTAACTTCACGACCTGCCAATCCAACTATTCTTTGGATTACATCTTCAAGCCGTCTCTGACTCTCAAACTTTTTTTCCAGCTTATACAAATGACCGTTTTGCTCAATAAAGATATTATCAGGACCATTAATCATAACTTCTGTTATCGAATCATCTGAAATAATGGAGTCCAAAAGTCCAAATCCGCGAATTGAGCTATACACCTGTTGAACAATAGAAACTCTCTGATCAATAGAACAATACAAATTGCCTATTTTTTGAGTGACAATTTCTTCAACTCTTTCTTCAAGTTCTTCATCGCTGATTTTACTTAGAGGTAAATTTTCGGTAACATATTTCTTTATTTCAGCTACTAAATTTTGCTCTTGTTCTGAATTCACTCGTTTTCCCCACCAAACTCATATAAATATCAAACACTTGCAATATCATCAAATACAGACAAATTAGAAAGTTGGCTTAAAACCTGCCGTGTTGTTGCATGCTCATATCTTGGAGCTCCGCCAATACTTTTAAGTTCAATATCATCCAGAGCTCTGCTGCTTTTATTACTAAATTTGTTATACATAAGAACCATACGATTAGCTATTGATGAATCCGATTCCTGTTCCTTTGTTACAATAGCATTGTATCCCCTGAATATTTTTAAATTGGAAATTTCAGAGCCATCACCAACTACAATAATAGAATTAATTTTACGATAGATATCAAGATACCCTTTGTCAAGTTCAAACTCCATATCAAGCACAATATAGTCATAAGAACCTGTCAATTTAAGTTCAGAAATCAGATGAAGAATATCATCTGCACTAAGTTCAAGCATATCAAGGGCAACCTTAGTCTGTGAATAAAAATAAACACCACTATTGTCCTGTTTTACGCTACTTTCTAATTTCAAGGAGAGATTTGCTTTTTTGCTTTTCAGCGCAAATATAATATCACTCATATCAAACTGTCCTTCAGCAGAAAAGAAACTATCTGAAGAACCATATTTTTCAAGGTTCAAATAAAGTGTTTTTTTACCTTGTCCGGCAAAATGCAAAGCACAGGCTGCCGCCATTGTTGAGCTTCCTGTTCCTCCGCATGGAGAAGTAAATGCAACAAGCTTACAACTATCATCAGAGATTTTTAGTCCGGTAATATTTCCTGCATTTTCAGAATATATACTAAGTATTTGCTTGTAAATCAAATCGGCTTTCTGGAATTTACAAATCGTTCTCTGATTGTTAAGCATATCAATATCAGGAGAATCCACAAAGTAAGCAAATCCGCATCTTTTTGGCAGTTTTGCAACATCTACATCAAAGGCATCATTTGCAATTAGAACATCAATCTTTACTTCGCTCAACGTCTGTATTGCAACAGATAGATCAGTAAATGAATAAACTTCAAACTTATCTGCATATTTGACTTCAAATACGGTCACAATTCTATTAAGATAACTCTTATCTTTATCCAATATTGCTAATTTAATTTTCATAATTACTACTCCGACATCAAGTGTGTTTTATACTAATTCGCTAGTTTCTAAATTAACTCCAAGCAAAATAAATTCACTTATTACAAAAGGAAGCATTAGTGTACCTATATATGCAACTCCTACTCAAATTAATGAAAACAAATTAACAGAATAAATAGGAAAACTTTGCCTCCATTTACCGCTTTTAGCAATGAACGCAACACATATAGAAAATGTTGTTACAAAATTGCGTAGAACTATAGGTTCTGGACAAGAAAAAGCAGAAACCTCTGATTTATGGGAAGTTTCTGCAAAGTTGACCACAATTTTGACCACGATTGTTATATTTATGAGCAAAGTTTTTCAATTTGATTTCTCTTAATTTCCATTGATGGATGGACATAGATATTAAGAGTAGTGGATACATTGGCATGCCCCAATATTTCACTTAATGTTTTAACATCTACTCCTGCCTCGATACATCTTGTTGCAAATGTATGCCTGATTGTATGAAAGTTAAAATTACAGATGTTATTGCGTTTCAGCATCTGTTTGTATCTGTAATCAAAGGTTCGGGTTCCTACAAAAGAATTATTCTGTGATACCACATACGTTGATTTTGCGTGTTCCCTTGCTACAGTTAGAATTGGTTTCAATAAGGAAGATATTGGTATATCACGTTTTGATGATACAGTTTTTGGAGTGTCAATTATTAGCTTTGTTTTATGACATCCTTCCGTCGAGTTTACTCTTGCAATTGTATGACGGACATGTATTATGTCGTTTTTAAGATCTATGTCATCCCACATTAGTGCGCATACTTCACCGATTCTCATACCAGTGTGCAATGCTATAATCGTTCCTAATGAAATCTCATTTTGCTCTGCTTTAAGTAGCTTTTCAAAATTCGCCTGGTCATCCTGGGTTAATACTTGTAATTCTTTCTTCGGAACGCTTGGCTTATGAATAGGACTTTTTAATGGAGAGCACATACCTTCAACAATAGCGTATTTTAAAGAAGCCTCTATAATTATAGCCATTGTCTTCACATAACTGGCAGAAAGACTGCCGGTTCCATTTAATTGCCCCTCTTTTAGTTTATTATCAAGGAATTCATTTACAACAGCAGAAGTAATCGTAGATATACGTCTACTTCCAAGTTTAGGAATTAAATGCGATTCAATCATGTACTGATATTTTCTTACTGTTGAACCTTTTAATCTGATCCTATTTGTATTTAACCATTTGTATACCACCTCAGAAAACCTATACTCTTTGTACTTTGGTTTTGGTATTGAAGTTTTTGAGGCGTATTCTTCTAATTTATTTTTACATTCTGTATACGTTTTACCATATACAGAACGATACGCAGATGTACCATCATCTTTTATTCCGGATTTATATCTGCCTTCCCATCGTCCATCTTTTCGTTTATGAATATTATCTCCTCGTCTTGACATTTGTAATGCTCCCTCCAAAGTATATTTTTATGACACCATTTTTGACCATAATAAAAAATGTATTATTCTGATAGGCTATCGTTTATTAAAACATTTTCATTATTTTTCAACAAAAAGCAACTTAAATGACGGATTTTGTATTGACATAAAGCAAGAAAAATATTATAATTAATTGTAATTAATATGAATAAATAGTCTCTTATTACGCTATTTAGTGTTTTTAGAACCTATAGTTCTACGCAAAATTTACGCCCATTTTCCTTTTTGGAGAGTGGGTTTTATTTTTTACTCGACTATTAATTAACCTAAACTTTCCCATACACAACTGCATCATAAGCAACGCCAAAATTTTTATAAGAGCAGTTAATTATGTAATCGCTATTATCAATCATCCACTTATTTCTATTTGCTATTGCTACTTTGTAATAATTTCCTATTTATTCATCCAGCAACAAGCATCGTCATAAATAATGTAGTATTCCGTATTTGAATTTAATACAATTGAAAAGTACAGTATTTATAAAAACAGTTTTATTTTTGGATGTATTCTTTTTAACGAACGCACTACGGAGGAAAACTTTTCATCGGTTTCTCCATACCACCAGTAAGGAATATTCCAACCCCACACTCCTTTATTTATCTTGTGAGTATCACATATAGTTCTAATTCAATTCCTAAGCATAGTTCTCTATAACCAAATATGCAACAAGTATTTCTCGTTAACCTCGCCATCTTACAATAAATAATATCCATATCATCAATATTATACCGATATTTTCGGTGTATTTTAAGTATTTTCGGTATTTATATCGTGATTAACACCGATTAGATTTGTATAGAATATGTGATATGAGGTAATTCTCCAATGAATGAACAATTTATTCGAGATAGAATTTCTATTTTAAGAACTAAGAAAGGTATATCGGAATATAAAATGAGCTTAGATATGGGACACAGTAAAAGTTATATTCAGAGTATATCTTCCGGTAAAGCACTACCTTCTATGAGCGAATTTCTTTACATCTGCGAATATCTTGGAGTAACTACAAGGGAATTTTTCGATGAAGAAATTGCCGAACCTTCAATGGCAAATGAATTATTTGAGTTAACAAAGAAAATGGCAGCGGAAGATATCTCTTTGTTGATTAATATGGCAAAGCGATTAAACTCCAAATAAAATGAACGCAGTCTGATGCTGCGTTCATTTTTCATAATTCAAAATATTCTATACAACGTTTTAATGGATGACTTTTACAAATACGAATAACAGTATATGCAATCAGAATTATAAATAATATCATCCAAAGAATTACTGTATTGGGGCAAAAATTCAGCATCTGCGAAATATCTTCATTTTCTATCGGTTTCGAAAATGAAAATAACGCACATCCTAATACAGATATGATAAATGAAACGCAACATATTATATTTATTATCAATCCTATATACCAAAGCCAAAATCTTTTTGAGTTTATTGTAACAGAAAGAATAAAAGGAAGTATTACTCCTCCTGCACCAATCATCACATTGCTTGCTATACTAATTTTACCAACATCAAATAAAACATTTGGTATTGGAAACAAATTGAACTCAACTAAATCTGCACCAACAATTATCGCAATAAACATGTGACCAAATTCATGTAATGCGGGATAAATTATTATCGCAACAAATAAACCCAATACAATCATAATGATAAGATTTATTATATTTTTCATTCATTCCACCTCTACTTTATTATTACTAAATATTACTTCTCTACCCAATTTGAAAGGTATCTATTATAGTCTTTGATATGTGGATTATATTATTAATTTTAAAATTCATCTTTGATTTTAAATAACAAACTACTTTTTCCACCTTCGGTGCGATATCTCTGTTCAGTGTAAATAAGACTGGCTTTTTTTAAATCCTTAATAGCTCTTCTTACTGTGGCAGGCGACAGCTTTATGTCGCCTGCTATTGTTTTTACTGAGGGCCAGCATTCGCCATTTTTGTTTGCTCGGTCATATAGGTAGGTATAAACAGCTACAGCTCTGTGTGGTAAGTCCATTTGATAGAGAAAAGTTAATCTACTCATTGTCCAGCACCTCCTGTGGTGGTCTTTCGGTTCTTATGACTACTTTTCTTTGCTTGTCTGCGTTCTGTTCAACGCTTGAATTTTCGGGTTCTTCTGTTGGCTCATCTTGCTGTTCAGAATTAAAAGAATCTTGGCTGTCGTTCTGCTCTGCATTAGGAGAGGTTTTTAAGTTTTCATTTTTCTTCTTTTTCTCACCGTTTGCTTCATCAAAATCCGAGTCAGTTACAGGACTGTATGCTTGAATTATGTTGTTGAACAACTCCGAACGATTGGCATAGTGGACTTCACGGTTTCCGTTCTCCTTGACCTCATACTTTTCTTCAAATTTAATACCCCATTTGAAGAACAATTTAAGTTTTACTTTCATCGGATAAAAGCCAGTTTTCATAACAACAAATGTGCCTTTCGGAAGTGACTTCAACTCATCGGGAGTCATCAAAGGTCGTTCAATCATCTGCAATGATTGGGACGGATCATTTTTGCTCCTGCTGACGGAGCCTGACATAACAGTTCTTGAACCGAGAGCTTTTGACAGCACTTCCGCACTTGTGCTGTTGGGAGCAAAGCCGCCGAATATTGTCAGCTGTGTGTTGTCTATGATAACATCAGCACCCTCTTTGCCGTAATTCTTCTCCAACTGCGCAAAGGATTGAATTATCGGTACTATCTGCAAACGCCTTGAACGGGATGCGGAGAACATCATCTCTGCCGAATCAATCTTCGGCAAGGTTCCGAACTCGTCGCAGAAGAACACACAGCGTTTTTCCAGTGCACCGCCGTTTTCATCCGCAACTGACAGTATTTCACGATAAAGCTGTTGGATAATGAGTGAAACCATAAAGAATGTCGTTGGATTTTCCTCCGGCATTACAATGAAGATTGCACACTTTTGATTACAGAATTTTTCAGCGTCAATCTCTGTATCAAAACACAAAAGTTGTTCAAGTTCGGAGTCAAGAAATGCATTCAGCCTTGAAAGTGCCGTACTCATAACGCTCGACATACTCTGCTCGGCTGTGTTCAGCGCCGCCCCTGCAAACCATTTTGCTTTGTGGTCGTCGGGAAGATAGTCCATTAATAGCTGAAACTGATTTTTACCTTTCTTGTTGGTCGGAGCAAGCAACTCCTGAATGATTTTGAATACCGAAACTATGTGTCGTTCTTCGTGTTCGCAGAATTCCGAAACAAGCAGAATAGTTGCTGTTAAAAGTCCCTCTGCCGCATCATAAAAGTAAGCGTTCTGTCCGAATGAAGCCGAGTCCATACCTGAAAGAATAATCGTTTTTGAAATGATTTTTGCGTATTTTTCGGCTCTTGCCTTGTAAACAAGCTGTTCGGATTCGGCTTTGTATAAGTCTATATATTTGTTTACGAGGTGCAGAAGATTGTTACCATGGGAGCGTGTGGGATTACGCAAATCTATGACTGAAATTTTGTAGCCGTAATACTTTTCTGCAATCGTTCCGTAGTTGCGAACAATATCGCCTTTGGTGTCGGTTGATAAAAATGACATACCCGTTGCACAGGCATATTCAATGCAAGGATAAAGCCAATATGCGGTCTTGCCGACACCAGCCGCACCAATCATCAGAGCGTGGACATCTCCTGTATCAACCAATGCGGTTGTTCCTTTTCTGCTGTTCCTACAGCCAACAACTATTCCTTGTTCAGTTGGTCTGCTTTCAGGATTATTTCTCCACTCGTTAGGCTGAAAATCAATTTGCATATATGTTCTCTTGATTTCCTTTTTTGTCGCCCAACGAGCAGTTCCGTGCTGACCTTGTCCGACAGTTTTGTTTTTTATTTGGTTAAGAGAATAGTTATTACCAACTGTTGTAATAATCACAAACAAAGCCAACATTGAACCTGTTACAATTATCAAAGTTACAATACCTGATGGCATATTCGTTCATCTCCTTTTTATGATAAAGTTAAATCCTCATTCCAGTCTTTATGAGTTGGAATGAGGATTTCATTTTGAATATTCAGTTTGTTCAGTTTGTCGGCTATGCGTTTGTTGGCGGTCTGTCCTGCTTCGTCATTGTCAAAGCAGAAAAACACATTTTTGATGTTTGGATTATCTTTAAGACATTGAAAAAGCACCCTGTCCGAAACGGAACAGGATGCCGCATAGCTGTGTTCTTGCCAGTTTTCCTTGTGCATTGAAATGTAAGAAAGCATATCAATCGGAGCTTCAAATAAAAATATCTTGTCGCTTGTGCCGTGCCAGTGGAAGCTGAACTCAGGTTGACTGCCTGCGACATTTCCCTTGTACGGATTGCTTGTCACCGTTCCTCTCTTGTGTGCGTGGCGAGGTTTACCGCTTGAATCATAGCCGACAAATACTGCGTTGTGAAAATCTGCCGATTCATATATCATTCGGTTCCTGATAAATTCAAAGAGCACATCCTTGTCAACGCCACGAGTCAACAGCAGATAAGAAAAAACTCTGCTCATTCTGTCATTTCTCAGCGACAGTTCAAAAGATTTGTGTACTCTTTCTATGGGCGGTGAGGTTATAATTTGACCACCGCTACCATTCAAAAGCATTTCCACCGCTTCGGCATAGTCCTTGTTGTAAAATCTGCGGACAAAATCAACTGCATCACCGCCTTTCTGTTCGTACTGATGATACCAGAGGTGACCTCTGATTGTTACCTTTTGCGAACCGTCAAGCCATTCGTATTCAGAACCTGATTTCTTAACTTTCTCGCCCTGACTGATTAAAAAATTTGCAAGGTCTGTTCGCCTTGCCTGTTCTCTTTGTTCTTTTGTAAAGTTAATATATTTTGACATTTTATCACATCCTTTATATTTTTTCTTTCTGCTGTAATATCTTATATTGGGTAGTTCTTCTCTTATCACCGTGACAGGTGGCACCTGTCAGCATTTGGGCATAGTTAATCCTTGGTGGAGTTTTTTATTTTTTGCCCTTGATATATACAAAATATTTGATATAATTTAATTGTGGATATAAGTCCTTAATGAGTGTGGTTGCTATTTTGATTGCTGGCATTTCTGTTTCAATTTCTTTTAAAATCAAAAGCAATTTAGAATTAGATTTTACTTTGTCTGGAGAGGATATTATGGAATTAATGGCGACAAGTATGCTGGCGGATATTACAGGCGGTTGTGGAGATTGTAACAGCTACTATGTTCAGCATCTCAACCACACATTGAAATAAGGTAACACGCCCGGGGGTTCGATTCCTCCGATCTCCGCCATTTACATCTTCAATCCCTGAGCCTGTTTTTTATCATTAATCTTTTGCTGTAATTTTTTATCCGTCCTCTGTGCTTTCTGCTTTTCTTCAAAGCGAATCCTACTTTGAATCATATTGCAGAGGTAACGCAGTAGATAAAGAGAGGGAACTGCAACACTGTTTCGATTAGTTTTAATTGAATAATGAGGATACAGAACACCTATGGCTGAATCAAAGACTGATTCGACAGAGGTGTTTTCTTCATATTCAAAGAGATTTGAAACAGGTTCTTCGTCTGCATTCTCACTTTCCTCAATCTTATCTTCGTTAGGAATTAATTTCAACGCTTTCTTGATTACAGCATTCTTAATTGACTTGAATTCCTTGTTTTGGGCAAGCGGAATCCTATCAGAAATTTCATCTGTGTAGGTGCGGATTATGTTTTCCTTTTGCTCATACCACAGGTCATACAACTTTTTGATTCTGTCATCACTTGCAAGCTCTTCAACAATAGAATCTATAAGTGCTTTGACATCAGTCTTGAGATAGCCATAAACCTTTTTGCCTTTCGTTTTTGAAAGCCTGTCGGCAAGTTCCAACAGCTTGTGCTGAATTGATGCACTGACATAGATTTCGCAGTTGATATTCGCAACCAGATCTTCTACAATATCCTTTGCCTCGGCTCGGAGTTTGTCCCTGTGTTCGGTTTGCTTTTCATAGATACATAATAAATCCTGCTGAAAAATATCTTTTGCAAATGATGAACGGAGATTTTCAACTCCCTTTTGTGTGAGATAGCCTTCGTTCTCAACAGTTGAATATGCAATCAAATGCACGTGAGGGTGGTGCGTTTCATTATGAAATGCCGCATACCAACGAAGATTTTCCATTGGTATTTTCAGATTTTTCGCAAGCGCTTCGGTCTGTGTGCGGAGCATATCTCGCCACCGAGTTCCGGTATTAAAGCCAAGCCGTTGTGCATCTTCTCTGCGTATTGATATTATTGCAGTCCAGATATTTCCCTTGTGTTTGTCAAGTTCTTCAGTTACTTTACTCAGCTGAACCTGAATACCGTCATCGGTAAACAATCCGTGTGAACCGAATTTCTCGGCACGAGGACGGGTAGCGATGTAGTTTGCATAGGTTTTTCTTCCTGAAATTTCATAAGCGTAGTCTTCCATAAACCTTGAGATAAAATCAGATGCCGTGCCTTGATTTTGCTTTTTGAGGTAGTCAGCATACTCAAACATATCCTTGCTGTCGGGAAAATCTTTTAGAATTTTCTCAATTAAATTCTTTTGCTTTACAGTAGCAGGTGCAAATTTTTTAGTGTCATCAATCTTCTCGACGCTATCACGGGTAGAAATATATTTTGCGTAACCGCCTGCACTGACCTTTCTGTTTGGCTTTAGATATTTAAATTTCGTAACTAACCTTGCCATAAATATTTATCCTTTCTGCCAATCGTATGCATCATCAAAAGAAAATGAACCGTTTAATTTCTTTACCTCTTTGATACACTCACCACGAAGCTTTGTAAGTGTCAGCTTATCAATGTCCTGCGATGAAGCAATAATATTCATTGTCATTGCAAGCTCAACAGCCAATTTAAAAATCAGTCTGCTCATTCGGTTGTCACTCTCAGCAACGATTGATTTCAAGGTTGAAGTAACCACATTGGGAAGATACTGACTGTTGTCGTTTGAGGAAAGGTAACCCACATAAAAAATGATTGCCTTTTCAATAAATTCACTTCGACTCCCACAGTTATCTTCCTTGTAAATACCCTCAACCATATCAATTGTTGACTGCTTTATCCACAGTGCAAATTTCCGCTTAACTTCTTTTCTGTTATCCGTTTCATTCAAGTGCAAAACCTCCTTTTTGTTACAACCCATAGTTGCAACTCCTTGAATTTTGGCATTTTATTCGGCAAATCGGGCAGTTAAACCCACAGGTACAACCCCAAGGCTGAAAATTAACCCCTATGGATTTTTGAGGCTGAAAAGCGGGAAAAACCGCATGGCAGTCGGCGTTGCCGTCTGCTGTGAATCGACACGAGGGAGCGACTGCAACCCCGTGTCTTTCTCCTGCTTAAAATTCCACCCTTGAAAAACTGCCCGAATTACCGTAACTCCGATTTTTCACACCTTGCCACAAACCGCCCTGTTTCATTTTTTCTTTGAATTCGGATACTTTCCCGACTTATTGTTTAAAAGCCGACACAGGGCGAATGTGGCGAGAATACCGCTGTTATTCTGCTTTTATTGATTTACCGTTTATCACTTCAAAATTACACTTGGTATACGACAGTCCGTACTCCTTAACCTCACGGTTCAAAACATCAAACATAGCCTGTTCAATACTGCGAGGGGATAACTTGATTTCATCACTTAATGTGTCATAGCAGATCCATTCCTCGCTGTCGGGTGTGTCCTTTACAAGAATATCAAATCCGAGGAGCATTTTATCGGGTGTCGGAAATACAACAGCATTGATTTTCACACAGCCGACTGTGAGTGAAGCAAAGAGAGTGTCATGCTTGTCCTTTGGATTTTCGGAAAGTAATTTCTTAACTTCGTTTACCGACAAATACATTTTGAAAATATATTTGTCACCGAGTTGCTTTTTCAGTTTCTTTCTCTCATTCATAAACTCATACCGCCCATTCCTATATCTTCATCTTCGTCAGGTGAATCAAACAGATTGTTCTGTTCAAGGTTTTCGTAGAACTTTTCTGCACTGTCATTTACGGCTTCGTTTAAAACTTTCATATCAAAACCGCAGTCCTTGTAACCCTGCGAAACTGTATCGTAATAACTCGCACTTGGCAATCCGAACTGCTGTTTCAGATTCATAATGTAAACCATTGCAGTTATCTCTGAACCGTTATTCAGTTTCACAGGTAATTCCTGTTTGAAGTAGTGTGACGGATAACTCTCGTAGCGGTCAAGCAATCTTTCATCTCTCGGCTGAAGTTCCCATAAAGCAACGGGAACTGACTTGCCAATACAAGGTGCGATTGTTGCGTATGAACAATTTGGCATACCCTTGAACTGTAATTCGTAATTTTCAATTGTACCTTTGCCAACAAGTTTTGCAGTTGGGCAACGATATTTCATCTGATTGAGATTAAGGTTACTGCCGTAGGCGATGTATAATTTTTTAATCATAATAGATTTCTCTCCTTACATACTCATAACAAAACCCGAAGTATCTTCCTGATCATCATTCGGAACAGGATTGACTTCGGGTTCGTTGATATTTATATTTTCATTTGTATTTTGAACTGTATCGTTCAACTGTGCGGCTCGTTTTTGTGCAAGTCTTTCCTTTTGTTTTTCAGCCTGTGCAGGGTCTTTCCACGCAATGTTGCCATCAAGATTTTTCAGCAGATGATGACGAGCCGTCTTGAACTCGTCACCGATTAAGCCAAGACGGAGCAACCAAGTACGGAAAGTGTATTTTTCATTATCCGATACAGTTTTAGCGTGTCTTGCAGACTTCTGAATCAACGCCTGATGACTGATTGCAAGGCAAAGCTGAATCGCTGACTTTACTTCGCCTGCGTGTAAAGTGGAATTGAACAGACGAAATTCAATTGTACCCTTGTAGAACACGCTGTGAAGATTCAGTGCGTGGTAGCGAGTATCATCATAATGTCTGTAGCTGTAGTCCTCGCCGTCATACCACATTGACTTTATCTGCTCCATTGACATAGGCGGACGGTTATTGATTTCATCAAGAAAGCGAGTGTCCATCTTCTGGCAGTAATGTTCCCTTGACACATTCACTTTCAATGCTTTGTAGAGTAAGTCCTCTTTCGCCGCCATAATGTTTACGATATTGCGAAGTGTTTTCGGGGTATGCG
>ERZ773147.1348-NODE-1348-length-25773-cov-3.028657_pt1 | contig 25773 bp, 17 predicted proteins | sample MGYA00580851_ERZ773147 | MGnify/ENA primary metagenome ERZ773147 (study PRJEB29015, sample SAMEA2737818) | human gut metagenome | biome: human gut; feature: human-associated habitat; material: faeces | place: China | collected 2012 ... | reverse complement strand
TGTACATTCTTATTATTTAAAAGCCGCAGAGCCTGCCATTGTAAAAGCGACAACGGAGTACAGTACCATGATCGATGCTTCCGTAGAAAAAGATAATATTTTTGCATGTCAGTTCCATCCGGAAAAAAGTGGAACAGTAGGATTACAGATACTTTCTAACTTTGCAAAATTGTAGGAGGAACGTCAATGTTTACAAAAAGAATTATTCCGTGTCTGGATGTAAATCAGGGACGCGTGGTAAAAGGTGTTAATTTTGTTAACTTAAGAGATGCAGGTGATCCGGTAGAAATTGCGGCAGCGTATGATAAGGCAGGAGCAGATGAATTAGTATTTTTAGACATCACAGCAACGTCTGATGCGCGGGAGACTGTGGTCGATATGGTGCGAAAGGTCGCAGAAAAGGTATTTATCCCGTTTACCGTGGGTGGAGGAATCCGCACGGTAGATGATTTTAAACTGCTTCTGCGGGAGGGCGCGGATAAGATATCCATCAATTCCTCTGCCATTAACACACCGGAGCTGATCTCCGATGCGGCGGACAAATTCGGACGCCAGTGCGTGGTTGTCGCCATCGATGCCAGAAGGCGGGCCGACGGAAGCGGATGGAATGTATACAAAAACGGCGGCCGTATCGACACGGGGCTTGACGCAGTGGAGTGGGCCATGAAGGCCGACCGCATGGGCGCGGGGGAGATTCTCTTAACCAGCATGGACTGTGACGGCACAAAGGCCGGATATGACGATGAATTAAACGCCGTGATCGCAGACTGCGTCTCCGTACCGCTCATCGCGTCGGGCGGCGCCGGAACAAAAGAACATTTTTACAATGCCCTGACGACGGGAAAAGCTGACGCTGCGCTGGCGGCCTCCCTGTTCCATTATAAGGAACTGGAGATCATGGATCTGAAGCGCTATCTGGCGGACCGGGGACTGCCTGTGAGGTTATAGGGCAGAGGATTACGATACAGTCAAAAGTATACAGGACAATACGAAAGGAAATAACAGCAAAATGGGTGCAATCGATAATGACTGGCTGGAACCACTGAGTGTGGAGTTTAAGAAGCCATATTACAAGGAACTTTATAAGAAGGTTAAGCAGGAGTATGAGACGAAAAGAGTCTTTCCGGAGGCGGATGATATCTTCAATGCGTTTCAGTTTACGCCCCTTTCCAAGGTAAAGGTGGTGATTCTGGGGCAGGACCCCTACCACAATTACGGGCAGGCCCACGGCCTCTGCTTCTCCGTAAAGCCGGATGTGGCTGTACCTCCGTCGCTGGTGAACATTTATCAGGAGCTGCACGACGATCTGGGATGCGATATCCCCAATAACGGCTACTTAAAGAAGTGGGCGGATCAGGGCGTCATGCTGCTCAATACAGTGCTGACTGTCCGCGCTCATGCGGCTAACTCCCACCAGGGAATCGGATGGGAGACATTTACGGACGCGGCTATCAAAATCTTAAACGAGCAGGACCGGCCGATGGTATTCTTATTGTGGGGCCGACCGGCACAGAATAAGAAGAGTATGCTGACCAATCCGAAGCACCTGATTCTGGAGGCGCCGCATCCCAGTCCCCTTTCTGCGTTCCGGGGCTTTTTCGGAAGCAGGCATTTCAGCAAAACCAATGAGTATTTAAAGGCCAACGGGCTGGAGCCCATAGACTGGCAGATTGAAAATATATAAGAATGGAGACGGAAAATAAGAGATGAGTATAATTGAGACATTAAAGGTAATCGTGCTTGGAATCGTGGAGGGATTTACCGAATGGCTCCCCATCAGCAGTACGGGCCATATGATACTGGTAGATGAAATCATCCATCTGAAGCAGCCGGAAGATTTTAAAAACATGTTTATGGTCGTGATCCAGCTAGGCGCGATTCTGGCGGTCGTGGTCATGTATTTCCATAAGCTGAATCCATTTTCACCGACGAAGAAACCCGCACAAAAGCGGGCTACACTGGAGCTTTGGTCCAAAATTATTCTCGCGTGTATCCCGGCGGCCATCATAGGACTTCTGATCGATGACATTATGGAAAAATACCTGATGAACGGTTATGTCGTTGCGGCCACCTTAATTATCTATGGCGTGCTGTTCATCGTCATTGAAAACGCGAATAAAAGCCGAAACTTTGAGATGCAGCGGGTGGGAGACATCTCCTACCAGACGGCGCTTTACATAGGCCTGTTTCAGCTCCTGTCCCTGATCCCCGGCACATCCCGGTCCGGTTCCACCATCCTGGGCGCCATGATCCTTGGATGCTCCAGAGGCGCTGCCGCCGAGTTTTCCTTTTTCTTGGGAATCCCTGTTATGTTCGGTGCCAGCTTCTTAAAGATTGTAAAATACGGTCTCCATTTCACCGGCCCCCAGGTCTTCTATCTGATCCTCGGCATGGTAGTGGCTTTCATCGTCTCCGTATACGCAATCCGCTTCCTGATGGGCTACATCAGAAAACACGATTTCAAATTCTTTGGCTACTATAGAATCGTCCTTGGAGCCATCGTTTTAGTCTACTTTGGAATCACAGCCTTTATCGGCTGATTCGGTTTGGCAGCATATAATATTAGATTTAGAAGTGGATTTACGTAAATGAAAAGCTAAAAAGTTAAAAATTAAAATTTAAAAATAGAAAATAGAAAATATAAAATAGAAAATAAAAAACGAAAAACGAAAAACAGAGGCATGCCGCAGACCCACCAGGGGTTGCAGCATGATAATCCGCCACCAGGGCATTGCGGATTATTGCCTCTGTTTTTTATTCAAACTTACTTATTCAAACTTACTTATTCAAACTTTCTTATTTAAACTTTTCTTATTTAAACTTTTCTTATACAGACTGTTCTTAAATCTCCACGGCTCCCAGGACGATCACAGCCCTCGCTCCAATCGTGACCGAATGGCAGGCCGCTTCTTTCCAGCCGCTCACACGTTCCGGAATACTTTCTTTCCCTCTCCCCGTATCGATGAGCAGGTTCCAGCAAAATCCTTCGGGAAGTTTTGGCAGACCGATGGTGAGCGGTTCCCAGTAGGTATTGACGGCGAGGTAGATGATATCCTCGGTGCCGTCGTCGTGTTTCCCGGCGTACATGATGCCGATGTAGTGGGTATAGGACGCTGTTTCATTCTTCCAGGCCTCTGTTCCGTGAACGCTGACAGGCGGAAATCCGGTGCTGGAAGGAACCGTCTCCCTTCGGATTACCGGATGACTCCTTCGAATGGCGATCATACGGCGGAAGAATGCATGGATTTCCCGGTTCTTCTCCAGCAGTGACCAGTCCAGCCAGGAAATGTGATTGTCCTGGCAGTAGGCGTTGTTATTGCCGTACTGGGTGTTGCCGAATTCGTCACCGGCGAAGAACATCGGAGTCCCGCGGCTGCACATTAAGACTGCACAGGCGTTTTTGATCATGCGGAAACGGAGTGCCAGAATGTCAGGATCATCGGTCTCGCCCTCGATACCGCAGTTCCAGCTGTTGTTGTTACTGTCTCCGTCTGTATTATTCCAGCCGTTGGCCTCGTTGTGTTTTTCGTTGTAACTGTAGAGGTCATAGAGGGTAAAACCGTCGTGGCACGTCAGAAAGTTGACGGAGGAATTATATCCACGTGTGGCCGGCGGATAGAGATCCGGCGAGCCGGTGATTCTCTTGACAGCTGCAGCGGCGGTGTTGTCATCGCCCTTTAAAAAACGGCGCATATCGTCCCGGTATTTGCCGTTCCACTCCGCCCAGCGGTTCCAGGAAGAGAAGGAGCCGACCTGGTACAGACCTCCCGCGTCCCAGGCCTCGGCGATCAGCTTCGCACTGGCGAGCACCGGATCGTAGGATAAGGATTCCAGAAGCGGAGGCTTGTGAAGCGGCGTGCCATCCTCGCTTCGCCCGAGGATAGAAGCCAGATCAAACCGGAAACCGTCCACGTGGTAGTGGATGGTCCAGTACCGGAGGCAGTCCAGAATCAGCTGCTGGACGATGGGATGGTTGCAGTTTAAGGTATTGCCGCAGCCGCTGAAATTATAGTAGAAGCCTTCGGGGGTCAGCATGTAGTAAATATGGTTGTCAAAGCCCTTAAAGGAGAAGAATCCGCCCCTTTCATTGCCTTCCGCGGTGTGATTGAAGACGACGTCGAGATAGACCTCCATGCCGTGCTCTTTTATGGTGCGGATGAGCGTCTTCAGCTCCCGGCCCTCGTGGTTGTGCTCGCTTTTTGAGGCGTAGCTGGTGTTGGGAGCGAAGAAGCTGACGGGATTGTAGCCCCAGTAATCCAGCAGCATCTTCCCGTCCACGCTGCGCTGGCTGCGCATCTCGTCAAATTCAAAAATGGGCATCAGCTCGATGGCGTTGACGCCCAAGTCCTCCAGATAGGGAAGCTTTTCCATGATTCCCTGAAAGGTTCCGGGAGCGGTGACCCCGGAAGAAGCATCCCTTGTAAATCCCCTGACATGAAGCTCATAAATAATTAAATCCTCCATGGGAATCGGAGGATGGCAGCAGTCGTCCCAGTTGAAATTGTCTGAGACTACCCTCGCTTTATACCGAAAGCCGCTTTCCGGCTTGGAGCCCCATGTGCCCTGTCCGGTAACGGCTTTCGCATAAATGTCCAGAAGGTATTTGGTTTTGTCGAAGATAAGCCCTTTCTTTGGATCATACGGCCCATCAATGCTGAACGCATACTCCAAATCCCGGGTGTCTAAGTCGAACACGATGATGGAATAGACATTCCCGATCCGGTAACGGTCCGGGATGGGGATCTTCGCGTATGGTTCGTTTTCGTTATGGTGAAACAGCAGCAGCTCGCAGGACGCAGCTTCCTGAGAATGAAGCGTGAAACTGACTCCTCCAGGTATTAGACGCGCGCCGAATTCTTCGTACAATCCTGGTCTTACGGAAAAACCGGATATGGTGTCAAGCGGCCTGAAATCATCGGTGTACTGTGGCATATCGGTGTCCTTTCTGACAGATTAAGGCTGAAACAACATCTCAATCCGTCCTTCAGCGGCTTTCTCATCTTTGCCGTCAAAGTAAAATAGTAAATTTCTGTTCCGCGTTACCAGTCCTTTTTTCATCTCATCATAGTCTTTTACATTTACTTTCGATTTGCCATTATCGATATAGATGTCGCAGTCAAAACAATTGGCCGCCGTAATTAAAACAGCTATGGGGATGGGGGTATAACGCTGATAAATGTCAACTTGTTTCGTTCGCATATCCCAGCCTCCTTTTTATGGCGGGCGGATAATCCGTACGTCGGGTGACAAAACATTAAGATACTCTTCCAGAAAAAGATTGGTGAACTGTGAAATATAGATAAATCAATCTATCTATATTCTACCATATATTTTAGCGCGATACAAGAATAAAGCAAAAAAATAAACAGTTTAATCGTGAAAATTTTGTGAAATATGTGTAAAAACTAAATGGTGGCTACATGTATCCACTAAAACTGGGAATGTGCGGAAACCTTTCAGATAACAGCGCTGGTTATAATATCTGCAATAGGGCCAGGTCACACAGATATAATATGATCCATGCGGCCCGGAGGTTCATAGCCGGCCTGTAATCCAGGGACCTCAGAAATATTACAGCCCCTCCCCCTCCTGTCCTTCCGCCTGTCGATTACAATTGCGCACGGCTGGTATCGCAAGACATAAAAACGACGCGATGAGCACCAGCCATCCGGCGATAATAAACCATTTCTCAACGCCAAAGCGCTCCGCAAATACTCCAGAGACGGATAATCCGACCGGTCCGCTGATCAGCCGGATGCTGCCGGATAACGATAGAACGCGTCCCAGATATTTTGCTTCGAAGCTGCTTTGCAGCAGTGGTGTGTAGATTCCCCAATAAAACGGACCGGACACGCCCATCAGCCAGGAGCAGAAGACGAATGCAGCAAAACCATGCTCAGGAAGAAGCCCGGATATAAATAAACTGAAGCTCATCAGCAGAAACGAACCGACAATGGTATAAATCCTGTTTTTCGTTCCGCCCCATTTCGATAGTATAAGAGAGCCGAACAACAGCCCGATCGAAAATACGACTTCGACGACGCTTGCATTTGTGCTGGTTCCATGAAAATACGACATGCTCATCAGCGGGAACAACGCACTGGTCGGCATCAGCGCCAGGGTATACAGGGTGCTGATCAGAACCAGACCCAGCATGCCCTTATTCGTCTTCAGAATTAAGAAGCCCTCCATGGCCTCCCGCAGTACATGGACTTTTCCCCTGTTTTCCTCTTCCGGCAGTTTCGGTATCTCCGTTATGGCCAGTGTGAAGACCGCGGCCAATGCGCCCAGGACATCCAGAAAGATGATGCCGCTTAAACTCCAGGAGCTGTAGAATACGGCAGCCAGTACCGGGCTTAGTATCTGTGATACGGATTCTAAAGCCTGGGAATATCCGGCACAGCGGGTCAGCTGATCCTCCGGAACAATCTGCGGCGTAACGGCCTGGAGACACGGTATGTGAAAGGCAGAACCGATGGAACGGAAAAACAGGACCACGAGGATCAGTTCGGTTGACAATGTCCCCGTCCAGCCGGCGATTACCATGACCAAACTGGCGGCGGAGATGAACAGATCCGAGAGAATCATGATCCGTTTTCGGTTATACCGGTCGATGAACACCCCGATAAACGGCCCCAGGACTCCCTGCGGTAAAAATCCCATCATCATGGCGGCTGTCAGGACGAGAGCCGAGCCGGTCTGATCCGTCAAGTACCACACAATGGCAAACTGAAGGACAGCGCTTGAAAATTGGGAAAAAGCCTGCCCCGCCCATATCGTAAAAAAATTCTGTTTCCAGTTTCTCTGTAATGCGTTCATATCATTTCCCCCAGTTGGTGATTAGAAATATAGTATACAATAAATGATGCGAAATTAGTAATATAATTTTGAATCGCTTGATAATCAGGGAAGGGCATTGTATAATTGATCTCAGTTAATAAAAATTTAATGGAATTGTAAGGAAAATGGTGCATTTAAAATCCTTACAATCGGGACATGAAGGGGGATATGAGATGAAAAAGAAACGAATACTGGCTTTGGCGCTGACTTTTGTACTGGTTTGCAGTAATTATGCATGGGCAGACACAGGCAGCAGACCAGAGCATGGCCTTGGATCAGAGTACGCATCAAAGGTGAGGACAGCCAGCAGCTCAAATGCTGAAAAAGATGAGAACTATGACAAGGCGACGGATTCAAATGCCCAGAATAAGGCAACCAGGTCCAATGCACTGCTGATGAAGTGGGATGAAAGTGAGAAAATTACGGACATTGTCCTTGTGAATAATTATCACAGATATGTACAGATCAAGTGGAACGTCTCCGGTTCCTATCAGTGCAATCTGTATCGTTCTGAAGACGGCAGTGATTACATAAAGCTGGAGTCTGGGACATGGAAAAGAAACTACACAGATAAAACTGCTGAAAAAGGAAAGACGTATCAATATAAGGTGACCGCAGTGAAACGCAGCTCAGATGAAACCCAGGACCCCCAGGAGACGGAGGGAAGGGTTTTAGAAGTCGTTGTTTCTGATAAAGAAATTCTGATGCAGGATCAGGAAGTGACAGTCGGGATCACCGGTCAGGTTAAGATTACGTTTTCCGGCTTTGAAGAGGCTCCTGAAGGGGTATGGCGCAGCGACAACGGAAACGTGATCAGTATCACCCAGGAGGGAGTCTTTACTGCAAAGAAAAGAGGCCGAGCGAATTTATTTTTTCAGACAGCTGACGGATACGAGGTATCCTGTAAGTACCTCTGTTATGATGAAATGGTTCCACCGTCTGAGGATATGTACACTTCAAGGGAATGGACCGTGTTTCGGATTACCAATCAGAACCGTATGAAGGAAGGACACCTTCCTCTTTCCATGGTTCCCCTTATGCAGACAGGGACTGATATAAGGAAAAAGGAACTGACACAGAAATATTCCCATATCCGGCCTGACGGAAGCAGCTGTTTTACGGTTTTTAATGAGATCGGCTATACTACCAGCTCAATGGGAGAAAATATAGCATGGGGATACTCGAGCCCGGCGGCCGTTATGAATGGGTGGATGCACAGTTCCGGGCATTATAAAAATATAATGAATGACAATTTTGTACATTTTGCGACAGGAGAGTCAAATAATTATTGGGTGCAGATGTTTTCTGGATGCTACGATGATAAGCTGAACCATATGGAGCTGTTTGTGCCGGCAGACATGACATTTAAAAAGGCTTCGGCAATTGAAGATTTTGGAGTTGTCGCGGCATTGAACTGTACCGAACATGGGATTTCGTATATGCCGGTAATTTCGCAGATGTGTACCGGTTATGATGCGAATCAGGAGGGGCAGCAGACAATCACTGTGAAATACAAAGACCTGGAAGCGTCGTTTACCGTCACCATAAAAGGCGGTTCTTCTTCCAATAGCGGTGGAGGAAGCGGCTCCGGAGGCGGTGGATCCCATTCTTACGGAAGCGGCGGTTCTTCATCGGGTGGAGGCGGTTCTTCAGCGGGAGGAACCGGAAAAGGGCCTGGTGCAGCCGGTATATCAGGGGCAGAATCGATCCCTGATTACGTGGTAAAGGGGGATTGGACACAGACAAAGGAGGGCGGCTGGAGATTTACCGATTCAAATGGAATGCCTTACCTCAATCAGTGGGCGGCAGTATACAATCCATATGCCAATCCTACATCAAGGCAAAATTCTTTTGACTGGTTTTTCTTTGATGCGAATGGAAACATGGTAACTGGATGGTATCAGGACGGGGAGAATCTGTTTTACTTAAATCAAAATTCGGATGGAACCAGAGGAAAGATGGTTACCGGCTGGTGCTGGGTTCCAGATCAGAATGGCGTACAGAAATGCTATTATTTTAACCCCAATTCAGATGGCACGCGCGGGAAAATGATGCGGAATGGTGTGATTGATGGGAATACCGTGAATGAGAACGGTGAATGGACTGTAAATGGAGTCGTTCAGACAAAGTAAGGGCAAAGTACAACAGCCGCGCACAGGATTAAAACCTCGTGCGCGGCTGTTCTCTTATTTTTATACGTTTTCCGCAATCTCATAAAGCAGTCGTTCAGAATCTGTCCATCCAAGACAGGGATCGGTGATAGATTTCCCGTAGCAGTGCTCGCCGACTTTCTGGCTGCCTGGCTCAATGTAGCTTTCGATCATCAGGCCCTTGACCAGATCCTTGATCTGAGCCGCATGTCTTCTGCTGTGAAGAACTTCTTTGGCGATGCGGATCTGTTCCATGTATTTCTTGTTGGAATTGGAGTGGTTGGTATCCACGATACAGGCTGCATTATCCAGGTTGCGCTTGGCGTAAAGTTCCTGAAGCAGAACCAGATCTTCAAAATGGTAGTTCGGAATGCACTGGCCGTGTTTGTTGACTGCGCCGCGGAGAATGGTATGAGCCAGCGGATTGCCGCCGCTCTTTACTTCCCAGCCGCGGTATGTAAAATCATGACCCTGCTGTGCCGCTACGACGGAGTTCAGCATAACGGATAAGTCGCCGCTGGTCGGATTTTTCATGCCGACGGCCACGTCACAGCCGCTGGCGGTAAGACGGTGCTGCTGGTTCTCTACGGACCGGGCTCCGATGGCCACGTAGGACATGATATCATCCAGATAAGTCATGTTCTCCGGATAGAGCATTTCATCGGCGGTGGGGAAGCCTGTCTCGGCAAATACACGCATGTGCATCTTGCGAATGGCGATGAGTCCCTCATGCATATCCGGTTTTTTCTCCGGGTCCGGCTGATGAAGCATTCCCTTGTATCCCTCGCCGGTGGTACGCGGTTTGTTGGTGTAGACACGCGGAATGATGATGAGACGGTCCGCGGTCTTCTCCTGAACCTTGATTAAGCGTTCTGCGTAGTCGCACACGGAATCTTCATTGTCCGCAGAGCACGGACCAATGATCACGAGAAATTTATCGCTTTTGCCGGTCAGAACATCGCTGACCTCCTGGTCCCTCTTTGCCTTCCGCTCTTTTAATTCAGCCGGAAGAGGGAAGCGTTCTTTGATTTCATCCGGGGTCGGAAGGTTGTTTACATATTGAAATCCCATGGTATCCTCCTGAAGATAAGATTCTTCTCTTTTGTTGTTGCCAATTATATACCAGAATATCGGAAAAATCTATACCTGACCGAAATTTTAGGAAATGTGTTCAAACAAGGGAATCCGGGTGTTCCTTTTTTTACAAAAATAGTGTATGATATGAGAAAAGATTTGAGAAAAGGGAATGGTGTGAGAGTATGGATAGATTCTGGACCTGGGGCGGTAAATACGTGGGAGTCAGACAGAAGGAGTATCTGGTGGCCTGTGACGGCACCGTGCTCGGGAAGTTTTTTGGCAGAGATATTTATGATCAGGACGGATATTATGTGGGAGAACTGGGGAAGGGCGGCCGGCTGATTAAGAACAGAACAAAGTCTGCCACACGCAGACCGGCATTCAGCAGAGGCGTGAAGGGAACGATCCAGGCCCCCCTGCGGGACTGTGCGCCTTATCCGCTGCTCTATGGGTTTGATGATTTTGAATTTTGATACGCCTGCACATCGCCTTATTTGACCTGGAATAATGGAGGTAAGGGGTGTGCAGGCTTTTTCATTGCAGTATGGCTGATTTCATTTGATGAAATGACGGGGAATGAAGGACAGGGAATGAACTGACGGTTCGTAAGAGAACCTTCAGTATTTCGTATGAGATATGCTATAGATATCTGGCCGGTTCTATATTATAATGAATCCGCGTAAGTAGAACAGATAAAGGAGAAATTTATGAGAAAATCAGTATTTGTAACCGCGCTGGTTCTGACAGCGATAAGCCTTACGGCCTGTGGAGGCAAGAAGGGCCCGGATAACGGCGGGTCAGGAACTGTGGCAGAGTCCACACAGGCGATTACGGTGGATTTGGAGAAAGTTCACCAGGCAGTAAAAGATGTATACGGAGAAAATTATATACCAAGCGCAGCCTATGACGCACAGGCATTAAACGATATATTCGGAGTTCCGGCGGATTTATACGAGGAATTCATCGCGGAAGGACCGATGATCAGCGTCCATGTGGACACCTTTGTGGCCATCAGGGCGAAGGAAGGAAAGGGCGGGGATGTGGAGAAGCTTCTCGGCGATTACCGCACCCGTCTCGTGGAAGATTCCATGCAGTATCCGATGAACATCAGCAAGGTGCAGGCGTCTGAAGTAGTCCGCCACGGAGATTATGTGTTCTTCGTTATGCTGGGAACGGCTTCTGAGGAAGCGCAGGAGCAGGGCGAAGAGGCTGCCCTTCAATCTGCACAGGAAGAAAACAAGAAGGCAGTTGACGCAATTAACGCATTCTTTGAGGGGTAAACATGGTATTTTCCAGCCTGTTATTCTTATTCCGGTTTCTGCCGGTTATGTTAATTGTATATTTTGCTGCTCCAAAGAGGTTCCGCAATGGGGTTCTGTTCATTGGGAGCCTCATTTTTTATGGTTGGGGAGAACCGGTGTACATCTCACTGCTGCTGTTTTCCACGCTGGTCGATTACGTCCACGGACGTCTGGTGTGGCGCTTTATGGAAGAGGGAAAACAGAAGCGGGCCAGGCTCTGTGTGGCTTCCTCGGTCATCATCAATCTGGGGCTTTTAGGTGTCTTTAAATACGCGGATTTCCTTTTGGAAACCGTGGGGCGGCTGACCGGGCTTGCATTCCCTCTTCCGGGACTGGCGCTTCCTATCGGTATTTCCTTTTATACGTTCCAGACCATGTCATACACGATCGACATCTACCGGAAGGAGGCCAGCCCGCAGAAGAATATCATCGATTTCGGCGCCTATGTCTCCATGTTTCCCCAGCTGATTGCGGGACCAATCGTGCGGTATCATACCATTGCAGAGGAACTGCGGGAGCGGACTGAGAACTTCGCCGGATTTTCCAGGGGAGTCTTTCTGTTTGCCGTGGGCCTGGGAAAGAAGGTATTGATCGCCAATACCATAGGAGCGCTGTGGACGCAGATTTCGGGAGTTCCGGATGCAGAGCGGACCGTCCTGATGATGTGGATGGGGATTCTGGCGTTCGGCATGCAGATCTACTTTGATTTTTCCGGTTATTCCGATATGGCCATGGGGCTGGGCGCGATGATGGGCTTTCACTTCCCGGAGAATTTCCGGTATCCCTATACGGCGAAGAGCATCACCGATTTCTGGCGCAGGTGGCATATCACCCTGAGCACCTGGTTTAAGGAGTATGTGTATATACCGCTGGGCGGAAACAGGAGAGGCGCTGCGGTGCAGGTGCGGAACATCGCGATCGTCTGGCTGCTGACAGGAATCTGGCACGGAGCGGCCTGGAATTACCTTTTATGGGGGCTCTATTTCGGTGTGCTTCTGCTGCTTGAGAAGTTTATTCTGAAGCCGTATCTGGAGAAGATGCCATCTGCCGTCAGAAGCGCATACGCCATGGTCTTCGTCTTTCTTGGCTGGGTGCTGTTTGCACATGAAAATATGGCGGAGGGGCTTCAGTACTTCACCCAGATGGCCGGCGCCGGAGGTATCGCCTTTGCAAGCCGGAGAACGTGGTATTTGCTGGTGACCAATCTGCCGTTACTTGCGGCGGCTGTCCTGGGTTCTACACCGCTTCCGGGGATCTTGTGCAGGAAGCTTTCGGGACGTGTGAGAGAGACGGCCGAATTGCTGTTTGTGGCGGTTATTCTTGTGCTGTCGGTTGCATTTCTGGTAGATGCCAGTTATAATCCGTTTCTGTATTTCAGGTTCTAGTGCCTCCCGGCGTATTTACGCCAGGAGACAGTAGCGTTGGAAATGAGGAGAGTTTATGAAGAAAGAGAGATACAGTGACAGAGGCATGACCTTCCTGTTTCTGGGCTTTTTGGGGATTGTATCCCTGGCGGGTATGATTACGCCGCAGAAGGCGTTTTCCGACTCGGAGAACCGGTATCTGCAAAAGAAACCGGAATTTACGGTGAAGTCTCTGCTGGATGGAAGCTATGGAGAGAAGTATGAACAGTATTTGAGCGATCAGTTTCCGGGAAGAAACGGATGGATCGGTCTGAAGGTTACGTCAGAGCGTCTGGCCTTTCAGGAAGATGTAAACGGCGTATACTTTGGGAAAGACGGCTATCTGATCGAGAAATACGATACAGAGGACGTGGAAGGGGAGCAGCTGAACAAAAATATGGAGAAGCTGGCCGCATTTACAGGGGCGGCGGAGAAGTCCCTGGGGAAAGACCATGTGCGGGTGATGCTTGTACCATCGGCGTCCCAGGTCATGACAGACCGGCTGCCATTTCTCGCCGCGCCCTACGATCAGGGCCGGGTAACGGAGCTGCTTTTTGAACGCCTGAAAGAAGCAGGGAACTCCCCGGAGATGGTGCTTCCGGCAGAAGACTGCTTAAAATCGTTTCGGGACGAGGAGCTGTACTACCGGACGGATCACCATTGGACCGCCAGAGGGGCGTTTTTGGGATACCGGCTGTGGGCGGAGTCCATGGGGCTTATCCCGTGGACGGAAGACATGTTTGATATCCGGACGGCCAGCAGCGAGTTTCATGGAACGGTCTATTCCAAACTCAATGTTCCGTGGCGGTACGATTCCATCGAGGTGTGGCAGCCGAAGGAGCCGCAGAATTACCGGGTGTCTTTCGACGGGGAACCGAAGGAATATGATTCCCTCTACTTTCCTGATGCATTAAAGGGAAAGGACAAATACGCCATGTATCTCGACGGCAACCATGCCATAACCAAGATCGAAAACAGGAGCATAGAAGGAGATCAGAAGGAAAAGAAGCTTTTCATAATCAAGGACTCCTACGCCCACAGCTTCGCCGTGTTTACGGCCAACCATTTCGGAACCGTGTATATGGCGGACCTGCGGTACCTGAACCTGAATTTGAAGGAGTGGATGGAGGAACAGGGGATCACGGATGTTCTGGTGATGTACCAGATTCCGGGATTTGCAAAGGAAAAAACGGTATCACGGCTGGTTTATAAATAGCAGGGCTGTGAACTGCGGCGAGGTGTATGATGAAGGATATACAACAGAAGGCAGCAGGCAATGTGGACTTGGGAACTGAAGAATGGATTGAGCAATATGGAAGGTTCGTGTATGGGCTTGCATTCCGTCTGACAACGGATGTGCAGGAGGCAGAGGACCTGTCCCAGGAGACGCTCTTAAAGGCGTGGCTGCACTGCCCGGAACTTAAGAATCCGGCGGCGGTGAAGAGCTGGCTGCGAACAATCTGTGTCAATGAATTTCGGATGAAGATCCGTAAACAGGCCAGCACCCCTCTCAGCTTTACGGATGATATGGAGGCCCTGGAGCGGGAGGGGAGTCTTCTTACTGAAAGCATTCCGTCTCCTGTGGAAGAAGTTATCGTGTCGGAGGAGGTTGAAAGGCTTCGGGACGGCTGCTTTCTTGCGATGGCGGGGAAGCTGCCTTTGAATCAGAGGGCTGCATTTTCGCTTGTAGATATGTTTGGCCTGTCCATTCCGGAGACGGCAGAAATTCTCGATGTTACGCCCAAGGCGGTAAAGGGGCTTTTATACAGGGCGAGGCTGAGTCTGGAGTCTTTCTTCCGTGACCACTGCGGCATCCTGGATGAGAAAAATCCCTGCAGATGTTCGGCATGGATTGAATTTTCTAATAACAGGAATGCTCTGCAGAGGGAGACAAGAACGCGGATCACCGTACTGGACTACCGGGGTACCGGGTATCAGCCGAACGAAGAAACGAGGAGACAGATTCTCCATTATTACCGAAACATTCCGGACCGCGTTCCGTCGCAGGAATGGTATGATACGGTGGCGTCGGCAATCGGAACTTTTTTTAAAAATAATGCAGAAAAAACGGGACTTTCATAATTTCACAGCATCTTACTTTATAGAAGCGGTTATAGGGACTGGCAGCAGGCCGTGTGATCGTTTCAATACCATAAAACCAAAATAGAGAATGGAGAATGTAACATGGAGAAAAGTAAGATGGGAAATGGATTTAAGATTTTGCTGAGTGAGACTGGAGAAACCGGGAAGGCGTACATGGAAATGGTCATGAAAGGTTCGCAGGCCAGTGCGCTGGACAGAAAGACGCAGGAGCTGGCCTACTTATCCGTACTGGCCGCTCTGCGCATGACCGGAGGCATTGCCTACCATGTGGATTCTGCAAAAGAGCTGGGAGCGACAAAGGCTGAAGTCATGAGCGCAGTTTTAGTCGGTCTTCCGGCCGTAGGAATACAGGTGATCGATGCGCTTTCAGCAGCCGCAGAGTGTTACGGGGAATCGTGAGACATCCGGGTGAAGGAAGCTTGAGAAGCGGTTAAAAAATGCAGTGCCCCCATACAGGACAAAGAAGTTGAATGTCCCGTATGGGGGCGTTTTTTATTTTGCGAAGAAGCTGTACTGGAACAGCGCTGCGTCATTAACTGTGATGAGAACGGATGGAAAATATTAGAAATAAAAAGTACAGGTATTGCTTAAGAAATTACATGGACAGAGAGAGGGGAGGAAGGGGCTATTGAACAATACTAATAAAATTACAGTTTCATGAAAAAATATTCTATTCAAAACACACAAAAAACTATGTGATAATACATTCAGAAGGAGAGGGGGGAGAAAAAACATAAAAAAGTGCAGGAAAAAGCTTATCGCGTGAACGCAAAGCAAAACAATCTGGTGGCACAGAGTCGTTCCTGCATTTTATCACAGCAATAAGCCTGACTTAATTATAGCAAATTGAGAGAGCAAAAGGAATCTGTTTTCGACATTTTTTGCTTTTTCCTCTGTTTACGATACTGTTCACAATAAAAGTGAATGCGGGCTTATTGACAATGCTTCAATGAACTGTTTTATGGTAAAGGGTATGTAAAGAGGAGGAAAAAGTATGAAGTGTAAGAAACAGGGGCAGAGAGCGCTGTCCTGGATTCTTGTGACTGCGATGATGGTGCCTTCCGTTTCTGTTCCCACGATAGCCTATGCTGAGACAAACCAGCGGATTGCTACCTATGTGGGCCAGGTGCCGGAGCAGTTAAAAGATGACGCATCTGTCAAGGCAGACCAGTTTGGTAAGGCATACGATACAGTAGCAGTGACCAGCAAAGGTGTACGATATGATGTGGAGGTCGTACCTCAGGAGCTGGTATATTATATTGATAATTACAGCAGCGGCCCGTTGGATGGAACCACTCCTGCCTATGAAGCGGTGAAGGAATTAACGGGGACTAAGCTGAAAAATGATGCGGCCGATGCGGTGTACGTGGAAGGCTCCTGGGGATTTCACAATCAGAATGTGAAAACCAAAGGGAATGTAACGACAGAGGATAAGGCGGTATCCGGGATCTATAATGATCAGGACAAGCTTCTTACCTATACGCTTCCCCTGGATGCAGGAACGTATGAAATTACATCCGCGCACTACGAATGGTGGCCGGATCAGGGAAGAACGCTTGACATCACGGCACAGATCGACGATGGTACCCCGGTCTCTCTGGGAACGACCGGAGCGCTAATCGTCAACCAGGAAACACGCGTCACTGGTGATGTTACCCTGGATAAGGCCGGTGAGGTGACGCTCCGGATCCAGGATACGAAGAATAAAGGGGCAATTCTCAGCTGGCTGGCGGTTGCCGAAAAGGATTCATCCCTGGTGCCGTTTGACACAGCGCTGGAGGAGATGGATGGCGGCCTCACGAATCGGGGAGCGAGCGTTATCTCGGACGCCGGCCGCGGTAACGTGGTAGAAGTGACAGCTGGCTGGAATAATCAGAATGGCGGCCATGCGGAGATCAAAGATGCGGCCGCACTGTTTGGGAGAAAAGAATTTACGCTGCTTGCCAACGTAAAGGTGGAAGATACTGATACAAATGAAGATAACAGGAATAAAAAAGCGGCATTTTCCATAGGAACAGAGAATCAGAATATCCATATTTTTACCCAGTCGGGGAAAGTGGGATACGGCGATTCCAAGGCGGGAGGCGGAATCAGCGCCGGGAATACGGCTCTGGAACATATCATTGCAGATGACTGGAACGCCATGGCCGTGTCTTATTCGGAAAAGGACGGCGCCAACGGTTCTGTTACGGTTTATTTAAATGGTGAAAGGGCGGGAGAGATTCCTGATCTCGGCTTCAAACTGAGCGGGATGAGCAATATAACAGCAGCTTTGGGCCGCTCCTTTGCCACCAATTTTCTGCTGAATGGCCTTTATGATGATATTGTGGTGACATCTGAGGCCATGTCGGAGGAAGCGGCTGCAGCCGAGACGAAAACGCGGATGATGGAGCCGCTGCTTTCTGAGTTAAAGCGTGCTGTAATGGAAGCAAACGCTTATCTCGACACGGAGGACCCCGGTAATGAGGCGCTGAAACAGGCCGTCACCGAGGCAGAAGCCCTTCTTGCAGGCGGAAATGCTTCGAGAGAGGCCGTATTGGCAGCAACCGCAAAGATCAGAAATATTCTTCCGGTCTGCGATGCAGTGATCACCATTAAAGGCAGCGATGTGGATGCGGCGGCTCTGATGACCAACGGACTGACATACAAAGGCTGGGGACTCTTAAGCTGCAACGGAACCAGCAACCTGCTGATGGACTATAAGGCAGAGGCGCCGGAAAAGTACTGGGAAATGATTCATACCCTGTTTGAAGGAGAACATCCCTTAATATCCCACGTGAAAATTGAGATGGGAAATGACGGTAATACTTCGACGGCGGCGGATCCGGCTACTATCCGGTATGAGGGCGAGGATGCCGACGTGTCCCGTTCCCCTGGCTGGCAGCTGGCGGCGGATGCGAAGAGTGTGAACCCGGATGTAAAGGTCAGTGTTCTGCGCTGGCGTTCTCCGAACTGGACCAATGGCAATACCAACACGGAAAAGGTCTATGAATGGTACCGCGATACCATTTTCGACGCTTATGAGAAGTATGGCATCATGGCAGACTACATTGCCGCCGGTGTCAACGAGGCGAACTACAATGATGCGATTAAGATTAGCGCGCCGATGACAAAGGCATTTACAAAGCTGGTGGAAGAAGAGAGCGATTTCCCGGATTACATGGAGGAGGATGCACAGGACGCCTATCACAGGATTCAGTTTGTAGCCGCCGATGAGATCGATTCCTGGGGAATTGTCACGGACATGTATAACTCAAAGGATCAGAAGGGCGGAACGTGGGATTCTGTCGATGCGGTGGGAATCCATTACGTAACCGGTACGGACCAGAATGTACGGGATCTGGCACAGAAATACAATAAGGAAATCTGGTACAGCGAAGGCTGCGCGACCTTTGGCATGACGAGCCAGGCGGAGCGGCGCACCGATTCCTATGTGGCGATGGGCGGGAATCAGAGCCCTCTGGCCATGGTGGACGGTTACTTAAATTCCTTTGTGTTCAGCAACATGACTCATTACATATTCCAGCCTGCAATCGGCGGTTTCTATGACGGGCTGCAGTATGCGCATAAAGATCTGGTCAGCGCCAGAGAGCCGTGGGCGGGATATGTCCGTTATGACGAGGCCCTCTACATGACGGCGCATTTCACCCAGTTTTCCAAGTCCGGATGGGCGGCTGACGAGGACAACAGCAATGGAATCTGGCTGGGAATTCCCCAGGCGAGCAATTCCTATGCCGGGGACAATAACAAAAATGAGCACCTTTCCAATGAAGCAGGCAAACCGAGCTATATGACTCTTGCAGCCCCTGATAAATCGGATTTCTCGGTGGTAGCGGTAAACAACAGTCCGAAGAAACTGAATTATCAGATTAAGGCCGAGGATATGAATCTCGATGAAAACCAGAAACTGGAGATCTGGCAGACAAAGGCAGACGAGTACATGGAATTCAAGGGCGAAGTGGCTGCAAACTCGGCCGGTATGTATACCGTGTCGGTGGATGCGGGGGCTATAGCGACCTTCACAACCCTGGATTACCACCAGAACGACGGCGACCGGGCGCTGACGCTTCCGGAGCATACGTCTTTATCGGATAAGGCAGTGCTGGATACGGATGAGGACGGAAAGATGGGAGAGGGATGTACCGGGGTTACAGACAATACCATCCTTTACGCCGATGATTTTGAGTACGACGAGGAAGGAACCGTAACGGTCAATACGGCGAACGGGCCGGAGCAGCAGGACTACTTATCATCCAGGGGAAATGAACCGCGCTATATGATGGATACGCACGGCGCCTGGGTGGTGGAAAAGGAAGACGACGGCAATCAGCGTCTCGGCCAGATTTTATCGGCCGCCGTAAGTGAGTGGAACGGCGGGGATCCGGAGACGATTGTCGGCGACTACCGCTGGATGAATTATAAGGCAAGCGTCGACGTACAGGCTGACAACGGATACGCCCTTCTGGGAATCCGTCAGCAGACAGGAATGAACAGTGATAACAGCGGTTACAACCTGTTAATCCAGAATGGAACATGGAAAATGCGGAAGGGCGGCAGCACGCTCCTGGAAGGCAGTATGCCGGAGAAGCAGGGGGATTCCTGCCGGATCGCCTTAGAGGGCAGAGGCAACGCAATCCTGGCCTATGTGGACGGAGAACTGGCAGGCAGCTATATTGACACGGATAAACCGTACCTGATGGGACGCGTCTTCCTGGGAAGTGCCTGGGCGGAGACGTATTTCGACAATCTGAAGGTGGAGAAAATCCCTGGTTACATCCCGTATGCGACCGCATTTTATGACGATCACGACGACGAGGTACAGTACAGCAATGACTGGAGGCTGACAGGACCAGGCAACGGCAGCGCGGATAACTGGTACCGGACCACCTCCTATAATAAAAAGAGCGGAGACTCGACCTATGTGACGTTTGACGGCAGGGGTACCGGTTTCATGCTGGTAGGTGAAAATGGAGGCGGCGTCAAGGCAGATATCTATGTGGACGGCGTTAAGAAGGCGGAGAATGCAGAAAACAACTCCAGCAGCAAGCGTTATTCCACGATTGTATTGGACGGACTCACATCGGGAGACCACACCTTTAAGGTGGTGGTAAAGAGCGGAACGCTTGTGATTGACGGCGTTTACATTCTCGGAGAGGTTCTGCCGGGCGGCAGCATCGAAGCCTTAAAGGCTCTGGCGGCCGAATGTGAAACGTACCGGGAGGCAGACTATACCGCCGATCACTGGAAAGTCTTCGCAGATGCGCTGACAGCGGCGCAGGCAGTCATTGGGAATGAGACGGAATCCACCCAGCTGGAGATCGATACGGCGGCAATCCGGCTGCAGGAGGCGAAAGAAGCGCTTCTGCGTCTGGATCAGCCTGTGGAGATTATTGATGACAGACTGCCTGAGTATCTGGCTGTTGTGGAAGGCGAAACGGTCAAAGACGACATTCTGCCGGCAGAAGTAAGGGTGAAGCTGGCAAATGGTACCGAGAGCACCGCAAAAATTCAATGGGCCAATAACGAGGAGGATTCCTTCTCCGCACCGTATAAGACAGTCCGCCTAAAGGGAACTGTGGAAGGCGGCAAGGACCTTCAGGCCGTAATTCCGGTGGACCGGAAGACACGTTATATTACATCGACAGCTTCAGCGCGGCTCCGGGAGACGGAACAACGCCTGTCTACGAGGCGGTCCGCGCCCTGCTCGGCGATCAGCTGAAGAATGAGAAGGCTGACCAGATCTCCGACGGCACGAAATGGGGCTTCAACAAGACCGGCGTTGTGACAAAGCCGGACACGGATTTAACGGATAAGTACAGCTCCGGATTCTACATGGAAGGAGGCAATCCTGTTCTCTATTACCTGCCTCTTGAAGCGGGAGCGTATTCCCTTACCGTCGGCGTCAACGAATGGTGGGAGCCGCGTTCCATGAAGGCGGTGGTACTGGCAGACGGAAAAGAACTGGCAGCAGAGAACCTGACTCTCTCCGGAAAGGGATCGCAGGATGAAAAGACCCTGAGCTTCACTCTGGAGAAGGCGGATACGGTAACCTTAAGAGTTGAGAAGGTAAGCAAAAACGATCCGGTTATCAGCTGGCTGGCAGTCGCAAAACAGCCGGAGGTGCTGGATATCAGCGGAGTGAAGGTGGAAAGACTTCCGGACAGGACAGAATACCGGATTGGTGAAAAACTGGATACCACCGGTATGGTGGTGACCGCCACCATGAGTGACGCGACCAGAGTCGAACTGGAGGAAGACCAGTACACCGTGAGTACTTTAAATTCAGGGACTCCCGGTGAGAAGGAGATTACCGTATCGGCGGCCGGAAAGAGCGGAACTGTATATACGGACACCTTCCGTGTGGTCGTAACAGAGGAAGGCACCGAGTACTACACAACGAAGATTAAAGTGACCGGGAAGCCGGACAAGATGAAATACTATACGGGTGACGAGCTGGACACTGCCGGCATGGTGGTGAAGGCACACCAGAAAGCCAGCCCCAGCAATGCGGAAAGAGACATTGAGATATCGGATTATGTGACAGAGTACGATTTCAGCAAAGCGGGAAAGGCCACCGTCGAGGTTATCTATGAGGACGAGAACAGCGACGGCGAGCGGATAGAGTTTACCGACTCCTTTACCGTAACCGTAGAGGATGAACCAGTGGAACCGGAGTATTACACGACCCGCATCCGGGTTGATAAAAAGCCGAAGAAGGTCGTATACAAGGTCGGAGAGGAGTTCAATCCGGAAGGAATGAAGGTGATGGATATCCAAAAGGCCAGTCCGGGAAATGCCACGAGAGCGGTGGAAATTCCGCTGGAAGAGCTGGACTATCAATACGATTTCAGCACATCGGGCAATAAGAAGGTCAAGGTAGTCTATATGGGAACCGATAAGAATCAGGAAGAAAAGGAGTTCCAGGCGGCCGTTGATGTCTCCGTAGCCGATGAGGCGGAAGAGGGCTTTTACACAGAGATGATTCAGATCACTTCCCAGCCCGATCAGACGGTTTACCGCGTGGGAGATATGTTTGCACCGGCAGGTATGGCGGTGACGGCTTACCGGATAAACCGTGAGACAGGAGAGCGTGTGGAGGAGCTGACCCGTGACTACAAAGTCAGCCCGGCACTGTTCATGATTTCCGGAGATATCAAAGTGACCGTCTCTTACACCGGAATTGACAAAAACGGCGATGCAAAGGTATTCCAGGATTCCCTGTGGGTGACCGTCAGACCGGCGAGCAGCAGCGACAGCTCTGGAAGCAGTGATACGGCTGAGACCAGGCCAGTTCCAAAGCCGAGCAGCACCATGGACGGAGGAAGCTGGAAGCAGGACGGCGGAAGCTGGCAGTACACGAAGCCAAACGGCCAGCCTGCCAGAAATGAATGGGGACGGATTAACGGTTCCTGGTATTTCTTTAAGTCGGATGGCAGGATGGCGGCCAACGAGTGGATGATGGATGCAGACGTCTGGTACTTCGTGGACGAAAGCGGAGCCATGTATGAAAACCGCTGGATGGAATATGGCGGAAACTGGTATTACTTAGGCCAGAGCGGGGCCATGTATGGGAACCGGTGGCTGGAATACAACGGCGTCTGGTATTATCTGAATGCAGACGGCACCATGGCTAAAGACACGGTCACTGCAGACGGGTACCGGGTCGGCAGTGATGGAAAATGGGTAAAATAAAAACAAATCCCTGAGAAAAACACCGGGATACAGATATGCCCCCTGTCAGGCAGACAGGGGGCATACGTCTGATTCTATTCCTCTTCCTGCGGAGAAAAGTCGCCGATTTCATGTGGATTTTCTGCAAGATACTTTAACTGCTCCATATCACAGATTACGGTCTTGTGGCCTTCCTTTTCAATCACCTTCATTTTTTTCAGCACCAGCATAATTTTGGAAACGGTTACCGAATGGACTCCAAGGTATCTGGCCAGTTCGGTGTAGGTAAAATATTTTTGAAGTTCATATCTTCCGTTCTTTTCATTTGCCAGCTCAATCAGAGTCCGGCAGAGACGCCCCGACGTATGATCCTCCTTCGAAGAATGTACATGGGAGATTTCCTCCATAAAATGCCGGGCGATTCCTTCGCTGATCCAGTAGCCGATTTCCGGCTCTTCTTTTATCTTTCTCTCCAGTACGGAAAAAGGAATTTTGTATAGAATGCACTCTGTCTTTGTATACAAAGAACAGAAACTATAGAGTGTATTAATCTGGGCTGCCCCTTTGTGGGATAGAAAAAACGGCACGCCGCCGATCAAATCCTTTTCCCTGAAATAGTGATAGATAATCTCTTCCCCGTTTTGGGTGAAACGCAGCAGGGCGCATACGCCGGATATCAGACAGTAGGCAGTATTTTCATGATTGATGATCGAAGAAAAGTACTGGTTTTTGTCCAATTGGATCCTGGTGCCCTCTTTGCATAGAATTTCTAAAAAATGATCTCTTTCGTTCTCCTTCACAGTCCCTCCGGTTGTACAACATGCACATAAAAGATGCTGCCTTTTTTTTATTTATAAGCGATGTTTAGTGATTGCTATTTTTTTAACAGCAGCCGTATGTTATTATCTTAACAGAGTACTCAGACAAATTCAACCGATAAAAGGAGAAGCACCATGAAATCAGGGGTTAAGTATTATATTCATTGTATTATTGGCATATTGATTATGCTGGTTTTCCGTTTTATTTCTCCCTTTGGACCAGTTACGGAAGTCGGAGTCAAGGTATTAGGCGTCTTTCTTGGAACGATGTATCTATGGACCTTTGTCGATACGCTCTGGCCCAGTCTGTTCGGTGTCCTGATGTTAGGACTCACCGGTTTCGGCAGTTTTAACGGCCTTTTGAGCTCGACCTTCGGAAATCCAATCGTCATCATGCTGTTCTTTGTCATCATGCTGACAGGAGCCATAACAGAAGAAGGAATTTGCGAGTACATTTCCCGTTGGTTTATCACCCGCAGGATCAATAACGGACGCCCATGGGTATTTACCGCAATGCTTCTACTGGGAGTATATCTTTTATCCGTATTGACCGCTCCGAGTCCCACCATATTCATCTTCTGGCCGATTCTCTACAGCCTATTTGCAGTAATCGGCTATAAAGAAGGCGACCGGTATGTGACCTTAATGCTGATCTCTGTGGTAATGGCGGCTTCCTTTGGGTTTGCGACAACACCTTTCAAGGGCGCGCTCCCGGGGCTGCTGGGCAATTATGCAAAGGTGACCGGGACGGCGATCGAATACCTCCCCTATATGGTAACCGCAGCGGCGATTTCGCTGACGGCGCTGGCAGCCATCGTTCTGCTCATGCGTTTCGTACTTAAGCCGGACGTGACGCCGCTGAAACAGATCGATGCCAGTCTTTTTGACAAAAATCCGCTGCCGCCCATGAATCTCCGCCAGAAAAGCTTAAGCTTTGCCCTGCTCTTTTTTATCATCTGGGTGCTGGCTCCCTCTCTTTTGCCGGAAGGGGCTCTGCAGCAGCTGTTAAAGGATACACAGAATGCAATCCCTGTCTTTATCATAACCGTATGCTGTCTGATCCACGTAGATAAAAAGCCGCTGGTTAATTTTAAGACGATTGTTTCCAAATATATGATCTGGTCCGTTGTGCTGATTGTAGGCTCCGCATTGACCATTGGAAATGCCCTGACCGATGAAGCCACAGGAATCACCGTGTTATTGAAGCAGATTTTAACGCCTGTATTCGAGGGACAGAGTCCGCTGGTCTTCACCATTACCATAGTGGTCATTGCGTGCGTTCTCACCAATATCTGCAACAATATGGTGGTAGGCATGCTGCTCATACCAATTATCCATGTATTTTCGCAGCAGATCGGCGCCGGCTCCGCGGCCATTGCATGCTTGTCCATGTATATGGTGTGTATTGCCGTTGTGACGCCGGCCGCTTCCACGACATCGGCAATCCTGCATGGAAATACGAAATGGCTGAAAATTGGTGATATCTATAAATACGGAATCCTGATGAGCATAATCAGTCTGATTGCCGTCTTGGCCGTGGGTCTGCCCATCGCTAATATTTTCTTTTCATAAATAACAGGAGGAACAGGATGAAAATAATAGAACATTTTATTGACCAGCAGGCCGCAGCAGAACAGGAATTTATGGAGAACTTTCACCGGGAACACCGTTCTTTTGAAAATCCGCTCGTTACGGTAAATCCTTACGGCATAGCGCCTCTCACCGCCGTGATCGCTTTTTTTACGGAGGAGAAGGTGAGTGTGAGCATTACGGTAAAAGGGATGGAAGCCAGCGGAGACATCGCGAAATCATTTCCGGAGGCGTATGAACACGTAATACCGGTCCTTGGCCTGTATCCGGGAACAGATAACACCGTGGAACTGAGGTTGTCGGATGGGCGGCGTAAAGAAATCATTATCACCACCGGCCCGCTGGACAGTGCCGTCAAACTGCCGGAGTCCATAGACACGACAGCCGCGTATATGGATGGAAACGTGATGTTCGTCATACCCGCCATGGGCGCGCTTCCGGCCGCTTACGATTACCGCGGAGACTGCCGCTGGTACTGCACGGAAAACATTACCTTCGCCATAAAGGAACTGCAGAACGGCCGTTTTTCCATCGGTTCCCCCCGCCTTCTGGAGAAACCGTATTATACGACGGGGCTGTGGGAAATGGACTTGATCGGAAAAATTTATGCGGAATACCGTCTTCCCGGCGGCTATCACCACGACCAGTTTGAGATGGAGGATGGGAACCTCCTTGTACTGACGGAGTGCTTTGAAAATGGCACGGTGGAGGATATGTGCGTCCTGATTGACAGGGCGGATGGTTCCATTTTAAAAACCTGGGACTTCAAGGATATTCTGCCTCAGGATGCCGCTCCTTCCGGAAGCTGGAGCGCTCACGA
>ERZ773147.1346-NODE-1346-length-25800-cov-4.232006_pt1 | contig 25800 bp, 15 predicted proteins | sample MGYA00580851_ERZ773147 | MGnify/ENA primary metagenome ERZ773147 (study PRJEB29015, sample SAMEA2737818) | human gut metagenome | biome: human gut; feature: human-associated habitat; material: faeces | place: China | collected 2012 ... | reverse complement strand
AGCTCGGCGTCCGCACGGGCGATTACGTCTGCTTCGAGCCGCGCACCCGCGTGACGCAGAGCGGCTACATCAAGAGCGAATTCCTGACCATCATGACGCAGGCGGAAAGCGACGCGTATGCCGCATCCACCGGCGCAACACCTGTGCCGACGGCAACGCCGATTCCGACTGGCACGCCGGTTCCGACCGAGACCCCGACGGCGATTCCGACCGAAATTCCAACGGAAGTGCCGACGGCCACCCCGACCGCCGCGCCACAGAACGCGACCATCATCATCCAGTATCTGGACAGCTACGGCAGCCCGGTGGCGAACGCGCAGTCGATGACGCTCGCCCCCGGCACATACACCCTGCGCCCGACGCCGACGAATTTGCGGGATGGCTATGAGCTGATTCCCGGCAGCGAGCAAATCACCCTGACTGTTTTCCAAGACGGCACGCTGAGCATGGATGCGGCGGATATTGCCTTCTGGTATCGTCAGGTGGCAACTGCCGTACCGACGCAGACCCCGACCGAGGCTCCGACCCCGACGCCGACCGCTGTGCCGTATGAGGGCTATGCCGTCACTACGCGCGAAACCGAAATGCGCACCGGCATCGGCACGGGCAACTACGTTATGGCGACGCTGCAGGCGAATGTGCTGGTGTATGTGAATAGCCAGCTGAACACGGCGGGTGAAACGTGGGACATTGTGACCACGCTGGAAGGGACGTCTGGTTATGTGCCGGACGCGAACCTCCGCTACGTCACCGACGCGCAGGCGCAGGTGTACATTCAGCAGTGGAATCAGTCCCGCAGCACGCCCACGCCCAGCCCCACGCCGTACCTGACGCCTGTTCCCGCACAGGAGATGGGCTACGCCTACGCTGTGGGCAACAACGTGCCGCTGCGGCAGATGGCGGGCGACTTCAGCGCGATTGAGGCGTACCTGATGCAGGGCGAAGTTGTCTACGTCTCCGGGCAGGATTATCTGGGCAGTATGCCGTGGCACCGCGTGCAGTATAATGGGCAGTGGGGCTATGTGCGCTATGACATGCTCCGCTTCATGACGCAGGCGGAAATCGAGGCGTACCTGAACAACCTGAACGCCACGCCCGCACCCACGCTTGTCACCACGCCCCAGCCCTACGACCCGACGAACTACTCCAGCTACGGCTATGTGACCACGACGACCTCGGTCAACTTCCGCCAGCAGCCCAGCATGAACGCGAGCCGTATCAGAAAGCTGTACAACTACGCGTTCTGCTTTGTCCTCGGCACAACGACCGGAACGGACGGCGAAACGTGGTATCACATCCGCTACAATGACCAAGAAGGTTACGTCAACGGAAAATACTTCCATTGGATGACGGTGGAGGAGCTGGAAGAGTTCCTGCAAAGCAGCGAGTACATTCAGGGCATCCAGAATAACACGACGGGGAATGCTACTGCAAAACCGACCAGCGGTCTGATTCCGGAAGAAGACAAGACCATCAACGACTGGAAGGGCAGCGGCGCAACGGTCAGCTATGTGCCGTGGCAAGGCTTTTCAACGCCCGGCCCGCTGACTTCGCCCCCAACTGACCCTACGCAGGAAACCGCCACGCCGACGCCTTCCGCTTCGCCCACACCGACGCTCGAACCGCTGCCCACCGCAGCCGCGACGTACCCTGTGGTGAACGAGAGCGGCAACAGCGGGCTGGTTATCTTCATCGTGATTGCGGTCGTGCTGCTGCTGGGCGGCGGCGGATTCGCCTTCATGCAGTACCAGAAGAAACAGCGTGAAGTTGCCATGAAGGCGGCGCAGCGCCGCGCACAGGCAGCACGCAATGCGGATCGTCCGGTTGCGCGTCAGGCGGGTCAGCCGCAGCAGATGCGCACCGGCGCGTACGCAACCCCGCAGCAGCGTCCGCAGACGAGCAATGGCGTTTCGCCTGTGCAGGTGCGTCCGGCGACACCCGTTCCGCAGACGCAGGATGTGCAGAACCGACCGCAAGTCGGTTATCGCACGCCGATTCAGCCCCTGACGAAGCCGCAGGAGACCCCGTCCGCTGCCGCGCCGAAGAGCACGACGACGATGGAGAATCCGTATGCGCGCCCGGTGGCGAAATCGGCAGAGGAAGCGCCGCGCCATCGTCGCCGTACAGATCAGTATCGCCAGGATGACGACAGCGCAAACCCGAATGGGTAACAGAATATTTGGCAGGAGCAGCACGATTTGCGGGTTGCTCCTGCTTTTTTTGTGAATCAACAATATTTTGCTGTTTTCTGTTTACCAAGTTTGGAATGTTACATTGAAAAAGACGAACGAATGGCGTGGAAACAAAGAAAAATCGGTCGAAAATTTGCGTACACTGAACGAAAATTACGAAAAATCGAGGAAAGCAACAGACAAAAAAATATTCCTATTACGATAGTTTTAACATGCAAATAACAATACTCAGGAAACTAACAAACCGTTAACAGGTGGAAATGACAAAATTGCCACACGAAAGTATGGCAAAACACACAAAAATGCACCAAATGAGCATAATGAATGTTATTTTTCCGTCTTGACAGTTGAAGATTTGATGGTATAATAAACCATGTAAGAATTCGAACTGTGATTTGCCGGAAATCTGGCGAATTACATATCGAGAAACGATAAATGCGTTACATGCGAAGGAGACGTGAACTGTGACAGAGAAGGAACTGCGGAAGCTGGGGCGCGCGGAGCTGCTGGAACTGCTGCTGGAACAGGCGCGTGAATTTGAAGCGCTGGAGCAGCGGCTGAATGCGGCAGAAGCGGCGCTGCAAAGTCAGCAGCTGCAGCTGGAAACGTGCGGCTCGATTGCGGAAGCGTCGCTGAAGTTAAACGGCGTGTTTGAGGCGGCGCAGAAGGCCGCGGAACAGTATCAGCAGAACGTCGAGCGGCTGTGCCAGGAGAAAATCAGCGCGGCAGAAAGCCGAGCGCAGGAAATCCTCGCGCGCGCAAAGAAAGCCGCCAATCAGCAGTAAAGAAACATGGCAGAAGGGAGGGCGCACAGGTGTCAGAAGACAAGAATCAGCAGAAAACGGGCAAACAATTGCTCAACGACACGCAGGAAGCGGCGGAACGCGCCCACCTGCTGCGGCAAATGAACCCCACATCCGCACAATTGGAAACGGAACTGAAGCATGAGAAACGCAAGCACAGCTACAACCGCGCCCTGCGCAGCACGCTCTATACGCTGCTGGTGGTAGCGGCGGTCGCGGTGCTGATTGCAACCATGGTCATGCCCATCCTGCAAATCACCGGCACGTCAATGACGCCAGTGGTCGGGCAGGGCGAAATCACAATGGTCGTGCGCGGGTCAAATCCGCAGCGCGGCGATATTATCGCTTTTTACTACAACAATAAGGTGCTGATTAAGCGCGTTATCGGCCTGCCGGGCGAGTGGGTCAACATCGACGGAAGCGGCAACGTTTACATTAATGGCGAACTGCTTGATGAGCCGTACATCACCGACCGCGCGCTGGGCGACTGCTCCATCACGCTGCCGTACCAAGTGCCGGACGGGCGGTATTTTGTTCTGGGTGATCACCGCTCCACCTCGCGCGACAGCCGAAGCACACTGGTTGGTCCAGTGTCCGAAGAGCAGATTATGGGGCGCGTAACGCTACGCATTTGGCCGCTGAACCGCATTGGATTCCTGCAATAACGTAAGTACAATACAGCAAGAAGAGGAACACAGGTTCCAGAATCGGAGGATGCTGACATGAACCGCAAACTCATGGAATTAGCAGAAAAATACGTTGCGCAGCGGAAGCGCCGGATGCGTCTGTTCAAGACGGTCACGGCGCTGGCACTCGTTGTCGCCATCTGCACGTCTTATGTGCTGATGATGCCGGGCCTGACGATGGCGGCGGAAACGTACTGCGGGCTGGAGGAGCATACCCACACGGCGGACTGCTATGTGGACGAGCTGACCTGCCTGATTTCCGAGCGCGAGGCGGAGACAGTCTTTACCGATATTATGCGCTGCAGCTTTGAGCCGCACCACCATTCCTCCGATTGCTACAATGCGCAGGGCGAACTCAGCTGCGGCTACTGGGATGGCTACATCCACGAGCATGACGAGAAGTGCTACGACAGCAACGGCGTTCTTATCTGCACGCTGGAGGAGCATCCGATGCACAAGCACACGGATGCCTGCTACAACTGGGAAAAACAGCTGACCTGCACACTGACGGAAAGCGAGGGGCACATCCACACGGATGCGTGCTACCGGGCGAAAGAACCGACTTGCGGTCTGTTTGAGAGCGAAGGGCACCAGCACACGGCGGATTGCGTGACGGAAACACGCACGCTGATTTGCACCGAGGACGTTGCGACGAACTCCGATATGCCGCATGTCCATGATGACAGCTGCTACGAAGTGACCCGGACGTACACCTGCGGCTTGACGGAAGGCGAGGGCGCACATCACCACACGGATGCCTGCTATCCGACGACGGAAGAACCGACTTGCGGTCTGTTTGAGGGCGAAGGCGCACACACGCATGATGATTCTTGCTACGAGATGGTGCGCGGCGACTTGAAGTGCAAGCTCTATCCTGACCCGGCGAAGGTGCACACGCATTCCGCGTCCTGCGTCGATGCGAAAACCGGCTACTACACCTGCGGCTACATTCAGGTGCTGCGGCATCAGCATACAAATGAATGCATTGTGACGGTGACGGCGGAGGATTCCGGTCATCATCACACGGCGGACTGCTACGAACGCCACTATATCTGCGGCAAAGAAGAGCACACGCACACGGCGGATTGCTACTATGACCCGACCCCGAACCCCGATGCGACGGCAGCCCCCGAAGTGACGGCTGAGCCGACGGCAGCCCCCGAAGTGACGGCTGAGCCGACGACAGCCCCCGAAGTGACGGCTGAGCCGACGACAGCTCCCGAAGTGACGGCTGAGCCGACAGCAGCCCCCGAAGTGACGGATGAGCCGACGGATACCCCCGAAGCGACGACTGAACCGACGGATGCCCCCGACGCGACGACTGAACCGACGGATACCCCCGAAGCGACGACTGAACCGACGGCAGCCCCCGAAGCGACGGCTGAGCCGACGGCAGCCCCCGAAGTGACGGATGAGCCGACGGCAGCGCCCGAAGCGACAGCTGAGCCGACGGCAGCTCCCGAAGTGACGGCTGAGCCGACGGAAGCACCCACGGCAACGCCCGCGCCTACGGAAGAACCGACGCTTGTGCCGCCTGTAACGCCCACGCCGACGGAAAACGCCGCCGAAACTGCTGCCCCGATGGACGAGCCGTCCCCGACACCTGCGCTTACGGTGATTCCGTCGATGGACGCTGATGCGGTGAAGCCGGACGACATGATGATGCCGTCGCTTGGACTCGACCCGGGCTTCCTGATGATGGCGAACGAACCGCCTGCCGTCAGCGAGAGCGGCATGCAGATTACCAATATTACGGTATCGAACATCATACTTCCTGAAAACGCCAATGCGTACAACTATAGCTTCGCAGCGGGCTTCAAGATTTCGGATGAAGCTATTCTGCGCCATGGCGAAGGCAACAAGATTATTATTCCGGCAGAGAATACGCATATCAAAACGGACAGCACTTCTGTCTGGTCGGGCACGGACGCCAAATTCAGCAATGAAAAGCCGGCGTTTAAGTTCCAGTACAATCCCGAAACGAATAACGTTGAAATGTGGTTCACCGACGAGTATATGGACTTTGTCCGGAACAACCCCAGCCATGACGACCGCACCGGCACCATGAAGATGAGCGCCGAAATCCGCAAGGACGATGTTGAGAATCTGGGCAACGACGACCTGACCATCAAGTTCGGTGGCGCATCGACTACCGTGAAGTGGGAGGACATCGACAGGGGCAACAACTCCCTCCTCAGCGATTTGAAAACTTGGAAAAGCGGGGCTAATGTCAACTGGGAAAAAGGAACGATTGAGTATACCGTCAAAATCGAATCCACAAAGGGCACGAACGGCAAGAACGCGACTGCTCGAGACGTCATGACGGCGGTGAATAAGCAAATTGCCCTGACAAACATGACCGTCACGGAGGTTAAAACAAACGCTAACTGGAGTCAGGTGCCCGCTGTTGACTCTGCTTCGACAGAAATCAAGACGGACGGTACATGCGCCTGCGGTACGACGGGAACGCACATTCATTACGTTTATGCGAACACGACAGACGAAAGCGGCAAGGTCTATACCATGACGACGGACTATGTGCTGCCGCCGCTTTCGGCAAATGAAACATACGAAATCAAGTATGAATACACGTTCGACAAGGACGGAATGACCGGTGAATACGATCAGCTGACAAATACTTTCGCTGCGCAGAGTGGCGGAAAGTGGGATCATTCCCAGAATTCCTCTAACAGCAACCCTACTGACGTTCAGATTAAAAAGCTGCAAAAGAGCAGCTGGTACAACAGCAATGAGGGTTGCATTCAGTGGACGCTCACCGTCAACGAAAACCGTTTCAATATCAAGGATAAGACGCTGACGGACACGATGTTCGACCAGCTTGTGGACGAAAACGGCAGTCTGCTGTTTTCGAAGACGGACGGCAAGGGCTATGTGTCGCAAATCACGGCGAATAACACGCCTATCACCGCTGAAAACTACACGGATTACTTTACCGTGGAAACCGGCGTGGACGGCAAACCGCAGCTGAAATTCAAGGACACCACAGCTAAGATCGTAATCCAATACAAAACGCCGGTGGAAGCAACCGCGCAGAATCAACAGATTACAAACACGGCGGAATTCGACGGCGAACAAAAGACAAGCACCGTGACCGTAGGGCAGGACACGCGTTACAATGTGGTGAAGTCGGTTGACGCGAGTATGTCGGCGGATCCGACGAAGAACGGCGAATACACCGATGGTCTGTATCCGGTAGCGTGGAACGCGACGTACACCTTCCCGGCGACGAAGGATGTTCAGTATAAGCTGAACTTCGGCGATACGCTTGACAAGAAGGTGGAATGGAAAAACGGAACAGAAATCATGCAGCACTACATGACGGCGGCTCAGGCGCAGACGTTGCTCAACGACATCAAAAACCTCGATGTTGTGAAAAAGCATGATGCGCAGAATGTGCCGTACACCATTACGCTGCTGACCTGCGACAGTCAGGGCAAAAATGAAGGCACGATGGTGGTGTCTGCGGAAACGACGCTGACGGAAGGCTACTACTATGGTTTCCGGTTTGAAACGACGGGCGAGGGCGTTGTGCTGAACGACGCCAATACGGATGTGAACGCGACGACAAGCGTTACGCTCCCGTACCAGACGACCATCTATCTGGAAAAATCCCGCACTGGCTGGGTTGACTTCAAGAACACGGCTGTTAACGCGGGCAAGAACGGAGACGCGTGGTACAAGGTCGCCCCGAACGACCTGGTGGAGAAGAAATTCGGCAACCATGGCGTTGGTGATTTGAACGGACAGATCATCCATGAGAACGAGCTGTACTGGACCATCCTCCTGCGCAATGATGGCGTGGCGCACGACGAAATCACCCTGACCGAAACGCTCCCGCCGCACATTGTGGTGGATTACATCGAATACGGCAGATCGAGGTTGATTCTTAGCGAAACGGACAGCACGAAGATGACCGTTGTCAATAAGAAGCTGGACAATGCCGGTACGATTCCGGATGGCTATGAGGTCAGCAACGAGTGGGGCGAGCAGTGCATTTCCATCAAGGCTGATTTGACGACGGTGGGCGAAGGCGCACAGCAGCAGCAGAGAATCAACATCTCCATGAAGCCGAATGAGAATACCGGCGGTTCGGAAACGATCCTCAACGGCAAGGCGGATATGACCGTCAAGGTTCACTGCAAGATTGCCGACGACTTCCTGGCAAACGCGGTGAACGGCAGTTTGGAGCTGGGCGTGCTGAACAACCAGCTGGACGTGAGATACGACGCTACGCTCTATCACAAGGAGCAGAAGACCGAGCTGACCTACGAGGAAGAGACGGTCAAGCCGATCAACGTCCAAAAGGGCTACAGCGTCAAGGGCGGCGACCAGCAGGCGCGAATCACCTACACCATCGACATCAACCAGGCCGGCGCGGAGCTAAGCCCAAGCTCCAGCACCCTCACGCTGACAGATACGCTGTCGTATGACGTTGTTGGTTGGTGCAATAACTGGCCAAATAATTATATCTATCTGCGAGACGTCACGCTGGATGAAGGCTCCTTCAGGCTCTACGAGGCGCTGAAGGATGAAAACGGCAATCCGATTCTGAACGTTGATGAAAACGGCAAGGGACATTTGGTGCGCGGCGCAGAGATAGAGAAGTATCTCTGGAAGATGGAGTTCACGGAAACGGAGGAAGGGAATAAAACCTACCAGTATCCTGCGCAGGGAACGCCGAGCTTTAGCGGATCGACGGTAAACACGCGTAAGCTGAACATAACTGTCACCGTTCCGGACGGCAAGGCGCTGATTCTGGAATACACGGCGCAGGAGAACATTCTGCTGCCGCCTGAGGTGACGAACGAGTACAACTTCAACGACGTGAACCACAAGGGCATCAGTCCGGCGTTGAGAAACCACGCAAACCTTGAAGGAAAAGACAGCTCAAGTACCGAACTGAACAACAGCAATAACGACTACTTCAGTCAGGGCGGCGGCTACATCCACAACAATCTGGTCATCCGCAAGGTGGACAGCGCGAACACCTCGCTGCTGTTGCCGGGGACGGAGTTCACCCTCTACGCATGGAACACGGCAACCAACAAGTTCGAGGCGGTTGGCGGCGAAAATGGTAAGGTCTACACGGATCAAAACGGTATGATTACTTACCAATACAATTCGGAGAAGCTGAACCAGCGTCCGCTCGACCCGAACGTTGCGTACATGCTGGTGGAAACGAAGGCAGTCGAGCCGTACCACCTCGTGCTGGAGGATCGCCCGCTGGTCGTCTTCCACATCGTTCCGAGAGCGGACGATACCGAAGCACATCCGGCGAGATACCCGGACGGTCTCAACAATGGCAACTTCGGCACGATTTCGAAGAGTCGGCTGCAGGAACTCATGACTGCTTCCGGCATCAAAGGCGTGGTGGATGGCCCGCACACCATCAACGGCTCTGCGAGCATCAACATTCAGGTGAAGAACAGCAAGGACCGCCACGACATGGAGGTGCAGAAGAACTGGGCTGGCGACGACGCCCATGAGAATGCGCGCCCTGCCAGCGTCCTCGTGATGCTTCGCCGCTATGTGCTGACGCAGGAACAGTATACCGACGTGCTGAACACGGATGCAACGCAGAATCAGCAATGCATCCTGTCTGCGGAAATGGTCAACAATAGCACGAAGGTTGCGCGACAGTTCCCAGAGAATCAGGAGGTTACGGTAACGCTGAAATTGCTTGATGGAGCACTTGCGGACAATCAGCGTATTGTGGCTCGCGTAGACGGAAAAGAAGTGGTCTTGGAACCGCAAGATACGTCGAGAAAACAGTTCGTTTATACCGTCAAGATGAACCATCAGCGAAAAATCACCTTCTGCTTGCAGAATAACTGGGATTCATGGCAGGACGGTTGGTACTATAACAACGTGAGCATCACGATGACCCCGGAAGGCACGCCGGTTGGCGAAGTGCCGACGCAGGTCACGCAGTTCACCGACGCCCAATGGGCGAAAATCCGCCAGCACCCGGACGACGCCTACGGTGGCCGCGAGGCTACGCTGACGGCAGCGAACGGCTGGCACACCCAGTGGTCGCAGCTGGAATCCACCGGCGCGGACGCGAACGGCAACAAGCTCTACTACATTTACTACATCGTCGAGGGCAAAGTGCCGAGCTACACCACATCCGGCATCACCTACACCATCGACCCGAACGCCAGCAAAACCACCGGCACGGTCACGGCGACGCTGACCAACGTCTACCGTCCGGAGGACAAGTACGGCGAAATCAGCATCGACTTGTCCAAGGAATGGTACGCGCCGGATGGCACAAAGCACACGATTACCGAGGAATTCGGCGGCGTACAGGTCGCGCTCTACAAGACGCGCTGGGATTACGTCAACGGCGCGTGGACGATGGGCAGCACGGAACGCCGCGACACGGTCACGCTGGCAGAAGCGAACAAATGGAGCGCCAAGTTCGAGGGGCTGGAAACCTACACGGTCGCCATGGAAAACGGCGTTGTCCAAAACGCCCACGCCTACACCTACAGCCTCCGGGAACTGAACGTGCCGAGCGGCTTCTACTGCCAGCTGGCATACAGCGGTCTCCCGCAGCACCCGAGCGAGTACTTCACGGACGGGAATCCCGCCAATCCGAAGGCGGACGCGCAGAACGCACGCGGCACGGCGACGCTGCGGAACTACGAGATCGCGAAGCTGACCATCGAAGCCGAGAAGCGCTGGGGTGAAGGCGCGAAGCCTGAAAACATGCAGGATACGCTGACCTTCCGCCTGACCCGCGAAAAGCAGGAGAACGGCGAGTGGGTCGCGGACGCCAGCTTCCAAGCGGTCACGAGGGTCATGAGCATCAGCAGCCTGAACACAAGCAAGGTCGTGTTCGGCACTTTCCCGAAGTACGCTGTGACGGGCTTCGACGAACAGAATCAGCCCATCAGGCAAAGCTACCGCTACAAGGTGGAGGAGGTCAAGTACCAAAACGAAGCCACCCTCCCGTTCAGCGTCAGCTATAGCCCGGCGGACGGTTTCGTGACGACGGAGGGCGATGCGAACACCAGCACCACCGTCACCGTGACGAACAACAAGCTGACGAGCGAGAAGGAAGGTCTGTACCGCTTCAACGTGGTGAAGCAGTGGCTGGACGCTTCCGGCAATCCCACGGACAAGCCCACGCCGGAAGGCACAAAGGCGAGGATTACCGTGACGCGCACCCCGCCATGTCTATGCCCCGGATACGGGCTGGACAGCGGAAACGCCCACCGCAAAGACGATCGAGCTGGACACCACAGCAACGTATACGGCGCTGTGGGCAGAATGGAACGAAACGCAGTCGGTTTATGCGCAATACAACGCCGACGGCACGGTGAAATCCGCGTGGGCGTACACCTACGAGGTGTCGGAAGCGACGATTGACGGCTACTTCGGCACGCAGCATCTGCCTGCGGACTTCCCGCAGAAGCCGGAGGACTACTTCACGGCTGACTTGAAGGACATCAAGGAGGTTTACCGCCAGCCGCTGACGGACACGCTCCCGGAAGTGACCGAAAAGAACTACGACATTGAATACGTCAATGTGAAGGTAGACAAGACGTGGGCGCGCTTCATCGACCGCGACGAGCTGACCTTCTGCCTGATTCAGACGCCGGTTGTCGGCTACGACGCGGACGGCAAGGAGATTGTGGATGCGCAGCAGACGCAGTACTTCTACGCCACGCAGAGCCTGAAGGGCGAGGAAGCGCCGGAGTGGGTGTTCACCAACCTGCCGAAGTACTACTTCACGGTCAACGAGGCGGGCGAAGCGGTGAAGATGCCCTACCAATACAGCATCGCCGAAGCGTGTGAAGAATACGGCAATTACCACGGCTATGGCTATCAGGTCATCTTCAGCGGCGACGTGCAGGAAACGACGAACGGCAATGAGTGGGGCAAGGTAGAACTGCCTGCGGACGGCGGAACGGCGGAAATCCACGCGAAGAACGTGCCGCTGTACGAACAGGGTAAAGTTAGCATTCAACTGACGAAGCTGTGGGACAGCAGCATCAAGGAAACTCCCACGTCTGTTACCGTAAAGCTGATTCCGACGCTGCACGTCTGGAACGGCACGGAATGGGTCAGCACCCGCATGGAAGACGAAAAGTACCAAGAATCCATCACGCTGACGGCGGAGAATGGCTGGAAAACGACAGAATCGCTGCTGCTGTACAGAGTAGAGTACAACACGGATGGCACAATCGCAGCAGGTGACAAGGCGGCGAAACCGACCGTATGCACCTACGAGCTGGTCGAAGTGATTGCGGACGGAGCGAAGTACACGCCGATTTACAGCTACACGAGCTGGATTACTGGACCGGAAGATGTCTTTGAACTTGACTCCAAGACGAAAGCACCCATCAGTGTGAAGTTGAAGGCGGAGGACGGTTTCCGTGTTGACGAGGCGGAGAAGGATTCGGCTGAGGCGAACACGGACGGCGGAACGCTGTACACCATCATCGACACCAGCGCGACCATCACCAACGTGCAGACCGGCAAGCTCAACATTGTGAAGCAGTGGGCGGAAGAAGTGGAGTACGACGGCGCACAGAACCCGCTGGACATCAAGCAGGTGTCGATTTCGCTCTTACGCGACGTGTGGTGCGAAAACTGGACGGATTCCGACGGCGTGGTTCACTACGACTGGTTATACGACCAGTTCCAGCAGAATTACGTCCTGTCGGCGGAAAACGGCTGGAAGCTGACCATCGACAACCTGCCGTTGTACGACACGACCCTCAATCCCGACGGCAGCCTGCGCAAGTACCGCTATTACATCCTCGAAAACACGAGCGTCGGCAACGACACGCTGGACCGCTACACGGCGGTGATGACGGCGGATGAAAGCGAACTCGTCGGCTCGATTCTCTACATCACCTTCAAGGATACGACGGAAAACAACGTGACCATCACCAACGTGCCCAAGAGCATCAGCATTGTCAAGCAATGGGCGGACGCGGACACGTTCGGCGAAGAGGGCATGATGCAGGACATCTACCTTGAAGTCATGATGAAGTATCATGAAGTCTACTCCACGCAGTGGAAAACGGAAAACCTGCTGGAAAAGAGCTACTTCAGCCTGACGAACGTTATCTGCACGCCGAGTTCGCTCACGGCGGAGCTGGTGCAGATTAACGGCGCGCCCTACCTGCATGTGTCGGGGCTGGCGAAGGCGGATGAACCGTGGCGCGTGACCATCCGGAATCTGCCGGGCTACGCCAGTGCGTCCTTCATCATCCGCGAAGTGGAGCTGGCGGGCTACCTGAACAACCTGCCGAACGGCAAGCTGGAGCTGGGCTTCAACGAAATCGGCACAATTACCAACACGCCGACGAAGCTGAAAATCACCAAGCAGTTCAAGCAGGCGTATTTCCCCGCAGGCAGCGGAAGCAAACTGCCGCTGAATGTCAGCAATACCGTCGTGTACCTGCAAATCTGGCGCGAAAAGCGTGACGGCGCTGGTCCTTCCCAACACGAACGCTACACACCCTTGCTGGGCGCGCTGGAAGCGAACATGGACGCGACGCTCTTGTCGGACGGCACCGTGAAGCTGACGGTCGGCACGAATACGCCGACCGACGCCGCAACGCTGACGCTGACCCGTCTGCCGCGCTACTGGTTCGACAAGGATACAGGCGCAAGCGGCGAATGGTACTACTACGTCAAGGAAGTGGACGCGGAAGGCAACGAAGTCCATTCGGCTTCTGCCCCGACGAACGGCGAACGGCCGGAAATCAACCTGAACGTCAAGACACTCACCGTCACCAACACCCTGACCGACGTCAGCGCCCGCAAGGTCTGGACGTCGCTGGACAATCAGTTCACGCTGAATCCCGCGAACCTCCCGGACATCACGCTGACGCTCAAGCAGACCACCGCGGAAGCGGCGGCGGACGGCGACAAGATCATCGCGACCGTTACCCTTGGCTGGGACGCGGTAGCGGGGAAGGTCGTCGCGAAGAATCTGGATGGCTGGCAGTTTGGCGAAGTGGTTGAATACACCGCGCCGGAAGGCAGCAAGAACATCTGGTGGGGCTACAAGTGGTACAATCTCCCGGCGTATGACGCGGGTGGCAACATCTACCGCTACTACGTCGTCGAGAAGACCCCGGTTGGCAGCGGCTGGCAGCTGGTGACGGACGACACGAACGCCACGAACACCGCGCCGATTCCCGCGAACAGCGAAAACCGCGTCTTCCAGATTACGAACACACCCATTACCTACACGCTGCCCGAGACGGGCGGCATCGGCACACTGCCGTACACGGCGGGCGGTCTGCTGCTGATGGCAGCGGCGGCATTGCTGCTGGGGCAGGAAATCAAACGCCGGAGGGAAGGCTGCTGAGCAGTCGGCAGCCCCCTTCCGGGGGATTCTCAATCCGTATACGCGGGCGAAAGCCCTTGTATAAACATGGGGAAGAAAACGACGGGAGGAGGAATGAAAAAAGCATAGCAGCTATACGTCAGGAGACCTCCCGACGTAGGCAACCTCGGTAATCCCCGCAAAACGTTTCCCAATGAATGACGAACGACAACGAAAAGGAGAAAAACCATGAAAAAGTTTTGGGCAATTCTGTTGGCCATGATGCTCGTGCTGAGCATGGTCACTGTCGCGGGCGCTTCTGAAGTGACGGAAGGCGATACGCCGACTGCTACCGGTTTTACGATTACGGTGAATCCGAAGGACGATGTGGATCACGAATACCAGGTATACCAGATTTTCACTGCTGATGTTGTAGCAGATGAATCTGGTGCGAAAGTGCTGACGAGCGTCAAGTGGGGCGCAAACGCCAAGAACGACACTGCTGCGGTCACGACTGGTGATCCTGTGCCGGACGCAGTTCTGGAGGCTCTGAAAACTGTTTCGGGCACGAATCAGGAAAAGCTGGCTGAAATCACGAAGTACTGGAACGCTGAATCCGCTCCGGTTGATACGTTCTCTTCCACCAAAGCAGCCCCCGGCAAGAGCCAGAAACTGACCCCTGGCTATTACCTTGTGCGGGACAATCAGGCAAAGCTGGAAGGCAAGGACGGCGCTGCCACGCTGCTGATTGTAAAGGTGCTGGATCAGGACATCGTTGCGACTGCAAAGTCTGAAAAGCCCTCTGTGGACAAGCAGGTACAGGACGAAGTTGCTGATGCTGAAAAGAACGGCGGAGAAGTGAATCCGGAAGGCTGGGGCGAGAGCGCCGACCACGCGCTGTTTGAAAACTTCAAGTTCCGTCTGGTCGCGACTATTCCGGTCAATGCGGATTATAATGACTATCCGACGTACAAGCTGGTCTTCAACGACACCATGTCCAAGGGCATTACCTTCGTTCAGATTGATTCTGTGAAGGTGAACGGCATCGCACTGAAAGGTACCGATTATGTTTGCACTGCAACGCCTGGTCAGAAGGGCGCAGGCAAGGTTGGTGAAAATCAGGATAAGCCGTCTTGGACGCTCACAATCGAAGACCTGAAGAAGGTGATGAAAGAAAACACCAGCATCCTTGTTACGGACAAGATTACGGTTGAGGTTGTTTACACGGCGTATCTGAACGAAGAAGCGCAGGTCTTCAACGCGAGCGCAACCAGCACGAACAACAAGAACAGCGTCGATTTGGAATACTCCAACAACCCCAATGCTGATGGCATGGGTAAAACGCCGGAAGACCATGTGTGGCTCTTCACCTATGTTGTGAACAACACGAAGTATGCGAACACGGCTGAAGCAGGCAAAGAACTGGCTGGCGCTGGCTTCACGCTTTATGACCAAAATGATCGTGTTGTTCCGCTGTGGAAGGATGCCGATGGCAATTACGTTGTCGCAGGCACCACGAAGCCGAATGATACCTATACGGATGTCGCAAACAATGAAATGATTACGGAAGCCAATGGTACGTTCAACATCATCGGTCTGGATCACGGCACATACACGCTGAAGGAAACCACGGTTCCTGCTACCTATAATCCGCTGGATCCTGTCACCATCACGATTTCGGCAGACCACAAGGAAGCTGCTGGCGGTGCAAGTGCAACCATGGAACTCACGGCGGCTTCTACGATGAACAACAAGCTCGTCAACAAGTCCGGCGCGACCCTGCCTGAGACCGGCGGCATCGGCACGACCATCTTCTACGTGCTGGGCGGCATGATGTTCGTGGGCGCGGCGCTCATCCTCATCGTTCGCCGCAAGGCCGAAGCGGACGAAATCTGATTTCTCTCCCGCAATTCGTTGAACATCCCCATGTTCTGATGAAACCCCTGCCGGGCGGTGCGCGCAATGCCGCCGCCCGGCATTCCCAAATGGGAAAATGAAGCATGATTGCAGAAAGGAGGCGGCTCATGAAGCGCAATATGACAACCATTTTGCTGTTTGTGGTGCTGTTTGTGGGTCTGGCGCTCCTTCTGTACCCGTCCGTGTCGGATTTCTACAATTCCTTCCACCAGTCGCGTGCCGTAGCCACCTACAACACGGTGGTGGAGCAGGAGTCCAAGAAGGATTACGAGGCGGATTGGGCGGCGGCAAACGCTTATAACGAAAAACTCCGCGCACAGTCCACCGTTGATCGCTTGATCATGACCGACGAGGAGCGCGAGGAGTACGACGCGGTGATGAATGTCGGCGGTTCGGGCATCATCGGGGTGATTGAGATTCCGCAGATTGCCGTGACGCTGCCACTGTATCACTCGACGAACGCCAACGTGCTTCAGGTCGCCGTCGGTCACATTGAGGGCACAAGCCTGCCGACCGGCGAACCGGGGACGCATTCCGCCTTCTCGGCGCATCGAGGGCTGCCCTCCGCCAAGCTCTTTACCAACCTTGACCAGCTCACCTACGGCGATACCTTCACCCTCCGCGTGCTGGACAAGGTGCTGACCTATGAAATCGACCAGATTCTCATTGTCGAGCCGCATGACGTCAGCGCACTGCAAATCTATGACGGCATGGATTTGTGTACGCTCGTCACCTGCACGCCCTACGGCATTAACTCGCACCGGCTGCTTGTCCGTGGACACCGGGTCGAAACATCGCTTGCGCAGCTATCCGTGCGCATCTCCGCGGACGCACTCGTGATTGACCCCTACATCGTCGCGCCGATTGTCGCCGCGCCGATGCTGCTGATTCTCCTCATTCTCATGCTGGTAACGACCAGCCCGAAACACAAGAAGCGGAAAGGAGCTGAGCGGTCGTGATGAGCCGCAAACCCTCGCGCCTGCTGGCGCTTGTCCTGCTGACAGCATTGTGCTGCCTTCTGCTTGCGCCCTGCGCGCTTGCCTTTGAACGGGTGGATTTGACGCACCCCTTGACGTTCGCCATTCAGGCGGATGACAACGAGGATGATGCGCACCTGCCCGGCGTGACCTTCCAGCTGTATCAGGTGGCGGACATGGATGCGGACGCTCGGTTCGCCCTGCGCAGCCCGTACAGCACCCTGAATATCGACATTAACGCGCTGAAGAACGCGGCGGACTGGGCAGCCGCGTCCGAAGCGATGAAAGCCCTCACCGCGTCCGAAACGCCTGATTTCACCGGCACGACGGATGAAAACGGTCGAGTTGCCTTCGCGGGACTCAACCCCGGTCTGTACCTTGTTTCCGGCACGCCGGTCATCATCGGCGGCTGGGCGTACAGCTTCCAATCCTTCCTGACCTCTGTGCCGACGCGCAATGTGGACGACGAGTGGCAGTACGATGTCCTCTCCACCATCAAGCTGGAGCGTTCCCCCGCGCTGATTGACCTTGAGTGCGTCAAGGTGTGGGACGACGACAACCGCGGCACATATCGCCCTGTGCAGATTGAAATTCATCTGATGCAGGACGGTCAGCATATCGACACGGTGATTCTGAACAGCGAAAACAACTGGCATCATATCTTCAAAGATTTGCCGGCTGACCATGTGTACACCCTCAACGAGATTCTGGGGGCTGACGTGTACTACGAGCCGGAATATTCCATCGAAAACGGCGTGTATGTGATTACCAACCGCCGCACGGTCACGCCGACCCCGACCGCACCGATTCCCGAAACAGGGCAATTGTGGTGGCCGGTGCCGATTCTGGCGGGCGCGGGCATGATTCTGTTCGTCATTGGCTGGATTCTGCACCGGAAATGGAGCCAAGAGCATGAAGAACCGTAAGGGCAATTTGCTGATGACGCTGGGGCTGGTGCTGATTTTGGCGGCACTGGCGCTGGTGGGCTACAACCAGTGGGATGCCAGCCGCGCGCAGCAGGAGTCGGATGATGCGCTGATGGCGCTGGAGCAGATTCGCATTCAGCGGCAGATGGAATCGCAGCAAACCGCTGCACCGCCCGTAGTCACCGCGACGATGATGCCGACAGACACACCCGCGACGGATGCGCCGATAACCGACGCGCCGACGGCGGATGCCACTGCGACGGATGCCCCGGCAGTATCCACGCCCTCCGTAACTGACGCACTGATGACCGACATTCCGCGTGATGACGTAACTGCTACGAACACCCCTGTGACGGATGCGCCCGCAACGGCGAATCCTGCGACGAATCCGCCGAAGCCGACGAGCGCGCCGACGGCAGGGACTGCGACGAATCCGCCGAAGCCGACAAACGCGCCGACGGCGGGGACTGCGACGAAGCCGCCGAAACCGACGAGCGCGCTAACGGCGAATCCTGCGACGAATCCGCCGAAGCCGACGAGCGCGCCAACGGTGAATCCTGCAACGAACCCGCCGAAGCCGACGAGCGCGCCGACGACAGGGACTGCGACGAATCCGCCGAAGCCGACGAGCACGCCGGATGCCGCGCAGACATCAAATCCGACGAGCACGCCGGAAATCACCGAAACGCCCATGCCGACGGAAACGCCTGAACCGACCGAAACGCCTGAACCGACACCGTCCCCCGAACCTACGTCGACACCCACGCCCGCGCCGACGGGCAAGCTCTACGAGCGCGTGCCGGGAATCGAAATGCCGGGTGAGAAGGTCAATGGGCATGAGTATATCGGCACGCTGTCCATCCCGTCGCTGGGGCTGAAAGTGCCGGTGCAGCGCAACTGGTCGTACGAGAACCTGAGCGTGTCGCCGTGCCGCTATTCCGGCAGTGCCTACGCGGACAACCTCACCATTATTGCCCATACCTACCACTTTGGCAAGCTGAGCAGCTTGGCGCTGGACGCAACCGTTACCTTCACGGACATGGAGAATAACGTTTTCCGCTACGTTGTGCGGGAGAAAAACACGATTTCCCCCAACGATGCGAACGAAATTGCCCATTCCGGCTATGACCTGACGCTTGTGACCTGCACCATCAGCGGCACAAAACGCGTGGCGGTGTACTGCGAGCGCGTGAAATAATCCAACAAAAGGACTGTCTGCAACGGGCAGCCCTTTTTCGTGAAATCCATGCAACACGGCAGGAATTGACGGGGTGGAGCGCGAAATAAACAAGCGCGGCGTAACTTTCGCCGCAGGAAGGGAAAGCAACCTTGAACTGGAAAATACACCTTTATCGTGCTATCCTCTGGCTGATTACGCTGTCCCTGCTGCTGATGATGTTCGGCTTCTCGGCACAGGAAGGCACGCAGTCCGGCAGCATCAGCGATAAAATTGCCCGCCCAATTACGGATTCTCTGGCGCAGCGGCAGGGACTGACGGGGAAGGCGTACTGGAAGCTGTATGCACAGGTGGATTTTGCCGTGCGGAAAACGGCGCATTTCTTGGAGTACACGCTCTTGGGAATGCTGCTGACGCTGCTGCTGGACAGCTACCGCGCCCGCTGGCACTGGCTGTCATGGGCGGGATGTACGCTCTATGCCGCGACGGACGAAATCCATCAGCTTTTCGTTGCCGGGCGCACGGGCAAGTGGCAGGATGTGCTGCTGGACTCATCAGGTGCGCTGGCAGGGCTGCTGCTGGCGATGTTCATGCTCTGGCTGATTCGGCGGCGCAGGGCGAAAAAGCAATCAACATAATAAATAGGAGGCAGATTATGCTGACAATCGAACAGCTTTACGACCTTAACCACACATTGGCGGCGGATTACCTGCGGCAGTTTACCTATCCGTGGGAGGCGCTTGCGGGCATCAAGGCGGAAATCCTGCGCATCGGCGCGGCGCTTGACCCGGCGGAATACACCGAAATCAGCGAGCACGTCTGGGTGCACAAAACCGCGACGGTTGCGCCGACGGCGTATCTGGGTGCGCCCTGCATCATCGGCGCGCGGACGGAAGTGCGGCATTGCGCGTTCATCCGCGGCAGTGCGCTGGTAGGGGCAGACTGTGTGGTCGGCAACTCTGTGGAGCTGAAGAATGTGATTCTTTTCGACCATGTGCAGACGCCGCACTACAACTACGTCGGCGACAGCATCCTCGGTTATTGCAGCCACATGGGAGCAGGGTCGATTACCAGCAACGTGAAGAGCGACAAGACGCTGGTGACGGTTCGCGGCGCAGGCGAAAGCATGGCAACCGGCTTGAAGAAAATGGGCGCAATGCTTGGCGACTATGTGGAAGTCGGCTGCAACAGCGTGCTGAACCCCGGCACGGTTATCGGGCGGGAGAGCCAAATCTACCCGCTGAGCTGCGTGCGTGGTGAAGTGCCCGAAAGAAGCATCTGGAAAACTGGCGGCGTGGTGGTGAAGAAGCAATGATTCAGCCGATTGTGAGAGATGTGATGTTCCTGTCCTGCAAGAGCCAGATGGCGACGGCGGAGGATCTGCCCGTTGCGCGCGACCTCGCGGATACCCTGCGCGCCCATGCGCACGAGTGCGTCGGTATGGCGGCGAACATGATTGGCGTCCGCAAGCGCATCATTGCGGTGATGGCGGGGAAAACCGTGCTGGTGATGCTCAACCCGGTCATCACGGATCGCCAGATTCCCTTCGCGGCGCAGGAAGGGTGCTTGTCGCTGGACGGCGAGCGCCCGTGTTTGCGGTATCAGCAGATTTTGATGGAATATCAGGATGAGCAGCTGCAGCGGCATGTGCAGCGGTTCTCTGGTTTCACCGCGCAGGTGATTCAGCATGAGGTGGATCATTTGGAAGGCATCATTATTTGAGGTGAGGACATGACTATCACACAAACGCTCTGTCAGGAGTTCCAAACCGCCCCGTGGCAAATCGACGCCGTCATTCGCCTGCTTGATGAGGGCTGCACACTGCCGTTTATCGCGCGCTACCGCAAGGAACAGCACGGTTCGCTGGATGACCAGAAGCTGCGTGAAATCAGCGAACGGCTGACAGCGCTGCGGGCGCTCGAAGCGCGTCGGCAGGAAATCAGTGAAAGCCTGCAAAAGTTAGATGTCTGGACGGAGAAGCTGCAAAGCGACCTCGATGCTGCCGCGACATTGGCGCAATTGGAGGATATCTATCGCCCGTACCGCCCGAAGCGCCGTACCCGCGCGTCGATTGCCAAGGAGAAGGGGCTGGAGCCGCTCGCGAACGCGCTGATGCTCCAGCAGCGGAACATGATGGCGCCGGAAACCATCGCCCTGCGCTATGTGAACGCGGAAAAGGGCGTCGAAACGGCGGAGGATGCCCTGCAAGGCGCGATGGATATTATCGCCGAGGTCGTCAGCGACGATGCCGCCGTCCGCACGAAGCTCAAAACGTACTACCATCAAACGGCGATGGTCGCGACGGCCGCGGCGAAAGACGAGGACAGCACCTACCGCATGTACTACGACCACCGTGAGCCGCTGCGCCTGATGCCGTCGCACCGGGTGTTGGCGATGAACCGCGGGGAGAAGGAGGGCTTCCTCAAAGTTGCGCTGGACGTGGACAAGGAGAAAGCGCAGCAGCTCGTGCGCTATGGCTTCGTGCAGCAGACGGGCAGTCCGGCGTGCAAGTACGTTGCGCAGGCGTGCGACGACGCGTACACGCGCCTGATTGCGCCGTCGCTGGACACGGAACTGCGTGCGGAATTGACCGACAAGGCGAGTGCAGCGGCGATTCGCGTGTTCGCGCTGAATCTGCGCCCGCTGCTGATGCAGCCGCCGGTGCGAGGAAAGGTCGCGATGGGGCTTGACCCCGGCATCCGCACGGGCTGCAAGGTCGCGGTTGTGGACGAAACCGGGCGCGTGCTGGATACGGGCGTCATTTTCCCGCTGCCCAGCCACGGCAAGGTTGCGCAGGCGAAGGAAACCGTCAAGCGCATGATCCAGAAGCACCGCGTCGGCATCGTCGCCATCGGCAACGGCACGGCGGGACGCGAGACAGAGCAGTTCTTCGTCGAGGTGATGAAGGAGCTGGCGCTGGGTGACGCGCTCAAATACATGGTCGTCAGCGAGGCGGGCGCGTCGGTGTATTCCGCGTCGAAGCTGGCGGCGGAGGAGTTCCCGCAGTTTGATGTCAGTCTGCGTTCGGCGGTGTCGATTGCGCGGCGGCTGCAGGATCCGCTGGCGGAGCTGGTCAAAATCGACCCGAAGGCGATTGGCGTAGGACAGTATCAGCATGACCTGAAAGCAGCGGAACTGGACGCGGCGCTGGGCGGCGTGGTCGAGGACTGTGTGAACAGCGTCGGCGTGGACGTGAATACGGCGAGCGTGTCGCTGCTGAGTTACGTCGCGGGCATCAACACGACCGTTGCGAAGAATATCGTGGCGTACCGCGAGGAAAACGGCGCGTTTACGACCCGTGCGCAGCTGAAGAAAGTGCCGCGCCTTGGGCCGAAAGCCTTCGAACAGTGCGCAGGCTTCCTGCGCATTCCCGGCGGCAAGGACTTGATGGAGAACACAGGCGTTCACCCGGAGAGTTACGACGCGGCGCGCGCCCTTTTGAAGCACTTTTCGCTCACCCCGGCGGAGGCGGTCGGCAAGCTGCTGACCTTGGCGGACGCGGAGGGGTTCGCGGCGCTGGCGAAGCAGCTGAATGTGGGTGAACCGACCCTGCGCGACATTGCGGCGGAGCTGTCCCGTCCCGGCCGCGACCCGCGCGATGAGCTGCCGCAGGTGCTGATGCGCAGCGACGTGATGGATTTGAAGGACTTGCAGCCCGGCATGGAGCTTCGCGGCACGGTGCGCAACGTGACCGACTTCGGCGCGTTTGTGGACATCGGTGTTCACCGCGACGGCTTGGTGCATATCAGCCAGATGGCGCAGCGACGCGTGAATCATCCGAGCGAAGTCGTCCGAGTCGGCGACATCGTGACCGTGTGGGTGCTGGAAGCGGATGCGAAAACGAACAGAATTAGTCTGACAATGCGTCCGCCGGCGAAAGGGTAAGGCAATTTCTCAACAACCAAAAGCACACAAACTAAAAAACTAACATAACAGACTTGTAACATCCGAAGGGGCGCCGAAGGTTTCCAAAGGGTGCTCGGAAAGCCCTTTGGTCGCTCCCGCAGGAGCGAAATCCCTGCGTAACAATCCAATCCTATAAGCAATAGGAGGAAAATTCATGCGAAACATGCGAAAATGGATTGCGCTATTCTTGACCATGCTGCTGCCGGTGCTTCCGGCAGCCGCCGAGGAGGAATCAACCATGCTGACAGGCAAAACAGCGACGGAAATCGTTGAGATGATGGGTTTCGGGTGGAATCTGGGCAATACGCTGGACGCAACCGGCGGCAATACCGCGGATGTGACCGCGCAGGAGCAGTCGTGGGGAAACGCGAAAATCACCCCGGAACTGATGGTGCGCGTGAAGGAAGCGGGCTTTGACACCATCCGCATTCCCGTGACTTGGTACCGCTATACCTCGGACGATGGGACGTACACCATCCGCGAGGACTTCCTCCAGCATGTCCGCGAAGTGGTCGAGTGGGCGCGCGAGGCGGATTTGTTCGTCATCCTCAATATGCACCACGAAGCGTGGATTAACGAGCCGAATTTCGCGGCGGACGCGGAGAAAATCGGCGAGCAGCTGACGGCCATGTGGCGGCAGATTGCGGTCACCTTCGCCGACTTTGACCAGCATGTGATTTTCGAGGGCATGAACGAGCCGCGCGCGCAGGGTACGAACTATGAGTGGGGCGGCAACGCGGCGTGCTACGCTGCCGTCAACTACCTCAACCAAGTGTTTGTGAACACCATCCGCAAGGACGCCAAGGGCTGCAACGCCGAGCGCTGCCTGATGATTCCGGGCTACGCGGCGACCAGCTCCCCGGCGGGCACGGCGGCGATTGCCCTGCCGACGGTGGATGGCGAAGCGGCGGCAAACATCATCGTGTCCGTGCATTCGTATGACCCGCAGACCTTCTGCCTGCAGGACACGCAGACGACGTTCGACCCGGAGAAGGATGGCGCGAAAATCAACCGCGTGTTCGAGAACATCAAGGAAACCTTCCTTGACCGGGGGATTCCGGTCGTGATGGGCGAAACGGGTGCGACGAACACGAATGGCAATCACGACGAGCGCGCGAAGTGGGCGTACTGTGTCGCGCAGAATGCCCAGCGCTATGGCGTGCCGATTGTCATCTGGGACAATGGGAACAATCAGACGTCCGGCGGTGAGTGCCACGCCTGGATTCGCCGCGCAGTGAATCCGAAGCTGCGCAGTCAGGCGACGAGCGTGGTGTACCCGCAGGTGCTGGACGCGCTGTGGGAAGGCAAGAACAGCACGGCATGGGGCAGTGCGCTGACGGAAGTGCGCGCGGAGGCGGACGAGAGCATCCTCTGGGCGAACGCCGACGGCTTGACGAGCCAGAAGGAATGGGATTCCTCCTACATCCAGCTCGAAGCGAAAATAGAGTGGTTCGCGGACGGCGCACGCATTGGCATTCGCTATTCCGGCGCGGGTACGCCTAAAATCGTGCTGGACAGCGCGGAAAAGAGCGTCTGGTGGATTCCGGTGGACGCGGCGAGCGTCGAACAGAACGCGGACGGCACGAAAACCGCGTGGTTCACGAGCGAAATCCTGCTGGCGGAAATGCGCAAAAACGGCGTTGATAACCCTGCACAGCTGCAAAATTGTTATGTCATCGCGACGAACGGGAAGATTACCGCTTACCGCATCACCGTAGAGGGCATGGCGACGGCGCTGACGACCTACCATGTGAACGGCAGCGCGATTCATCAGGCGGATTTGCCGGATGCCCCGACCTACCCGCACATGACCTTCTGCGGCTGGTACACCACGCCGGATTACCAGCCCGGCACGGAAGTCACGGGCGCGAGTGGCGCTTCGGACGCATGGGCGAAGATGGCGCTGGACATGAGCGTCATTAAGTAACAAAGGAGTCAATAGCGTTGGATTTTGAATATCTGCTGTTTTTGCAGAACCTCCGGGCGGAGGCGCCGAGCTTTATCAACAGCATGCTGCTCTTCATTTCGGAATTTGCCGCCGGGTCGCTGCCGGTTGTCATTATTGTCGTATTCTACTGGTGCATCGACAAGCGCACCGGGCAGCGGATGGGGCTGTGCTTCGCGGGTGCAACGATGGTGACGCAGCTCATCAAGAATATCGCGTGCGTCTATCGCCCGTGGAAGCAGGATGCGCGGCTGCAAATCGCCCCGGAAGCGGCGGCAACGGCAACGGGCTACTCGTTTCCAAGCGGACATGCGACATTGGCAGCGTCTTTTTACGGCAACCTCGCGGCGTACCTGAAAAAGTACAGCAAATGGTGGATTCTGCCGTGCGTGCTGCTGACGCTGCTGACGGCGTTTGCCCGCAACTGGCTTGGCGCGCACACGCCGCAAGATGTGCTGGTTGGGATGATGATTGCGCTGGTCGTGCTGCTGCTGTCAAAATACCTGCTGAACTGGGCGGACGGCGGCAAGAACCGCGACTGGCTGCTGGCGACTATCGGCATCATCCTGTCTGCCGCGATGCTGATTTACACCAGCGTGAAGCCGTATCCGATGGATGTGCTGCCGGACGGAACGCTGCTGGTTGACCCGTGGGACATGGTGACGGACTGCTACAAGGCGGCGGGGGCGATGATGGGCTTCTGCCTTGGCTGGGTGCTGGAGAGGCACTTTGTCGGTTTTGATGCAAAGGGTGCGGGCAAGGCGCGCGTGATTCGCGGCGTGGTCGGCGTGGCGCTGCTGCTGGCGGTGCGGAAGGGACTGAAGGCGGCGGGTAATCTGCTGCTGGATGCGCACTGGCTGGGCTTTGCAGAGATGTTCGGACTGATGCTGTTCGCGATTGTGCTGTATCCGGCACTGTTCCAGTGGGCGGAGGGAAGGAAAAGCAAATCATGAAAC
>ERZ773147.1341-NODE-1341-length-25832-cov-9.517516_pt1 | contig 25832 bp, 20 predicted proteins | sample MGYA00580851_ERZ773147 | MGnify/ENA primary metagenome ERZ773147 (study PRJEB29015, sample SAMEA2737818) | human gut metagenome | biome: human gut; feature: human-associated habitat; material: faeces | place: China | collected 2012 ... | reverse complement strand
AAATTTCGGAGAAAACTATGAGTGAACTGTTTGAAAAATCCATCCGCGTGCTGGAACTGCCGCGGCTATTGGAGATGCTCGAGCATCACGCGGTGAGCGCGGAGGCCAAGGCGCGGGCGCGACGGCTGATGCCATCGGATGATTTCGGCGAGGTCAACCGCCTGCTCGACGAGACGGACGCGGCGCGCAAGATGATCATGCTGCGCGGCAGCCCTGCCTTTGGCGGCGTGCGCGACGTGGGCGAAGCGCTCTCCCGCGCCGAGCGCGGAGGCATGCTCAACACGCGGGAGCTTCTCGACATCGCGGGGCTTCTCACGAATGTGCGCCGCGTGCAGGATTATTATAAGGAGGACGAGGAGGGGACGGTCATCGACAAGCTCTTCCTCTCCCTGCACCCGAACCGCTTTCTGGAGGAGAAGATCACGACCGCGATCCTCGACGAAAACGAGATCGCCGACGCGGCCTCGCCCGAGCTCGCGGAAATTCGCCGCCACAAGCGCGCGGCGGCGGCCAAGGGCCGCCAGATCCTGCAGCGCATCATTTCGTCCCCGAGCTACCGGAACGTTTTGCAGGACGCGCTGATCACGCAGCGCGGCGGGCGCTTCGTCGTGCCGGTGAAGGCCGAGTGCCGCGGCGAGCTGCCGGGCCTCGTGCACGACACGTCCTCGAGCGGCGCGACGATCTTCGTCGAGCCGATGGGCGTGGTGCAGGCCAACAACGAGCTCAAGGAGCTCGAAGCGAAAGAGGAGAAGGAGATCGACCGCATCCTCTACGCCCTCTCGGGCGAGGCGGCGAGCTTCAGCCGCGACATTCTGTGGGATTATGACATTCTCGTCCACCTCGACCTCATTTTCGCGCGCGGCGAGCTGAGCTACCGCATGAATGCCATGCGCCCCGAGCTCAAAAAGGACGGCAGCGTGTATCTGCGCCATGCGCGCCACCCGCTGCTCGACCCCGCGAAGGCCGTGCCCATCGACATTGAGCTCGGCCGCAGCTTCGATACGCTTGTCATTACAGGCCCGAACACCGGCGGCAAGACCGTGAGCTTAAAGACGCTCGGCCTCCTCTGCCTGATGACGCAGTGCGGCCTGCATATCCCCTGCGACGACCGCAGCGCCGTGAGCATCTTTTCCTCGGTGTTGGCCGACATCGGCGACGAGCAGAGTATCGAGCAGAGTTTGTCGACCTTCTCGGCGCATATGAAAAACATCGTGCAGATCTTGGACGAGGCGGACGAGCACTGCCTGATCCTCTTCGATGAGCTGGGCGCGGGCACCGACCCCGTTGAGGGTGCGGCACTGGCCATCGCCGTCATCGAGCAGGCGCGTTCACAGGGTGCGAAGATCGCTGCGACGACGCACTACGCCGAGCTCAAGACCTTCGCCATGACGACCGCGGGCGTGGAGAACGCGAGCTGCGAGTTCGACGTGGAAACGCTCTGCCCGACCTACAAGCTGCTCATCGGCATCCCTGGCAAGTCGAATGCCTTTGCGATCTCGAAGCGGCTGGGGCTTTCCGAGGCCGTCATTGAAAAAGCCAAGGCGCAGATGGACAGCGAGAGCATCCGCTTTGAAGACGTGCTGACGCAGCTGGAGCAGAAGAGGCAGCAGTTAGAGAAAGAAAAAGCCGAGGTCGACCGCCTTTACGCCCAGCGCGAGGAGGACGCGCGCAAGGCGCGCGAATTCCGCACGCAGATGGAGCGCGCGAAGGAGAACGCGAGAAGTCGCGGCGAAGCCGAGGCCAAGCGTCTTTTGGCTGAGGCCAAGTCCGTCGCGGACGACACGTTCCGCGAGCTCGACGCGCTGCGCAAGCAGCAGAAAAAGCTCGATGCCCAGCAGATGAACGCCCAGCGCGCCGAGATCATGCACAACATCAAGCAGGCGCGTGACGCTGCGGGCGTGCGCGACGAGAGCGCGGAGCCCATCCCCAAGCCCTCGCGCCCGATTCAGGTCGGCGATCTGGTCGAGATCCCCGGTACGCGCCGTCAGGCCGAGGTCACAGCTGTCAAGGACGGTACGCTGACGCTCAAGGCAGGCGTTTTGCAGATGAAGGTCAAAGCCGACGAGGTCCGCCTCATCGAGGCGGCGGAGCGCGCGGCCACGGCCAAAAAGCAGCCGCAGTTTGCCCCCTCGCAGCGCATTCTGCGCACGGCGTCCGCTGCGCGCGAGCTCGATATCCGCGGCATGGAGACGCTGGAGGCCGAAAGCGTGCTCGACAACTATATCGACGCCGCTGTCATGGCGCATCTCGAGACCGTGACGATCATCCACGGCAAGGGCACGGGCGCGCTGCGCAAGGCGGTGCACGCGAGCCTCCGGCGCAACAAAGCCGTCAAGGGCTTCCGCCTTGGCAACTATGGCGAGGGCGAGTCGGGCGTCACTGTGGTCGAGTTGAAATAAATGCCTGCTCGGGGAAGCACTTTGTCTGTGTTTATTGCCAAATCCGCGCCATTTCGCGCGAAATGGCATTGACGAATCGGCCCCCGATGGTATATGATACGATAAAGTCCGAAAGATTTTTTTGGAGAGGGAGTAGTAACGATGTATACTCAGAATGTTACGATCAACAATGAAGTAGGCCTGCATGCCCGTCCCGCTACGTTCTTCATTCAGAAGGCCAACGAATTCAAGAGCGGCATCTGGCTGGAGAAGGATGAGCGCCGCGTGAACGCCAAGAGCTTGCTGGGCGTGCTGTCCCTCGGGATCGTCAAGGGCACGACCATCACGCTGCTGGCCGACGGCGCGGACGAAAAGGAAGCCGTGACCGCTCTGTGCGAGCTGGTTTCCAACAATTTCGGCGAATAACAAACAACCAGGAAAGGCGGCTTCCACAGGAAGCCGCCTTTTTCCATTTTACCGGCACCATTCGACCGGATATACTATTATATATTATAATGTAGAGATGAAAAGGAAGGAGGGAATGTCCCGTGACGAAGCAGGAGCTTTTGGACAAGGCGAACGACCTGCCGCTCGCGCCGGGAGTCTATCTGATGATGGACAAGACCGGCTGCGTCATTTACGTCGGCAAGGCGAAAAAACTCAAAAACCGCGTCAGCCAGTATTTTCAGGAGAATTCCTCCCACAATGAGAAAACGCGCCGCATGGTCTCACAGGTCGACCACTTTGACACGATCTTTGTCTCGACCGAGTTCGAGGCGCTGATCCTTGAAAACTCGCTCATCAAGCAGCACATGCCGCGCTACAATATTTTATTAAAGGATGACAAGGGCTATCCCTTTGTGCGCCTCGGCACAGAGCACTATCCGCGCTTTACGATGGCCTCTAAGCCTGCGGACGACAACGCGCTGTACTTTGGCCCGTTTGGCGGACGAAACGAGACGCGCGCGGCCATCGACGCGATCTGTGCGGCATTCCGCCTGCCGACGTGCAGCCGCAAATTCCCGCGCGACATTGGAAAGGAGCGGCCCTGCCTCAACCATCACATGGGGCGCTGCGACGCGTTCTGCCGCGGCACGCCGGATGAGGACGAGTACATGCGCCGCATCGGGCAGGCCGAAGAGCTGCTGAACGGCCACTACCGCCGCTTAACGCGCGCGCTGCGCGAGGAGATGGAGCAGGAGGCCGCAGATCTGCACTTTGAGCAGGCGGCGGCACTGCGCGACCGCATCCGCGCCATCGAGGTGCTGGGCAAGCGCCAGAAGGTCATCGCCGGCATCTGCGCCGATACCGATATCTGGGGCGTTTACCGCGGCGCGCTCAAGTGCGGCAGCGCCGTGCTGCACATTGAGGACGGCTGCGTGACGGGCCGAGACTTGAACCTCTTCGCCGCACCGCAGGACGAGAGCGAGCAGATGATCTTGTCTGCATTACTGCCGCAGTATTACCTCAATAAGAGCGTGCTGCCGCGCGAAATTTTGCTGCCCTGCGAGATCGAGGGCGCGGACGAGCTTGCGCAGATCCTGACCGAGCGCGCGGGCCGCAGGGTGACGCTCCACGTCCCCCAGAGGGGCGAGAAGGCGGAACTCCTTGCCATGGCGCAGCGCAACGCGCGCGAGGATGTCGAGCGCGTGACGACCGCGCAGGAGCGCGAGAACCGCACGCTGACGCAGCTTGCGGGGATGCTCTCGCTCCCCGAGCCGCCCGAGCGCATGGAGTCCTACGATATCTCAAACACCGGCGCGAGCGACATCGTTGCGTCGATGGTCGTCTATGAGGGCGCAAAGCCCAAGAAGAGTGCCTACCGGAGATTCAAGATCAAGAGCCTGTCGGCCCACCCAGACGACTATGCCTCCATGGAGGAGGTGCTCACGCGCCGCATCCAGCGCTATCTGGACGGGGACGAGAAATTCAGCCCCCTGCCGGATGTCATGCTCATCGACGGCGGCATCACGCACGCGGGCGTCGCCGAGCGCGTGTGCGCGCAGATGCATGTGCGTGTGCCGATCTTCGGCATGGTCAAGGACGACCGCCACCGCACGCGCGCGCTCGTCACCGCACAGGGCCGCGAGATCGACCTGCACGCCGCGCCGAACGTCTTCGCCCTGATCGGTCAGATCCAGGAGGAGACGCACCGCTTTGCCATCACGTTCCACCACGAGAGCCATTCGAAGTCCTCGACCCGCTCGGCACTCGACGGGATTCCGGGCGTCGGCAAGGTGCGCGCTCAGGCGCTGCTCAAGACGTTCAAGAGCGTTAAGGCGATTCGGGAGGCGGACATTTTCGCCCTTGAACGTGTGCTGCCAAAAGACGCCGCCGCGTCCGTTTACCTTCATTTTCACGGGGAAACGGACGAAAAGGAGGAGAAAATGTAACTTCCTCTGCGATCGCCCATTTGACGGGAAAAGCGAAAAAGAAGCGAGATTTTTGTGACCTTTGCCAACAAAAATCAAAAAATCAGGTTGACATAAATGAATTTCAATAAATGAATTTTCAAAAAGTCAAACTTGCATATTTTGGCATCGCGACACGCTGTTGAGGCGGCTTTTCGTCCCCTGCGCCCGGAAAGGGCGCAGGGGGCGTTCCTTTGCTGTCCAAGGGGATAGAGCGTGCGGCGGAGAAGCAAAAAAGCCAGTGTTTGCAGGGCTTTCCGCGTTTTTGCCGCCTGGCGGGGCGGGAGCGGGACACACCCGGCCTGCTCCCAAGAGTTTTTTGCCCGCTCGGACGGGACAAAGAGCGTCGGCAGGTGCACCGCCTCTTCGACGCCGAGATGGCGGCGAGGCGGCGGAGAGGGGTGACGATGGTTTACATAAATCGAGAAAATCACGAATTCGATGACTTAAATCGCAACTTTTAGAAGATGAAAATAAGAAAAATATCGAAAATTTTATAAAATACAGAACTTTTGGCGAACAAACGGCGGAAACTTGACAAATCCTTTTTCAGGCGGTATACTGCCAGCAAGTTTTGGAAAAGTTACATTTTGTAATCTTTTCCGGACGCAGCGCACTTCCTCAGCTGCGCGAAGCTGCGGCGGCTCACGCCGCGAAAAAAGGAGTATCCCATGCAGAAGTTTTTGAAAAATTTGTTCACAGCCCAGCGCTGCCGCAGAGCGATGTTCTTTCTGCTCTTCGCGGCTGTGATGCTGCTGAACAGTTCGCCCGAGCTGCGCGCGGACGCGCTGTACCTCATCGCCGACGGCGATGCGGTCAGCGTGCTCGACGGCACAACGGACATCCCGCAGGAGCGCGTCATTGTCGCCGGCGCGCAGAGCGGTGACGCGGAAGTCACGCTCCCTGCCGGTGAAAAGGTGACGGTGACACACGGCGACGATATCGAGTACGCCACCACGAGAAACGGCGAGCGCGTCAGCGAGCTGCTGCGCCGTTTGCAGATCTCGGTCAGCCCGCTTGAGATGGTGCTGGTCGACGTCACGGAGGAAGAGGTCGAGATCACCGTTGCCTCTGACTTCACCTACTATGAGACCGCCACCGAGGCGGCTCCCCATACCACGCTGACCTCCACGTCGTACCGCATCCCCAAGGGCGAGACGCAGGTCGTCCAGCAGGGCATCGACGGCACGCGCGACATCGTTTACGAGGTTGTGTACGCCGACGGCCAGTTCGTCTCCCGCCAGGCGGTGGAGGAGAAGAACGACACCTCCGTCGCGGAGATCACCTACACCGGCACGCTCGTCGACAAGGCGCAGAGCGGCGACACGGTCAAGTCCGTTGTCACCGAGAGCGACGGCAGCGGCTATCTTCTGATGAAGTCCGGCGATTCCGTCCACTTCTCCGGCTCGATGAAGGTCACCTGCACGGCCTATACCGCGGGCTACGGCGGCGTGGGCACCAGAACGGCCACGGGCACGACGGTCCACGTCGGCACCGTCGCAGTGGATAAGAAGGTCATTCCCCTCGGTACCGAGATGTTCATCGTCGGCTCGTCGGGCTACACCTACGGCAACGCTGTGGCTGAGGACACCGGCGTGCGCGGCGCGGCGATCGACCTCTATATGAATTCCTATCAGGAGTGCAAGCAGTTCGGCCGCCAGAAGAACTCGACGGTCTACTTCCTCGACTGAGCGGGGCGGTTTGTCGAATAGTACGATAAATGTATGTTCCGGATGCGTATGTTGCGCATCCGGAACATTTACTTTATTGCGGTGATGTGATACAATTACCGGCAGGAACTGAAAGGAGAACACAGGATGAAAGCCATTATCACGGTACTGGGAAAAGATCAGGTCGGTATTATCGCGGGCGTCAGCTCGCTGCTGGCAAAGTGGAACGTGAACGTTCTGGATATCAGCCAGACGATTTTGCAGGAAAATTTCACCATGGTCATGCTGGTGGATCTCGAAAATTGTTCGCTCTCTTTTACGGAACTGACGGAAAAGCTGAGCGCCCTCGGCGCGGAGATGGACATTGCGATCCGCATGCAGCGGGAGGACATCTTCAACGCAATGCACAAGATCTGAGCGGGGAGGGAAAGAATCATGCTAAGCCGCAATGATATTCTGGAAACGATCCGTATGATCGACCAGCAGCATCTGGATATCCGCACGATCACGATGGGCATCTCGCTCCTCTCCTGCGCGGACAGAAGCGCAGAGCGTGCGTGTGAAAAGATCTACGACAAGATCAGCCGCTATGCAGAGCGCCTGGTCGCAACGGGAGAAGAGATCGAGCGGGAATTCGGCATTCCCATCGTCAATAAGCGGGTTTCCGTCACACCCATCGCGCTGGTCGCCGCCGCGTCGGAGACGGAAGACTATGTCCCGTTTGCCAAGGCGCTTGACCGCGCGGCCAAAAATGTCGGTGTTAACTTTATTGGCGGTTTTTCGGCGCTTGTGCAAAAGGGCATGACGGACGCCGACCGGAAGCTGATCGCTGCGATCCCCGAGGCGCTGGCCTGTACGGACCTTGTGTGCTCATCAGTCAACGTCGGCTCGTCCAAGGCGGGGATCAACATGGATGCTGTCGCCCTGATGGGACAGACGGTGAAAAAGACGGCGGCGCTCACGGAAAAGCAGGGCGGCTTTGGCTGCGCCAAGCTTGTGATCTTCTGCAATGCGGTAGAGGATAACCCCTTCATGGCGGGCGCGTTCCACGGCGTGGGCGAGCCGGAGAAAGTGATCAACGTCGGCGTTTCCGGGCCGGGCGTTGTGTATCACGCGCTGCAAAGCGTCAAGGGCCAGCCGTTCGACGTGGTGGCGGAGACCGTGAAGAAAACGGCGTTCCGCATCACGCGCATGGGTCAGCTCGTCGCGCAGGAGGCGAGCCGCAGGCTCGATACGCCGTTTGGCATTGTCGATCTTTCCCTTGCGCCCACGCCCGCCGTCGGCGACAGCGTGGCCCGCATTCTGGAGGAAATGGGGCTTGAGGTCTGCGGCACGCACGGTACGACCGCCGCGCTCGCCCTGCTCAACGACGCGGTGAAAAAAGGCGGCGTGATGGCGTCCTCCTCGGTGGGCGGCTTATCCGGCGCATTTATCCCCGTCAGCGAGGACGAGGGCATGATCGCCGCGGCGTCGTCCGGCGCGCTGACGCTCGACAAGCTGGAGGCGATGACCTGCGTGTGCTCCGTAGGACTTGACATGATCGCGCTTTCGGGCGACACGAGCGCAGAGACCATTGCTGCCATCATCGCCGATGAGGCGGCCATCGGCATGATCAACACGAAGACGACTGCGGTGCGCGTCATCCCTGCGCCTGGCTGTAAGGTGGGCGACACGGTGGAGTTCGGCGGACTTCTCGGCTCGGCACCGGTGCAGGCGGTCCACCCCTATTCGAGCGCGGAGTTCATTGCGCGCGGCGGCAGAATTCCCGCGCCGCTGCACAGCCTGAAGAACTGAAAAAAGCGGACAGCCTTGACTGTCCGCTTTTTTATATAGAATTCGTCTTTTCAGAACAGCAGCTCGTAGCCCATCTTGATGAAAAGAAGCGCCAGCACGACAAAGATCATGCCGCGCACGCGCTTGCTGCCACCCTTCATGGCGTAGCGCGCGCCACAGTAGGCGCCCAGCATATTGCAGGCCGCCGCGGGGAGCGCCAGCAGCCACCAGACCTTGCCGCTGATGATGAACAGCACCGCCGAGGCGACGTTGGAGCAGAGGTTTGCGATCTTCGCGCAGCCCGACGCCGTGAGGAGGTCCATCGAAAGTGCCATCGTAAACGCCATGATCATAAACGTGCCCGTGCCCGGGCCGATGAGCCCGTCATAGCAGCCAAGACCCAAACCGATGAGCGCGGCGCGCGTCAGCTCCTGCTGCGGCGTGTACTCGCGCGCGGGTGCGTCATTTTCCTTGCCGAAGTCCTTTTTGAGCATCAGCAGGATCGCCGCGCAGGGCAGCGCGACGAGCATCATGATCTTCAGAATGTCCTCGTTGATGAGCAGAGCGATCTTTGTGCCGATGGCCGCGCCGAGCAGCGCGCCGATCCCCGAGACGATGGCGGGACGCAGCAGGACCTTGCCGCCGCGAAAGTATTTGAACGAGGCGAGCGCCGTACCGGTGCCGTTGACGACCTTGTTTGTCCCCATTGCAAGATGCGCGGGGATACCGGCCATCAGATAGGCGGGAAGCGTGATAAGTCCGCCGCCGCCGGCGACGGAGTCGACAAAGCCGCCAAGAAAGATGAGCGGCAGAACAACGATCAGAATTTGCGGTGTGAGCTCCATGAAAGTCTCCCTCTTTTTCTGAGATTTCTGCATTTTATCACACGGGAAAAATTTTTACTACTCTTTTGCGCAAAATATGGTAGAATCATTTTACAATTTTTTATGCCCAGCGCGCAGAAAGGAACCACGCTATGGAACGCAATGACAAAGCTGCCATCGAGGCGCTCTTAAAGCGCCACGGTTTTCATTTTTCCAAGTCCATGGGGCAGAATTTTTTGATCGACCCCGCCATCCCCTATGAGATCGCCGAGAGCTCGCGCGCAAACGAGCAGAACGGCGTGCTCGAGATCGGCCCCGGCATCGGCGCACTGAGCCACGAGCTCTGCGAGCGCGCGGGCAAGGTGGTGGCCGTGGAGCTTGACAAGACGCTGCTGCCGATCCTGGACGAGACCATGGCGCGCTTTGACAACTTCGAGGTCGTGTCCGCCGATATTTTGAAAACCGATATTCCTGCGCTTGTGCGTGAGAAATTCGCGGGCCTCACACCCATCGTGTGCGCAAACCTGCCCTACAACATCACGACGCCCGCCATCACCGCGCTCATCGAGTCGAAGTGCTTCGAGAGCATCACGGTGCTGGTGCAGAAGGAGGTCGCCGAGCGCCTCTGCGCCGCGCCGGGCACGAGCGCCTACGGCGCGTTCTCCGTCTTCATGCAATACTACACGGAGCCGGAATACCTTTTCGCTGTGCCGCGCGAGTGCTTCGAGCCGCAGCCGAAGGTCACGTCCGCCGTGCTGCGCGCCGTCGTGCGCAGGGAGCCTCCGGTCGAGGTCGAGGACGAGAAGTTCTTCTTCCGCGTGGTGTACGCCGCGTTCGCCCTGCGGCGCAAGACGCTTGTCAACAGCCTGATGACGGCATTCGGCAGCCAGCTCACAAAAGAGCAGGTCACGCAGGCGGTCACGTCCTGCGGTTTAGAGGCCAACATCCGCGGCGAGCGGCTGGGGCTCAGTGAATTCGCCGCGCTGTCCGCCGAGATCGCCGCATTACTGTGACAGCACAGAAGCATCTATTCAAAAAATTGATAAACCATATGGTTGCTATTGATAAGACATTCTGCTACAATTTTCGGCAGAAAGGAGTCAAACTCAATAGCAGCCATTTTTCCTGTGCATCGGTTAGCTCCCTGCCGCCCCAAAGCGGCACAGCACACCACACAAGACGCGGTGCAAAATTTTTCTTTTTCATTACACCGTGAACATGCTACGAGGGAAAGAACAAATGACGAATTTGACGAACAACAAGGCCGTTTTGTCGTGGATCGACGAAATGACCGCCATCACCAAGCCGGACAAGATTGTCTGGATCACGGGGGAAGAGGAACAGCTCGGCGCGCTGCGCGAGCAGGCCGTCAAGGAGGGCATCCTCATCAAGCTCAACCCGGACAAGCTCCCGGGATGCTACCTGCACCGCACCGACCCCGACGACGTGGCACGCGTGGAGGACCGCACGTTCATCTGCTGTGAAAAGGAAGAGGACGCAGGCCCCACGAACCACTGGGTAGAGCCCAAGGAAATGTACGAAAAGATGTACGCCCTGGCCGACGGCGCCTATAAGGGCCGCACCATGTACATCATTCCGTACTCCATGTCCATCATCGGCTCTCCGTTCGCCAAATACGGCTTTGAACTGACCGACTCCATTTACGTCGTGCTCAACATGCACATCATGACCCGCATCGGCAAGGCCGTGTGCGACGCGCTCGGCGACGATGAGGGCTTTATCAAGGGCCTGCACTGCCAGTGCAACCTCGACAAGGACAACAAGTACATCGTCCACTTCCCGCAGGACAATACGATCATCTCGATGAACTCGAACTATGGCGGAAACGTGCTTCAGGGCAAGAAGTGCTTCGCGCTGCGCATCGCTTCGAACCTCGGCCGTCAGGAGGGCTGGATGGCCGAGCACATGCTGATCCTCGGCATCCAGAACCCGCGCGGCGAGATCAAGTACATCTCCGCCGCCTTCCCTTCCGCCTGCGGCAAGACGAACCTCGCCATGCTCATCCCGCCCGAGGGCCTGCAGCGCTGGGGCTGGCGCGTCTGGTGCGTGGGCGACGATATCGCGTGGCTGCGCGTCGGCAAGGACGGCAGACTCTGGGCCGTGAACCCCGAAAACGGCTTTTTCGGCGTTGCGCCCGGCACATCCATGAAGTCGAACCCCAACGCGCTCATTTCCACGCACAAGGACACGATCTTCACGAACGTCGCGCTTGACCTCAGCGACAACACCGTCTGGTGGGAGGGCCTCAACAAGACGCCGCCCGCGCGCGCCATCGACTGGCGCGGCCGTCCCTGGACGCCGCAGAGCCCCGAAAAGGCCGCGCACCCCAACAGCCGCTTCACCGCGCCCGCGCGCAACTGCCCGTGTCTGAGCCCCGAGTTTGACAATCCCGAGGGCGTGCCCATCAGCGCCATTGTCTTTGGCGGCCGCCGCGCGAAGACCGCGCCGCTGGTCTACCAGTCCTTCAACTGGCAGCACGGCGTGTTTATCGGCTCGATCATGGCGTCGGAGACCACCGCCGCGGCGACGGGCCGCGTCGGCGTTGTGCGCCGCGACCCGATGGCGATGCTGCCGTTCTGCGGCTACCACATGGGCGACTACTGGCAGCACTGGCTCGACATGGGCAAGAAGATCCCCAAGCCGCCGAAGATCTTCAACGTCAACTGGTTCCGCACCGACGAGGACGGCAACTTCGCCTGGCCCGGCTTTGGCGACAATATGCGTGTTTTACAATGGATCATCTCGCGCGCCGACGATGAGATCGGCGCGGCGGAGACCGCGCTCGGCTACGAACCCAACACCCACGATATCGACATGGAGGGGCTTGAAATGTCGATGTACGACATGCGCCGCCTGCTCTCGGTCGACCGCGAGCTCTGGCTTCAGGAGTGCGAGGACGCGCGTGAGTATTACGAGAAGATCGGCAAGGTGCCGCCTGAGCTCTACGAAGAGCTCGACGCGCTCGAAATGAGATTGAACCGCGGCTATAAGGTCAAGCACGAATAAAACGAAGCAATGCAAAAAAGGAACCGCTCGAAGAGCGGTTCCTTTTTTAACGTATCAAGTCTCGTAAAATTTGCGCCGCGCAGAGCGCAGCGAAACTTTCTCAAGAAAGCGGTTTCACCGCTTTCTTGAAGCTATCTTACGACGCCAAACTGGAAGAGATAGTCTCTCCACATCGGATAGTACGCGGCCTTGACGTGGACGCCGTCGCCAGAGTATTCCGGCGTCAGCGCGCCGGTAGAGTCGTCGAAGACGGGATTGCAGTCGATGTAGAAGACCGTTTCGTTGTCGGCGAGCTTTTGGAGCTCGGCGTTGCGTGCGTCGATGGTCGAATTCTTAAAGAACGTCGCGTCGGACTTTTCCTGCGTCGTGTGGAAAATGGCCTGCAAAAAGATGATGGCGTCAGGCTGAAGCTCGCGCACCTCGTCGAGCAGGACCTTGTACTGTGCGGCCCAGTTCTCCGCCGTGCCGGTACCGAGCTCGTTGATGCCGAGCATCAGGTAAATTTTGCCGTAGTGCTTGCCGGAGAGCGCCTGCGCAAGCGTCTGCTTGCCGGGGAACTCCGCCTTTTCGACCGCCGACCAGACGGTCAGCCCGTTGTGGCAGAGGTAGTCGGCGTTATTGAGGCCCGCATAGTCCTTGAAGCCGTCGGTGTGCGAGTCGCCGATGAACAGCGCGTCGTCAAAGTAGCTCGCGTCCACCGTGGTGAAGGGGGAGTCGGGCTCTTCCGGTTCGGGCTCCGGTTCCGGGTCCGGAAGCGGAGCGGGGTCTGGGACGGGAGGAGGTTCGGGCGCTTTGGGCTCGCTCCATGGGTAGACCCCGTCTGCGGCCGCTGTGGCCATTGCCGCGACGGGCGGCGTCGCGGCATCCAGTTTTTCAAGATAATCCTGATACACGCCGGTGGGATCGAGCGCGGCGTAAGCGTTGAGCGCCAGCGCGCTGACAAAGCACAGCGGCAGCAGGAAAAAGGGACGAGAGGACATGAAAGGTCTCCTTAGAAACGGGAATAGAGGAAGGCGTTGCCCGACGAGGTGGCGATGAAGTACACGCACACCCAGAAGAGCAGAAACAGCGGGAGCTGGACGAGTAAACTGCCGCGGTGCTTTTCATAAAAGCGGCGCGGCTGCGGCAGACAGAAGAAGATGGCGAGCAGCAGCAGCCACCAGTAGGACGAGAGCAGCTTGAGCACATCCTGCGCGGAGATGGCGCTGTGTGCGCCGAACAGCGGGAACAGGCGGGAAAAATACGCGCCGACGTCCTTTAAGCGCGTGATGCGGAAAATGACCCACGTCTGCGGGATGACGAAGAGGAGATAGACGTGCGAGAGCACTTTATGTTCCTTGAGAAAATCGCCGATACAGAACTTTTCGAGCAGGATGAATCCAAGCAGCATCACACCCCAGAGGACAAAATTCCAGCTCGCCCCGTGCCAGAGGCCGGTGAAAAACCACACGACCGTGAGCGAGAGCACCGTGCGGGCATTGCCGTTGCGGCTGCCGCCGAGTGGGATGTAGACATAGTCGCGAAACCATGTGCCGAGCGTGATATGCCAGCGGCGATAGAACTCGCTCACCGAGCGCGCGGTGTAGGGCAGGTCAAAGTTGCGCGGCACAGGCAGCGCGAGCATCTGCCCGAGGCCCATCGCCATGAGCGAATAGCCGGAAAAGTCGAAATAGAGCTGCAAGCTGTAGCTCACCGCGCCGAGCCATGCGAGCGGCGTCGACAAATATTCGTAACCGATGCGCTCAAGCGACGCCCACAGCGGCGCGAGCTGGTCGGCGAGCAGCACTTTGAAGCACAGGCCGACAACAAAGAGCTCAAAGCCGGAGAATACGTCCTCGCGCGTGATCGTGCGTTCCTTCAGTGCGCCGCGCCATTCGCGGTAGCGTAAGATCGGCCCCATCGTGAGCTGGGGGAACGCGATCGTGAAAGCGGCGTAGTCGATGAGGTTTTTCTCCGCCTCCTCGCCGCGATAGACGTCGATGAGGTACCCCGCGCTCTGGAAAAGGTAGAAGCTGACGCCGAGCGGCAGCGCAAGCTCGACAAGGGAGAACGCCGTCCCCGTCAGTTTGCCCAAATTTTCCAGAATAAATGCAGCGTACTTGAAGTACACAAGGCAGAAGAGGTCCGCCGCCAGCGCGATGATCAGCAGTGCTTTTCGCGTGCGGACTTCTTTCCCCGCCATTGCGCGGGCGAGGGCATAGTGCAGAAGCAGCACGCCGGACAGCAGCAGTGTGTCGCGCGCGCCCGCGCCGATGAAGTAGAAGGCAAAGCTGCCCAGCACGAGCGCAGCATTTTTGAAGCGAAAGGGCAGAATGTAATAGACCGCGAAAAACAGCGGCAGAAAATAAAAAAGAAACGTAAGGTCGGAAAAGCTCACGAGGAAACTCCTGTCATAATTTGTCAGCGTCTTATTGTACACGCCGGGGCGGAGCGCGGCAATGGAAAAATCAGGAATTCGTCAAGAAACCGCCGGGTAAGCCAAAACATGAGATTTTGGTTTACATGCGGCGGCAAGCGTGCTACAATCCTAAGACGGCGGCTGCGAAAAACGCAGCGTTTGATATTTTATGTCAATCGTAAGCGATAAGCCGCCGACTGTCAACCTCAAAAGGGTAACAATTTCGGTTACATTTTGTAACGGAGGACGCTATGGGAAAAGAGACTGTTTTGGCGCTGCTGCTGCGGGAAAAGGGACACTTCGTCTCCGGCGAGGCCGTCAGCGCCGAGCTCGGCATCACGCGCGCGGCCATCTGGAAGAGCATTTCCGCCCTGCGCGCGCAGGGGTACGAGATCGACGCCGTTACGGGACGCGGCTACTGCCTCAAGTCGCTGCCCGACACGCTGACCGAGCAGACCGTGCGCAGTTACTTGGGATATGTCGAAACCGTCGGCAAGCGCATCGACTGCTTTGATTCCATCGACTCGACAAACGCCTACTTAAAGCGCATTGCGCTCGACGGCGCGCCGGACGGTACCGTCGCCGTCGCGGCGGAGCAGACGAGCGGCCGCGGCCGCCGCGGCCGCAGCTTTCAGAGCGCGGCGGGCAAGGGCGTTTACCTGTCGATCTTGCTGCGTCCGAAGCTTGCGCCGTCGCAGCTGATGCCGCTCACGGGTCTCATCGCCGTTGCGATGAGCCGCGCGGTCGACCGCGTGGCGGGGACGCACTCGCAGATCAAGTGGACAAACGATCTCATCCTGAACGGCAGAAAGCTCTGCGGCATTTTGACCGAGCTGAGCGTCGAGGGTGAGACCGGCGAGCTCCAGTACGTCGTGGCGGGCATCGGCTTCAACGTCAGCCAGCGCGAGGAGGACTTCGTCGGCGAGGTCTCGAAGATCGCAACGTCCATCCTGCGCGAGACGGGCAGGCTCATTTCGCGCGCGGAGCTGTCCGCGGCGATGATCGAGGAGCTCGATGCGCTTTATACGGCGCTCAGATCCGGAGAGACGAGCGGGTATCTCGACGAATACCGCCGCCGCTGCGTGACCATCGGGCGCGAGGTGCAGCTTTTGTGGCAGGATACGAAGGAAAAAGTCACGGCGCTTGACGTGGACGAGGAGTTCGGCCTCATCGTGCGCCGCGAAAACGGGACGGTCGAGACCGTGCGCACGGGGGAGGTGTCCGTGCGCGGCCTTTACGGATATGTGGAGTAAGGAGAAAGTGTTTTGAAGGAACTTTTGGAACTGTTTCTCACCTTTGCCAAGATCGGCGTGATGACCTTTGGCGGAGGTATGGCGATGCTGCCGATCCTCGAGCGCGAGGTGGTGCAGAATAAGCACTGGGCAACGGAAGAAGAGCTGGTGGACTATTTTGCCATCGGTCAGTGCACACCGGGCATCATCGCCGTCAACACGGCGACATTTGTCGGGCAGAAGAGAAAAGGCGCGATGGGCGGCATCACCGCGACGCTCGGCGTGGTATTCCCCTCACTCGTCATTATCACGATCCTGGCGGGACTCATTACGAACTTTGCCCACCTTGCCTGGGTGCAGAACGCCTTTGCAGGCATTCAGGTGTGTGTATGCGTGCTCATCCTGAACGCTGTGCTCAAGCTGCTGAAAAAGTCGGTCGTGGATAAGCGCACGGCGGTCATCTTTGTTATCGTGCTGCTGGGGAATATGCTGCTGAGCGTTTCGCCGGCGTGGTTCGTGCTGCTCTCGGCGCTGTCCGGCATCGTGCTGAAAAATCTTGAGGGGAAGGCGGCAAAATGACCTTGTATCTTCGCTTATACTGGGAATTTTTCAAAACGGGCCTGTTTGCCATCGGCGGCGGCATGGCGACGCTGCCGTTCCTTAAGGATATCGGGGCGACCACGGGCTGGTTTTCGCAGACGGACCTGATGAACATGCTGGCTGTGTCGGAATCGACGCCGGGTCCTGTCGGCATCAACATGGCGACCTATGTCGGCTACACGGTCGGCGGCGTGCCGGGCGCGATCGTCGCCACCATCGGCGAGGTGACGCCGTCGATCATCGTCATTTTGATCGTTGCGGCGATGCTCGCCAAATTCCGCGACAGCCAGTATGTCGCCAACGCGTTCTACGGCCTTCGTCCCGCCTCCACCGGCCTGATCGGCGCGGCCTGCGCGGGCGTGATGATTCAGGTGATCGCCGGGATCACGAGCGCGTCGCAGGCGGATTCCATCCTGATGAAATTCTCGTGGGACGGCGCGATCAGCTGGCGCGGCATCATCCTTGCGCTGGTGCTGCTCGTCTTTACGCGCTACATCAAAAAGACCAAGGACCTGCACCCGATCGTCTTTATCGGAGTCTCCGCGGTGATCGGCGTCGTGTTCCACTTCGCGGGAGTGTAAAAGATATTCAAAAAAGAGGGACGCAGCTGAAAGCTGCGTCCCTCTTTTTTGAGAAAGATGCGCTCCGCTTCGTGACTTGCCGCCCGAAAGGCGGCTGCGACACGCGCGGAGAGAGAAGTGTTTTTCCGGCGTACACGCCGCCGGAAAAACGGATTCCAATTTATTTCGCGTCTGCGGACACCTGGGCAGCCGTTGGCGGCTCTGCCGCCTTACGGATGCCGCGTACCCCTTGCGGATAAAAGTCTGCGAGGCTTTTTTAACCGCTGCGTTAGTCGGCGGAGGCGATGTGGCTGGCGATGCGCTGCATGATCATGTCGAGGGCGACTAAGTTGTGGCCGCCTTCAAGCACAATGATATCGGCATACTTGCGGCTCGGCTCGACGAACTGCTCGTGCATGGGCTTGACGGTCGTCAAATACTGCGTGATGACGCTCTCGAGCGTGCGGCCGCGGTCGCGCACGTCGCGCAGCGCGCGGCGCAGAATGCGCACGTCGGCGTCGGTCTCGACAAAAATTTTGATGTCAAGCATTTCGCGCAGCCGCGGGTCCTGGAAAATGAGGATGCCCTCGACGATGACGACCTTGCTCGGCCGGATGAGCTCGGTCTCACTTGTGCGCTGGTGGTCTGCGTAGGAGTAGACAGGGCAGCGGATGGCCTTGCCGCCTTGAGCTCCTTAAGCTGCTCGACCATCAGATCGGTCTCGAAAGCGTCGGGGTGGTCGTAGTTCTGTTTGCAGCGCTCTTCAAAGGGCCTGTCCTGATATTTATAATAGCTGTCGTGGTGCACGACGCTGATATCGTCGCCGAAGTGCTGCTTCAGATGCTCGGTGAGCGTCGTTTTGCCCGAACCGGTGCCGCCTGCAATGCCAATGAAGATGGTGTTCATCGCCAGACCCTCCATGAATCGTTTGTTGTTAAGTCGATTATAGGAAGACTTTGGCGAAAAAGCAAGGCCGCGCGGCGGAATGCGGCAAAAATTTGCGTGTTTCGGTTGACGCGGGACAAAAAAGCAAGTATTATGTAAAGGAACGCGGCACCGCGTGTGCTCGCGCGCAGAGACTCTATTTTGACAAAAGAAAGGAGCGTCGGCATGAATCTTCTCAAGTGCCCGCGCTGCGGCGAAGAATATTCCCCCAGCTATCGCAGATGCCCGTTCTGCGAGGAGGGAGACCATCCCCGTAAGATCAAGTACAACTCCAGCAAACAGAGCGGCGGCCGGCGCGTTTCGGATAAAAAGCAGACGCAGTCCGTCCGCGGTGCGATGGCGGCGGTGCTCGTCGTCGTGCTGCTGCTTCTGAGCTGGTCGCTCTTTGGTGACAAGATCGTCGCAAAGATCACGCCCGCCGACGACGGCAATACCCCCGGCGTGCAGGACGATGTCAATACGCCCGACGACAGCAATACGAATACGGACGATCCGAACGCGAACAACGGCGACACCACTGACCCGAACACCGGTGATGAGCCGAACGCAAATGATCCTGCAAACGGCAGCGACACAACTGCCACCAATCCCGGCACCACGACAACCCCGTCCACCCCGACGGTGGATGCCTCGGCCCTGAGCATCAAGACGAACGTCGGCACGACGCTGCCCAAGGACGCGAACGGCAACTTTGACTGCACGATCAAGTCGAGCGAGACCATCCGCCTGAGCGTTTCCGGCACGGACGCGGCCGCGACCTGGGCGGTGGCGGACGCGAGCGTCCTGTCCATCTCGGCGGACGGCTTGATCACGCCTGCCAAGGTGGGTACCACGACCGTGACGGCCACCGTTGGCGGCGCGGTGCTGACCATCACGGTGCGCATCAAGTAAAGAGAAAAAGAACGGCCGGGGGCCGTTCTTTTTTACGCAAAAAGGGGCGGCTTTCCTTGCAAGCACTGCCCGCCTGTGCTACAATTACCTTGAAAAAGTATTTGCAGGAGCTATCGACCATATGACGACCCGTGAATTTCAGCAGAAAAAGCCGCTTTCCATTCTCTTCACCTACTTCAAGCCGCACCGCGGCCTGTTTATCCTGGACCTTGTCTGCGCGACGGTCGTTGCGCTCATCGATCTCGCCTTCCCGCTCGTGACGCGCAAGTCGATGTACGACCTTTTGCCGAATCAGCAGTACCGCACGTTTTTTATCGTGATGGGCGTGATGATGGCGGCGTTCATTGTGCGCGCGCTTTTATACTATGTCATTTCCTACTGGGGACACACATTCGGCATTCTGGTGGAGGCGGACATCCGCCGCGACCTTTTCACGCACGTGCAGGAGCTGGACGTCAGCTTCTTTGACCACAACCGCACGGGCCAGCTCATGAGCAGGCTGACGAGCGATCTCTTCGAGATCACGGAGCTCGCCCACCACGGCCCCGAGGACCTGCTCATTTCGACGCTGACGATCGTCGGCGCGCTCGCCATCCTGTTTTCCATCGAGTGGCGGCTCGCGCTGGTCGTGGCGTGCATCCTGCCGGTGTTCATCGCGGTCATCATGTCGCGCCGCAGCAAGATGACGGCAGCCTCGCGCGGCGAGAAGCAGAAGACTGCCGCCATCAATGTCGGCATCGAGTCGTCGCTCTCCGGCATCCGCACGGCGCGCGCCTTTGCCAACGAGGAAGAGGAGATCGACAAATTCAACGCGGCGAACGAGGAATTCAAGGTCTCCAAGCGCAAATTCCACCACGAGATGGGTGTGTTCAACGCGACGATGGAGTTTTTTATGACGCTGCTCTCCGCCGCCGTCATCACGGTGGGCGGCTATCTCATCATGCGCGGCGAGATGAACTACATCGACCTCATCACGTTTTCCCTTTACATCGCAACGTTCATCAACCCCGTGCGAAAGCTCGCGAATTTTTCTGAGATTTTTGCTCGTGGCTTTGCAGGTCTTGAGCGCTTCACGGCGCTCATGCGCGTCGAGCCCGCGCTCAAGGACGCACCGGACGCGAAGGAGCTCGAACACTGCCGCGGCGAGATCGACGTCGACCATGTGAGCTTTTCTTACGAGGGCGAGGAGAATGAAGGCGTGCTCCACGACGTGAGCGTGCATATAAGGCCTGGCGAGATGCTCGCCATCGTCGGCCCCTCCGGCGGAGGCAAGTCGACGCTCTGCCAGCTCATCCCGCGCTTTTACGAGGTGAGCGAGGGCGCGATCCGCATCGACGGGGAAGATGTGCGCTCTCTTACGCAGTCGTCCCTTCACCGCGCCATCGGCATCGTGCAGCAGGATGTGTTCCTCTTTGCCGACACGGTGCGCGAGAATATCCGCTATGGCCGCCCCGACGCGACGGACGAGGAGATCGTCGAAGCGGCGAAGCGCGCGGAGATTTACGACGATATCATGGCCATGCCGCACGGCTTCGACACCTATGTCGGCGAGCGCGGCACGATGCTCTCCGGCGGACAAAAGCAGCGCGTGTCCATCGCGCGCATCTTCCTCAAAAACCCGCCCATCCTCATTCTGGACGAGGCGACGAGCGCGCTCGACAGCGTGACGGAGGTCAAAATTCAGCACGCTTTCGACGAGCTCGCGCGTGGGCGCACGACGCTTGTGATCGCGCACCGCCTCTCGACCATCCGCTCGGCGGACCGCATCCTCGTCGTCGAGAATGGCCGCATCGCCGAGCAGGGCAGCCACGAGGCGCTGCTCGCGCAAAACGGCGAGTATGCGTCCCTCTGGCGCACGCAGAATGGGAAAGCATGATGGACAGACGGCAGCTTTTGGATCGCGCCGCGCGCAATGGCGATGAGCGCGTGCTGCTGGCGCACATTCTGGACAAGTGTGAGCAGAGCAGAAACCGCAATATCCCGTCGGCGACGGACTTTTTGAGCCCCGCTGAGCAGCGCAGCGCGCAGGACCTACTGCACGCCGCCGCCATTCATGACGGCTGCGCCTTCTGCGGTGGATTTGAGCGCGCGGAGCGGAGAATGCTCCTCTTTCTGCCCGACTGGCAGGAGGAGGCCGACGAGAGCGAGTACATGACGGCGCTCCGCTGCACGTATCGCAAGGAAGATACGCTGACGCACCGCGACTTTCTCGGCTCGCTGATGGCGCAGGGCGTCACGCGCGAAAAGCTTGGCGACATTTTGGTGTCGGAGGGCTCGTGCGATTTGATCGTCTCGCGCGATATCGCGCCGTATCTGCTGCAAAACGTGACGAGCGCGGGGCGCGTGAAGCTCTCGGTCAGCGAGATCGAGCTTTCAGACTTGAGCGTCCCCGAGCTCAAGGTCAAGGAGATTCGCGACACGGTTTCGACACTGCGGCTCGACGCCGTAGCGGCGAGCGGCTTTTCGATGAGCCGCGGCAAGGCGCAGGAGCTCATTTCCTCGGGCCGCGTGCAGCTCAACTACCGCGAAACGCTCAAGAGCGACGCCCCCGTCGCGCAGGGGGATGTGATCTCCGCCCGCGGCCTCGGCAAGTTCGAGGTCGCCGAGGTCGGCGGCCTGAGTAAAAAAGGAAGAACGGCGCTGCTTCTGCGCCGATACCTGTAAGGAGAAGTAAACAATGACGATGGATGAAAAGATCGCGCGCATCAACGCGCTGGCGCACAAGGCCAAAGCTGAAGGCTTGACCGACGAGGAGAAGGAGGAGCAGGCGCAGCTGCGCCGCGACTACATCGACTCGGTGAAGGCAAACCTAAAATCTCAGCTCAATGCGCTCTATGTGCTGGACGAAAAGACAGGTAAAAAGACGAAGATCGTCGACTTTGAGCGCGAGCGCGCCGCGAGAGCGGGAAAGAAAAAGGAGAACAGGTAAATGAGCAAGGACTTTGAGTACGACCCCGAGAGCGGCTCATTCCGCTTCGACGAGGGCAGCGAAAAAACGAAGAAAAAGAACGATGTCGACGTCGGCGGCTGGATTTTGATCGCGGCGCTGTTTGCCTTCGGCCTGTGGCCCATCGGCCTCATCGCGCTCATCTCCAAGCTCTCGGACAAGCCGAAAAAGGTGAGTTCGCCGCGCAGCGGCACGCGCACGTCCACAAGCCCGAATGCAAACGTTTCCTCGCGCAGCAAGGTGGAAAAGTCCGTGGTGAAGACGGCGAAGAAGATGAACCGCGCGCCGAAGGCTTCGGACAAGACCTCCCGCATCCTCTCGATCGTGGGCGCTGCCATCACTGCGATCTTTGGTATCAGCCTTGTGACCATGCTGGGCGAGGTCATCGCCTACGGCTGGTATTCCTACATGATGGAAGAGCTTTTCCCTATGTGCGGCTTTTTTGCCGGCGGCGTTGCCATGCTCGTCGCCGGGCAGCGGATGAAGCGACGCAGCGCACGTGTTGCGCGCTACCTTGCCGTGATGGGCAAGCGCAGCCACATTGCTGTGGATGAGCTTTGCGCCGTGACGGGCAAGAGCCGCAAGAAGGTCGAAGGCGACCTTGAGTTCATGGTGGAAAAGGGGCTTCTCGGCGCGGGCGCGTACTTAGACAGCGGCCGCGGCATCTTCTTCCGCAGCGCCGACGCCTTTGCCGACTACGCGAATGCGGCCGCGAAAAAGGAAAACGTCACGCCCAAGGAGGCCAACGAGGGCTATGCGGGCGCACTGCGCGCCATCCGCTCGGCCAACGACCGCATCGCCGACCCCGTGCTGAGCGAGAAGATCGACCATCTCGAGACCGTTGCGGGCAAAATTTTCCGCGAGGTCGAGGAGCATCCCGAAAAGCAGCAGCAGGCCGCGACGTTCCTCAATTACTACCTGCCCACGACGCTCAAGCTGCTTGACAGCTACGCCAAGTTTGAAGAGGCGGGCATCGAGGGCGAGAATCTCTCCCGCGCGCAGGAGCGCATCGAAGAGACGATGGATGCCCTCATCAAGGGCTTTGACAAGCAGCTCGACGATTTGTACCGCAACGAGGCGATGGACATCGACAGCGATATCCGCGTGATGGAAAATATGCTCCGCCGCGACACAGCGAGCGTGGAGGACGATTTCGGCCTCGGCGGCGCGGCAGTGCAGCGCGCACCGGATGAGGAATAAGGTGCTGCGCCGCTCTCATACGCTCTATGAGGAGAAAGGACAAGAGGCATGAAACAAACTGGCAGACGATTTGACGCCGCAGCCTTTTACAGCGGCACGAACAGCGAGGCCTACCGCTATCTCGGCGCGCACCGCACGCGGCGGTCGGGGAAAGACGGCTACGTCTTCCGCACCTGGGCGCCGAACGCCGCGCATGTGTCCGTTGTGGGCGATTTCTGCGGCTGGAACGGCTACGCCCACCCGATGGAAAAGAACGCGGACGGTTTCTGGGAGTGTTTTGTGCCGTCCCTCAAGCGCTACGATACCTACAAGTTCGCCGTGACGGCACAATCGGGCGAAACGGTCCTCAAGGCCGACCCCTACGCCTTCCACGCCGAGACCCGCCCCGGTACGGCCAGCAAGCTCTATGACCTCGGCGGCTACCGCTGGGGGGATGACGAATGGCGCGCGAGCCGCGCAAAGGCACCCCTCGACCGCTCGCCGCTCAACATTTACGAGGTCCACCTCGGCTCATGGCGGCGGCACGAAAACGGCGATTTTTACGACTACCGCACGCTCGCGCGCGAGCTGGCGGATCACGTTCTGGACCTTGGCTACAACTGCGTCGAGCTCATGCCCGTCACCGAGTATCCGCTTGACGATTCCTGGGGCTATCAGTGCACCGGCTATTTTGCCGCAACGTCGCGCTACGGCACGCCCAGGGACTTTATGTACTTTGTCGACCATCTGCACCAAAAGGGCATTTCCGTCATTTTAGACTGGGTGCCGTCGCACTTCTGCAAGGACGCGCACGGCCTCATCGACTTTGACGGCACGCCCTGCTACGAATACGCCGACCCCAATAAGCGCGAGCACGAGGGCTGGGGAACGCGTGTGTTCGACTATGGCCGCGGCGAGGTGAAGAGCTTTCTCCTTTCCTCTGCTGCGTTCTGGCTGCGCGAGTTCCATGTGGACGGCCTGCGCGTGGACGCGGTCGCGTCGATGCTGTACCTCGACTATGGCCGCGAAAATGGCCGTTGGACGCCAAACATCAACGGCGGGCACGAGAATTTAGAGGCCATCGACTTCCTGCGCGCGCTCAACGAGATGGCGTTTTCCGTCGACCCGAACGTGCTGATGGTCGCCGAGGAGTCGACCGCGTGGCCGCTCGTCACGCGGCCCGCCAAGGATGGCGGCCTCGGCTTCAACCTCAAGTGGAACATGGGCTGGATGAACGACATGTGCCACTATTTGAAGCTTGACCCCTGGTTCCGCCAGTTCCACCACAAGGACATCACGTTCTCGCTGATGTATGCCTTTTCGGAGAATTTCGTCCTGCCGATCTCGCACGACGAGGTCGTGCACATGAAGGGCTCGCTTCGCGGCAAGATGCCGGGCGACGACTGGCAGCAGCTGGCAGGGGTGCGCGCGTTTACGGCGTACCTGCTCGCCCATCCGGGCAAGAAGCTCACGTTCATGGGCGCGGAGCTGGGCCAGTGGCACGAGTGGAATTTTGCCTCGCAGCTCGACTGGTATTTGCTCGGAAATAAAGAAAATCAGCAGACTCAGCGGTTTTTCAAGGACATCAACCGCTTTTACCTGTCGCAGAGCCCGCTTTGGGACATTGACTTTTCATGGGAGGGCTTTGAGTGGCTCGTCGCCGACGACAACCACAACAACGTCGTCGTCTTCGTCCGGCGCGACCGGAAAGGGCGCGAGCTCATCGCGGCGGTCAACTTCTCGCCCGTCGGGCGCGCGGACTACCGCTTCGGCGTCCCGCCGAAAAAGACGTACCGCGAGGTGTTTACCACCGACCTTCCCGCATACGGCGGCACAGGCGACTGGCGCAACGAAGGAGAGCTTTTGACCGAGTCCATCCCCTCGCACGGCAAGCCCTGCTCGCTGTGCGTGACCATCCCGCCGCTCGGCGCGGTGTTCTTCGCGGGCGAGGGCGAATGGCAGGAAGAGGAGAAAACCAACGAGCCGCCCGAGGTGTGACCGGACGGCAACGAAACAAGGAGGAGAGAACAAGCGTGAAGAAAGAATGTATCGCCATGCTGCTTGCCGGCGGCCAGGGCAGCCGTCTCTACGTGCTCACGGAGAATATGGCGAAGCCCGCCGTGCCGTTTGGCGGCAAGTTCCGCATCATTGACTTTCCGCTCTCAAACTGCGCCAACGCTGGCATCGACACCGTCGGCGTTCTGACGCAGTACCGCCCGCTGGAGCTCAACCGCTACATCGGCTCGGGCCAGCCGTGGGATCTCGACCGCGCGGACGGCGGCGTGCACATCCTGCCGCCGTATCAGAGCGCGGGCGGTGCGTCGTGGTATAAGGGCACGGCCAACGCCATCTTCCAGAACATCGGCTTTGTCGACATGTACGACCCCGAGTATGTGCTCATCCTCTCGGGCGACCACATCTACAAGATGAATTACGCCAAGATGCTCGCCCACCACAAAAAAGCGGGCGCGGACTGTACCATCTCCGTTATGGAGGTGCCCTGGGAGGATGCGCCGCGCTTTGGCATCATGAACGTGGACGAAAACGACACGATCACGGAATTCGAGGAAAAGCCCGCGCATCCCAAGAGCAACCTCGCGTCGATGGGCATTTACGTCTTCACGTGGAAAAAGCTGCGTCAATACCTCATCGAGGACGAGAGCGACGAGGCGAGCAGCAACGACTTCGGCAAAAACATCATCCCCAAGATGCTGCAAAACGGGGAAAAGATGGCGGCGTACCGCTTCTCCGGCTACTGGAAGGACGTTGGCACGCTCGACTCTCTTTGGGATGCGAACATGGATATGCTCGCGACCGGCAGCGGGCTCGATCTTCTCGAAAAGGACTGGCCGATCTATGGCCGCTCCGTCTCCGCGCCGCCGGCGTACTTAGGCGTCAACGCGCACGTGGAGCACAGCGTCGTCGCGCGCGGCTGCACGGTCGAGGGCGAGGCGGAGAACTCCGTCCTCTCTGAGCGCTGCACGGTGGAGGAGGGCG
>ERZ773147.1340-NODE-1340-length-25847-cov-13.105071_pt1 | contig 25847 bp, 23 predicted proteins | sample MGYA00580851_ERZ773147 | MGnify/ENA primary metagenome ERZ773147 (study PRJEB29015, sample SAMEA2737818) | human gut metagenome | biome: human gut; feature: human-associated habitat; material: faeces | place: China | collected 2012 ... | reverse complement strand
CTGTAATAACGATAATATGCTTATTTTCAATTTTTTGCACATAAACATCATCATATGAAAGAATGTTTGTGCTTACTTTTTGAATATCGTTTGCTATCTCCCAAAATTCCTCAATAAGTTCATCCGGATCGGGAAGATTTACGGGATGAAGCGATTTGTCCCTGTATTCTTCTACACCTAAAAGTATAATTCCTCCGAGTGTATTTGCAAAGGATGAATATGTTTCCCACAAGCTTTTAGGTAATCCGCCTGTTGCCTTTTTGGCCTCTATTCGATTGTTTTCTCTGTATTTTTCAATGTTGTTGAGGTCAATCACATTCATCTCCCCTATTACTGTTGCGGTTATTCTTTTTATATCAACGGTTTTGTCTGCTAATAAAAGCACCGCAGAAAAAATCTACGGTGCAATTTAAAGATTCGGTTAAAAAATCAGTTTTCTCTTCCGAGAAGGTAGTCAACAGACACTTCAAGAATATCGGCAAGTGCAACAAGCTCAACATCTGTTACAAAACGAATCTGACCTTCAAGCTTTGAAAGTCCTGATGCATTCATATCGACGCCGTTAACCTGTAATTGGGCAAGAAGCTCCTTTTGCTTCATACCTTTCTGCTTTCTTACAGCCTCAACCCTGCTTCCTACGAGGTTTCTGTCTCCAAGTTCCTGTTTTCTTAATCTCATTTTTACTCTCTCCCAAATCGTTTTAATTCTTTTTTAAAATTCTTTAAAAACATTGTGATGTTATTATAATACTAAAAAGGAAAAAAAACAAGGGTTTTTTGTAAATAAATTTAAAAATTTGAAATTTTTTCGTAAATTTGGTTACAAATTGAAATATAGTAGTCATAATACACTTATAAATAGGTATGCTTTTAATAATATTATACAATTAGCACAACGCATAATTCCGACTGAGAAAGAATAATGTTGCTTAATTTCCTGAATAGAATTAATATTTATGAAATGGTTCTATATCAGAAATAACAATTACAAAATATTACAAACAAGAAATCTAAGTTTCAAAAAGAAAAACGCCCTTAATAAAAAGAGCGTTTTAATCTTATTTTTAATTTGTTTATGCTTTAAAAGTACCGTTTTCAATGTCTGTAATCATTGACACACGGTTTTCGTGTCTGCCGCCTTCATAAGGTGTGTTAAGGAAGATGTCAGCAAATTTAACAGCATCTTCTTCGCTTGTAACTCTGCCGCCCATACAAAGAATATTTGCGTGGTTGTGTCTGCGTGTCATTTCAGCGCAAAACTCATTGCTTACAACAGCCGCACGAATACCCTTAACTTTGTTTGCTGCCATTGAAATACCGATACCTGTACCGCAGCAAAGAATACCAAGCTCACATTCGCCGCTTGCTACTGCTTTTGCAACTTTATAGCCGTAAACAGGATAATCAACGCTGTCTGTGCTGTAAGTACCAAAATCTTTATATTCAATACCCTTTTCGTCAAGATATTTTTTAATTGCGCAGATAAGGTTATATCCGCCGTGGTCACATCCAAGTGCTAACATTTCTTTTCCTCCATTTTCTTTTTAAGTTCTCTTTCAGCCTGCGGCAGTCTTAAATACATCGGCATAAGTTCCGCAGCCGAAAGCACTTCTCCATCATTAAATTTTTGTACAGCAATTTCTGCTGTTGATGACGCTCTTTGAAATCTTATACTGATTGGTGCGAGTTCAACATTTGGTAATAATTCTTTCATAGCATTATAGCAAAGCTCCGCACCGTCACCCACAAGTATAATTCTTTCGTCATAGCTCTTAAGTTCTTCTGAAAGCTCGGCAACAGACAAAGCTCTGTCTTTGCAAAGTCTTTCGGGCTTTATGCCGTCACATTTGAAAAGCGCATTATAAACCTGTGAACAGCGAGCGTCCATAACAGAACAGATTATCCCATTTGCAGATTGCAAATTATACGCAAGGCTTTCAAGCGTCGATACCTCTATGCAAGGCAAATCATCGGCAAAAGCAAGTCCTTTAGCCGCTGCAACACCGATTCTTACACCCGTAAACGAACCCGGACCGCAGTTTACCGCAACGGCGGTAATATCTGTTGTCGTTAGGTTTGTGTTTGCAAGCAGACTTTCAACCATAGGCATAAGCGTTCTGCTGTGAGTAAGTTTTGTATTTATAAAGAACTCACCTATTATTTTGTTTTCGTCACAAATTGCGGTTGACGCAGCTGTGGCGCTTGTATCTATCGCAAGAATTTTCATTGCGGATCAACACCTTCAATTTCAAAAATTCTGTCATCATCATTTTCGCCCTTACTGATTCTGATTTTAATACAATCGGCAGGCAAAGCCTCTTCAATATTCTCACTCCACTCAATAATGATTATACCGTTATCAATATAATCAAAAAATCCTGTGGAATACAAATCATCCCATGTATTTACACGGTACATATCAAAATGAAAAATATTATACTTACCCGAATATTCATTGACAAGAGCGAATGTAGGGCTTGAAACATTTTCTCCTGCACCGAGCGCACCGGCAAGTCCTCTTGTAAAGGCAGTCTTGCCCATACCAAGACCGCCAAAAAGAGCAATTACTTCCGTGCCGCACAACTTTTCGGCAATTTTTGCGCCGAGTGCCTCTGTTTCACGGGCATTATGAGTATTTACAGTAATCATCAGAATAAACCGTTAATTTTTCCTTCCTCGGTAACATCAATTTTCTCTGCCGACGGAACTTTCGGAAGACCCGGCATTGTCATAATATCACCCGTATATACAACTACAAATCCTGCACCGTTTGAAAGTGTAAGATTCTTTACTGTGATTTCAAAATCCTTTGGAGCACCAAGAAGTGTTGGGTCATCAGAAAGCGAATATTGTGTTTTTGCAATACAAACAGGAAGTTTTTCACCGCCGAGAGCCTGAATCTGCTTCAATGCCTTTTCGGCAGCCTTTGTATAGTTTACTCTTGAAGCGCCGTAAATTGTTTTTGCAATTTTGTCAACCTTTTCTTTGATTGTAAGATCATCTGAATAAATAGGAGCAAAATCAGACGGCTTTTCGCAAGCCTCCACTACCTTTTTGGCAAGTTCTGTACCGCCTTCTCCGCCCTTTGAGAATACATTTGAGAGAGCAAAGTCTGCGCCTTTAGATTTACAGTAGCTCTCAATAAACTCAAGTTCCTCTGCTGTATCTGTACCGAACTGGTTGATAGCAACTACAACGGGAACATTGTACTTTCTCATGTTATCAATGTGAACGCCAAGGTTTTCAATACCATTTTTAAGAGCCTCAAGATTCTCTGCAGAAACCTCTGCCTTAGGCACACCGCCGTTGTACTTTAACGCACGGCAAGTAGCAACAATAACTACGGCAGACGGCTTAAAGCCTGCATATCTGCACTTGATGTCAAAGAATTTCTCTGCACCGAGATCTGAACCGAAGCCTGCCTCTGTAATACAGTAATCGCCAAGTTTTAACGCAAGCTTTGTAGCACGAATGCTGTTACAGCCGTGAGCAATATTGGCAAAAGGACCGCCGTGCATAATAGCAGGGGTACCCTCGAGTGTCTGAACAAGGTTAGGTTTGATAGCGTCTTTAAGAAGAGCTGTCATAGCACCGTCAGCCTTGATGTCCTTTGCAAAAACAGGCTCGCCTGCATATGTATAAGCAATAAGAATATTACCAAGTCTTTTCTTTAAATCAGAAATATCGTCAGCAAGGCAAAGGATAGCCATAACTTCAGATGCAACAGTAATTATAAAGTGGTCCTCACGAGGAATACCGTTCACTCTGCCGCCAAGACCGACAACAATATTTCTCAAAGCTCTGTCGTTCATATCAAGACATCTCTTAATAAGAATCTGGCGAGGATCAATCCCGAGAACATTACCCTGCTGAATATGATTGTCAAGCATTGCACAGCAAAGATTGTTTGCAGAAGTAATAGCGTGCATATCGCCTGTAAAGTGAAGATTAATATCTTCCATAGGAAGTACCTGAGAATAACCGCCGCCTGCAGCGCCGCCCTTAATACCAAATACAGGACCGAGTGAAGGCTCTCTTAGAGCGATTACAGCCTTTTTACCAATCTTAGCCATAGCCTGACCAAGACCTGCAGAAGTAGTTGTTTTGCCCTCACCTGCGGGGGTTGGATTGATAGCTGTAACAAGAACAAGTTTTCCGTCCGGCTCATTTTCCAAACGATTGGCAAGTTCGTCTGAAAGTTTAGCCTTATACTTGCCGTAAAACTCCAGCTCATCCTCTTTAATTCCGATCTGTGCGGCAACCTCTTTAATCGGGAGTAAGGTCGCAGCCTGAGCGATTTCAATATCACTTAACATATTGAAAATACCTCCGTTCAAATATATTTCTTTAATTATAACAAAACTTTCCCCCTCTATTATTCCAATAAGAAAATATATTTTACAATAGAATATAAAATACTCGGGTTTAATTGCTGCAGATTAGGTAAAGTTACTTTGATGTATTCAGTTACAACGGATACTGTTGCGTTTAAAATCCAATATGGATAGATTTATAGCATAAATTCAATACCCATTTGCTCAGTAATATGATTTTTTAAAATCCAATATGGATAGATTTATAGTAATTACCCTTGTTTCTGCTTCTCCAAATTGCATAATTTAAAATCCAACATGGATAGATTTATAGACTCATCACTACGCTTGACCTCTTTGTCAGATATATTTTAAAATCCAATATGGATAGATTTATAGACGGTTTGCAAATCACATTGAAAGCGACAGTCCTCTATTTAAAATCCAATATGGATAGATTTATAGGCTGTCAAAACCGCCTCGCCTGCGTCCAAATAAGCGATTTAAAATCCAATATGGATAGATTTATAGAGAACATTATCTGTAAGCTCAACAACGATTACATTATCTTTAAAATCCAATATGGATAGATTTATAGTAAATTCATAGTCAATACCTAATCTTTCAAATTTAAACTTTAAAATCCAATATGGATAGATTTATAGGTTGACTTAACTGCAACTGAGATTGATGTTCGTTTGTTTAAAATCCAATATGGATAGATTTATAGATTGCTTGACTGTTTTAACTGATACGGGGCATTTAAGTTTAAAATCCAATATGGATAGATTTATAGAAATCTAAACAGCAGTTTTTGAATTTCCACACGCAACTTTAAAATCCAATATGGATAGATTTATAGGAAATTATAATTATATACCAGATATACCCAAATATACTTTAAAATCCAATATGGATAGATTTATAGTACCCTCGAACGAAAAATCGAAATTTGAACTATTCTTTAAAATCCAATATGGATAGATTTATAGATAATTTTGCTCATTTTAACACTCCTTTATTTTGTGATTTAAAATCCAATATGGATAGATTTATAGCTTTTTATCTTCCGACCAAAACCATCGAAAATCTTTATTTAAAATCCAATATGGATAGATTTATAGTGCTATCGACTCTGGTCTTAGTACTCTTGTACCTGTATTTAAAATCCAATATGGATAGATTTATAGACAGTATTTTACTTTTTGTGCTTGCTGTTGCCGTATTTAAAATCCAATATGGATAGATTTATAGTTCGCCTGCATCCAAATAAGCGAGGTACTTGTCGTTATTTAAAATCCAATATGGATAGATTTATAGTCCCCTATAACAGCTGTAACATATGTCTAACTTAACATTTAAAATCCAATATGGATAGATTTATAGCAGAAGACGAACTTATCGGACTTATGGATGATGAAACTATTTAAAATCCAATATGGATAGATTTATAGACTCCCCCCTAAAAAAATTCATATTAGAACAATCACATTTAAAATCCAATATGGATAGATTTATAGAGCGTCTGTTGTCTTGAATTATGTCACCGTTCCTGCATTTAAAATCCAATATGGATAGATTTATAGATGGCAAAGGTTCAAAACAAAGAGTAGTGCCTTTATTTAAAATCCAATATGGATAGATTTATAGTGAATCGTAGAAAGCTGCTTTAATATCATCAGTTGCATTTAAAATCCAATATGGATAGATTTATAGGGTGCAAGCACACCGCCGAAACACACAACAGTTAAGATTTAAAATCCAATATGGATAGATTTATAGAGTATCTTTAATTATTTCATCAAGATTGAGTAATCATTTAAAATCCAATATGGATAGATTTATAGATGATAGTTTTGAAAGTCATTTAGATAAAATTTTCAATTTAAAATCCAATATGGATAGATTTATAGGAATTGGATATGCGATACCCTATATGATTTATTAAAATTTAAAATCCAATATGGATAGATTTATAGTATTGATAAAAAGCAAGCCGATTATAATATCATAAATTTAAAATCCAATATGGATAGATTTATAGGTATTCGTAAGATGTAAGCAACATTTTTCTTTGATAATTTAAAATCCAATATGGATAGATTTATAGCTCGTTTGCAAAGGTATTTTTCATTGTGTCGAGTATATTTAAAATCCAATATGGATAGATTTATAGAATTTTCGGTGTAGTTGTTGCTGTTACTAAAGGTATATTTAAAATCCAATATGGATAGATTTATAGTCTTTGGTTGGGGTATTCACTTATATACAGGTCGCTTATTTAAAATCCAATATGGATAGATTTATAGTCTATTGCAGTATTTGCAAGACACCATTTATCTATATTTAAAATCCAATATGGATAGATTTATAGGCAACCTCTCTGTAAAAAGCGTCTGTCCCCTTTTTAATTTAAAATCCAATATGGATAGATTTATAGTCTTTTGATTAGTTTTCTTGTTTCTCATATACTGAGATTTAAAATCCAATATGGATAGATTTATAGTACCCTGCGAATGAGCAGACGGCAATTAGCTCATCTATTTAAAATCCAATATGGATAGATTTATAGGCGGATAAAATCTGTAATTCGTGCAGCACACACGATTTAAAATCCAATATGGATAGATTTATAGACACTGCGGTCACACTGTAACTCACGGCAAGCGTGAATTTAAAATCCAATATGGATAGATTTATAGTATGAAAATTATAAGGGTTCTGACACTGATTATAAATTTAAAATCCAATATGGATAGATTTATAGAATCGTTTTACCTGATAACTCATTGATTGACCGTATATTTAAAATCCAATATGGATAGATTTATAGGAAAAACGGTTGGCTGGGTATAAGATTTTGCTATATATTTAAAATCCAATATGGATAGATTTATAGTATAAGTTAGCGAAACCACCAACTACAACATCAGCGATTTAAAATCCAATATGGATAGATTTATAGTGCTTATCAGCCCGAATACAAAAAAGATAAATTTAAATTTAAAATCCAATATGGATAGATTTATAGAAAATGAAAAATGACGGCATAAAAGCTGTAATAATAATTTAAAATCCAATATGGATAGATTTATAGATGATGAAAATAATAACTGATGTTATAGTTCCAAAATTTAAAATCCAATATGGATAGATTTATAGACATTTGGCAGTTCGGTGTAGGACAAGATGTTTATTTATTTAAAATCCAATATGGATAGATTTATAGTAAAAACAGTTTTCGTCATTTAATTAATTACTTAAGCATTTAAAATCCAATATGGATAGATTTATAGTTTGCTTTTTGCCGCTGTTTCAATTTGCGCTTGCGTATTTAAAATCCAATATGGATAGATTTATAGTATCTAATATTGATTATAATGACTTAACACTTGGGCATTTAAAATCCAATATGGATAGATTTATAGCAACTATATATAGCTGACATCGACAGCACAAACCAAATTTAAAATCCAATATGGATAGATTTATAGTGTAAGCTTTGGTTTACAAATATGCCATCAAAAGAAATTTAAAATCCAATATGGATAGATTTATAGAAGATAGGTCTACCGCAATTCTATTGGTTTTAGATAAATTTAAAATCCAATATGGATAGATTTATAGGCGGCTATGACTGTTTCGGGTCTTCTTACTGATGTATTTAAAATCCAATATGGATAGATTTATAGATGTGGGAATATCTATTCTTGAAAATTCAGCAAAACTATTTAAAATCCAATATGGATAGATTTATAGGGAACAGAGCAAACAACAAATGAGTTGACTCGAAAATTTAAAATCCAATATGGATAGATTTATAGCCGAAATGCAAACGCCCGACCAATGGCAAAAAGATAAATTTAAAATCCAATATGGATAGATTTATAGGCTATAACTACAAATACTATAAAAATGCTATTTGCAATTTAAAATCCAATATGGATAGATTTATAGTATGCCTTGTCCTCTGCAAGCAATAGCTTATATTTATTTAAAATCCAATATGGATAGATTTATAGAACAGCGCCGAATATTCTCAAAGATAGTTGGGAATATTTAAAATCCAATATGGATAGATTTATAGTTTTCCGCAATATCAAAAATACTTAACTTATGACGATATTTAAAATCCAATATGGATAGATTTATAGCGACGAAAATTAAAGCTATATAAGGAGTTTTTTGGTATTTAAAATCCAATATGGATAGATTTATAGCATTTAAAAGTGTTATCCTGCGGCTGAAACTTATATTTAAAATCCAATATGGATAGATTTATAGATGTAACAGCTCTAAAGGTGCTGAGGACTTTAAAGACATTTAAAATCCAATATGGATAGATTTATAGTGCTTGAAGATTATGACAAGCCGCTTGTAGTTGCCATTTAAAATCCAATATGGATAGATTTATAGTTATCCCGGTGCAGTGCGACATAATGTCATACAACAATTTAAAATCCAATATGGATAGATTTATAGCAGTAACTATGATGTCAAGTATGAGGGTCAAGATAATTTAAAATCCAATATGGATAGATTTATAGAGCAACAGAAGTTAATATCAATTCAATGTTAGAGATGATTTAAAATCCAATATGGATAGATTTATAGTGCGGTAATTTGACAATTCAACCGCAAGAATTCATATTTAAAATCCAATATGGATAGATTTATAGTCAACTTAATTGCAATTAGTTTATATAAATTTGTTATTTAAAATCCAATATGGATAGATTTATAGGACGTCGAGGAAAATCCGTCGTGGAAGTTGACAAAATTTAAAATCCAATATGGATAGATTTATAGATTCAAAATTTTCAAAAAAGAAAGGAAACAAAATTAATTTAAAATCCAATATGGATAGATTTATAGAAAGGAAAATGAAAAAAATGAAAGTCACACAAATTGATTTAAAATCCAATATGGATAGATTTATAGGAAAATAGCATTCTAAACATCCCGCTCACAAAAACATTTAAAATCCAATATGGATAGATTTATAGAATATTGATTTTGAGTTAACGCAACCCGAAAAGAAATTTAAAATCCAATATGGATAGATTTATAGGTAATCGCCTGTATAAAATCCCTCACCATTGCGGATATTTAAAATCCAATATGGATAGATTTATAGCGAAATGGGTATCAGTGATGTTGAGAACATACAACAATTTAAAATCCAATATGGATAGATTTATAGTGGAACGCAAAGCGGTTACTTTTCATCAGCTACAAAATTTAAAATCCAATATGGATAGATTTATAGGAGCCGTTCGAGATTTTAGCGAACAGTGATAAAAATATTTAAAATCCAATATGGATAGATTTATAGTCGGGGTCAAGGGGCACACTTGCCCCTTGTGGGTAAATTTAAAATCCAATATGGATAGATTTATAGTTTTACATTAATCTTATTTTTAATGTAATGAGGTTTATTTAAAATCCAATATGGATAGATTTATAGCCGAGAACCGCCATCATTGCAGCAGTAGCGGAGACTATTTAAAATCCAATATGGATAGATTTATAGTTCTCGGTTGTATTTCGAGCTTCGCCGCTGAGGGATTTAAAATCCAATATGGATAGATTTATAGTGCTTTTTGATGATGTATATGTAAGATATGAATTATATTTAAAATCCAATATGGATAGATTTATAGATTTTTTAGTATGCAATCCCGAAAATCTATATCCTTATTTAAAATCCAATATGGATAGATTTATAGAAATTCTTGCGGTTGTATTGTCAAATTACCGCAATAGTTTAAAATCCAATATGGATAGATTTATAGGCTACACGCATAACCGATAGTAGTGCCGTAATTGTCGTTTAAAATCCAATATGGATAGATTTATAGAAAAATACTGCTGAATGTCAATCAATGTTTGCAATGGTTTAAAATCCAATATGGATAGATTTATAGAAACGCTGACTTTATCTGCTCTTCGACAAATGAAATGTTTAAAATCCAATATGGATAGATTTATAGTGTGTGTGACAAATCCCTGTAATGATGAAATTTCATAGTTTAAAATCCAATATGGATAGATTTATAGTTCCAAAAGCAAATGAAACGGAAAAATACAACAAAGGTTTAAAATCCAATATGGATAGATTTATAGGGAAAATTTTATTAAGTAAAATAAACTCTTCCGTTTGTTTAAAATCCAATATGGATAGATTTATAGTATTTTCCTTTGCTCATTCCATACGCAAAAGAAATATGTTTAAAATCCAATATGGATAGATTTATAGTATTTACTATTTTGTAGACAAAATCGAATTTTTAGCGTTTAAAATCCAATATGGATAGATTTATAGTATATACCAATCCGCAACAGCGAGGGATTTTATGTGTTTAAAATCCAATATGGATAGATTTATAGCGTTGCTACATAACACAAACGGTTTTGGAACGAAAAGGTTTAAAATCCAATATGGATAGATTTATAGTTTATACATATGACAGCATTACAATTAAAAATTTTGTTTAAAATCCAATATGGATAGATTTATAGGATTTTTCCGAAAACGGTCGATTATTAGTCAAATAGTTTAAAATCCAATATGGATAGATTTATAGGAACTTGCGATTACATTTTTTGATAATTTTAGAAAGTTTAAAATCCAATATGGATAGATTTATAGCCGAAAAGACCGGAAAAAAATATCCGCTTGGTGTGGTTTAAAATCCAATATGGATAGATTTATAGGTAGCCTACCGTTGTTTGAAAAATCATTTAAAATTGGTTTAAAATCCAATATGGATAGATTTATAGGCCTTGAAAAATTTTATTAAGTAAAATAAACTCTTGTTTAAAATCCAATATGGATAGATTTATAGTTTGCGTTTACAAACCCACGCACGAAAATGATTACAGGTTTAAAATCCAATATGGATAGATTTATAGTTGTTCAGCTTGACGGTTACACTACTGTCCCATATGTTTAAAATCCAATATGGATAGATTTATAGTTCTTTTCAGCACTTGAACAATTAAACAAAATTTGGTTTAAAATCCAATATGGATAGATTTATAGTGTTGTCTTGCTGTTGAAAAATTTTGCTTTTACCGCGTTTAAAATCCAATATGGATAGATTTATAGAATATGCAACAAGGCGATATCAAAGTCTATCCATTGTTTAAAATCCAATATGGATAGATTTATAGATAAACATCTGTTCAAATAGTTAACATCAATGTTTTTGTTTAAAATCCAATATGGATAGATTTATAGCTGTTATAATATCGTATATAATTCCATTGCCCATGTTTAAAATCCAATATGGATAGATTTATAGCGCTATCAAGTGCCTTAAGTTTTTTTGAAACATCAAAGTTTAAAATCCAATATGGATAGATTTATAGTAACATCTGTTAAAAACTCCTAAAGTTGACAGTGTGTTTAAAATCCAATATGGATAGATTTATAGGTGTAAAAACGACCCGACAGCATGCGGATATGCAAGTTTAAAATCCAATATGGATAGATTTATAGTCCTCTGAACCTCTGGAATTATATCAAAGATATTCGTTTAAAATCCAATATGGATAGATTTATAGTATATGTATAAATTCCACCTGCAAAACGCTCACCATGTTTAAAATCCAATATGGATAGATTTATAGTTCTTTTAATACTAAAGCATATTCAAGTTTTGTTGTGTTTAAAATCCAATATGGATAGATTTATAGTGAACCCGCAGCAGCACCGGTTTCTGCTGCAAAACGTTTAAAATCCAATATGGATAGATTTATAGCTGTTACGCAGAAAAATAAACTTACCTAAATTTTTTGTTTAAAATCCAATATGGATAGATTTATAGTTTTTTCAGACACGCAAAAGGAGGGACATAAAATTGTTTAAAATCCAATATGGATAGATTTATAGCGGCTTTTACGGTTGGCAAAATAGATTATTTTTTAGGTTTAAAATCCAATATGGATAGATTTATAGGTAACAGGTGTTGAAGAAATTATTATGTTTGTTATGTTTAAAATCCAATATGGATAGATTTATAGTAAATACAAAATGTTATTAGCAGAAGATGAGGAATTAGTTTAAAATCCAATATGGATAGATTTATAGCGGTTCTGTTTTTTTTCAAAGACCCCTAACTCTACGTTTAAAATCCAATATGGATAGATTTATAGTAGTCTGAATGACCTTTTGGATCCGGCTTTTAAGAAGTTTAAAATCCAATATGGATAGATTTATAGCTCCTTAATTTTTTTGAATAGTTTGAATAGATTATAGTTTAAAATCCAATATGGATAGATTTATAGCCGGTATAAACTTAAAGACTTAAAGAACTTTAATAGTTTAAAATCCAATATGGATAGATTTATAGAATATACATATTATTGCATTAATGAACTTGAAAACGGTTTAAAATCCAATATGGATAGATTTATAGTTATCTGCTCTTCAACGAACGAAATTGGAATTTCAAGTTTAAAATCCAATATGGATAGATTTATAGTAACTTGAGAACAAACTCTGATTCACTCTCGCTTAAGTTTAAAATCCAATATGGATAGATTTATAGCAAGACCGCCGCAGGCGCTTTTTTCAAAAGTTTTAAAGTTTAAAATCCAATATGGATAGATTTATAGAGATTAAAGCTGTTTTTACTAAAGATACTATATTTGTTTAAAATCCAATATGGATAGATTTATAGAATTATTTTGAGACAGAAAGATATTATACTGATATGTTTAAAATCCAATATGGATAGATTTATAGATTAAAAGTTAAGTCACTCGGCATAAATATTTTACAAGTTTAAAATCCAATATGGATAGATTTATAGAGTTATACAACGATAAAACAATGTTAAAAGGTGTACACTTTAAAATCCAATATGGATAGATTTATAGTTGATTATATTTTGTAATCTGAATTTTGCTAACGTCCTTTAAAATCCAATATGGATAGATTTATAGAACAAAACGAAGTGACAAAAACCCTCGAATGATAACCTTTAAAATCCAATATGGATAGATTTATAGTTGTTAATTTGTGCGAGAACTTTTTTCAATTTTTTCTTTAAAATCCAATATGGATAGATTTATAGCCGAGACACCGCAGTCCCCCACAGGGGCGAGGAGCGCCTTTAAAATCCAATATGGATAGATTTATAGCTCGGCATTTACAGCAATCACGGCTCGGGGCTGTGCCTTTAAAATCCAATATGGATAGATTTATAGAGTGTAGTAGTACGATTGACCTAGCAATTCAAAAAAACTTTAAAATCCAATATGGATAGATTTATAGTTTATATTCAATCCGCCAACCGTAAAAGCAAAATTTCTTTAAAATCCAATATGGATAGATTTATAGCTCGTCAATTGCCGCAATTTCGTTTATGGAAAGTTCTTTAAAATCCAATATGGATAGATTTATAGTAGTTCGATTTAATAAAAATCTTCCACGCACAATTCTTTAAAATCCAATATGGATAGATTTATAGAATCTTGCTCTTTAATGCTGAATCAGCTTTTTTATACTTTAAAATCCAATATGGATAGATTTATAGGGTATGGGAATTGAAACAAGAGTAACCGAGATTGACTTTAAAATCCAATATGGATAGATTTATAGCCGATTGAGCGGCAAGTGTTCAAGAACTTTATTAACTTTAAAATCCAATATGGATAGATTTATAGTATGCCCATAGGAGCGAGCACAGGCGAGTTTTTTACTTTAAAATCCAATATGGATAGATTTATAGATGGTTTAGATGTCGGAAATCTCCATGTCGAAGATGCTTTAAAATCCAATATGGATAGATTTATAGACTTTACTTGACTTGAGTCCTCTAAATCATAATAAATTTTAAAATCCAATATGGATAGATTTATAGTGGCGCTGGCGGCAAATTAAAATATCTTGACAAGAATTTTAAAATCCAATATGGATAGATTTATAGCCGCAACAGTATGTAATGCTTATTTCAACATTCGCAGTTTTAAAATCCAATATGGATAGATTTATAGTGAAACATACAAATAATGCATAGCGTAGTCGGGAGCTTTTTAAAATCCAATATGGATAGATTTATAGACCATCATCTTTTCGCTCAATCGTTCCGTAAATTTCTTTTAAAATCCAATATGGATAGATTTATAGGTTTTGCATTGGGTTGTATGATAATGCAAAATTAATTTTTAAAATCCAATATGGATAGATTTATAGCTCTTAAGCTCTGCTCTCACCTTTAAGCACTCGCTTTTAAAATCCAATATGGATAGATTTATAGTGTTACAATAGCGTGTCGAACAGTTTTGTTTTTTTTTTTAAAATCCAATATGGATAGATTTATAGCGGCTATCGTGGCTATATTCAGCTTGCTATTCGCAGTTTTAAAATCCAATATGGATAGATTTATAGCGACACAGCGACCACTTAAACACAAGCACATTACGCTTTTAAAATCCAATATGGATAGATTTATAGTGCTTTCTCCTTTTAACAATAAAGAAATAAAAACATTTTTAAAATCCAATATGGATAGATTTATAGTCGTTTGAAACATATAAATAGTGCATTGTATAATCTTTTAAAATCCAATATGGATAGATTTATAGAATTTTCTCATTGATTATACCTCCGTTGTTTCTGTTTTTAAAATCCAATATGGATAGATTTATAGTAAAATACAACAGCTCGTTCAGAAGTGCATTGAGAACTTTTAAAATCCAATATGGATAGATTTATAGTGTAAGCACCAACAAGGAGCTTGAAAAGTGTGATGCTTTTAAAATCCAATATGGATAGATTTATAGTCGCTTGTCCGCTGTCGCCTACTACGGCATAAAGGTTTTTAAAATCCAATATGGATAGATTTATAGGTACAGCAGTTATACATCCAGTACTCCCATTCTTTTTTTAAAATCCAATATGGATAGATTTATAGCGTTGCAGAAGCACCCGTACCCGTGAGCTTGTAAAGTTTTAAAATCCAATATGGATAGATTTATAGAAAACACTTGATGATATCAAGAATTATATAAACCGTTTTTAAAATCCAATATGGATAGATTTATAGTGTTAATATGTGTTTGTCAAATTAAATTTAAAATAATTTTAAAATCCAATATGGATAGATTTATAGTACCCCCCCTCCCCTAAAAAACTTGTGTGAAAGGATTTTAAAATCCAATATGGATAGATTTATAGCCGTGGGATAAAATGATAAGTAATCATCGGCATTTTTCTGTGCTGTTTTGTCGATATACCAAATATTTATCAAATACTACTGTCATTTCAATATATCAAAAGCAACTATACCGATGATTACTTGATTTTTAGGTTCTGTCAACCTGCCGGGGGTTTTGTGCTATGTCAGGTCGACAATAAAAGCGTTACAAAAAATTTGATGTTTTATCATCCGTTTTTCCAAGAAAATCTTTATTCATCCACCGTTCTTCACGGGTATGAAACATTATTACCGAATCCTTGTCTTTTCTGATATAAACATCAAGTTCTTTTTGCAAAGCAAGTGAGTTTGCTTTACTTAAGTTTCCTTCAAAAACAGAGTTTTGAATATGTACAAGATATTTTTTGCAAATCTTAAATACCTTTGGAAGTATTTTTCTGCCCTTTTCATCACATATTATATCATATACAAGAATTACATACAATATTTACCACCACATTTCAAAGCCTTTATATTCTTTTTCTCCTATAATGTGCTTTATCAGTTTATAAAGTTCAAGTCTGATTAAGAATTGATAAGATACATTTTTATTAAGTTCTTTGTGAAAAATAGTTGTCTTTAATTTTTCGTCAAATTCAGATGTAATTATTCGTGACGCTCTTTCGGTAAGCTGCAAACCGTTAAGTCCTTCTACAAAACTGCTTTCTGTTATTTGTTTTCGATTAAGCAAAGAAAAGATCAGACGATCCGCAATCAGCGGTTTGAAAATTTCCGAAACATCAAGTGCAAGAGAATATCGCCTTGTACCCGGCTGATGAAGATAGCTTATTGTAGGATTAAGTTGGGTTTTATAAATTTCTGCCAGAGTTTTTGTATATACAAGAGAATTGACATATGAAATAAGGCTGTTAATCATATTGTCGGCAGGATGATAAACTCTTTTATCAAATTCAATATTCTGATCAATAATTACATTCCACGCTTTGTAATATTCCTGACGAATATTACCTTCAATTCCCATCAACTCTTCTATGGTTTCTACATCTGCAAGTTTTCTCCTCAAATTTTCAATAGCAGCCATTTGCTCTGACACATTCTTGCCTCTGCCGTTGTAGTATCTTAAGTTTCTGTAAATATTATAAGACGCAGCAACTATAAATTCTCTTGCTATTGATAATCTGTTTGAATAGTCGCCGTAAGCAAGCACTTGCTTAACCAAAAGCTGACCTGCAAGTTTTGTTTCCTTTGGGCAAAAACTCCCTATGTAAAATTGATAGTAATTGAAGAAATGTACAAGTATTCCGTATTTTGAAAATAAGTTCAGCAATTTAGAAGTAACCGTTATTTCATTCATAATATAAATTTCTTTAATATTTTCTATCGGAAGATCTTTTACATTTCCGTCAATTGCAGTAAATCTTAATGTGTTGTCTTTTTGAGTTAAATTGCCTGACGAATATATGTAATAACTTTCCTGCATTTTATCACCTCAAATACAGCACAAATCATAGTAAGCACATGATTTGCAAATTCTTTTACTTTTAAATTTTGGCGGCAAAGCAGCCGATATAATTTTTACTATATCAGCTGCCGCACTTTCAAGCTCTCTTTCATCTTCTTCGCTAAGTTCAACATTAAGACTTTGCTTTAGCAAAGGATAATCAATTCTGCCTTTTATTCCCTCTACCCCACGCTTTTTCAGATAAAAAAGATAGTATTTAAGTTGAGCAATACCCGCTTCCTCTATCTTTCTGCTTTTCTTTACCTCATGTAAAAGTTTATGCTCGGTAATAAAATCAATATTGATTGTGTTGTCGATCATAATATGTTTTTTCTTTTGCTTATAAGTGGTTTCATCTATAAGTTTTCCTATTTTGACATTTTCGTTTTCACTTTCCATTGCCAAACCGTTTGAAAAATACCACAGCTTTCTTTTACACACATAGTAATAATAAATATGCATACCCGAAATATTATTTTCGTCCATAATCATACCTCATATAAAATTATCAGGTTCTCCGTTATCATCAGATTTATCTTGCTTTTTGGTTTTCTTTTCCTTATCAAATCTGATGCCGCATTCGGAATCATAACTGCTGTTAATAACAGGTAATTCAGTATATGGCATTTTTAATTTTTTTATTTCGTAATCGTCAATTCTGAATTTAGGTACGGAAACCGTGAATCCAAGTATTTCTTCGTTTGCCTTAAGTTTATCATCTCTTGAATAAGTATCTGATTTTAAAACATCCAAAGCTTTTTCTATGGCACTTTCATTTTGATTATAAACATCAATCGGCACAGCGTCACTTCTGTCAATACTTCTTATTCCATCTTTTTTAAGAGAGAGATAATCGACATTTTCTTTATAATATTTATAAATTTTACGATATTCTTGAAAATATTTTGATTTTTCGATTTTTTCAACCGAAAGGTACTCATCTATAAGTTCTTTTTTAAGAACTTCAGAGATAATTCCGTCAACGCTTAAAATCGCCTGTTTTGACAACGAATGAATAGCATCGTCAACAAAACGATGTGCATTACCTTGAATTTCAGTAAATACAAAACAATTGTAAGATGAAAAGTCTTTATTACCCTTTCTGTTTACTCTGCCAAAGCGTTGGAACAGGGAAAATAAATCTGATAACTCGGTAATAAGAATATCAAAATCAATGTCAAGACTTGCTTCGACTACAGATGTTGAAATCCATATTTCAGGTATATTCATACTTTCGTTAGTTTTTTCAGAGGCTGCTAAAATCGCATTTTCTTTAGTTTTTCTGTCAATTTTTGTAAAATTGGAATGAAACAGATTCACACTTGCGTTAATATCCGAATTTTTTATTTCGGTGTACATCTTATTTGCAATATCAATCGAATTGCAAACGACAAGATATTTTTTTACTTTATCGCATATTGTATCATCAAATATTTTTATAATATCGTCAGACTGCAAGTTTTTTTCATATACTTTTACATTATGCCTTAGCTTTCCTTTATCAGAAAAATCGGATGTTTTTACATCTGTTCCGAGTATTTTTTCAATCTTGTTTCTTACAAACGGAGGCAAAGTTGCGGTAATTACAGCCACCTTACCACCCAAAGTATGAATCATCTCAATTGCATAAATAATTGCAGCCAAAACATCAGGTGAATACATCTGTATCTCATCAATAATAAACTTTGAATATGACGCTACCGCAAGTTTGTATTCATAACCTGCATATTTCAATGCAAAGTCAAATATCTGATCAGGCGTACAAATTGTAATCGGAAGTGCAAGCTGTTTACTGCATTGTGCATACGCAAAATCATAATTTTTTCCGCTAATTATTGAATCTTCCAAATAATAGGATTTCATATCAGAGTGAACAAGTGCCACTCTATCCTTGTAATCTTCTTGAGAATTATCTCCGCAAAGTTTTTTAATTCTTTCGTACATCGCATTGATAGCTGTTTTTAACGGCAAAACGAAAAAGCATTTATTGTCCCCGCACCAAAGCAATCCCGCCTCGGTTTTGCCCATACCTGTAGGTGCGGTTACAATTAAATTGCTGTCGGTATTTTTAATGCAAAATTCTTGCAATTCATTGTAATGTATATTTCGGGTATTTTTCCAATTGTTTAAAGAATCAGTCAAAAAATCGTTGACCTTTTCGCAGTCAAGACCTGCACTTGCACTGTAATCGCATTTATGTAAAAGCCCTTTTAATAAAACAGCGTATTGTTTTTCTTGAGTGTAAAGAGGTAAATTTAATAAATCAAATATGTCTTCTATTATAATGTTTATGTCATTATAATCATCATCATTAAATCCAAGTTCATACAAAAATTTCTTTACTAATTTTTCATTTTGTTGATATATATTAATCAGTGGTTCTTTTGAATTGTTAAAATGATGGAAAAAAATTGCTAAATATACACTTATAGGTTCATTGCATTCTGATTCATTAACATAAAAGACAGAAAGAATACTATGTGGAATTTCTTTTTCTTCATTAAATTTTCCTCCTTTTATCACACGCTTTTGAAATTCAGAATTAGCTTTACCATAATCGTGTTTTTTGCAAGCAACAAGTAAATCTGAAAATAATTTGTCAGATTTTATATAACCGAGCTTATAGAGCAGTTTTGCCTGCTCTATAAGCTCATTTGAATGTTGTCCGATTGTTTTGTCGGGTTTTGCAAGTTTATTCTCTATAATCATATAAATACCTCAAGCCAAAAACACCGGATATGTTTCATTATCTGTTTTATCAATCAAAACACCTTTACAACCTCTGCGTAAAAATTTTACACTACCATATATAGTAGGTATTTTATTAAAATTACGTTTTCTTAATCCTTTGTTAAGATTTTCGATTGTATAATTTTTAGACAGTAAATATTTTGTGCCACCAACATATCCACCAGCTTTATTTGTAAATATTTTTAAATTTCTTGAATCATGTTCCAAATATTTAATAGGAATATATGCATTATAAAAATCATATTTTATAGTTTCAATATTTTCAACATCAAAAAGCTCTGTTTCCGTACACTCAAGAACTTCTACAAAATCCTCTCCTCTGCCGATTGCAGTAAGATTTCCGATATTATCCATAATATCATTCATAGTATTTTCATCTGCAACTATATGAATGATAAGTTCAATATCGCAGAGAAGTTCATAATACTTAGGTCCTTTTGCAAGCGTTCTGAAATGGGAATACGGAATAGTATACTTTACCTTTTCGTACTCATCATACACAGCCTTTATATGCTTAATACGCTTATCAAATTCTTTTACTTCTTCGGCAGAAATATTTTCATCGGCTTTCATTTCTTTGAGCCGAGTTTTCATTTTATTAATGATTTTTTTATGCTTGTCGATTCTGCGTTTTGTACGCTTTAAAAAGCGGTATTCTTCAAGCAATTTTTCATTAATTACATTAATTGTAATGCCTTTTTCAAAGCTGTTTCCTTGAGCCTTTTGTGCAGTAGCCACAACCTGATATGCACTTGAAAGCATATCGGGATTTTTCATTTTTACAAGCAAATTTCTGTCATCATTAAGACTGTTAAGAAAACAATCGTCCTTATACATTTTTGTTTTTAGAGAACCGTACTTTCCCTGTACGCTTACTTGCATAGGATGATAAGATGTATAACCGCAAGCCTTATGAAGTGCTCCGATAACAGTTGAATACGGCGGTAAAGGATATGTCATACGGTTTTGTACAGTTTCTTCTTTTTTGTAATTTGCACTGTTTTGTTTTATATGAAGTCTAATTGCTTTCATATTAATTCCGCCTTACTCCGAAAAATACTCTTTAACCTGACCTCTGAGATTTTCAAAAAATTCTGTCATACTTACAGGATTAAGTTCTCTTACAATTTCGTCCTCGTTTGAAAGCTCACCGTTACGCATAAGTGCACAACTGTAACCTTGAGCAAGTTTTTCCTTAATCGGCTCTATAATAAGCCTTTTGCCTGAAACAGAAACCGCATTTTCAAAAATATGTGTTTTTCTCGGTGAAAGACCGCCTACCACAAAAATCGGCTCTGCGTTATCAAGATTTCCTTTAACAACAAGTGAAAGATTTTCTACTGCGTTAATAAGAGCAATTACTCTTTCGCACTTTTCTGCGTTATCTGCCTCTGCACCAAAGTTTTCGTCCTTACCGATTTTTTCAAGGTCAATTGTAAGACTGTAAATTTTAGATGATTTGTCATATTCATACTGATAAGGCATAAGACCGCAATCCTTTGCATTGTTTTGAACATTTAAACCGTGTGCCATAGCATAATTGGTTGCAAGGTAAAGGTTATTGTGAAAACGGGCATCATTAATAAACGGCTCTGTAGCAACAGCGTCTGTAAGATAGAAAGAACTGTTACGGATGTATGTAACATCTTTTGTTGACATATATCCACCCTCAAGTGCACGGCATGTTGCGGCATTTACATCTTCATTAACAAGTTTCTGCATTGCCCCATCGTTTGATGTCTGTAAATCATCATAAAAACCCGACTGAACACAGATAGCGTTTTTAAGACTCTCACGACTTCTTGTAGCGTACTCTTTTCCGCCTCTGAATACCTTTTGTACACTTGAAATATTACCGAGGCTTTCGCCGTAGTTGCTTGTCATATTTGCGATTACAGTTAATGTTAATGCTTTATTTTTCATAATAAAATCCCCTTTATATTAGTTATTTTCTTCGTTGTTTTTTGAGCTTACTTCACTTAATGCACTTGCAAAAGCAAATGCAAGATCTTTATTTTCTTCCGCATTTTCAAGAAATGTATAGAAAAATGAAAATTCCATTCCGACATAAGCAGACAAACTAAGTATAATCTCTTTTGTTCTGTCATAATCATGTGCGCAAAGAGCACTGATTATTTTTTGCTTATATGAATTAATTTTATTACTGCTTTTCATTTCAATTAGTTTTTGGGAAGTTAAAAATCCACAACTTTTTGCTGACTTAATTTCATCCATAATTTCATTTCCTTTCCAAGATACATTTATGTCAATTAGCATATCAGTTCTGCTTTTTATATAGCCTTTAACGGCATTATCATCAAAATAAAACTTAAGCATCATTAAAATTACATCGTCAAGCAACACATTGTTAAGACAACGCATATAAACTTCTTTCTCAAGATTAAACCAATAATCATCATTGATTTTTTTGACAAAGTTTAATGATTTTCCCGATAATTCTCTTAACTTTTTTAATCTTTCAAGTCGTACAAAGAATGTTTCGTAATAAGCCTTATCTTGAGATTTTGATATAATTTCAACATCATAGCTTATATAATCCTTTGAATTTTGCAAAACAAGCATTAGTTTGTTTTTGTCGTCTTTATTTTCTGTATTGCTAAGTTGATTTGAAAAAGCATAGTTTGTTTGAGTTAAAGACTTAACAGAAAAATTGTTATTCACAAAATAAGTTTCTCTCATATCAGAATTTGAAAAAGCAAACGGTATAAAATCAAATTCTAAAATATCATTGCTCTCAAAACTTTCCTTTGAAAAACAAAAGCCGAGATTACTTGTTTTTCTGTCTTTGTCAACATTGTAGCCTCTAAGTCTGCAAGTGCTGTTATCTTCGGTAAAAATAAGTCGTTCATTGCAGTAATTCTTATAAAGGTTATTGCCGTTTTTAAAGATATTCTTTATAATTTCCGCCCTGTTTTCTTCAATGGTTGAAATAAAAATATCTTTATTTGTTCCATCAAATTTTATTTTGTCAAATAGCCCTTTAAGAACTGTTTTGCTCTTAACAAGGTCGTTTACCAATTTAATTTGTTCTTCACTGAATTCTTGACTTTCGAGAATGTTTAAAATATTTTTGTGAGTCATATATTTTTCAAAATAGTTCTCTGCAAACTCAAGATATTTTTCTTCTGTTATATCTTCACTTTTGTAAATAATACCGTCAAAGCCGTGGATATAATTATCGGGCTTTTCTTCAACATCATAGAGGACTTTGTAATCAATTCCAAAGTAATCAAAATATTTACATAAACCGACAACGGCTGCCGCAAACCTCCAATCGGTAGGCTGCAGCAAAGTGTCATAATCAAAGTAATCAATCTTTGTTTTCATTAATTTGGTTCACCTCCCTCCGATAAAAGCTCGGCAAAGCCAAATCCTGCGGATTTGCGTGAACCTATACCGCTTTTCAGCAGATAATTAATAACCGATTTGTCGGCATTAATACTAAAACTGCCTAAACTGCATTCAATGTAGTTTTTGTAGTGATAAACCACTGTTTTTTTTGCGTTTAACGGTTTAATTTCAAAGTTTGAAATTAACTTCTCGTCAAAACCGCTTTCAACAAGCTGCTCTTTAATTACCTGTTTTGCAATCTCCGTAAAATCCGGATTAGCAACCGAAATATACCTATCAGAATTATTCTCGGCTTTATGTAATCTGATACACAAAGGGCTAAGCATTTTCACAACAGCGGATGATGAAGTAACATTTTTTTCCGGCACAAGATTAACACTGACAAGTTTCATTTCGTTGCCGAGCGGAGCGGGAATCGGCTTGTCCTTTTGCTTTATAAAAGCAGACATAAAAATACATCCCGTATTATAGTCAGCCGTTGAAAAAGTAATGTTTAGTTGATTTTTCCCGAGTTGAATTTCCGTTTTAGAAAACTTCGGCATAGGCAGATTCACCGCAAAAGTAAAATTTCTGCGTTCCGGTGTAAAATAATATTTTTCATAATATTTTCCCTCGGCAATATCTGACAGTGACCGTTTAAAAAACGAAAGCATAATTCGTCTATAATCAATCGGCAGCTTATTGTTTTGCAAATGAAATCGCAATAAGATTTTCATATTTACCTCCATTTATTATTTTAATAGTATTAGATTTTGTTATTAGAGTTATGATATTTCACAACTCTAATTACAGTATAGCGTTCACAATTTTGTTTGTCAATACCTAATATATATTTACTAAGAAAATTTTTTATAAATAAACTTACAAATACATTTATTTTTATAAATTTAGTACATTTGATATTTACAATTAATTATGATATAATTTAATAAATCTTTCCATAATGGATTTTAAATAATATTTATTTACACCACTTTTTTAATCTATCCAAATTGGATTTTGTCTTTACCATACTCTTTTGTCAAGGTGAACCCGTGGTATTTCTCGTTTTTCCCTCAAAAATCCGAACTTCACTTTGGCAATTTAGGGTTGTCTTTACCATATTATAACATTTTCACTGTACCATAATCCGTACTTTGAATTTGATTTATAAAAAAGATAAAAGATAAAAGGCTCTCGATAAAAATTCGAGGGCCTTTGCTTTTTAAAATCATATTTCGTTATATATGTTGGAGTAATGTTTATAAATTATGATTTACCAGAATATTTTGCACGGCAATTATAAAAGTTTGGTCAAACTTTTATAATTGTGACGGTAGGGTAAACAAAATTTATCTCCATTTTTAAATATTTAAATCATTCTATGCTTTTTCCATCTGCCTGACAAATACATTGCAAGATATGCTGCAGCACGAGCATACCAATCAACAAACATACCGATCCATACACCTAAAACGCCCATATCAAGAACCATAACAAGTATATAACTGCAAACTATTCTGAATATCCACATTGAAATCATACTTACACCGAGTGAAAAGTTTACATCTGTACGCTTGCACAATTTGAGATATATTTCTTTGTATATTCTAACATAATAAATGCATTTATTTAAATATACAGATGTATTTTTAGTATATTATTACTATTAAAAATTAGCCGCTTGTATATATAATACTATTTGAGATATTATATTACAATTTTTATAAATGTGGTTTTAAATCAAAGTTAATATTCACTAACTTCAATATTTGGCACTTTCTGCTATTTTTCTGTGTTACCAACATTTTATAATTGATTATCAAAGATATAATAAGTTATCCTTCGGTAAAAATAATAAGTAAGTAATCTGTATATATATCTTGATGTATATTAAAATTATAATCATCGTTAAACTTAGAAACAGTTAAAATTTTCTTAAAAATTTTTATAATCTGAAATTAACGCTTGACAAATATTATCTGTAATGATATAATACTATTTGTTGCAGAGATAAGCGGATGTAGTTTAGTGGTAGAACTTCAGCCTTCCAAGCTGATCGTGTGGGTTCGATTCCCATCATCCGCTCCACAAAAGGTGCTGTAAAGAAACAGCATATTAAAAAGCCGAGATTCACGAAAAAGTGAGTCTCGGTGTTTTTTTTGCTTGCATTGCTGAATATTGTATCCGGGCAATAATCGTTCGTTACCCTTATTTGCATTGGCAGTTATCTTTGTTCCGTCTATGTAGATATGCGACATATCCTGCTTTCCTTAACAGCAAGGTGTTTATTTAGATCAATATGATGAAAAACCTCGTTAAATGTATATACCGGATCAGAAATTTCTATTATTTTTTCAATTTCCGGTTATAATTTTAATTGATATGGTGTATAATGCACCTTGTTGATGTGGTTTTTCATTGATAGTAAATTATATCACAAAAACGACTGCGTTCCTACCTTTTGGTTAGAATGCAGTCGTTTTTTATTTGGGCTGTTTTTTACAGCTCCTTTTCTTAACGGTCGCCTTCAAGTCCCGTTATTAATTTACTTGTAAAACAAAAAAACAGATTAACAAAAAGCTAATCTGTTTTTATGGTGCGAGTGACTGAGTGAAAAAAATAAGTACACTTTCTGCCTCGCTTGATACGGCTTGTTAAATTTATAAATATCATCAACGCTCTCCCTAAAAACAGTCCACCGGACTGTTTTCTTAACGGTCGCCTTCAAGTCCCGTTATTAATTTACTTGTAAAACAAAAAA
>ERZ773147.1327-NODE-1327-length-26017-cov-46.301710_pt1 | contig 26017 bp, 28 predicted proteins | sample MGYA00580851_ERZ773147 | MGnify/ENA primary metagenome ERZ773147 (study PRJEB29015, sample SAMEA2737818) | human gut metagenome | biome: human gut; feature: human-associated habitat; material: faeces | place: China | collected 2012 ... | reverse complement strand
AAAAAGAAGCGGGGACGCAGCCAACGGATATACCGAAGGCCGCGTCCCCGCTTTTGCTATGGGTGTGTATGGGAAAGTGTCAAAAACCGCTGCTTTCTTGCCGCAGGAGCGCGGAGAAAAGCGCGGATGGGAAATCATAAGGGCGGGGTCTGAAAACGCCGCCACGGTGGACTATTTTGCCCGTTTCCCACCCTTATCCACGTCTTTTTTCGCGCGCTGGGACTGGAAGTGCGGGCAGTCCAACACCACCGCCCGGAAGCTCTGCTTGCAGGGATGGACGCAGCCCTTGCAGAGCCGGTTGTACTGCCGCCTGCCGTTTTCCCCCAGGAAGAAGGCCCATTCCAGCCGCCACTTCACGCCCCGGCTTATCGTTCCCCCAGTTCCGGGGGCTTTTTCTCCGGGGCAGGCCTGGGCTGCTGCTTCGCGCACTCCCGCTTGGCCGCCGCCAGCCGTTCCCGGATGGAGGGCTTTTTCTCCGGCTGCGTCCGCTCCGCGTGCTCCTTGGCCTTTTCCAGCTCCTCGCCCCGCCTGCCGTTGTTGATCACGCCGTCGATCATGCCGTAGTCATCCTCCAGCGTCATTTCCGCCGTGCGGAGGGGATTGTCCTGCTCCGGCTGCTGTGCGAGGACAACAAAAGCCCGCGTGCTGTTGCCCATGACGAGATATTTTCCATCGTCAGACTGATGGTGAACCCCATATCCTGCCGCAGCACCACGATATCCGATACCGACAGGGAGTGCCCGGTGAAGTCTGCCGGACGATCCACATTAAACCGGGTGTAGATGCTTTCCAGATCGTCCTTCGCCGTCAGCGGGGCGGTGTAAACCTGCTCATAATTCTCCGGCTTTACGGAAAGGCCGTTGTTGCGGATAGCGTCCAGCGGCTCGAAGCGATTGCCTGCATAATTTAGTCTCCTTTTCGTCTTGGAATGCTGTTTTCTTTTCGCCGGCGGCGATGACCGCCTTGACGAACTGATAACCGAAGCGAATGCCAGCCGTCAGCAGTGAAGCGCCGAGGCCGGTATAGAACACTGCGATGAAGCGATCCGGTGCGATGCCGCTCGAGCGCAACCAGATGCCGCCGCTCATCATCACGGCCATGATGATGAAGGACTTTACATCAAAGAACTTGAGGAAAAAATGGCGCTCCTCCTCATAGCCCGTGATACGAGCAGTGTGTTTTTTGACCAGTCTGCCGAACACGAAATACTGGAACACGGCAAAGGCCAGCGCTGACAGCACGAAATTCAGCACGCTCAGATAGGCGGGATAAGCTAGCACCCCGAGGCGCAGAATGTTAAAGCCCGCCGCCCCCCACACAAGGCAGGCGATGAGCAGCAGTGTGTTGCGTTTGACTTTCATGACATTCGACCTTTCTGTGTGAACAATGTTCATTTTATGGTTTGCAATCGCCCGCCGCAAGGCGGGCTGATGCTGCCGGAAAGCACTTTGTGGTTTCCGTTTGTATTTAATACAGCGTTCTGCGCACGATCTCCAGCACGGCGGTGGGATCGTAGTCCTGCCGCAGCATGGCCGAGAGCATCTGCGAAAAGAGCACATCCGCAAACTGCTCCGCGGTGAAGGTGTCCGTAAAAGCGTCCGGACGGACGCGGGCGTCGTGCTTGAGCACCGAACACAGCCCCGCCAAAATATGTCCCCACGTCTGCTGCATACGCCGCTTGCCATCAGGCCGCTCGTCGCGCAGGAAGCCGATGGAGTGCATGGTAAAAAAGCCGGGGTATTGCTCGCAGCCGTAGGCGATGCGCGTGTACATCCAAGTGATGCACGTCTGCACGTCGCGGAACACATCCGCGTCATCCGGACGGTGGAAGATCTCCTGCCAGACGCTGCCGACCGTTTCGCTCATCAGTGCAGCCTTGGAATCAAAGTAATTATAGATTGATCCCACCGACACGCCGCAGGCCGCGGCAACCGAGCGGATGCTGACCGAGGACCACCCCTGCTGCCGGATCAGTTCACGGCTGGTTTTCAGGATCTCCTCTTTGGATGTGACCGCTGCATTCATACAAGCACCTCAACTTGAACAATGTTCATATTCGAGTATTATTATAAAAAAATCACGCCGGAAGTCAAGTACAAAAATCAACAAAATGTCATACGCCGCCACGGAAACTTCACTAAAAAGGCGTATGGCTGCTCTACAACTGGATTTACGCAGGAACACCACATACTGTACCCTTGTTATAGCAGGGGGAAATTGAATTTCATATGTTTTTTCTGCAAATTATAGATTGTCACATCAAAGCCCTTTCGCAAATGGTGTAATTTTGGTGTAGCAAGCGCCACTTGAGCGGTGAAAACCGTTGATATGACAAGCTTTTTCAAAGCATCTTAGGATATTGCCGTGGCAGATGCAGAAAAGAAACTGCTACGGGCGCAGAGAATTTGGGGTGGAAATTCTCCACCATCTGTTGCCGCCCGCCTGCGCAAACCTGCCGCCGGCAGCTTTTCCGCAGAGATGGGCAGGCGTCCTGCCCGTCCATTTTCTCTTTAACGAGAGAGAAGCAGAAAACGAAAACGAGGTAAACAAACGATGGCAATTTACCATCTGGAAGCGAAGGTGGTCAGCCGGGGCGCAGGACACTCCGCCGTGGCTGCTTCCGCTTATCTGAGCTGATCCCGCTTGTATAACGATTACGACGGGATACAGCACGACTACACGAAAAAGCAGGGGCTTGTCTGGCAGAATGTATCTCTGCCAGACAAGTCCCGCAGGAATGGAAAGACCGGGAGCAGCTATGGAACGCCGTGGAGGAAGTGGAGACTGTAAAGGGCAGCCGATTGGCGCGGGAATTTGTCGTTGCCTTGCCCATAGAGCTGAACCGTGCGGAACAAATCGAGCTGCTGCAAGAATTTATCCGGAAGCAGTTCGTGTCAGACGGAATGTGTGCCGACGCTGCTATCCACGACACAGACGGTCACAATCCGCACGCTCACATTCTGCTGACGGTGCGCTCACTGGATGAACAGGGCAAATGGCAGTACAAGATCGAGAAGGAATAGACTCATCAAAAGGCTTCTGCGCTACAATGCGGTACCCGCCGACTGGTCTTCATTCTTCCACCTCAACAATCATCTCCACTTCAATGGGGATGTTGAAGGGCAACTGCGGCACAGCCACGGCAGTGCGGGCATGCTTTCCCTTTTCGCCGAACACCTCCACAAACAGGTCGGATACGCCGTTCATCACAGCGGGTTGGGCCATAAAATTCGGTACAGATGCCACAAAAGCCTGCACTTTTACGAATTGTTTGATGCGGTCCAGATCACCCAGTTCCTTTCTCAGCTGCGCAATGAGGTTCAGCCCTGTCAGCCGCGCAGCAGCGTAGCCCTGCTCCTGGGTAAGCTCACCGCCCACCTTGCCGAACACCACGGGTTTGCCTTCCTCAAAGGGACCAGCGCCGGAGAAAAACAGCAAGTTTCCCACTTGACGGCAAATGACGTAATTGGCCATGGGCGTGGGCGCTGCGGGCAGCGTCAGGCCCAGTTCTTCCAGTTTTGCTTCGATCTTCATGGTTCGCTCCTCCTATTTTTATTTGCGGGCGATGCCGTTTTTCCACACCTGTACCGGTGGGACATACATGGCGGAGAGGTCCGCCGCGGGGTCGCCCGCCACCAGAATCAGGTCCGCCTTCATACCGGCCTTGATCTCACCCACATCGGGAAGCCCCGCAATGAGGGCGCTGTTTTTTGTAGCCTGCAGCAGAATGTCCATATTTTCCATGCCGCAGTACTCCCTGCGGAAGCGGAACTCTACGCCGGTATCGTACTGGGGAGACATAGGTGCAGAATCTGTGCCAAAACCAATCAGTGCCCCGGCGCGATAGGCATAGCCGATGGCCTTAGCGCAATCCTCCAGCATGGGGGTGAGACGAAACAGCCAGAAGGAGCGCTCCTGAGGATCCGTCTGACTGACATACATGGCTGCCAGTGTGGGCACCAGATAGGAGTCCTCCGATGCCAACAGCAGATCCGTGGTGGCCTCGCTGAGATAGGTGGCGTGCTCAATGGTGCGGACACCTGCCTGCACGCAGTCACGGATGGCACTATCGGCGTGGCAGTGTGCCGCCACATATATGCCGTTAGCTCGGGCGGTGTCCACCGCCGTTTTGATTTCGTCAAAGGTCATGATAGGGTGCTTGGGCACACCGGTGGGGGAAAGGGCAGATCCGGAGGCGTATATCTTGATAAAGTCGGATTGCGCCGCCACCTCCTGCCGCACAGCCTTGCGGAACTCCTCCGCGCCGTCGCAGTAATGGGTGATGTCGCCCACGCCGGTGCTGGCGGTGACGCTGGGCATCAGCGTCTGGCCGCAGGCCAGAATATCCGGTCCTGCCATGAGCCCGCGGTCAATGAGCTGCCTGACATAGTTGGCGCTGCGGCGAATACTGCCGCAGTCACGGATGGTGGTAAAGCCATGACGCAGGTAGCGGTCAGCCTGTGCGGCCGCCTCCACTACCAGCTGCATGGGGTCGTGGGCCTGCGCCACGCCTACGTTCCGCAGGAAGGTAATGTGGGTATGCAGGTCGATCAGACCCGGCAGCAGCGTCTGGCCGCCGCAGTCGAAGGCCTCCGCTGTATCGGGGCGGGCGGGACCCACTGCCGTGATTTTTCCACCGTCCAACTCCACGCAACAGTCCTCGCCGGCAAATCCACCGGACAGCGGTGCATAAAGTCTACAATGGTTCAATAGCATGGTACATTCCTCCTTACTCCCGGATAAACCGTCGAATCTCCTTCGTCAAAGCTTCCACCATGCCCGTACCCACATAGGAGGCATGGCCGGAGGGCAACACCGTCTGACGTACCCGATCGCTGGGCAGATCGAAGCGGGACAGGTAGTAGGTCACAAAGTCAAAGGTGGACTGCAGGTCGTAATAACCGTTGACAAACATCATCCGCAGGGCGGACCGCCGCTGCATCAGTTCCACCGGCAGAGTCAAAGTGTCCTTTTCGTACCCGCGGTAGTCCCACCGGCGGGCGATGGACAGCATGTCCTCCGCCGCCTCCCGCTGAGGCGGGCACAGCTCGTCCGCCGCGTACATGGCCAGCGCGCGGTCATAGACCGGCCCCACCGACGCCATAAAGGCGTCCTGCGCCATATCCGGCTCGATGATACCGGCGCTTTCCATACTGTTTTCGCTGTATCGCTCGTTCTGTCTTGGACGGTACAGCAGCCGCGCATCGTATGTACTGACCACAGCCCCCGGGCAGCAGCCCAGCAGGAAGTCCACCTCTCCAAAACGCAGATCGTGTTTGTTCAGAAAATCATGATCCATGCCTGTGAACCGACTAAGCCGATCCAGCACGCTCTCCCGTTCTGCCTCGTTCAATCGGTTCCCCAACAGCAGAGCGCGGGCGTAGTCGCCGTAGGCAAAGTCCATGGCCTGCGCCACGAAGTCCTCGCGGCTGCACTCATCCTGATGGTGGTGATACCAGCACACGGCGGCATTGGCGCCCAGACGCCGGACATTGGGTTCTACTAGCAGGGTAGTCCGCGCTCCCACGTTCAGGGACGTGCCCACGTGAATGATGCCCCGTAAGTCCACCGTCTCCGGCAGCACATCAGCCAGCGCCACGTTGCGGATGGTACCATAGCTCTCTCCCAGCAAGTAGACCGGCGCGTTCTCGCGACCGCTCTCAGCTAGCCACGCACAGATGAAGTCGGAGAAATCGCGGGCGTCACCGGCGGTGGAGTAATGGCGCTTCGCGGTGCTCTCATTCAGCAGACGGGCCCAGCCGGTGCCCACCGGATCGATGAGCACGATGTCACACTGATCCAGCAGGAGGTCAGGGTTGGGCGTCAGCTCGAACCGCGCCGGATGGCTCAGCCCGTCAGGATACTCGGGCAACTGCGCCAGCACGGGCCCCAGCAGACCCATGTGCAGCCAGGCGCTGGCGGCTCCAGGGCCGCCGTTGTAGGCAAATACCACCGGCCGCCGCGAGCCGCCGCCCTGACCGAGATAGGACCAGCTGAACATGGTAGCCTCAGCCTTTCCATCGGGGCCAGTGAGAACGTGATCCGCCAGCCGCACCCGATAGCGCAAGCCACTGGGTGCGATCTTTTCTGCCTCCCAGCGATAGGGACTGAACTCGCTCATGTCTTTACCTCCCCACCGCTTCAAACACAGAGAAGAAGCGGTCGATATCCTGTGTGTTGTTATAAAGGTGGAAGCTCAGACGCATGCCCCGCTCCCCGTTCTCGTCGGGGGACTCGAAGTGGGCGAACACGCCTGCCTTTTCCAGCATCTCATCGGTGACGGGACAGCCCGCCGCAACCTTGATATACACGATCTGGCAGCGGTTCTCCGCAGGGAAGTCGTAGGCCAGACGCAGCCACGGGGTCTGGCCCAGCCTGGCGGTGAAATAGTCCGCCAGACCACAGACGTACCGCTCCACCTCTACCCCGCTCAGCATTTCGTACTGCGCGGCCATCAAACCCAACCCATAGATGCCGTCGGCATGGGGGTAGCCGATTTCAAACCGGCCCGCGTCCTCCCGCAGGGTCAGACGGGCCTTGCCGGTGTTGAACCGGTCGTTGTCGGACATCCAGCCCGCGCCCCAATGGCGGATCAGGGGCTGCAGCCGCCGACTGATATAGGCGTAGCCGGTACCGCAGAAGTTCATCATCCACTTGTAGTCATTGCCTACCAGCAGATCCACACCCCAGCGCTCCACATCTACCTGCAGTGCGCCCAGCGCCTGCACGCCGTCCACGAACAGCAGCAGGCCTCTTTTGCGGCACATCTGGCTCAGACGGTCCATGTCGATGCGGTAGCCGGTCTTGCTCTCCACCAGATTCACGGTGACGGCGCGGGTGTGTTCGTCGCACAGAGTCATCAGCTGCTCCGGCGTAACGGCACCGTTTTCCGGCACGGCGTACCGCACCTCCAGCCCCTCGTCCTGCCTCTTCTGCCAGGCAAAGCGGTTGCCAATCCAGCCGCGGTCCACCGCCACCACGTTGTCCTCGGGGCCGTACTCCACGGCCTCTGTCACCATGGTGAACAGCTGCGTGGAGCTCTGACCGAAGGTGATGCGATCCGGTGCGCCGTGGATCATCCGCCCCAACGCGACCTTTGATCGCTGCATCATCTCCAGCGTTTCAACAGAGGTGCCGGGAAACTCCCACACAGAGTTGCCGCCCTTACGGTAACGGTCGTCCAAGTAGCGGCGTACGCCGTCATACACGAAGTCTGGTACCAGACCGGTGCTGGCCGTCTCGAAATACGCCCACTGCTGTGTCACCGGCACGCGGGCACGCAGTTCCGGAATGGACTTCACAAAATCAACCATGGCGTCCCTCTCAGTTGTAGGACTTTTCCTTGTCCTCCCACGGCTGGTAGGGAGCCTTCATCTCGGCGATCAGATCCACACCCTTGCCCTTGAGGTACTTGACGCGGAAGAAGAAGTACACATAGCCCACCACGAACACAGCCAGGATACCGGCCACAGCGCCGCCGCTGAGAGTAGCAGCCATCTGCACGCACAAATAGGCACACACGATAAATGTAAGGACAGACAGCACATAGGCGACCTTCCGGTTCATATGTACGGAGGAGTTGTCGCAGCACTTGGGATACTTCTTATAGGCGAACATGGGACTCAGCGTATTGGGCAACTCCGCCAGGGTATTGCAGAAGGAGAAGATGGTCATGACCACACCGAAGGTCGCACCGGTAGCACAGATGGCGATGGCGATGCCCATGACGATGAAAAGGCTCCAGTAAGCCACGCCGTACTTGTTTTGCTTTGCCAACACCTCGGGAAACACCTTGTTTTTAGCGGAAGTCTCTACCAGAGCCACACAGGCCAGCGCCACGGGAATTAGAGATGTGATAATACCGCAGATGGGACCGCCTACGATGAAGAAGGTCAGCAGTGCCGGAGACATAAACTGCGCCGCCACATCGGACAGCGAAGTGACCTCTGCTGCCGGGATCACGCCGATGGTAACAACAGCCATCAGGATATAAATCACCGCTACAATAGCCGGACACAACACCAAAGCCAGCGGCACCGTTTTACCTGGATTCTTTACATCATCGGCCACCTGTGCCACCGAACTGGCACCGGACAAAGAGGATGTCAGCACACCCACGGCAGCTGCCAGCGTACTGATGGATACACCCGGGCGTACAATCTGGCCAAAGGTCACATTGGCCGTGTCGATATGAGGCAAGCCGAGGAAAATATACAGGGCAATGGCGATGAGCAGCAGCACGACCATCACATTTCCCGTATTGATCGTCGTCTTATTGCCGAACCAAGCCACTACCGCAAATACCACCAGCAGTGCCACGGCGGCTACAGTGCCATTGATCTCCGTATTGGGAAACAGGGGCTGGAGATACATACCGAACAGCACGCCAAACAGCGATACCATAGTAGGCATCAGCAGTGTGGAAAATGAAACAAACGCGCCTGCGATGGGATGCATCAGTTTGGCGGCCCACAGGAACTGCGACCCGCTGGCAGGAAGTGCAGCAGAGGAATATGTCGATGCCAGTGCGCGCAGGACAACCACTGCTGCCGCACCGATCAGTGCCCAGACAACGCCGGCGCCATACTCATTTGCCACCGTGGGCAAGGTGCCAAAGATGCCAGAGCCGACAATACAACCGATGCCCATTAGAATGGCACCCAGTAGACCAATTTTCTTCTCCATAAGTATCTCGCTCCTTTTTAATAATCTCACTGATAATATCAGTGTTCTATGCAGATATTACCACTGGTATTATCAAATGTCAATCACATTTTTTCTCCCACTAACAAAACCGCGGTCGAACAACTCGACCGCGGTTTTGCTTACCCTTCATACATCTGCGATATCCGTTATAATCCAATATTTCGCCTGCTCTTGATCCCGTGCCAGCAGTGCATCAATGATGTGGTGGAAATTACTGTAGTCTGGTCTGCGCCTGATTTGGGTCATGGAAGCAATGTTCACCAGTTTCTCCAATGTTTTTACCAGCACGGGGTTTCCCGATATGCCAGCCAATCCCATATGAAAACGATAATTGACAGTTTGTTCCGGGCTTTCGCTCATATCCGCTCCGATGGTAGTATCTCGCAGCCGTTCAATTTCCTCGTCCGTGGCATTTTCAATGGCTAGCTGGACACAAAGCGTCTCCAGACACCGGCGGATCTGCTGGATTTGATTAACTTCCCCGTTGGTGAAGGTATTCACCATATAGCCCTTACGAGGATAGCTAACCAAATACCCCTGATCCGCCAGCAAGTGCAGGGCATCCTTCACAGGTGCCTTGCTCACGCCATATCGCTCAGCAATCTCGCTTTCGCTAATAAAATCCCGCGCGGTGTACTTCCCCGCGATAATATCGCCGCGCAGCTGCGCAAAAATCTTCTCTGACAGTTTTTCTTTCATGCTGATGATCTCCTCTAATATGTCCTCTGCATATTTCATTCTACCGGATAATTTTCAGATGTCAAGACCCTCTGCCTCCACATTGTCAATATCAAGCGGATCTGCGTCTGCAGGAGTAACAACAAGCGTTCCAATATATCGCCTATACCTACAGCGAACAGGTATTAGCTGCAACCATTTTTCTGTTCCGCCGGCAGGGCACACGCCTGCTCATGATGCCCAGCCCTCTACCACGCTGGATAATCTATACCCACGCAAGAACAAAAAAGCCGCCAACGCAGGATCGCAAGGGATGCTTGAGATATGGCGCAGGATAGCTCAGTACTGAGTATCCTCTGCTTTCCGCGTGGCAGGAGTGACGGCAGTGACGGGAAAAGCTACGGGGTCACGGTAAAATTCAAGGAGGAAAAATGAAATGACAAATAACAAGGAAGAGTACGCTTTTTGGCTTACGCCGGAAGCAAAGAAAATGATAGAAATAAACGCGCCACTGGCTAACTGCGGCATCCAAAGTAAGTTCGTAGAAAAGGCCGTTCGGTTCTATAACGACTACCTGAAGGTGCAGAACGCCGGTGCGTTCCTGCCCCACGCAGTGGCTGACGTGCTGAAGGGACGCTTCTTCCGTGTCAGATGGACACACCCTGCACTCGGTGCTGTAGGGATATTCGCCCAAGGAGAGCCTGACTCTGATAGAGACATCTGGGCAGGAGAATCAGGGCAAATTTCAATTAATTGGGAAATGTTGTAATAATCGGCCATGTTAAATCAACTATACTAATAGAGCATCCACGTTGGCATATCAGTAGGGAGGTGACATATGAAATATTCAGCCTAGTTGCTTGTGTTCGTGTGTTTACAAAACAAGTAGTGAAAGCCTTGGCGGAAAATAAATGGCTTGTTTGTATTTACCCCCTTTTACTTCCGCGCGGTTTGTATTATTATAATGAGGTGCAGAAAAGAAATCCAATCCACAGTATTCTTTACACCGCAAGGCAGTCCTTTGCGGTGGGCTTAAAACTACCGCTTTATGAATGTGAGGGGAATCGACTAAAAAAGAGATCGCTAGGTCATCACGTTTCTGAAGGTAGGAAAAAGCAGGTAAGGAGGTTAGCAAATGGCACACGATGGTAAATTCGCTCAATATATACGCAGAAAGCATATCCACTGGATGGTTGCTGCAGTGCTGTGTGCGCTAGTTGCATTGCTTGTGTTGCGCAGAATTCAGATGCCTGCCGATGTCCCGCTGCCTCAAGTACCCGTCAGTGATCCTCAACCTAAAACGCCGTATTCCATTCCCATCGAGAATACAAAACTGTACGTTTATGTAAGCGGAAAGAGAGCCTTAGATTCTGAAGAAAGCACTACCTATCCCGAGGAAGCTGCTGTCGAATTAGCAAAATCGTTCCTCGACGACTTGATGACTCCTTCCGATGCTCGAACATTTACGATTACGGAGTACAGGGATCTCAAAGTGCGCCTACTGCCAACGACTGATATGGACAGAGAAAGCGCGGACATATACGTACTTAGACCATCTGAAATCAGCAAAGATACTTGGATTGTGGAAATAGATGTTTCCTTTCAATATGAAGGGGTCATCAGCCCCATCGGGAGTGCCGATCAGCGGTGGATTGACAGCCTTTATCAAGGCAGTCCCATTGGTTTCCTACTAACACGAAACGGCGCGGAGTATACAATGCGTTCTCGTTACAGTGGTGCATAATAGCAGTGCAATATTTTTTAATTGAGTGATTTGTCCGTAACCGTCAAAACAGAGGGCGGCTGGACAGACATGGGACAATCATGTTTCGCCAACAATGAAAGAATTTATAGCCGCACTGGAGGGGGCAAACATTACAACAAAATTGGAGAATGGGAAAATTCATTTGCGGCGAGAAGTAAAAAGACCGTGGCCATTTAAGCCCGAAACAATTAACTATTCAATAGGTTTTGCTGGCTGGAGTCGGAGTGTAGGCGCTAAAACAGCGCGGGAAGTCCTTCAAAAGCTGAAGCTTTACGAAGAGTATCCAGACTATCAAGACTTCCTTGAGGGGAAAGAACCTATGTACCAAATGGTAGAACAGTTTGAGGTTCCACTTAGGCGATTAAAAGATGAATGAATACGCATATTGTGCATTAAAAGCAGCAAAAGCCATCTGATAGATTGCCGAACTTCCTTTCCGCTCCTTTTTCGCTCTTTCTGCGCATTTCCGCGTGTGGGTCACGGTGTGGGTCAAAACTGTCCCACACCGTGACCCACAGATTAAAATGACAAAAAAGTAAAGAAAAAGTCCTGTTTTCGAGAGAAAACAGGACTTTTTGGAGCTGCTGGGCGGATTCGAACCGCCGACCTCATCCTTACCAAGGATGCGCTCTACCTACTGAGCTACAGCAGCATATATGGCGACCAAGAAGGGGCTCGAACCCTCGACCTCCAGCGTGACAGGCTGGCGTTCTAACCAACTGAACTACTTGGCCATGTGCGCTTTCGTCTTGGAACTCAAGCTTGCTTATTATAGCAAGTACCGCGCAGAATGTCAACACCCATTTCCTGTTTTTCCTGCAATTTTTTCAGAGGGCGGCGGGTAATCGCCGCCCTCTGCTCTATTTACAGCTCCCGGGCCTTGAACCACTTCACGGACAGCGCCCAGCTGCCGATAAACACAGCCAGCGAGATGGCCATAGTCGCCAGCGGAGACAGCGTGGCCGGCGCGCCGGACTCCTTGGATAGGTTTACCAGCAGCGCACAGACCCCCGCCACGACCATCAGCATGACGATATACACCACGCGCCCCTTGGTGGCGCCCAGCTTGTAGGTGGTGGGCAGCATGACCGAGGGGGCGATCAGTCCCACCGGAGCCATCATCGCCAGAAACGGCATGGCCGCCGCGGTATCGTGCCGCAGCAGCACCACCGGCACCGCCAGCAGGCAGACTGCCGCCGCCGTGACAAGGCAGGTGATGTACTTGACCGTCACGATCTGCCGCCGGGTCACGGGCAGCGTATCGCAGCAGGAGAACCAGCCGCTCTTTTCATCGTCGCCGATCAGCGACGCCGGCAGCGTCCCGGCGAAGAATATGGGATACAGCATCCACACCGCGCCCCCGTTGCTGTCCGTGGACTGGTACAGGGCAAGCCCCAGAAAAATCACCAGCATCAGCAAATACGTCTTGCCGAAGTGCCACAGGCTCCGCACTTCCTTATAAAACAGCCCCTTCATCTTACGCCTCCTTTGCCATGAACACGAACAGATCCTCAATATTCACCTGCCCCAGCGGTACACCGGCGGGAACGGCGCTGCGCCGCAGCAGATACTCCGTGCCGTAGGGTGTGGCGCGCTGTCCGCATACCGCCGCCGGCTCGATGCCCTCTGTGGTACCCCGCAGGATGCCGTATTCCTCCGTCAGCCGGTCCTTTTCCTCGCACAGCAGCAGACGCCCCCTGTGCAAAAATGCGATGTAGTCGCATATCTTCTCCAGATCGCTGACGATGTGGCTGGATATCAGCACGGCATGCTCCTCATCCCGGGTAAAGTCCGAGAGAATGGTCAGGATATCGTCCCGCACCACCGGGTCAAGGCCGCTGGTGGCCTCGTCCAGCAACAGAAGCTTCGGTTGATGGCTCAGCGCCGCAGCCAGCCCCAGCCGCATCCTCATGCCTCGGGAGAAGTCCTTGAAGGGCTTATCCTCCGGCAGCGCCAGCCGCCGCAGATAGTCTCTGTACACCTCCGGCTGCCATCGGGTGAAAATGCCCGCCATCATGCAGCCGATCTGCTGCGCGTTCATGTACTCCGGCAGTCCCACCTCGTCCAGCACCACGCCGATGTCCTCCCGCTCCAATGCAGTCAGCGCCCGGTTGTCCTTTCCGTAAACGGCGATGGTACCGCCGTCCCGCCGCAGGCCGTTCAGTATCAGCCGTATGGTGGTGGACTTTCCGGCGCCATTCTCACCGATCAGCCCCATGATGCACCCCGCAGGCAGCGTCAGGTCAAGCCCCTGTAAGGCAAAATCACCCCGCCGCTTCGTCAGGCCGCGTATCTCCAATGCATTCATTCTGCTTCCTCCTTCTGCAAGCGCCACATCTCGTCCAATTCATTCTCTGTCAGCCGGCAGGCGGACGCCAGACGGCGGACCTCTTGCATATGTCCCTCTATCTTCTTCAAATTTTCCTCCCGCAGCAGCTCCGTGCTGCGCTCCGCCACGAAGCATCCCTTGCCGGGCAGCGTGTAGATGAACCCCTCGCTCTCCAGCTCGTCATAGGCCCGCTTGGTGGTGATGACGCTGATACGTAGATCCTTGGCCAGCGCCCGTATGCTGGGCAGCGCCTCGCCCTCGGTCACCTGTCCGGACAATATGGCGTCCTTGATCTGACTGTATATCTGGTCGTAAATGGGCGCGCCGCTGCGGTTGTCGATGTATAGCTGCATAAGAGGCCTCCTTGTGCAAACTGTATATGTACAGTATACACAGTTAATTCCAATTGTCAATAGCAAATTTCTGTGGTACAATATCCGGCAGAAACGCAGTACACACAAAGGAGCCCTTCATGTATATCGGAAATATAGAAATACACTCCAAGCTGTACCTGGCACCCATGGCCGGCGTTACGGATCTGGCCTTCCGCCAGATCTGCCGTGAGCTGGGCGCAGGCATGAGCTGCACAGAGCTGGTCAGTGCCAAGGCTCTGTGCTATCAGGACAAGAAAAGCCGGGGCCTTTTGAAGCTGGCCCCCAACGAAAAGCCCGCCGCTGCCCAGATCTTCGGCAGCGATATCCCCTGCATGGCTGAAGCCGCCGTCATCGCCGCCGAGATATCCGGCGCAGACATTATCGACATCAATATGGGCTGCCCGGTGGGCAAGGTAGTGGCCAACGGTGACGGCTCCGCCCTGATGAAGGACCCGGAGAAGGCTGCCCGACTGGCCGAGGCGGTGGTCAAGGCCAGTCCTATACCCGTGACGGTGAAAATGCGCCGGGGCTGGGATAAAGGCAGCATCAACGCCGTTGAGTTGTCCAAAATGCTGGAGCAGGCAGGCGTCAGCGCCATTGCCGTCCACGGCCGCACCCGCGCCCAGATGTACAGCGGTCAGGCCGACTGGACCACCATCCGCCAGGTGAAGGAAGCGGTATCCGTGCCGGTCATCGCCAACGGCGACATCTTTTCGGCAGAGGACGCCGTCCGCATTTTACAGTTCACCGGCGCGGACATGGCCATGATCGGCCGGGGCTGTTTCGGCAACCCATGGCTGTTTCAACAGGCCCAGGCAGCGCTGGAGGGCCGTCCCATTCCTCCCCTGCCGCCGCTGGCGGAGCGCTGGGACACCGCCGTGCGCCAGATCGAACTGGCCGTTGCGGACAAGGGCGAGCACATCGCCCTGCTGGAGGCCCGCAAGCAGCTGTGCTGGTATCTCAAGGGCGTGAGCCACGCCAACTACTACAAAGAACAGATCGTCCGCCTGACCACACTGGAGGAGCTGTACCGGGTGGCGGCGGGGGTCAGGAGGGATCTGCGATGAACAATGAACAGGACATCCTGCGCCGCGCCCAGCAGGGCGATAGCGAAGCTTTCCGCCTGCTGGTGGAAGCCTATCAGACACAGGTATACCGTCTGGCCCTGCGGATGTGCGGCGAAGCGGCGGCAGACGACGTGACCCAGGAGGCGTTTCTCGCCGCATGGCGGGCACTTCCGGAGTTCCGCGGTACCTGCCGCTTCTCCACATGGCTCTACCGCCTGACCACCAACGCCGCCATCGACTGGCTCCGCTGGGAGAAGCGCCATCGGGGCATGGATGATGTCACCGAGCTGGAGCTGCCGGATGACGGCCCCGGCCCGCAGGACCAGGCAGAACAGGCAGAAACACAGCAGACTGTCCGCCGTGCGCTGGGTCAGCTGTCAGAGGAGCACCGGCAGGTCCTGCTGCTGCGGTATATGCAGGAGCTGGACTATGCCGAGATCGCCGCGGCGCTGGAGATCAGTGAGGGTACCGTGAAGTCCCGCATCAGCCGGGCCAAGATGCGGCTGCGGGAATTGCTGGACGGCAGCGGGAACCTTTTTGACGGCGGAGCCGTCTTACAGACAGAGATCAGTGAAAGGAGGGAGCAGCCGTGACACAGCAGCCCTTTGACCCGATGGACAAATTGCTTCGCGAAGCGCTGGCGAGCGACGCCCTGCCGCCCTCCGACCTGACGGACCGCATTATGGCACAGGTGGAGAGAACGCCTCAGGGCGGCAGCGCCGCCTCCAATCCCAAACGCAATTATAAGAAATGGTTGCTGACCGCTGCCGCATGTCTGGTCATCGTGGGCGCGGCGCTTCCCCTGGCGCTGCAAGGCCGCGCCGGCCGGACCGATCACGCTGCAGATGACGCCGCCACCGCCGATACGAATGCCGACAACGACATGGTCAGCAGCTACTACGGTGGACACCGCAGCGATGTGCCAGATGGCGCCGCGCCGTCTGACGGCACCGGCGGAGACACCGAGCAGGCACAAAAGAACACCTCCGCACACGACCAACCCTTTGACCCGATGGACAGCGCTCTGGACCATGCGGCCGCGCTCCTGGAGCAGCAGGGCTGTACGCTGGAGGTCCTGGCCCGTGCGGATGATGCGGTGCAGGTAGCCATTGCCGATGCGGACTCCCATCCCTCCGGCAATACGGACCTGCTGAAAAATGCCATGGTGGCCTCCGGTTTCGCGCTGGTGGACGACTGGTATGTGTTGGAACAGGAGGAAACGACCCCGTGAAGCTACACACCAAGCAACTGACCCTCGCGGCGCTGACCGCCGCCGCCTACGCCGTTCTCAGCTATTTCGGCTCTATTTTCGGCATCACCTACGGTCCTATCCAGTGCCGCTTTTCCGAGGCGCTGTGCGTCCTGCCCTTCTTCCTGCCGGAGACGGCCTGGGGTCTGGGCGTGGGCTGCCTGATCGCCAACCTGCTCAGTCCCTACGGCGTGCTGGACATCGTGGTCGGCTCCGCCGCCACACTGCTGGCCGCCCTGCTGACCGCCCGGTGCCAAAAGAAGTGGCTGGCCCCTCTGCCGCCGGTGATCGCCAACACCGTGCTTATCGGCCTTGTCCTGGCCTATGAGCAGGCGGGCACCTCCGCCGCCTTCTGGCCCACCTACGCCTTCAATGCCCTGACGGTGGGCCTGGGCGAGGCCGTGGCCTGCTATGGCCTGGGCGGCCTGCTGCTGTGGCGGCTGGACAAGAGCAATGCCTTACAGCACTATTTGCAGAACCGATGAATGAAAAAGCCCTCCGTGAGGAGGGCTTTTTGCCGCAAACGCGCTTCTCCGGACCTGAAATGCACTCCGGGCCGGTTGCAATCCACGGCGCGTTGTGTTACCATAACACTTACTACGATGCCCCTCGGGTGCCATTAAAGGACGTATACGTTGTATGAACGAGAGAGATAGAAAAAAACATACCGCCACCTCCCGGCTGGATACCAGTTCTCTGCCCCGCGGCCCACTGAACTGGGTGTTCTTCCCGGCGGCGCTGCTGTACCACGAGCTGCTGCTGCGGGCCTTCGACAGGCAGAGCACCTTCTTTACCGGGACGCTTGTGCTGGTGGTGCTGTTCGCCCTGGGCGCAGGACTGTTCTGGAGTCTGCTCATCAATCTGTTCCGCCATCGCCGGGCAGCTACCATCGTCTCTATCGCCGCCACCGCCCTGTGGACGGTGCTGGTGTGCGTGGAGTACTGCTGCCGCAGTTACTTCAAGTCCTACTTCGCTCTGTCCTTCATCGGCAACATGGCCAGCGATGTAGTGGGCGGTTTCGGCGACACGGTCCTGCCGAATGTCGTGCTGCCCCGCCTGCCCTTTATCCTGCTGGCCTTTGTTCCGCTGGCACTGTGCATTCTGCTGCGCCGGCGCATCGTCACCGAGCAGCGCATGGGCCGCTGGTCCCTGCTGTTCCTGCTGGTCGTATGCCTGCTGTTCGGCGGCATCGGCAGCGGCCTGGCCCGCTGGGGCACCTATCACGACGCCTATACCTACAACTTCACCACCGATACCGGTGTGACCCACTTCGGGCTCAACGCCAGTGTCCGTCTGGAGATCACCTACGCCATTTTCGGGCACCCCAGCCCCCGGCTGCCGGACACAGACACGAAGACAGATGTGCCGGATGACACCCCTGTTGTCACAACGCCGGTGGTCTACGGCGAAAATACCATGAACATCGATTTTGCCGCCCTGGCAGAGAACGCCTCCAGCAGCGCCGTGGCCCGTATGTCCGACTACTTCGGCTCGCTGACGCCCTCCAAGCAGAACGCGTACACCGGTATGTTCCAGGACAAGAACCTCATTCTTTTCACCGCCGAGTCCTTTTCTCCCTGGTTCATCAGTGAGGAGCTGACGCCTACCCTCTACCGTCTGACCCACGAGGGCTTCGTGTTCGACAATTTCTATCAGCCCGGCTGGGGCCAATCTACCACCGGCGGCGAGTACGCAGTAATGACCGGTCTGCTCCCCACGTGGGTCAACGGCAATGTCAGCTTCTACGCCACAGCCAACAACAGTATGCCCTTTGCCCTGGGCAATCAGTTCCGGGCTCTGGGCTACACCACCGCCGCCTACCACAACAATATCTACAACTACTACCGCCGGGACAAGACCCATCCCAACCTTGGTTACGACTATCAGGGTCAGGGCAACGGTCTGCAGCTGACCGAGGACGGCAGCTGGCCCTACTCCGATCTGGAGATGATCCAGAACACCATCACGCAGTATATTGACACCTATGTACAGAACGGCACACCCTTCCATACCTACTACATGACCGTCAGCGGCCACGGCGGCTACGGCTGGGGCCACGCCATGGCCGCCAAGAACCGCGTCAAGGCTCAGGCCGCCTATCCCAACGCCTCCCCCCAGGTCCAAGCCTATGTGGCCGCCAACCTGGAGCTGGAGAACGCGCTGACCTACCTGGTAAACGCGCTGGAGCAGGCCGGTATTGCCGACGACACCGTCATCTGCCTGGCCGCCGACCACTACCCCTACCTGCTGTCAGAGACAGACACGGACTATTATAACGAGCTACGAGGCTTTACAGACTCGGAGCGTGACACCTCCCGCTACCGCAACGCGCTGATTCTGTGGTGCGGCGGTATGGAGGAGGCTGTTACCGTATCTGAGCCGTGCAGCGCCGTGGACATCGTGCCCACGCTGAGCAATCTGTTCGGACTGGAATATGACTCCCGTCTGCTGTCCGGCCGGGACGTGCTGGATCAGGACTACGACCCCGCCGATGCCTACGGCAGTATCCCTCTGGTGATCTTGCCCACCGCTGCCGGCAACAGCTGGGCCACCGCCGCCGGCGTGTATGAGTCCTCTACCCGCACCTTCACCGCCAACCCCGGCGTCACGGTGCCGGAGGGCTATGTCAACGCCATCAACGACCGTGTATCCCTGCAATACTACTACGCGGAGCTGCTGGTGACCTATGACTATTACGCCATTGCCCTGGGAGACCGTGCCCCCAACGCGCCGCAGCTCCCCACCCCCACCCCGGCGGAGGATATGACGCCGGAGGAAACACTGGAGCAGTCGGACTACATAGAGCCGGAGACATAAGCAGCGAGCGCCGTCCTGTCTGACGGCGCTCGTTTTCCTATATACTCAGCGGCTGCCCGTGCCGCCCACCGTTGTCTCCGCGCCGGATCTCGCATCTTCCTCGGATACTGGCTTCGCTGCGGCCACCGCAGATATGGGACGTCCACCGTCCTCACCGCCAACGCCGAACAACTCATACACCATGCGGTGCAGGATATAGCGCCTGTGTTCACGCTCATGCAGTCTCATTTTCGTTGTTATACCCCCATTCCTCCGCCGCCCGGCTGGCGGCGGGCACTCTGCTGTCTGCCATTATAACACCGCACACGGTCGAAGCGCGGCAGAACACGTCTGCTGCTGCCGCCATCTTCGTCACAACGGGCGAAAGCGCCCCATCTGGAGCGCTTTCGTTCTTTCTGTACACCAAATTCGTCAATGCCGACCCACGCGGTCCCAGTCCGCCTCGTTTTCGTACAGAAGGCGGGTCCCCTCCAGATACTGGGAGTCCATCGGGTTACTGATAGATACCGCCGCCTTATACTTCTCCAGTGCACGGCGGGACTTTTCCGGCGGCTGCACGGTACCGGCGCCGGCAATGCACCCACCGGGGCAGGCCATGCCCTCCAGCAGATATCCGTCATACTTGCCCGTCCGGGCGATACGCAGCATCTTCCGGCACTCGTTCAGCCCCTCCGCGGCGGCGGTCTTGACCGCCACCTCCGGGTGCAGGCGGTGGATCACCTCCTCCACCGCCTTGGCCACACCGCCGCCGGCGGCAAAGCCTACGCCGGGGGCACTGGCCTCGTAGTGGGAGGGCAGATCGGGGATCTGGCTGAAGTCGATGCCCTTGGCCTCGAACATTCCCCTCAGCTCCTCGAAGGTGATGACAAAATCCACATCACTGCGGACACTGCGGCGGCTGGCCTCCAGCTTTTTGGCGGCGCAGGGACCGATAAAGACAATACGGCACCCGGGACGCCGGCGCTTCTGCAGCCGCGCTGTCAGCACCATAGGCGTCATGGTCATGGAGATATATGGCGCAAAGCCGGGAAACTCCTTTTTGGCCATCACAGACCATGCCGGGCAGCAGGAGGTCGCCATAAACGGCTGCTTCTCCGGCACCATACGCAAAAACTCCTCGGCTTCCTCCACCGCGCACAGATCGGCGCCCACGGCCACCTCCTCCAGCGCGGCGAACCCCAACTGCTGCATAGCGGCCTTGATTTGCCCCGGCGTTACATTGTCTCCGAACTGGCCCCAGAAGGCCGGCGCGATCACCGCCACCACCTCGTCGCCCCGACGGATGGCGTGGATCAGCTGGAACAGCTGTCCCTTATCCACGATCGCTCCGAAGGGGCAATTCACCAGACACATACCGCAGCTGACGCACTTGTCATAGTCGATCTTGGCGTGGCCGTACTCATCCTGGCCAATGGCATTCATGCCGCAGGCCTCCTGGCAAGGCCGGGTAAACTTGATGATGGCGTGGTAGGAACAGGCATCCCGGCATTTGCCGCACTTGATGCACTTATCCTGGTCGATATACGCCTGTCCGCGTTCGATAGCAATGGCCCCTTTAGGGCAGGCATTCTGGCAATGGCGGGCCAGACAGCCCTGGCAGGCATTCGTGACCTCATAGTGAGTAGGCGTGCAGCCGTTACAGGCGTATTTTATGATGTTCACCAGCGGAGGATCGTAGTACTTCTCCGCGATGGCACTCTCCTCCACCCCGTCGCTGAGCAGGCTGTGCTCCGCCACCGGCCGCAGGGGCAGGCCCACAGCCAGCCGTATGCGCTCGCCTACGATAGCCCGTTCCAGAAAGATGGACTCCCGTTGGTTTCCCACCTCACCGGGAACGATCTTGTAGGGCAGCTTTTCCATGCGGCGGTAGTCTCCGCCCTCATAGGCCAGCCGCGCCACCTCGGCAAACACTTGCTTACGCATATCCGCGATGGAGCATTTAAAGTTTCTCATAGGTACACTTTTCCTCCGAAACCCCCAGTCTTTTGTTACCATTATAACAAATTCATTATGGAAAACAATGTGCAGTTGCGAGAATTTCTATCGCCGCGCGAATGTTTCCTCATGCAACCTGCACAGCCTTCCGCCACAGCCGTTAAGGCGTTGTTAAGATGCCTTTTATCTCCGGTCCCGCAGGGCCTCCTCCAGCTTGTGCAGCGCCTTTTTTTCAATACGGGACACATAGCTGCGGCTGATACCGTAATGGAGCGCCACCTGCCGCTGTGTCTGGGGCAAATGGCCGTCCAGGCCGTAGCGCCGCCGCAGAACATCCGCCTCCCGAGGGGTCAGCTCCCGGGCCAGCAGCTGATGCAGCAGACGTCTGTCCTCCTTGCTTTGCAGCTCCTCCAGCATGGTGTCCTCTTCTCCCACCACATCGCCCAAATACAATGCGTCACCCTCCGGCCCCGTGTCCAGCGCCTCGTTCAGCGACACCTCCCCCTGCAATTTTTTCTGTCCCCGGAAGTACATTAGTATCTCATTTTCTATACAACGAGCGGCGTAGGTGGCCAGCTTGATTCCCTTGTCAGGGCGGAAGGTATTGACCGCCTTGATAAGCCCGATCGTTCCGATGGAGATCAGGTCCTCCTGGTCAGTGGACTGCGTGTAATACTTCTTGATGATGTGGGCCACCAGGCGCAGATTGTGCTCCACCAGTATATTCCGGGCCTCCAAATCTCCGGCGGCACAGCGCTCCAGGCACTCCCTCTCCCGGGCAGCAGACAGGGGCTTGGGGAAGGACCCGGCGCTACCGGTCAGGTGCAGGGACAAAAACAGGCTGTTGCACAGCAGCAACAGTGCAGCAGACAGCATACGCATCGCTCCTTTCACAACACCCTATGCCCTATGGGAATGTCCCTATACAAAAAGAACACGGACGGCAGCGTCGTCCGTGTTACAGTTCCTCCTCCGGAAGGGCCTCACCCTCCTCGCCATTGCCGAAGGCAATGGCCGTCCTGCCGTATTTTTGGCGGATAGCGTCCACGGCCTCCTCCAGCTGCTCCTGCCGCTGACCGCAGGCCTGAGCGGTACTGTCCAGCAGATCCAACTGTTGGAAAGTGCTGCACGTCTCGGTGACGTACAGCGCCGTTACGGTCATGGAGCGAAGGCGGGCAGGCGGCTTCCACAGCTGCCGGGCCAGGTCCGCAGCCGCACGGTAAATATCCCGGACCAGATGGGTAGGCGCGTCCAAGCGGGTCTGGCGGCTGAATGTTTTGAACGATACGTCTTTCAGCGTCACGCTGACGCCGCCGGCATACAGGCCGTGGCGGCGCAGGCGGGCGGCCACACTGTCGCACAGAGGCATCAAGCCGGCGCAGATCTGTTCCCAGCGCACCAGGTCATCGGGGAAGGTAGTGCCGTTGCCCACGGACTTGACCGGATCGGCGGCGTGGCGTGGCTTAACAGGGCTTTTGTCAAGACCGTTGGCGTATTCCCACAGCTGGCGGCCCATCTTTCCCAGCAGCTGCTCGGGCATGGCGGGATCGCAGGCGGCCAACTGACCGATGGTTTCTATACCGTATTTTTTCAGGGTCTGGGTGGCGGCGCGGCCGGCGTACAACAGGTTGCCCAGCGGCTGCGGCCAAACGATATTTTGCCACCCGTCTATCGGAATGACCGTTGTAGCGTCCGGTTTTTTCATATCGCTGCCCAGCTTGGCAAACACTTTATTGAACGAAACTCCCACAGAAATTGTTAATCCTGTCTCATTTTTTACTGTTTTTCGAATTTTATTGGCCAGTTTTTCCGCGTCGCCGCCGAAGAGGTGGAGGCTGCCGGTGACATCCAGCCAGCTCTCGTCGATCCCAAAGGGCTCGATCAGGTCGGTGAAGCGCTCGTAGATGTCGTTGACGCGGACGGACCACATTTTATACAGGTCGTGATGGGGCGGCAGAAGTACGAGGCCGGGGCACTTCTTTTTGGCCTGCCAGACCGTCTCAGCCGTTTGTATTCCGTACTTTTTGGCGGGTTCGTTCTTGGCCAGAATGATGCCGTGGCGGGTCTTCGGGTCGCCGCAGACGGCCACCGGGACCTCCCACAAAGCGGGCTTGTCCAGCAGCTCCACAGAGGCGTAAAAGCTGTTCAGATCACAGTGCAGTATGATGCGCTCTCCCATGCTTTTCACCTCCCGGCACAGCAAATTTCTTTGGCAGTATATGATACAATGTCTGTACCTTTTCTATACTTTCTTCACACTTTTTATGCGCTCCTCATGCGCCTTTTCATGCACCTTTTATGCGCTGTTGGGTCAGGTTCTTTTTCTCTTCCTTCCAGCCCCCCTTTTCGGGGCCAAAAACGAAGGCCCGGACGGTCGTCTTCATGTGCGCCCCCTGCACAGGGGGCGCACATGGGGACTGCTCAATAGCCGATCCGGCGGTCCACCAGACGCAGGGGCTTCTCACCCCGACCGTAGCGCTCCAGGTCCTCACAGAAGAGCTGCACGTTTCGATCGCGGGTGTAGCCCAGGCTCATCTGACCGGAGATGTGGGGGGTGATGAGCAGGTTCTTCGCCGTCCAGGCCGGGTCGCCGGCGGGGATGGGCTCCTGCTCAAACACATCCAGAGCCGCGCCGGCGAGACGGTCGTGGTTCAGGGCGTCCAGAAGGGCGGCCTGGTCGATGGCGCTGCCGCGGCCCACGTTGACCACATAGGCGGTCTTCGGCAGCAGGGCGAGGCGCGCCGCGGAGAGAAACCCCTTCGTCTCACCGGTGGCGGGCAGGGCCAGGGCCAGGATATCCGTATCCGGCAGGAGGGCGTCCAGCTCGTCGTTGGTATGGATCTCGTCAAAGGCGGGGTCGGCGGCCTTTTTGGTGCGGCGGACACCGCGGACGGCGGCGGCGCCCATGGCCTTGGCGCGGCGGGCGAACTCGGTGCCGATATCGCCGGTGCCCACGACGGTGATGGTGCTGCCCATAATGGAGCGCATGGGGAGCACCCGGCCCCAGCGGCCGGCGGCCTGGTCGGCGCAGTAGGCCGGGGCGTGGCGCAGGAGCATCAGCGTGACCATAACCATGTGCTCGGCGATGGTGACACCGTAGGCGCCGGAGGAGTTGGACAGCATGACCTCGGGAGAGGGATACAGGCTGTCGTCCAGATAAGCGTCCACGCCGGCAAAGCTGCCGCAGAACCACTTGAGGTTCACGAAGTCCTTTAATTCACCGGGCTTGGGCATACCGTAGATGACCTCATAGTCACCCCGCTTGTCCGCGGGGACGGCGGCGGGGGCCGCGTAGTAGTCCACGGTGAAGCCGGCGCGGGCCGCTGTCTCGTCGATGAGCCGGCGGTGCTTGGGCTCGGTGAAGCTGTCATAGATGGCGATCTTTCTCATGTTGTATATACCTCCAGGAGTTTTTCCGCGCAGCGCATTCCGTCGGCGGCGGCGGAGAGGATGCCGCCGGCATAGCCGGCCCCCTCGCCGCAGGAGAATATGCCGCGTATATTGGCTTCATAGTGCGCGTCACGCACCAGGCGCACCGGGGAGGACGAGCGCGTCTCCACGCCGGTGAGCAGGGCGTCCGGGTCATCGTAGCCCCGAAGCTGACGGCCCAGGACCGGCAGGGCCAGGGCCAGCGTCTCGCCGATAAAATCCGGCAGACAGCGGCGCAGGTCGGTATAGACCACGCCGGGGCGGTAGCTGGGGCGCACGGTCCCCGGTCCGGCGGAGGGACGGCCTGCCAGAAAGTCCGCCACCCGCTGGCAGGGGGCGGCAAAGCCGCCGGTGAGGGCGTAGGCCGCCGTCTCCAGCTGCCGCTGGAGGGCAATTCCTGCAAGGGGATGGTCAGAGGGGAAATCCGCCGGCGTGACATTCACCAGCAGCGCGCCGTTGATGTTCTCCCCATCACGGGCATAGACGCTCATGCCGTTGGTGACGGTGCGCCCCGGCTCGGAGGCGGCGGCCACCACCTGACCGCCGGGGCAGACGCAGAAGCTGAAGGCACTGCGGCCGTTGGGCAGGTGGCAGGACAGCTTGTAGGTGCTGGGCGGCAGAGCCGGGTGGCCCGCCAGAGAACGGTACTGGGCGGCATCGATGGCCGACTGGCGGTGCTCGATGCGGACGCCCATGGCGAAGGGCTTGGGCTCCATATACAGTCCGACGCGATGCAACATTTCAAAGGTATCCCGGGCGCTGTGCCCCAGAGCCAGGACCACATGGCGGGCGGGCAGGTCATAGGTCTGCCCGTTCTGGCAGACGGTGACGGCGCTGACCGCGCCGTCCTGTATCCGTATATGCTCCAGCCGGGCGTTAAAGCGTATGTCCGCCCCGGCCGCCTCCAGCTCCTGCCGCAGGGCCTGCAGGGCAATGTGGAGCTTGTCGGTGCCCACGTGGGGCTTGGCATCGGTCAAAATGGTATCCGGTGCGCCGCAGCGGACCAGCGTCTCCAGAATGAAGCGGTGGCGCAGATCCTTCGTACCGGTGTTCAGCTTGCCGTCGGAAAAGGCGCCGGCGCCGCCCTCGCCGAACTGGACATTGCTGTCCGGGTCCAGCGGGCCGCCGGACCAGAAGCGCTCAACGTCCGCCTGACGGTGTTCTACCGGCCGGCCGCGCTCCAATAGAATAGGGCGTGCGCCGCAGCGGGCCAGCACCAGGGCAGCGAACAGGCCCGCCGGTCCCGCGCCCACCACGATGGGCCGGACCGCCGGGGCCGTCACCGGCGGCGGTAGGAAGTACACTTCCTGTTTATAGGCAGATACGCGCTTATCGCGGCAGCGGCGCAGGACCTGGGCCTCGTTTTTTACAGAGACGGACACCGTGTAGACAAGGGTCAGGTCCTCGCGGGCGTCGATGGCCTTTCGCAGAACGGTGCAGGCGGTGATGTCCGCCGGAGCCACGCGGAGCAGCTTGGCGCACCGGGCGCGCAGGAGCGTCTCCTGCTGGCCGGGGTGCAGGCGCAGTTGGTCGATACGGAGCATGGGTGCGTCTCCTTTTTATAGGATCGGGTGGGGGTTCGCCGCCGCGGCGGCGAGTTGGCTTTCCCCTGGCGGGGAGGCGGCCTCCGGCGGCCACATTTCTTTCTGCGAAGAAAGAAATGTGGGA
>ERZ773147.1310-NODE-1310-length-26200-cov-8.665328_pt1 | contig 26200 bp, 25 predicted proteins | sample MGYA00580851_ERZ773147 | MGnify/ENA primary metagenome ERZ773147 (study PRJEB29015, sample SAMEA2737818) | human gut metagenome | biome: human gut; feature: human-associated habitat; material: faeces | place: China | collected 2012 ... | reverse complement strand
AAAAGCCCATGCTCAGTATGCTGATGACAACCGAATATGCGCCGGCAGAGGATCGGCACGAGCTGCAGCAGTTGATCCTCCGCGTTGCCAGCGGTGAGCGTGAAGCGCTGGCGGAGCTGTATCAGCGCACGCGCTCGGCGGTGTACGGTCTTGCGCTTTCTTACCTCAAAAACGCGCACGATGCCCAGGACCTTACGCAGGATGTCTATGTACAGGTGTGGGACTGCGCGGAGCAGTACCGCCCAATCGGTTCGCCGATGGGCTGGCTGATGGCGGTCTGCCGCAATCTGTGCCTGATGCGCCTGCGGCGCGAGGAACGTCATGCCGCGATCAGCGAGGAGGAATGGGACGCCATTCCCGCGCAGGAGTGCGGACTGGACGCCGATGAGCGCACCCTTTTGCAGCAAGCGCTGGCAAGCCTTGCGGACGAGGAACGGCGTATCGTGCTGCTCCACGCGGTCACGGGTATGAAGCACCGGGAGATCGCTGCGCTGCTGGAGCTGCCGCTTCCGACCGTCCTGTCGAAATATCACAGAGCATTGAAAAAAATGCGAGCTTATCTGGAAGGAGACGACGCCAAATGACCAACGAAAAAATGGAGCAGCGTCTGGCCGCGGCGGTCGAAAAGACCGCGCCAAACGATGCGAACGGCGTTCTCTCTCGCTGCGAAGAGCGGAAAGGAACGGTAATTCCCATGACAACAAAGAAAACGACGAAGAGAAGATGGACATCACTCATTGCCGCCTGCCTTGCGGTGATGCTGCTCGGCGGAGGGCTGTTCTACCAGCGGGCAAACGCGGTAGCCTCCGTGGTGTCGCTGGACGTGAACCCGAGCATTGAGTTGAAGGTGAATCGAAGCGAAAAGGTGCTCGTCTGCACCCCGCTCAACGAGGACGCGAAGGCCATCCTTGCGGATATGGGCAACGGCGCGGATCTCAAGGGCGCGAAGCTCGATGTGGCGGTGAATGCCATTGTTGGCAGCCTTGTGCGAAACGGCTACCTCAATAGCATTTCCTCCGCCATCATGATCTCGGTGGAGGACAAGGATACCGCTCGCGCGGAAAAACTCCAGCGCGAGCTGACGAGCACCGTGGACGGTGTTTTGCAGACAAGCGAATCGAGGGCGTCCGTCCTGACGCAGACGCTGACGCAGGACGCAGGACTTACGCAGCAGGCGCGGGAAAACAGCATTTCCACCGGAAAGGCGGCGCTGGTGAACCGTGTGCTTGCACTGAACCCTGCCCTGAAGTTTGACGCGCTGGCAAAGCTCTCGGTCGAAGAGCTGAAAGATCTCGCCGAGGCGGGCGCACCCGCCATGCCCATCGGCAAGGATGCCGCCGCCTACGCTGCGGAGCAGTATGCCGGGACAACGGCGGTGGATTCCGTTACAGCGGAGGTCGATCCCGAACTCGACGAATCCCCTGCACACTACGAAGTAGAGCTGCAAACGGCATGGGGCGAGTTTGAATATCTGGTGGACGCCTATACCGGCAAGGTGCTCAGCGGGCAGAAAGATTTATTGGCTGCCGTTTCCGCATCGAATGAAACGACGAAGCCCTCTGGTCAAAAGCCCGCGCCGTCCGGAACGGTGCAGGATATCGGCTACGCCAAGGCAAAGTCCATCGCCCTGAACCATGCGGGCTTGAGTGAAAATCAGGCGTATGACATGGACATTGAGCTGGATGATGAGGACGGAACGCTCGTCTACGAAGTCGAGTTCAAGTCCGGCAATATGGAATATGACTACGAGATCGATGCGGCCTCCGGCACGATCCTCAAGCACGAAGCGGAGCTGGACGACTGATACGATTATCAAGGATTGATTTAGAAAAATATCCGAATGGAGCCGCCTGACAAAAGTTAGGATTTCAAACAGAAATGTTTGGAATCCTTTCTTTTTATATTAAATTAGTCGCATTTTTGTGTTTTTCAAATCCCGGTTTTCTCTGAAAATCGCCCGAAATCTCCGTTTAGGGGAAAGGGTCTGCATTTTTTGCTCTGTTTTCCCTTTGATTTTCCCTTTACAGCAAATCGATCAAGGCCTGTGCTGCTTGGCACAGGCCTTGTTTGTTTTCTTCAGAATACCGCCGTCAGCAGCATGTAGTAGCCGCAGGCGATGAGGACGGTGAGCAGAAACAGCGGCAGGAGCTTTTTGACCGTGGCGAAAAATGTGACGCCGAAATAGTCTGAGATGATCGCCGTGCAGATGTGCGTGGGACTCAGCTGGCTCGAGGCGAAGCTGACGTTCATCAGCAGCGCCAGCAGAAATGCGCCGCCGTCAGGAATCATGGTGTAGGCCAGCGGGATAAAGGCCGCTGCCGCGGCGCTTGAGCCCGCGACCAGCGTGCCGAACGCGTACAGAATCACAAGCACCAGAAATACCGGAATGGGTAAATGCTCAAAATACGTCGGCAGCACATCGATCACGCCGCTGAGGACCAAAAGGTCCTTGAAGACATACGTCATCGTGATGCCAAGCAGCGATTTCAGGCCAAAGCCCTTGACGACCGCGTCACGCACCTCCTGCGCGGAGAATTTTTCGACCAGCGCGTTGACAGCCGCGACGACGGCTACAACTGCCCATGTCGGCAGCGAAAACACGATGATCACCGCGATTGCCAGCAGCAGCGACCACAAGCTCCGCAAGAGCAGGCGTACGCACTCTTTCTTGCTGCGTCCCGTCTCGCCGACTGTGCGCGGCACGCGGCGCAGATAGACAAGATAAATCGCCAGAAGCGTCAGCAGCGCCATCGGGAGCATCCATACGAAAAACGATGAGATTGAAATGCCGCTGATGCTGCACGCCACGATAACGCCCGTAAACGTCGGCACCATAGCCTCGGGAATGTGGCGGAGGTACGTGGCGACCGCCGCCTTTTCATCGTTTTTGAGGTGGTCGCCCGCCATCGTGTCCACCATGCCGCCGCAGATCGTCACGGTGGCGGGGCCCTGCATCAGGCCGATGAACATGCAGGCAAGCGACGTGTTGCGCCTCGGGTCGCGCATTAGTCCATTCACCGCCCTCTGTGCATCCTCGAACCGATGGCGCAGGTCAAGCTCGTAGACGAGCACGGAGATCACATACATTGCAAGGTTCACCGACCAGACGTCCCAGCCCGTGAGCGTGTGCAGCGCCGTCTGCCCCGCCGTGGCGAGCGGCAGGCGGAACATCACGATCATCAGGAGTGAACCAAAAATCATCGCAAGATAAAGGGGCAGGCGTTTGTTGAGCAGGGCGAGGATCACCACAAAGATGATCAGAACTTTGATAAGTGCCATGGTGCTGACTTCCTCTCTCCATTTCCCGCGCAAAGCAAGAAAAAGGCCGGGCGGCCACTTTTAGGGTACCGTCCGGCCAAAATGCTATTGCGTAGTGCCTTAGTGCTTCTCTCAGGCCTTCTGCTCTCTCGGCAGCAGGTGGATAGCGTGCTTCGGGCAACTGGGCGCACAGATGGTGCAGCCCCAGCACTTGTCCGCATCGTAGTGCACCTTGCGGTTGTTGTCCTTGTAGAACGCACCGAAGTTGCAAATCTTCGTGCACTTGCCGCAGTTGACGCACTCGTCCTCGTGCCAATCGATCTTCCAGTTGGATTCGGGATAGATCAGGCGGGAGCCGGCCTTATACCGTCCTTTCTACCGCCCGTACTACGTCGCGTTCTACGGCGAGATGGAGATGGGCAAAAAGGTGCGCTACATCGCCATCGAGGCCGACGGCTACAAGACCGACAGCTCCCTGTAAGAAAGCGAGCCCCACATTTTAAGAGGTACGATCCGATATGAACACTGTTACGCTTGGCGGCACCGCCACCATCAACGACCTCGTCAGTGTCGCGCGCTTTGGCGCAAAGGTCGCGTTTTCCAAAGAATATGAAGAGCGCGTCAACCACTGCCGCGCCCATGTCGACCGCTTCAGCCACGAGGGCAAGGCCATCTATGGTCTGACCACGGGCCTTGGTGACAACTGGAAGAAGTTCATCCCCGAAAAGGACCGCGAGACGATCCAGCGCAACAACATCTACGCCCACACCTGCGCCGTCGGCGAGTCCATCGCCGAGGAGTGCACGCGCGCAATGATGTTCGTCATGCTCTGCCACTTCGGCTCCGGCCATACGGGCATCCGTCTTGAAACGCTCGCGCTGATCCGTGACATGCTCAACGCGGGCATCAGCCCCGTCGTCCCCAGCCACGGCTCTGTCGGCTATCTGACGCTCGAGGGCCACATCGGCATGGTGATGATCGGCGAGGGCAGGGCCACCCATCAGGGCGAAACGCTTGACGGCGCAGAGGCGCTCAAGCGCGCGGGACTCAAGCCCGTCGTGCTTTCTTCCAAAGAAGGCCTTATCCTGCTCTCCGGCACCACGTCCGTCACCGCGTTCGCGTCGCTTGCGATCTATGACGCGCAGGCGACGCTCGCTATCGAGCTCAACTCATCCGTCGACAACCCGCTCATCTTCGATGAAGAGGACGACGGTGCGGTCGCGCTGATGGGCTGCAACGCCGACGGCACCTATGCCGGTATGGCGTCCGACAGCCTCTGCATCGCGATCACGGATCTGTGCAAAATGAGCAACAGCCGCATCGACCGCCTGCTCAACAGCTTGGTGAGCGAGCTGCTGGCGTTCCTCAACAAGAACGCCGACTTCAACAACGGTCTCATGATGATCCAGTACGCCTCCGCGGGTCTTCAGGGCGAGCTGCGTATCCTCGCGCACCCCGCCGTGGTCGACAATCTGACCACCTGCGCCAACCAGGAGGACTATGTCAACATGGGCTGCAACGCCGCCAAGAAGGCCTATGACTCGATGCACCTCGCCAAGTATATCCTCGCCGCCGAGCTCATCTGCGACGGTCAGGCGCTCGACTGCTATGACGATAAGCGCTGCGCCAAGGGCACGCAGGCTATCTACGACCTGCTCCGCAGCAAAGTGCCCGAGATGGACAACGACATGCCCCTCACGCCATATCTCGAGGCCGTCACCCAGCAGATCATCGACCGCGCGTATATCCGAACCGTGGAAGCAAGCGTCGGCGCGCTGAAGTTCTAAAGGAGAATGCCATGATCGAGCACGAACACGTCCATGAGCACAGCCACGGACACCCCCATGTGCACGGGCATGTCCATGACCCCGACGAAAAAGATCAGCAACCGCCTTGCGCGCGCCATCGGGCACCTCGAATCCATCAAAAAGATGGTGGAGGACGACCGTGACTGCTCCGAGGTGCTGATCCAGCTCGCCGCGGTGGAGTCCGCCATCCGCTCGACCAGCCGCCAGATTTTGCGCAACCACATGGAGACCTGCGTCACCGCCGCCATCCAGCAAAATGACGAGGAGACGCTCTCCGAGCTTTACCGCGCGATCGACGAGCTTCTAAAATGACAAGTGAAAAAACGTCCGGCTGAATATCAGCCGGACATTTTTTATTGGAATGTTCTTCCTTTTGCATAGCGGGCAAAAATGCGCGCAAACTAAGCGCGGCAAACGCCAAAACAATTTTTTGGGAGGACAAATCTATGACCGATCATACCAATAACGGCTGCTCCTGCACGCCCAACACCTCTATTCGCTGCGCCGTGACCAACTGCGCCAACCACTGTAAGGACGCCCAGTACTGCGGTCTGAACGCCATCCAGGTCGGTACGCACGAGGCCAACCCCACCATGGACCAGTGCACCGACTGCCAGAGCTTTAAGAAGCAGTAATTTTTGCAGCCGCCCCTCAGGCGGCCGCTACATAGCATCAAAAAGGCGGTGACAGCATGACGGAAAAGGGCAAATACCGCGTCTGCGGCGCGCTCGCAGGCACGGTGAACGGCTTATTCGGCGGGGGCGGCGGCATCCCGCTCGCGTTTTTGCTGCGCTCGTGGGCAAAGCTCTCCGACAAGACGGCGCTTGCGACCTGCGTGGCTGTCATCTTCCCGTTCTGCCTTGTGTCGGTACTCGTGTACGCGTTCCGCGGCGCGCTGCCGCTCGGAGAGGCGCTCCCCTACCTTGTCGGCGGGCTTGCAGGCGGATGGATCGGCGGCAGGCTCTTCAAGGACGTGCCGAACACATGGCTCAAGCGCATTTTCGCGCTGTTTCTGCTCTATGGCGCGGTGAGGTACCTTCTGTGACGGACTGGCTCTTTCCCGCGCTCTGCGGGCTTTTGACGGGAATCCTCTCGTCCTGGGGCGTCGGCGGCGGGACACTGCTTCTTTTATGCATGACGCTCTTTTTCGGCGTGGAGCAGCGCACAGCGCAGGCCATCAACCTGCTCTATTTTCTGCCAACCGCGGGCATCTCGCTCTTCGCGCATCGCAAAAACGGATATCTCGACAAAGCCGTCCTGCGCGCGGCCATCCCGACCGGCACGCTCTGTGCGCTCGCCGCCGCGTTTTTGACGACAATGGTCGACAGCAGCGTCTTCCGCAAGCCGTTCGGGCTGTTCCTGCTCTACGCGGGGCTGTCGATCCTCTTTGAAAAGAAGAAAAACAGCAAAAAAGAAACGCCGTGACTTTTGTCATGGCGTTTTCGATTCTATTCAGATGCGCAGCGCCGTTTCCAGCGCGATATAGAGCTTGCCGAGGTCGTGGTTCGCGCCGCGAAGATTGGCGACATCGTAGCCGCTCTCCTCCAGCACGTCCCCCGCCTCGAGGAAGTTATAGAGCGATAAGCCGTAAAAACTGCACACCGCCTGCACACCGGCGAGCTCCATCTCCACGGCGAGACAGCCCTCGCTTCTTCGCTGCGCGACGAGGCCCGCGGTCTCGCGGATCATGGCGTCCGTCGTCCAAACCCGCCCCGTCACGTGCGGGACGCCCAGCTCGGTAAAGATGGCCGAGAGCTTCCGCGCGTTCTCGACCGTGATGTAGTCGGACGGCGCAGCGAAATAGTACGAGCAGCCCTCGCCGCGGCAACTCTCCGTCGGGACGATGAATTTGCCCCTCGTCGCCTCCCGATTCAAGCTCCCGCAGGAACCGAACATCACGAACTTCGACGCACCGACGATCCAGCTCGCCTCATAGCACTCCGATGCGGCAATCGCCGAGCCGATGCCCGAGAGGTAAAACGCGATGTCCTTTCCCTTGTAATTCATGCGGTAAATGGGGATATTCCCGTTGCACGCACCGATCAGGCCGATCTTTTCACTGGGAAAGGTGTCCAGCAGATGCTGATAGATCTTCTGCGAAAACAGGATCAGGCACGTTTCGATAAGGTGCTTCTGCTCGCCGTAAAAGTCCCGCAGGCTGATGACGGGTTCAGTCTTATCGTCAAAGCAGTCGGTGATCATCTTTTCAGCGCTGGTCCGTCAGTTTTTCGAGCGCGTCTTTTGCGGCCATCTGCTCGGCTTCCTTCTTGCTGCGGCCCGCGCCCTTGCCCACAGCGCCGCCGTTGAGCAGCACTTCAAAATAGAACGTCTTGTCATGGTCGGGGCCGCTCTCACCAAACAGGCGGTAGGAAAGCGTCTGGTTCGGCGTGCGCTGCACGAATTCCTGTAAAATGGTCTTATAGTCGCGGCGCTTTTCCTCGGCGACCTCCTCGCGCTCGGTATCGAGCAACACTCGGTGGATGAGCGCGCTGGCCGCGCTGATGCCGCCGTCAAGATACACCGCGGCAAACACCGCCTCGGTCGCGTCGGCCAGGATAGACGGACGCGTGCGGCCGCCGCAGCTCTCCTCGCCGTTGCCGAGCTTTAAGTATTTTCCAAGCTCCAGGCGCTGCGCGACCTCGTGCAGGCTGTCCTCGCACACGAGCAGCGCGCGGATGCGCGTCAGCTCCCCCTCCGGCGCGGTAGGATGCTTGGCAAACAGATACTCCGCCGTCACAAAGCCGAGCACGCTGTCACCCAGGAATTCCAGGCGCTCGTTGCTGAAAAAGTTTGCGCCGCGGTGCTCGTTGGCATACGAGCTGTGGCGCAGCGCCTCTTCGAGCAGCGCCAGATTTTTGAAATGATATTGCAGCTTTTCTTCCAAGGCCTGCATGGTTTTTCCTCCTGATAAAAGGACGCCCCGCGCAAAGCGGGGCGGCTTTTTTCTTCTTAACCGAGCTTCGTGCTCAGGTAGCGCACGCAGTCGCCCACCGTCTTGAGCGAGGTGAGCTCCTCCTCGGGGATCTCATCGAGCTCAAACTCTTCCTCCATGGCCATCACCAGTTCGACAAGATCCACGGAGTCGGCGCCAAGATCTTCCTCAAAAGAGCTGTCCATCGTGACCTCATCGGGGTCGAGCGCGAACTGCTCGACGATCAGCTTCTGCATCGTTTTGAAAATTTCTTCGGGGCTCATAAGTCTTATACTTCCTCTCACGGTTTTGGTTCTTCCAAATGATACGGCAAAGGCACTGTACTGTCAATACCCATTTTGCCGCTTTTTGGCATTCGCGTTATTCTGCCTTCTGTTCAATACGCATCTTGTCGATATTTTGCGCGATGTCGTCGATGATACCGCTGCGCGCGACCTCCATCGCCTGACGGACCGCATTGCAGATACCGACCTCACTCGCGCTGCCGTGCGCCTTGACGACCGGCTTCGAGATGCCGAGCAGCGCCGTACCGCCGACCTCGTTCGCGTCGAGCATTTTCTTGAAATCGCCGAGCTGTCCCTTGAGCAGCAGCGCCGCCAGCTTCGTGCCGGTGCTGTGCATCAGCATTTCCTTCAATTTGATGGAAAGAAGCTTGCCCGTGCCCTCGATGCTCTTGAGCATGATGTTGCCGCTGTAGCCGTCGGCGACGATGACGTCGCACTCACCGAGCATCGCTTCCTTGGCCTCAATGTTGCCGGTGAAGTTGAGATGCCCCGCCTCGCCCGCTTCCTTGAGCTTCTGATATGTTTCGCGGCGCAGCGTGTCGCCCTTGCTCTCCTCCGCGCCGATGTTCAAAAGACCGATGCGCGGATTTTCGACGCCGAGCACTTTCTGCGCGTAGTAGCTGCCAAGATACGCAAATTGCAGCAGGTATTCGACCGTGCACTCGGCGTTCGCGCCGCAGTCGATGAGTACCGCCTTGCCCTTGGCCGTCGGGATGGTCGGCGCGAGCGCCGCGCGGCGCAGGCCGCGGACGCGCTTGACGAGAAGCGTCGCGCCCGCGAGGAGCGCGCCCGTGCTGCCCGCGCTGACAAAGCCGTCCGCGTCGCCCGCGTGCAGCATATTGAGCCCCACGGTGAGGGACGAATCCTTCTTGTGCTTAAAGGCCGTCGCCGGATCGTCGCAGATCTCGACCACCTCGGTCGCGTTGGCGATCTCCATGCCCTTGGGGAGCTCCTTGCAGCCGCACTGCTGCAGGGCCTTCAAAATCTCTTCTGTTTTTCCGGTCAGGACGATGTCCACGCCGTACTTCTCCTGCGCCATCAGCGCGCCCTTGACGGGCGCGAGCGGGGCAAAATCGCCGCCCATGGCGTCGACGATGATCTTCAATGGGGTCACTCTCCTTTCCTGTCACTCAGCACGTCCTCGCGCATCGCGTCGATCTTTTCAAGCGAGCGCGCGGCAAGCTGCGCATTTTTCACGCGCTTGCCGCCCTTGATGCGGTAGCCCAGCGGCGGCATGATACCAAAGTTCACGTTCATCGGCTGAAAGTCCGAGACCGTCGTATCGCTGATGTAAAGCCCCAGCGCCCCGATGGCCGTCTCGCGTGGGAAATCGACGGGCGGTTTGCCTTCGAGTCTTCTTGCCATCTCGATGCCCGCCAGAAAGCCCGAAGCCGCGGACTCGATATAGCCCTCCACGCCGGTCATCTGCCCGGCAAAGGCGATGCGGTCATCCGCGATCAGGCGATAATAGCGGTCCAGCATCCCCGGCGAGCGGAGATAGGTGTTGCGGTGCATCACGCCGTAGCGCACAAACTCCGCATCATGCAGCGCGGGGATCATCGAAAACACGCGCTTCTGCTCGGGAAAGCGCAGATGCGTCTGGAAGCCGACAAGGTTATAGACGCTGCCCTGCGCGTTGTCGCGCCGCAGCTGGACGACGGCATAGGGTTCTTTCCCCGTCTTCGGGTCTCGCAGACCGCGCGGCTTGAGCGGGCCGTAGCAGAGCGTATCGTGCCCGCGGCGCGCCATGACCTCGACGGGCATGCAGCCCTCGAAGACGTTTTTATCCTCAAAGCCGTGTACGCTCGCTTCCTCGGCGGTCGTGAGCGCCTGCCAGAAGGCATCGTACTCCTCCTCCGTCATCGGGCAGTTGATGTAGTCCGCCGTCCCCTTGTCGTAGCGCGAGGCAAAAAACGCCGAATCCATGTCGACGCTCTCAAACGTCACGAGCGGCGCGGCGGCATCGAAAAAGTTCAGCGTGTGCCCGTCGCCGATCTTTTCGGCGATGGCGGCGGCGAGCGCGTCGCTCGTCAAGGGGCCCGAGGCGATGATGACGTTCCCCTCGGGGATGGCCGTCACCTCGCCGGGGACAACCGTGATATTGGGATGCGAACGGATCTTCTCTGTCACGAGCTTTGAAAAACCGTAGCGGTCGACCGCCAGCGCGCCGCCCGCCTCCACGCGCGTCGCGTCCGCGCAGGCAAGGATCAGCGAATCGAGGCGGCGCAGCTCCTCTTTGAGAAGGCCGACCGCGTTTTCGATCTGGTCCGAGCGCAGCGAATTCGAGCAGCAAAGCTCGGCAAAATCCGCCGTGTGGTGCGCGGGGGTGGTCTTTTCGGGTTTCATTTCATGCAGCGTCACGGCGATGCCGCGCTGCGCGAGCTGCCAGGCAGCCTCGCAGCCGGCAAGGCCGGCACCGATCACAGTTACTTGCATCAGTTCTCTTCTTTCTCCGCGGTCTTTTTGGCCGCGGACTTGGCGGTCGTCTTCTTAGCGGCCGCCTTTTTCGTGGTCGCGGTCTTCTTTGCCGCCGTCTTTTTTGCGGGCTTTTCTGCACCATCCTCGGCTGCGGCCTTCTTTGTCGTTTTCTTCGCTGCGGCGGTCTTCGTCGCGGTCTTCTTGGTGCTCGCCGCTTTTGTGCTCGTTTTCTTTGCAGTGGTGCTCTTCTTAGCCGTCGTCTTCCTGGCGGCGGTCTTCTTTGCCGCGGTCTCCGCCGCATCGGCGGCTTCGGCGCTCTCCGCGCCCTCTTCCGCGGTCTCGGTGGTCTTCTTTTTCACATAGCCGCGCTGGTCTTCCGGCACAAAGCGCGAACACGCGGGGTTGATGCAGTACGGGCGCTTAAAGCCCTTGCCCGCCTTTTTGAACATCGTCTGGCCGCACTCGGGGCAGTCGTCCTTCGTCGGCACATCCCAAGTCATGAAGTCGCACTTCTTCTCGGGATCGCTACTGGTGGAGAATTCGCAGGCGTAGTACGTGTACTGCTTGTTCGTCTTCTTGCTCACGCCGGTGCGCTTCATCATGCGCCCGCCGCACTTGGGGCAGCGGCCCGGCATTTCGATGACAAGGGGCTTGGTGAACGTGCACTCAGGGTAGCCCGGGCAGGCAAGGAAGCGGCCAAAGCGCCCGCTCTTGATGACCATGTTGCGGCCGCAGACGTCGCACTTCTCCTCGCTGACCTCATCGGGGACCTTGAGTCTCACGCCCTCAAGCGCCTTCTCGGCGTTTTCAAGGTCGCGCTCAAAGCCGCCGTAAAAGTCGCGGATGACGTCCTTCCACGCGGTCTTGCCCTCTTCGACGGTATCGAGCTTTTCCTCCATGCGGGCGGTGAACTTCATGTCCACAATGTCGGGGAAGCGCTCTTCCATCAGGCCCGTCACCACCTCGCCGAGCGGCGTGGGACGCAGGTATTTTCCGTCCTTGATGACGTACTCGCGGTCTAAGATCGTCGAGACCGTCGGCGCGTAGGTCGACGGGCGGCCGATGCCGTTCTGCTCCATCGCGCGGATGAGCGTCGCGTCCGTGTAGCGCGCGGGCGGCTGAGTGAAGTGCTGGAGCGGCGTATATGCCTCGAGCGTCAAGCCCTGCCCCTCGACGAGCGGCGGCAGCGTGCCCTCCTTTTCCTCCTTGCTGTCGTCGTCGCGGGATTCCTCGTAAACGGCGGTGTAGCCGGAGAATTTCAGGTTGCTGGCGCTCGCGTGGAACTCGTGTCCGCCCGCCATGATCTGCGCGCTCACACTGTCGTACACGGCGTTCGCCATCTGGGAGGCCAAAAAGCGGCTCCAGATCAGGCGGTACAGACGATATTGCTCGCCCGTCAGGTCGCCCTTGATCTGCTCAGGCGTCAGGTTGACGTTCGAGGGGCGGATGGCCTCGTGCGCGTCCTGCGCGCCGGCCTTGGCCTTGTAGTGGCGGGCGGTCTTGGGATAGTAGCTCTGCCCGTAGCGTCCTAAAATAAACGTCTTCGCTGCGGCGATGGCCTCTTCGGAGATGCGCAGCGAGTCGGTACGCATATAGGTGATGAGGCCCACCGTGCCCTCGCCCGTGATGTCCACGCCCTCATAGAGCTGCTGGGCGATGGCCATGGTGCGGCGCGGCGTCATGTTGAGCTTGCGCGAGGCCTCCTGCTGTAAGGTGGAAGTGGTGAACGGCAGCGACGGGGAGCGCTGCTTGTCCGTTCGCTTGATGTTCGTCACAGTAAAGGACTTGTCGCCGATGTCGGCAATGATGCCGTCCACCTGCTCGCCGGAGGCCGGCTCGACCTTTTTACCGTCCTTGCCGTAATAGTGCGCCTCAAAGGTCTTGTGCGTCGCCTCGTCGGTGAGGTCGGCGTCAAGTGTCCAGTATTCCTGCGCCTCGAAGGCCTGAATTTCCTTTTCGCGGTCGTCGACCATGCGCACAGCGACGGACTGCACGCGGCCCGCGGAGAGGCCGCGGCGGACCTTCTTCCACAGAAGCGGGCTCAGCTGATAGCCCACGATGCGGTCGAGCACGCGGCGCGCCTGCTGCGCGTCGACCAGGTCCTGGTCGATGGCGCGCGGCTCCTTGATGCTCTCGGAGACGACCTTTTTTGTGATCTCGTTGAAAGTCACGCGCTTGGCCTTTTCATCGTCCAGATTCAAAAGCGCTTTTAAGTGCCACGAGATGGCTTCGCCCTCGCGGTCCGGGTCCGTTGCAAGATACACGGTGTCGCTGCTCTTGGCGGCCTTTTTGAGCTCGCTGATGAGCTCCTCTTTTCCGCGGATGGGCTGATAGACAGGCTCGAAGTCGTGCTCGATATCCACGCCCAGCTTGCTTTTCGGCAGGTCGCGCAAATGGCCCATGCTGGCCTTGACCTCGTAGTCTTTGCCGAGATATTTTCCAATGGTTTTCGCCTTTGCCGGAGACTCGACGATCACCAGATGCTTTTTTGCCATGAATGTTATTCCTCCAGTAGTGTGACGGTCAAAGAAAAATGCTTGCCGCTGCCCTGCTCGACGTAGCCCTCAAGCTCCATCATCGTCAGCGCGGAAAGAACACGGCGCGTGGGGATCTCCGTCTTTTCGATCAGATCGTCCACCTGCAGCGCGCCGTCTTTCAGCGTGCGCAGAATGGCGATCTGGTCGTCGGTCAGCCCCGCGTCGTTGGTTTTCAAATTCAGTGTCGGCAGCGACAGTATTTCCTCCGCCGCGGCCTGCTTGGCGCGCGCTTGCTCCTCGCGCGCCTGATAGCCGAGCGTACGCGGAAGCTCCACGCGCTCGCCGAGTATTTTATGCGGATAGATGGCCTCGTACTCGCGCAGCACATCCCAGCTGTCGGTGATAAGGCCCGCCGCGCCGTCCGCGATCAAACGGTTGCAGCCGCGGCTGAGTGGCGCGTCGATCGGACCGGGAACGGCGAAAACATCGCGTCCCTGCTCAAGCGCGGTATTCGCCGTGATGAGCGCGCCGCTCTTTTCCGGCGCTTCGACCACGATGGTCGCGAGGCTCAAGCCGCTGATGATGCGGTTTCGCACGGGAAAATGCCACGCCTCGGCCGCCGTCCCAGGCGGATACTCGCTGATGAGCGCGCCCGAGGCCGCGATATCGCGGTACAGCCACGCATTCTCCGCCGGATAGACGACGTCGAGCCCGTTGCCGAGCACGGCGATGGTCTTTCCGCCCGCGCGCAGCGCGCCGCGATGGGACGCTGAATCCACACCAGCCGCCGCGCCGGAGATCACGACCGCGCCCTGCTTGCACAGGCCGTAGGCGATCTTCTCCGCCGCTTCGATGCCGTAGGGCGAGGCCTTGCGCGTGCCGACCATGGCGACAGCGACCTCCTCGTCGATAACGGGGAGCTGGCCTTTGACATAAAGCAGGCACGGCGGCTCAAAGATATTGCGCAGGCGCATCGGATAGTCCGCGTCCTGCATCGTGAGAAGCCGCAGCCCCAGCCGCGAACACGCGCCGAGGATACGGTCGGCGTTTTCCAACGATTTTTCCGCGAGCAGTGCGATCTGCCGCGGCTCGATGCCCTCGACGAGGCGGTACTCGTCCTCGTCGGCATAGTAGACGTTCTCCGGCGTGCCGAAATAGTCGAGCAGCAGAAGCTTTGAGCGGTTTGTCAGTCCCTTGACCTCCGAGAGCCACACCCAGTATTTAAGGCCCGCCATGAAGAGCACCTCCTTGTTTGTTTCAGCGATACATCTCCCACAGAACGACCGTCGCCGCGATGGCCGCGTTGAGCGACTCGCAGCGCGGATTCATGGGAATTTTGAGCGTTTTGGCGCACTCATCCAGCATTTGCTGCGACAGTCCGCGCCCCTCGCTGCCGATGGCGACAGCGGCTTTGGACAGGTTCGCGTCAGACAGCGGCACGGTGTCCTCACGCAGCGCCGTGCCGTAGAGCGGGACGCCGCTTTTACTGAGCAGCGCGAAAAGCTCCTCCGGCGTGACGCTGTACGCCTCGCGGCGGAAGATCGCGCCCATCGTGGCGCGCGCCGTCTTGGGATTGAAGAGGTCGGCGCAGGCGTTGACTAAGAACACGCCGTCGCACTCAAACGCGTCCGCCGTGCGCAGGATGGTCCCCACGTTCCCGGGGTCCTGCACGCCGTCCAGCACGAGATAGTGCTTACCCGCAAGCGTTTCGGGCAGCTTCGTCTCGGGAAGCGCGACCGTAAACAGTGCGCCCTGCGGCGTCTCCATCGGGCTCACCGAGCGCATCAGGTCTTCGCTCACGCACACGGCGCGCACGGTATCGGGAAGCGTTGGAATCTCCACACCGTCGGAGAACACCGCCGTTTGGACCGGCGCGCCCCACTTGAGCGCTTCGTCCAAGAGCTTTGTCCCGTCGCAGAGATATTCGCCGCTCTTTTTGCGGTAAGACCGGGAGGAAGCGAGCTTGCGCAGGTGCGTCATCAGCGGATTCTGCCGGCTCGTGATGGTTTCCACGTTCATTTTTCCTCTTCCCTCCCAGTTTCTTATTTAATATGTATCACACTATATTATCAACTGCCGCCCTTTGTCAAGCAAAAGAATCTTTTGCACCGTTTCACTTTTGCGCGGATCGGTGCGCCACGGCTTTACAGTTCGCCCCCTTTTGTGGTACACTGAGCGTGAAATATCACGCAGCATGACTGCAAGGAGGTACCCCAAAATGGAATCTGCCAAATCGCGTTTTCTGCGCTATGTGACCTATTACACCACCTCGGATGAATTCACCGGCACCTCGCCCTCTACGGAGCGGCAGAAGGACCTCGGCCGCGCGCTGATGCAGGAGCTTGAAGCGCTGAAGCTCGAGGACGTCCACATGGACGACTGCGGCAATGTGCTTGCAACGCTCCCCGCGAGCGAGGGCGTGGACGCGCCCGTCATCGCGCTCATCGCGCACATGGACACCGCTCCCGACGCTTCGGGCGAAAACGTCAAGCCCCGCCTCGTGCGCTACGAGGGCGGCGAGCTGAAGCTCAACGACACTGTCTCCCTCACCGAGGCGCTCTGCCCCGGCCTTGAAAGCCATGTGGGCGAAGAGCTCATCGTCACCGACGGCACGACGCTCCTCGGCGCGGACGACAAGGCCGGCGTCGCCGAGATCATGGCCGCGGTCGAGACGATGATTGAGAAAAACGTCAAACACGGCGAAGTGCGCGTCATCTTCACGACCGACGAGGAGATCGGCAACGGCGTGGACGGGCTCGACGTGCAGGAGCTCGGCTGTGACTACGGCTACACCGTGGACGGCGGCCCGCTCGGTGAGATCGAATTTGAAAACTTCAACGCCGCGTCCGCCGTTCTGACGGTGCACGGCGTCGGCGTCCACCCCGGCAGTGCCAAAAATGTCATGATCAACGCCGCGACCGCAGCGATGGCCTTCCACGCGATGCTGCCTGAGGACGAAGTGCCGGAGAAAACCGACGGCTACGAGGGCTTTTTCCACCTGACCGAGATGAGCGGCAGCGTGACCGAGGCGACGCTCCGCTATATCATCCGCGACCACGACCGCGAGCGCTTTGAAGAGAAAAAGGCGCTCTTTGCCGACTGCGCCGCGCGCCTCGACGAAATTTACGGCAACGGCACGGCCGAGGCCCAGATCAATGACAGCTACTACAACATGAAGGAGAAGATCCTCCCCCACTTCCACCTCATCGAGCGCGCGGAAAACGCCTTCCGCGCCAACGGCGTCGAGCCGCAGTGCTTGCCCATCCGCGGCGGCACGGACGGCGCGCGCCTGTCCTGGGACGGGCTGCCCTGCCCCAACCTCTCCACCGGCGGCTACAATTACCACGGCGTGCGCGAGTGGATCCCCGCGGACAGCCTTGAGGCCATGACGAATGTGCTCGTCACGCTGACGGAGAGCTTTGCCGAATGAGGCAATCGTTATCGTAACAAAGAATTGGAGTGATTTTGTGATGAATCCTGTCGAAAAGCTCGCATTTTTGCGCGCGGAGATGAAAAAGCGCCACTTGGACGCCTACGTCGTCGTGACCGACGACTTCCACACCTCGGAATATGTCGGCGCGCACTTCAAGGCGCGCGAATTTCTCTCCGGCTTCACCGGCTCTGCCGGTACGCTCGTCGTGCTGCCGGACGCCGCCGCACTGTGGACGGATGGCCGCTACTTTTTGCAGGCCTCGCAGCAGTTAGAGGGCAGCGGTATTGAGCTCATGCGCATGGGCCAGCCCGGCGTGCCTGAGATCCCCGCGTTCCTGCGCGACCACGTTCCTGAAAACGGCTGGATCGGCTTCGACTCGCGCACGATCAGCAACGACTTCGCTCGTTCGATCGGCGAAAAGACGCGCGAGAAGCACATCCGCTTTGCGGGCGGCGAGGACCTTGTCGACCTTGTGTGGGCGGACCGCCCCGCGCTCTCGTGTGAGCCGGTGTGGGAGCTGGACGTAAAGTATGCAGGCCTGACGCGCAGGGAAAAGCTCGCAATGGTGCGCAGCAAGATGAAGGAGATGGGCGCAAGCGTGTTCGTCATCCCCTCTCTCGACGAGGTCGCGTGGCTGCTGAATCTGCGCGGCAACGACGTGCTCTTCACGCCTGTGTTCCTCTCGTATCTGCTGCTTGAGCAGGACACGGCCACGCTCTGCGTGCAGAGAGAGGCCGTGAGCGCAGAGATCGAAGCACATTTGAAATCTGACGGCGTAACGCTCGCCCCCTATGACGACATCTACCGCCTCGTCGCGGCGCTGCCCACGGGCACCCGCGTACTGCTCGACGGCGAGCGCGCCAACTACCGCATTCTGCAAAGCGTGCCGGAGAGCGCTGAAGTCCTCGACCGCACGAGCCCCATTCAGCTGATGAAAGCGGTGAAGACGCCCGCCGAGCAGGAGAACGAGCGCCTTGCCCACATCAAGGACGGCGTGGCCGTCACGCGCTTCATCTACTGGCTCAAGCACACGATCGGCAAAGAGCCGATCACCGAGCTCAGCGCGTCGAAAAAGCTCGAATCTCTTCGCGCCGAGGGTGAGCACTATCTTGAGCAGAGCTTCGACCCCATCCTCGCCTACGGTGCGCACGGCGCGATCGTCCACTACGAGCCGACCGAGGAGACCGACATTCCCATGGAGCCGCGCGGCCTCTGCCTCGCCGACACGGGCGCGCAGTATTTGGAGGGCACGACCGACATCACCCGCACCATCGCGCTGGGGCCGCTCACGGACGAGGAAAAGCGCATCTACACGCTTGTCCTGCGCGGACACATACAGCTGGGCGCGGCCAAGTTCCTGCACGGCTGCATGGGCGAAAACCTTGACATGCTGGCCCGCACGCCGCTGTGGGAAGCGGGCCTCGACTTCAACCACGGCACAGGCCACGGCGTGGGCTTCGTCCTCGGCGTGCATGAGGGCCCTGAGCGCGTACACTGGGATGTGAAGCGCCAGAAGCGCCACTGTGTCATTGAAGAGGGCATGATCTTCTCGAACGAGCCGGGCATTTACCTTGCCGGCAAGTTCGGCGTGCGCATTGAGAACCTCGTCGTTGTACGCGAGGCTGAGGTCAACGAGTACGGCCGCTTCCTTGCGCTCGAACCGCTGACGCTCGTGCCGTATGACCGCGATGCGATCGATCTGTCGCTGCTCTCGTCGCGCGATGTGGAGCTTTTGAATGCTTATCACGCTAAGGTCTTTGCGGCGATCTCGCCGTATCTGAGTGGGGATGAGCTGGAGTGGCTCAAGGAGGTTACTAAGCCGGTTTTGTTCGGCTAAACCGAAGGGAAAAGGCAGCGCCGATGGCGCTGCACGGGGCAAAGGGGGAGATCCTCTTTCAAAAGAGAACCTCCCCCTTTGAATCCCCCAAGAGAAAGGCAGGGGGCGTTTCGACTTCGCCCCCTGCACCCCCTAACGACCAAAAGGGAGGGGCGCAGCCCCTCCTTTTTGGATTATCCTCCCCGCTCTTCTGACGGCGCGGCATTGCTGCGCTCGCCGCTTTGGCTGAGCACCAAACTACAACTTTTCTATTTCGATACGAAAAGCGTATTTTTGATAGACAGGAACTTCTTCTTTCTCCGCCCTCATAAAATGTTCACAGCATTCAGAATCCGCCTGTAATTTCTTGCGTCTGCGGGCAACGCAATGTCCATAATTCAGCGGCACATACACCCCTGCACTAAGTACATAGTGTTGACGAAAATGCGTGCAATCCTTACAGGAATCCATATCGATCACCTCGAACTTATAATATGCGATTTTCGCATATATGTCAATATGCGTTTATTGCATATCCTATAATTATTGCGAGGTGAGAATAATGTATCAGCGACTTCGGGATTTGCGAGAAGACCACGATAAAACGCAAAAGGATATTGCCTCGATGCTCAATATCAGTCAGACGACATATTCCCGCTATGAAAGCGGAGCGCTCGACATTCCCAGCGCCACGATTATTCGTCTTGCACGGTTTTATCATGTCAGTACCGATTATCTGTTCGGACTGACGGATGAAGACCGGCCTTACCCCTGCGGAAAGTATGGTGGTTAACGGCGGCGAGCGCAGCAATGCCGCCTTGGCAGGCAGCAGCAAAATTGATAAAATCTGAAGTAGACGGAGATTAGGCTGCACCTCCACAAGATCAGCAGAGCGGCACCCGCAAGGGGTGTGCCGCATCCGTAAGGCGGCAGAGCCGCCAACGGCTGCGCAACAGCGGATAATAGAAGCAGAGGCAAGTCGTATAGCAACTCTAAACGCGGCAACGCTGCGCGCAAGCATTTCCATTCCGGAGGCAAAAAGGTCATTCGAGATTGAGACTGCCAATCTAAAACCTTTCTCTTGGGGGATTGAAAGGGGGCTATTCTCTTTTGTGAAAGAGAATAGCCCCCTTTGACTCGCACCGCGCTCAGCGAACGCGCCTATTTACATCGAGATCCAGCCGAACGCGCTGGCGATCGAGCTGATCAAAATGATCGCCGCGAAGAACGGGCACAGGAAGCGGATCATGGCGTTGAAGACCTTTCTTCTGCGGAAGGGCGCGCCGTTCAGCGTGACCTCGTCCGCGATGCGGTCGACGCCGATGACGCGGGAGACGAGGATGCAGCTTGCGATGGCCGCGATGGGCATCATCACGGAGTTGGTCAGGAAATCGAAGAAGTCCAAAAACTGCATGCCAATCACGGTGACATTTGCCAGCGGGCCATAGCCCAGGCTGGAGAGGCTTCCGAGGAGAACCATGGAGACGCCCATGATGCTCGTGGCCTTCTTACGGCTCCAGTGCAGCTCATCCTGCAAGGTAGAGACGGCACTTTCCGTCAGCGCGATGGAGCTCGTCAGCGCGGCGAACAGGACCAGCAGGAAGAACGCGATGCCGATCACCGTGCCGAAGCCCATGGAATCGAAGACCTTCGGGATGGTGATGAACATCAGCGAGGGGCCGGCCTTCAGCGCGCTGGGATCACCGCCGGAGAAGGCGAACACCGCGGGGATGATCATCAGGCCCGCCATGATGGCGATGGCCGTGTCGAAGACTTCGACATTGCGGGTGGAGCTTTCGATCGGGACGTCCTTTTTCATGTAGGAACCGAACGTGATGAGAATGCCCATGGCGATGGACAGGGAATAAAACATCTGCCCCATGGCGGAGACGACCGTCATCCAGGAGAAGTTGTCAAGATTGGGCACAAGGAAGTACTTGACGCCCTCCAGCGCACCGGGGCGGGTCACGGAATACACGGCGATGATCAGCGACAGCACCACGAGAATGGGCATCATGATCTTGGAGACGCGCTCGATGCCGTTTTCCACGCCCGCAAAGATGATCGCCAGCGTCATGGCCGTGAAGACGAGAAAGCAAAGCTCCGAGGACACGCCGTTGGAGATGAAGGACGAGAAATAGCCGTCCTCCGCGACGAGGTGCGCCTTGCCCATCAGGTATTCCGCCAGATATTTGATGACCCAGCCGCCGATGACGGAGTAGTAGGGGACGATCAGAATCGGAATGATGGCGTTGATCCAGCCGCCCACGCGCAGCGCAGGCTTATCGCTGAAGGACTTGTAAGCGCCGACAGGGCTCTTGCCGGTCATGCGGCCGATCGAAGTCTCCGCAATGATCATCGTGTAGCCGAAGGTCATCGCCAGAATGATGTATACCAGCAGGAAAATAGCGCCGCCGTATTTGGCGGCCAGATAAGGAAAGCGCCAGATGTTTCCGAGGCCGACGGACGCGCCCGCAGCCGAAAGGACAAAGCCAATCTTGCCGGAAAAGGAACCTCTTTTATGATCCATGAAGAATCTCCTCTCTTTTTTACGACATACAATTTACTTAGTATATCATAGAATAAAGATGAAAACAATCTGAAATCCGAAGAAAAGAGAGCTATTTGTCGTTGGCCGTGCAGAAAAATAAAAAAGGAAGACTCGAAAGAGTCTTCCTTTTTCCATATTTAAGACCAGAGCAGCTGCATCGCGACGATTAGCGCCGCAGCGGCGAGGATATACACACCTGCGATCAGCAGTCCCGCCTTGAGCGCGCCGCGGATGGCGGCATTGCGCTCCTCGCGCGTCAGCTCACCGGCAACGCTTTCCCACGGGCGGTCGTTCGCACGGGGCGCGTCGGGCGCGGAAAAGTCGCTGCGCTTGCGGTGAAAGTGTGGGAGAAAGGTCGGCTGGCGTTCGATGCCGCTCATGTCGGCGATCGTGCGGCCGTCGTCCTCCTCGTAGAAGTCGTCCTTCTTCATCACTTATCGTACAGGTGGCAGCACACAAAGTGGCCCGGCTCGATCTCGCGCTGGACGGGTGCTTCCTCCTTGCAGCAGGCCATGCAGTTGGCGCAGCGGGTGTGGAATTTGCAGCCCTTGGGCGGATTGGCAGGGGAGGGGATGGAGCCCTCGAGCACGATGCGGTTCATCTTCACCTTCGGGTCGGGGATGGGGATGGCGGAGAAGAGCGCCTTCGTGTAGGGGTGGAGCGGGTTGCGGAAGATATCTTCCTTCGCGCCGTACTCCACAAGGTTGCCGAGGTACATGACGCCGACGGTGTCGGAGATGTGCTCGACAACGGAGAGGTCGTGGCTGATGAAGAGGTACGTCAGCTTGTATTTATCCTGCAATTCGTTCAGCAGGTTGATGATCTGCGCCTGGATGGACACGTCGAGTGCGGAGACCGGCTCGTCGCAGACGATGAACTCGGGGTTGAGCGCGAGCGCACGCGCGATGCAGATACGCTGGCGCTGGCCGCCGGAGAACTCGTGCGGGTAGCGGTCCTTGTGGAACGGCTGTAAGCCGCAGTTGTCCATGACCTGGTCGATATAATCGTCAAATTCCGCCTTCGGGACGAGGTTGTGCTCGCGCACGGCCTCGCCGATGATCTCGCCGACCGGCATACGCGGGGAGAGCGAGGAGAACGGGTCCTGGAAGATGATCTGCATCTTCGTGCGCAGGGCGCGCAGCTCCTTGTGGGAGAGGTCATAGACCTCCTGTCCGTTGAAGAGCACCTGACCGCCGGACTTGGAGTCATACAGGCGCAGGATCGTGCGGCCCGTGGTCGTCTTGCCGCAGCCGGACTCACCGACAAGGCCCATCGTCGTGCCGCGCTTTAAGTTGAACGTGACGCCGTCGACGGCCTTGACATAGCCGACCGTCTTCGACACCATACCGCCCTTGATCGGGAAGTATTTCTTGAGGTGATTGACCTGCAGAATGTACTGCGGGTCATATTCCACGGGGGTGAAATTGTTGTCGATGATGAGTGAGGACTTCTGCGCCTCATCGGCGTGCTCCTGCTTCTTGACAAATTCATCGGCATTCTGCTTCTGCGTTTCCTTCAGTTCATCGAGGACCTGATCGTCGTTCTTACCGGCTTTCCAAAACGGCATCTTATTCACCCTCCTTTCCGTTTTCCTTGCCCTCGGCCAGCTCTTCCTCCACGATCTCCTCAAGGTCGGGGCGCTTGCCGTCGTAATAGCGGTAGCAGCTCACCTTGTGCGTCGGCGAGATGCTCACCTCGCACGGGTAGTCGCCCTCGCAGCCGTTCACGCACATTTCGCAGCGATCCTTGAAATAGCAGTAGTTCGGCATGTTGATGGGGTTCGGCACCTTGCCGGGGATGGAGTAGAGCTTTTCGACCTGACGGCCCACGACCGGCTTGGAGGCCATGAGGCCGATGGTGTAGGGGTGTGCGGGATGGGCGAAGATCTCCTCCGCCGTGCCCTGCTCGACGATGCGGCCGGCGTACATGACGACCACATAGTCCGCCATTTCGGCGATGACGCCGAGGTCGTGCGTGATGAACATGATCGAGGAATTGATCTGATCCTTCAGATTGCGCAGAAGGTCGAGGATCTGCGCCTGGATCGTCACGTCGAGCGCCGTGGTGGGCTCGTCGGCGATGATGAGCTTCGGGCTGCACGCAAGCGCCATGGCGATCATGACGCGCTGGCGCATACCGCCGGAGAGCTCGTGCGGGAACATCTTGTAAACGCCCTCGCTGTTGGCGATGCCGACCATTTCAAGGAGCTCAATGGTGCGCGCCTTGATCTGCGCTTCGTCGTGGCCCTTTTCGTTGTGCAGGGCCAGCACCTCGTCGACCTGGTCGCCGATGCGGAACACGGGGTTCAGCGCGGTCATCGGCTCCTGGAAGATCATGGAGATATAGTTGCCGCGTAAGTGCTGCATGACGCTGTCAGGCGCCTTCGTGACGTCGTAGGCTTTGCTGCCGAGGTTTAGGCGAATTTCGCCCTCCACGACCTGACCCTGCGGGCGCTGCAAAAGCTGCATGAGCGACAAACTCGTGACCGATTTGCCGCAGCCGGACTCGCCGACGACGCCGACAGTCTTGCCGATGGGCACGGAGAACGTGACGCCGTCGACCGACTTGACAACGCCCGTGTCGGTGAAAAAGTAGGTGTGCAGGTTGTCGAATTCGACCGCGTTGTTGGGGTCGTGCATCTCGGTCAGATACTCGGATTCGGGAACGTTCTTGCGCTTGCGCTTCTTTTCGAGCGCATTTGTGATCTTGCGGTTTTCTTTGGAAATGCGGCGGGATTCCTTTGCGGAAAGATAGCCGTCATTATGCTTCTTAGCCATTCAAATTCCCTCCTTTCTCAGCGCTTCATCTTCGGGTCGAACGCGTCGCGCAGACCGTCGCCGAAGAGGTTGAGCGAGAGCACGATGAGCGAGATGACGAGCGCCGGGATGACCATGCGGTAGGGATAGGAGGTCAGGCCGTTGAGCGCGTCGGACGCCAGCGAGCCCAGCGACGGCATCGGCGCGTTGACGCCGAGACCGAGGTAGGACAGAAAGCTCTCGGTAAAGATCGCGTTCGGGATCTGCAGAGCCGTGGAGATGAAGATCACGCTCATGCAGTTGGGCACCAGATGGCGGGTGATGATCCAGCGGCCCTTGGCGCCGGTCGCCTGCGCGGCGAGGACGTATTCCTGCTCGCGCAGGGACAGGATCTGGCCGCGGATGAGTCTTGCCATCGAGACCCAGTAGAGGACGGCGAAGACGATGAAGAGGCTGATGATGTTGCTGCCGATCTTGGCCAGCGGCGTGCCGTCGAGCTTGTCGCCGATCGAGACCTTCAGGACCGTGGCGAGCAGGATGACCATCAGCGTATCGGGCAGGGAGTAGATGATATCGACGATGCGCATGATGATGAGGTCGACCTTGCCGCCGCAGTAGCCTGCGATGGAGCCGACCGTCATGCCGATGATCAGCACGATGAGGCTCGCGAAGAAGCCGACGGCGAGGGAAATGCGCGTGCCGTAGACGACACGGATGAAGTAGTCGCGCCCGGCGGAGTCGGTGCCGAAGACATGCGGGAAGACCTTTTCACCTTCCTCGATGCGCTTGAGCTCGGTCTTGCCGTACTCGAAGGGAGCGAGGTTATTGAACGAGGCGTCGACGGGCTTGCCGGGACGCACGCCCAGCTGCTGGTCGTAGGAGTACGGCCAGAAGGCGGGGATGAGGATGGCCGAAAGCGTGATGATGGCTACGACGATCAGGCTCACGAGCGCGACCTTGTTCCTGCACAGGCGCTTGACGCCGTCCTTGAAGAACGTGGTGGACGGGCGCATCTGGACGATGTAGGACTTTTCCTCGTCGGTGGCGGGAATGAAGTCATCCATGTTGACATGGAGGGTGAATCTGTGTTTCTTATCCATGTTCGCGCCTCCTTAGTCCAGTTCGATCCGCGGGTCGACGATCTTGTACAGAAGGTCGGACACGAGGTTCATAATAATAATGAGACAGGCCAGAATGATGGTCGTGCCCATGATGAGCGGGTAATCACGGCCGGTGATGCTGTTGACGAACGCGCGGCCGATGCCGGGCACGGCGAAGATCTGTTCGACAATGATGGAGCCGGTCACGATATACGCAAGCATCGGGCCAAAGTAGGTGATGACCGGGATCAGCGAGTTTTTGAGCGCGTGGCCGAAGATGACCTTGAAGCCCGGCACGCCCTTGGCCCGGGCGGTGCGGATGTAGTCCTGCCCGAGCACGTCGAGCATCGACGAGCGGGTCAGACGCGTGATGTAGGCCATCGGGTAGAGGCCGAGCGTGACGACCGGCAGGATCAGGCCGTTTTTCTGCGCGCCGTTGGCTGGCAGAAGATGCAGGGAAACGGCGAATATGGTCAGGAGCAAGGCGCCCGCAATGAACGAGGGCATGGAGACGAAGGCGGTGGTGATGACCATGATGACCTTATCGATGACCTTGTTGCGCCGCAGCGCCGCGACCGCGCCAAGCACGATGCCCACGACGAGCGCGCCGAAGGCGGCGATAAGGCCGAGCTTGGCCGAGACCTTCATGCCGTCGGCGATGATGTCGATGACCTGACGGCCGCGCTGCTTGAGCGAGGGGCCAAAGTCAAAGCGCAGGACGATATCACCGAGATAGGTAAAATACTGCTCCAGGACCGGTTTGTCAAGTCCGTATTTGGCCTCCATGGCGGCCTGCACCGCAGGAGTCGTCGCCTTTTCGCCGACGAACGGGCCGCCCGGGACGGCGTGCATGACGAAGAAGGTGATCGTGATAACGACCCAGATCGTCAGGATCGCCAGACCGATTCGTTTGAGAACGTAAAACAGCGTCTTGGAATTCATCATTCATCCCACTTTCAAAGACTGGAAACTGTCGCTTGCAGAAAGACAAGTGCTTTTCCTGTATTCGCTGGAGTATTGTTATGATACTATAAATGATTAAAGCAGAAAAATCAATCGGAAATTTTTAAAAAATGAAATTTTTTGCGTTATTCCCTGCAAAATTCAGCGATTTAATTGACAGAACATTAAAAATCACACAAAATACCCGCCGACGAGGGCGGAGCCTGCGGAAATGTGCAAAGTTTCGCGGTTTTTGTTCTGCGGTGCGCAAAACGTGCGCATGCTGCGGGCAGATGTGCGGACTGGGCGGCCGGTTTTTCTGCCCCGCCGCCCGCCGGGATGGTTTTCTGCAGGAAGCAGAGGAAAAAGCTGCAGAAAAAGGCTCCCCTTCCAGGGGCCGATTCCCCCTATCAGGGGGAAATGTC
>ERZ773147.1304-NODE-1304-length-26270-cov-3.745070_pt1 | contig 26270 bp, 19 predicted proteins | sample MGYA00580851_ERZ773147 | MGnify/ENA primary metagenome ERZ773147 (study PRJEB29015, sample SAMEA2737818) | human gut metagenome | biome: human gut; feature: human-associated habitat; material: faeces | place: China | collected 2012 ... | reverse complement strand
AACTTTACACATTGAATATTACAATTTAGTTTTATCAAAATAACAATAACAAGTAGGTTAACAATATAACCAATTGAATTTATATTATCAATAAAATAATTTTTTTGATCGGATTTCAAAAACAAATTATATGTCATTCCTAAATAATATTCAGAAAAATATCCAATAGCAATAATTAATATTAATGATACGGTATATAAATATGAATAATTATTATTTATAAATCTTGGATATATGACACAAAGAAACGAAATGTATGCTAAAAGAACATATGATATTCTTTTAAAAAATAAATTAGCTTTACCTAATATATTTCCAACCTCTTCTTTATTTTTTTCTACCAAAGGTTTATAAAGAGCATTTTTTATAACAGGTCCTATACCGCCTTCTAATAAAGAAATATAAGCTAAAAACTGTGCAATCGAAGAAATAAGGCCATTGACTTCAGAACCAAATTTTTTTATTATCATTACAGGAACGATAAATCCATATACTATAGTAATTGCCTGATAAATAAACGAAGAAAGAATATTTTTAATTATAGTTTTTTTATTATTCATATCTAATCATTCCTTTTAGAAGGTAATTTAATTAAATCACCTATTTTTTTATCCCATTCTAATGGTTTAAACTCCTCATATCCATTTCCTGGATAAAAAGTCATTTCACCAAAATATAGTTTCCCATTAATTTCATACCAATCAACTCGTACAAAAGGAATATTATCGGACAAAATCTTTGAAAATTTTAACATTAAGTTATAGTTAAAAGGCTTTTTAATTTCTTTATTTGATGAAGGATAATGTCTTTCAAAAGGTAACTTGTTCCAATCTAAGTCAAAAAAAGTAACCTTTAAACCATCTTTATACCGCTCACTACATGTAAAAGATAACTTAGGCTCTCCATCAAAACACATAAACTTATAATCAATTAACTCCTTATTTACATTATCTTCCATATATTTTTCGATTATTATTTTAGGCTTAACATTCTTATACGGCCATTCCCTACCACAATAATAATAATTTCTTTTCAAAGAAGCATTGATTTTTTTTCTTGCAGAAACTATATCAAAATTACTTTTATTTCTACATATTGCTAACCCACCAGAATCATGATTACATTTAATTACAAATTGATTAGGTAATTTATCAAAATCAATATCATCAAATTTGTCATATACTCCAATTAAAGGTATTAGATATTCTTCACCTATTTTTTCTTTTATATACTCTCTAACTTCATATTTGTCTACCATCTTAGTATACTCTGGATTTTTATCATAGAGTTTTAACCATTGTAACTTTTCATTAAAAGTTTGTGGATTTTTTAAATTTAATTTATATCCCATTTTATATTTAAAATATATCTTCAAATATGTTTTATCAGATAATATTTTTGAAAGTTTACTATTCATTACTCTTAACACAAGTTTTGATGGATTAAGTAAATAATACTTTAACTTTAACAATTTATTTTTCATTTTTCGCACCCATAAAGTAATCATAATATTTCTTATATATTGTATTAGCATCTAGTTTCTTTCTTATTTTCATTGCTTCTTTTTCTATATTTTCTCTGACACTATCATTTTCTATTAAGAATAATATTTTTGTCGCCAAAGTTTCGGCATCATCAACAGGTACCAACAAACCGTTTTTACCATCAGCAATTAATTCTGACGGTCCGAATTTACAATCAGTAGAAATACAAGCAGTACTTGTAGCCATTGCCTCAATAAGTGCATTGGGCATCCCTTCATATCTAGAACTTAATACATATATTTTTGACTTTGCAACTTCAAAAATGGCATCTTGATTAGCACCACATAATATTACATTTTCACTTAAGCCAAGTTTATTTATTAATTCTTGCAATTTATTCTTTTCCAGACCATTGCCAAATATTTTTAATTTATATTCGGGATGTCTATTATATACTTCTTTAAATGCATTTATTAATACATCAAAACCTTTTTGTTCATCTAGCCTTCCCATTGCAGTAATTACATTTTCTTTTTTTATTTTTGAATAATCAATTTCATAAACTTTTTTATTACTAATTGCATTAGGAATTACAACAGACTGTTTTTGAACACTATTTTGATAACATTCTTTAATTCCATTTGTCTGAAAAATAAAACCAGTGCATTTTTTAGCAGCATATTTAGATAAGACTTTACTAATATAACTTCTTTCATTTATGTTGGCTCTCTCTGAGCCAATCAATACACATCCCTTTGGTTTAGATAATTTTGCATATATTTCAGTTTGATAAAACATAGCAACAACAATTGTAGCATTAAGTTGTTTTAAATTATCTTTACAAAATTTATATCTTTCAATTATAGCACTGATTCTATTTTTCTTATTATTAATCATACTTACAACATTAATTCTTTTATCTAATTCATATGCATTATCTTTGTTATCAAACTTGATAATACTTACATTATCTTCAGTATTGTTAACTATCCAATTACATAAAGAAGATACAACTCTTTCAGCACCACCAAATCCCAAAGAAGACATAATAAATACAATACTATTTTTTTTCATTTCTTTTACCGCCAATTTTAATATAATTTCCTAATATAGTTTCGTATTCCTTTGGTTCAAACTTCGTAAAACCAGCAAAATGAGAAAATGTTAATTCACCTATATATATTTTATCGTTGCATAAATATAAATCCACTCTTAAACAAGGAATGTTCTTACTTAAAGACTTTGCTATATCAATCATTTCATCTAATTGTTTTGGCCTTTCAAATATAACATCAGATGTATTATAAATACATTTTAAATTTAATTTATTAAATTTGATATCATAATAATCATTAAATCTATTTTTTTCTTTATTGCCATAACAAACAGATATAATTTTAGGAACTCCATTAAAGCAAAAGAAATTATATTCTTTTAAATCTTCTTTATTCTTATTTTCCATATATTTTTCAATTATTATTCTAGGTTTAACATTTTTGTATGGCCACTCTCTATGAACATAAAAATATTTTCTTTTAAGATATTTATTAATTTTTTTTCTTGCCTTTTTTAAGTCTAATTGTTTTTTATCTTTACAAATTACAAGTCCACCAGAATCATGAGTACATTTCATTACAAACTGATTGGGTAATTTATCAAAATCTATCTCATCAAATTTATCATAAATACCGATTAAAGGAATTAAATATTTTTCTCCAGCTTTATCTTTTATATATTCTCTTGCTTCATATTTATCAACCATTTTTGTATATATTGGATTCCTATCATACAATTTTAACCACTGAAGTTTTTCACTTAGCAATTTAGGATTTTTTAAATCTAATTTTTTAGCAATAATAAGCCTATATTTCCATTTTAAATATATTTTATCTGGAACAAAAAAGAAAAAGTTTTTATTCATCATGCAAACCAATGTATCTTTAGGATGACATATATATTTAATTATTTTTTTCATTATTACACACTTCCTTCATAAAATCAAACCATTTATTAACAATTTTATCACAATTATATTCTTGCATTTTATCTCTTGCATTTTTAGACAATTGTCTACATATATTATTATCTTCAATAAGTCTACAAATTGAAGAAGTTAATTCTTCCTTGTTATTATTTTCTACAAGTAAACCATTTTTATTACCATCAATTAACTCCTTTGGCCCACCACAAGGACAATTCGTAGAAATACAAGGAAGTCCGACTGCCATAGCTTCCATAAGAGCATTTGGCATTCCTTCATATTTTGAGGATAAAATAAAACCTTTTTTATCTTTCAAAATATTCTCAATATCATCTACATTTCCACACAATTTGACATTATTATTAAGTTTATTATCCTTTATATACATACTAAGTTCATTTTTTAAACTACCTTCACCATAAATAAGTAATTTATAGTTTGGATATTTCTTAATAACATCTTTAAAACTCTCTATTAAAAGTATTTGATTCTTTTGTTCATTTAATCTACCAACATTAATAAATTCAGTACTTTTATATCCAACATATTTAGTTTTCAAGAATCTATCATCTACAGGATTAGCAATAACTATAGATTTATCTTGAATTTTTTTGCAAAAATAGTCGCGTGCTTCATCTGTTTGAAAAACGAATCCATCGGCTCTTTTATATAAAAACTTCATTATGGTTCTACTTTTCAAAGATGCATATTCTATTTTTGGATCATTTCTATCAGAAATAATTACTGGAGATTTAATAAATGGCTTCAATATAAGTAGTCTATAACTTGGCTCAGGTAAAAAACCTAAAATAATATCAGGATCAATTTCTTTTATATAGTCTTTTAATCTCTTTAAATATATAATATTCTTTACTAATGGATTCTTATTACCATCAAAATTTTTCAAACTAAAGAGTTTAATACTTTTATCAAGACTATATTCTACTTTTTCATCAGTAGTAGTAATAATAATAACTTCATTTTTTTCTACTAGTTTATTAGATAATGTAGCAACAACTCTCTCAGCTCCACCTTTTCTCAAATTACCTATATAAAATAATATTTTCATACTTCCTCCTAAAATAGTGTATAATTAACATAAACAGAATTTGTAAATATCTGATATATATAAAATAAAAATAATGAAATATAAAATATTGGATACATGAATTTACGATATTTTAAATCCAAAACCTCCAAATTATTTGGAATTAAAATTATAAATGAATAAGTAAAATATAAAACTATTCTTGCAACCAGCCCTTGAGTAGTTGAAAGAATTTGAAATGGTAAAGCTAATAATAACATACCGACAAAGTATTTATTACTATTTTTGTTTATATCAAATTTTTTATTTATAAAGCATACACCAACTATTATTAAAAATATCAATAAAAGCATTGTATATCCACTACCACTAGTATCACGATAGTCAAGATACTGACTGTAAATTAATTCAGTTATAATATTAAGAATAGGATTTTTAATTATAAATAAAACTATGCATAAACTCATAAAACGAAATATTTTATTAGTAGTAAATTTAATATGTTTAAATACTGGTAAAATTAAAAATACCAATGATGTTTTATGGAACAAACTAGCAATCATAACCATTGTAATATACCAAAGTAAACTCTTTCTATCCTTAGCTAACAATAATGGAAAAGCACACAATAAAACCGATATAGCTAAGCATTGTCTTAATGTACAAGTATAATATACAAAATAATTAAAAGTTATAAATAAGAAAACACTTGCAAAATAATCTTTGGAATAATTTTTAATAAAGTTATATATGCCTATCATAGAAAGAATTGAAATAATAAATACATAAAATCTAAAATCATAAAATATAAAGCTTATAAATTTAGTAAGCATTTTAAAGCCCAACTCAAAATCATAATGAAAATATAAATACTCTATAGTACTATTTTTAGCAGCTACAAAAAATTTATAATAATTAATCATGTCAAGTCCAACCTTAGGACCACGCAATCCCAAAAATAGAGTTAAAATAATAACTATTATTAGAAGATATTGTTTATTGTTTTTGATATTAATCCCAAATATTTTAAATATTAAGGATAATAAAGTCAAAGAAAGCAATAATATTATATATTCCAAAACAATCACCTCCATATTGTAACATTATTTATAATATTGGTTTAACACTTTTTTATATTTTACTATATCGTTATTTTTTGTTGAATCATTATCTGCGTTTTTTGACATTTGCAGTAATTTTTTATCATTAGTAATTAATTTTATAATATTATTAATAAGTTCATCATCTTTGTCACTCAAAAAGCCGTTAAATCCTTGTTTAATAAGATCTTTCATTCCATCAGTCGGAGTAGATACAATTGGCTTCCCCAAACATAGAGCCTCTAAGGCACACATTGGAGTCCCTTCATATATTGAAGTTAAAAGCATGATTTTAGAGTTTTTAATATATACATATGGATTAGTTTGGAAACCCAAAAGAAAAACATTATTATTTAAATTGTTATTATTGATATATTCTTTCAGTTCATCATACATTGGTCCATTTCCAACTATTGCTAATTTTGCAGTAGGAACTTTACCAACGACAGACAAAAATATATTCAAAAGTCTTTTTGGATTTTTTAATTTCACTAATCTTCCAACAAAAACAGCATCATATTTTTCATCTATATTAAATTTCTTGCTATTATAAATGATTTCTTTTTTATCAACAACATTAACGAGAACGCTGCTTTTATTGCAAATTTGTTTATAAAATTTATATTGGCTTAAACTGCTATCAGAAACCCAAAAAATGTGCTCTACCTTTTTAGATACAATAAGGAAAAGCAACGATTTTAAAGATGTTTTTCTCATATCTATACTGTTACCATGAACATGTGAAATAATCTTACACTTCTTAGAAAATAAACTAGCATAAATAGTCGCTTTTATATCATGTGCATGTATAATATCAGGTTCAAAATCCATAATAGCCTTTTTTATACTAGAATAATTTAATTTATTTAATGGATAAAATTTAATATTTTTTTCTACCAATTTATTTTTTATTTTACCATTTGGAGAACAATAAACCATATCCAAGTTTTTATCATTTTTGTACATATCAATAATTTGACATACAACATTCTCAGCTCCGGAAAAAGAATTGGTGGCTAATAAATGCATAATCTTCATATATATTTACCTCTCATATATTTTAATAATTTCTGTCAAAACAGAATCAAGCATATACTTATTTACTTCTTCTTTATTAGTTTGAATAAATTTTTCTGCTTTTTTCTTATTTTCATATATTTTCTCTATTTTTTGTGCAAATTCATCAGCTTTATAGCTATCAACCAAGTATCCATTTTTACCATCTTTTATCAAGTCTCTATTGCCTCTACAATTAGTGGCAACTATTGGAAGTCCAACATACATTGATTCAATTATATTTATAGGAAGTCCTTCTCTTTTACTAGATGATACTGCCATATTTGAAATTCTTAGAAGTTGTGGAATATCTTTTCTGTATCCCAAAAATCTTACATTATCATAAAGTCCATTTTGTTTAGCATATTTTTGAAGTTTTCCCTGCAGTAAATCATAACCAGGTAATAGTAATACAATATTTGGTATTTTTTCTTTTAATATTTTAATAGTGTCCAATAATAGAATTTGATTTTTGTTATTATTAATTTCACCTGGAAAAATCAAAACAAAGTTATCATTGACGATATTTAACTCTTTACGCAATTTCATTTTCTCACTTGCAGATACTTTAATATCAAATTTTTCCCTACTTATACCAATTCCATGTACTTTATAAATTTTTGATTTCATCTTTTTCTTTGCAGTATTATAATCCTCATCATTTATAGTAATAATTGAATCAGTGTACCTAGACAAATACTTTTCCATTGGATAATAAATCATCCAATTAATTAGAGGTGCACCTTTATAGAAGTGAAATCCGTGTGCTGTATAAACTATTTTAGAGTTGAAGTTTTTAATTTTACTAGCTGCAAGTCTTGGAATAGCAGCGCCAAAAGGAGTATGACAACTAATAAGTTCATAATCATTTTCAATCAATATTTTTTTTATTGTTGTATAAGATTTAGTAATATCTTTTATATTTAAGCTTCTTGTAAAACAAACATCAAATTTTTTATCACAATATGGAATTTCAATTCCTTGATCTTTAGATGCAGCATGAACTTCATAACCATTATCTTTAAAATATTTTAGTTGAGGAATCAAAAATTTTATAAAAAATGAATCCAAATTAGCAGTAAATAAAACTTTTTTCATCTTAACATTACTCCCTACATTATTTATTTATATACCCATTTATCTTTTCTTTTGCACTATTTACAGATTTTTCATCTTGCTTCATTACATATAATTCAATATTGGGATATGTATATGTATTCTTAGTATATAAGTCAGTACCTACAAGATTTTGACTTTCAATGTTCCAACCTCTCATATCATTAAGTTGCATCTTAATAAATCTATTAATATTTTTAGTTTCCATATTTGTTGAAAAACTATTTCCAACACTATCTAATATTTGTGAAAAATTTGTCACTAATGTTGTTGATGATGTTACTTTGTCTATAATTGCTGTAAGAACTTTCTGCTGATTTTTAACTCTTTGTACATCTCCATCTTTAAAAGCATATCTTTCTCTAGCAAACATAAGAGCGTGAAATCCATCTAAATGATTATTCCCTTTTTTGTAGCAAATATCAGGGCGGCCATTAGCACAAAAACTATAATCAGAATACACATCAACACCTTTAATTGCATCAATAACACCTTCGATAGTAGAGAAATTAACCTTTACATAATAATTAATATCAATATCAAGTAAATTTTCTATAGCTTTAGCAGACTCCTCTATACCATAATATCCAGCGTGAGTAAGTTTATCATAGGCATCATCACCAAACGAAGGTAAATTAACATAATAATCTCTTGGTATTGAAGTAAGTAATACCTTTCTATTAATAGGATCTACGGTAATAATCATATTAACATCTGTATTGGTAACATTATCTATACTACCATAGGCATCTCCACCTGCCACATATATATTAAATGGTTTCTTAGTAATATCAACTACTTTTACTATATCAGTCTTTTCTATAGAAACATATACTTTATATATTTCTTTTAATTTAAGTTCCATATCTGATAAATCACTACTTAGTAGGTTTTTAGTAGAATCATTAATTAATACAGCATCTATCTTTTTATCTTGTAAATCTTCAAATAATTCCACAACATTCTTATACTCTTTAGAAATATTCTTTATCTTTTTATTTAATTCATTACTAGCTTTAGTACTATTCTTAGAACTATATATGCCTATAGACTTACCATCTAAATCTTTAATATTTTTATATTTAGAATTTTCTAAAGTCATAACATAATATACTTCTTTTTGAAATAAATCTTTACTTATAACTCCAACAAAATCCATAGTATCATTTAAATATTTAATACCAACACCAAATATAGTACCAAAAAGTATTAAAAATACACATGAACTAATCTTAAATTTATTTTTTACTTTCTTAGGAAATGAAGTAAATATTAAATATAAATATAACAGTCCAAATACTATATAAAATATAATTAAAAATTTAAAAGGTATCATATCAAGTACATATAACATAATTCCAAATACTATAAATATAATTATTGATATTATTGCTATTACTCTAAAAAACCAAGTACTTTTATTCTTACTTCTTTTTCTTCTATTCTTTTTCACAAAATCACTGTCCTACCAATAAAGAGTATACCATATTTTCATAGGTAAGTCTAGGTTAAAAAGACTTTTTTAGCCAAATATCTACATAAAAAGAACATTTTTATGTTCTTAGTTACCTTAAATCTTGATCATTTAATATAAATTCTACTATATTAACATTATTAATACCATTAATGTTTTTTTGCAAAATCAAATCTAATACAAATAAATATCTAGGATACATTTCTTTTATTTCATAAAAGGGTTTATATTCTCTTTTTTCAGTTTTTTCATCATCTATATTTTTAGAAACTTGAATATAGAAATACTCATCTATACCACGTCTAGCAATAAAATCACATTCCAAATTACCAATTTTTCCAACACTTAAATTATAGTTTTTACTTTTCAAATAAGAATATAAAACATTTTCTAATACAGGACCATAATTAATTCTATTATCAGTATTAAGCGCAAAATATATACTTAAGTCTGCCAAATAATATTTTTTTTCACCATCAAGAACCTTTTTTGACTTAATATCAAATAAATCACAAGAATATATTATTTTAGCTTTTTCTAATATTTCAATATATTTCTTAATAGTTCTTCTATCAACATTTATATTTTCATTTTTAAACATATACTCATGTATACTTCCAATTGAAATAACAGATCCAAAATTATTTATAACAAATTTCTGAATTACTTCAAATAATGCTTTATTCTTTATTTTATTATTACTTTTTATATCTTTTTCAAATATTTGACTAATAACATTCTTAGTATATAATAATTTATCTTCATAATTATTATAATGTAAAGCTCCAGGAAAGCCACCATTTCTTATATACTCTTCAAATTCACGATATATATTAATATCTATTTCTTTTTCTAAATATCTTTTCATATCCACATATTCATAAAAATTTAATGGTAACATCTCAATTTCAATGTATCTGCCAGTTAATTTGGTAACTAGTTCTCCACTTAATAAATATGAGTTAGAACCTGTTAAGAATATAGAATAGTTTCCCTCTTCTTTATAAGCATTTATTACCATTTCAAAATTTTTTACATTTTGTACCTCATCTATAAATAAATACTTAAAAGCCTTATCATTAACAAAGCCATCTATAACCTTTTCCAATTTTTTAGGAGTGCCTATATCTTTAAACTCTTTCTTATCTAATTCAATATATATAATATCATTATCACTGACTCCTTTTTCCTTCAACTCATTAATAATTGTTTTTAAAAGATATGATTTACCACATCTTCTTATTCCAGTTTTTATCTAAAAAGCAAGTTTTATCGACCAATTTTTGTTATATAAGCATCAATATTGGTCGATAAAAGACAAATATCTACATAAAAAGAACATTTCCATGCTCTTTTCTTATTATTTTAAATAACCAAGTATCTTTGTTTTCGTAGGCATATCTGAAGAATATATACTTGATAATAAACTATTTTTATTAAATGGTACATATACTTTTTCTATATCATATCCACCTTTTTTCTTTTCTTTTAAAATTATATAATAGGCCAGACTCTTTTTATTATCCTCATATTCTCCCATACCAGCCCCTCTTAAAGTATGAATATTAGTATTATTAAGTCTATCTTCTAATTCAAAATGAACATGACCTTGAAAAACATCATCATACGAAGTAATAAGTTTCCCATCAAACATAGGAGTATTTCTGCTAGATAAATATCCTTGTACTTTAGGATTATCAACACCATATTTATTTATCATATATTCTACTTCTTTATTATATTCATCACTATTAGTAAACATAAACTGATCAGCAGACTTTCCATTACCAATATTATCTTGATATATCCAAGTATTATGTTTAACAAAATCCCATCTAATATCATTACCAAAATGACATAATGCTACCTTTTTACCACCAAGTAATAAGTCTAAAGAAGGTTTATATAATTTTAAATTATTAATATATCCCTGTACTCTATCATTAGTCCAATCTAAGCTTCTTTCCCTTTCTTCATTCCAATAACTAAAAGGAATACCTCCTAGAGTTAAATAATATTCACTGTTACCCATAATTTGGTTAACATTATATTTATCCATCAAATCAAGTACTTCTCTAGGATTAGGTCCAAGTGAAGTATTATCACCAAGTGAATAAATCTCACTTATACCTCTAAATCTAATATCTTCGAGTATTGCAATAGTAGGTTCATACATAGCATGAGTATCAGTAAATATAGCTATCTCTCTTCCTGTATATATATCATTTTCTTTTTTAATTGTTAGTTTGCTATCAATATATTTCTTTATACTATTAAGCTCTTTTACCCTATTGTCACTGACATATTTACCATTCCCAGAAGTAAACACTCTCTTTGGATTATCAATCGCTGTTTCTTTTTTTTGTGTAATAATAAAAGGTAAATTATATCTTTTATGATACATAATTTCATCACTATTAGGTCTTTTTCCATTGGCAAGTATAATACCACATGGTTTTAATCCTTCCCTATATAATAATGTTTCTGCATTTTGTTTCTTCACAGAACTAGTTTCTAATATTCCTCTCTGATTTCTATATTTATCGGCCACGACTGCGCTATTCTTTTCTATCATGCAATGATTACTTCCCATATTAGATAAAGAACTACATATAAAGCTATTATCATATATAGTATCATATGCCAATATACAATCACAGTAATCATAATAATATTTCTGTCCTCTATAACTAATTGAACTAAAAGAAATAAAATTACTATTACCACTACTATAACCATTAACCAAATCTTCAATATTCTCTCTACTACTTACCACATGTGCATATAATACATAATTTTTATCACTAAAATTAAACACTTCACCACCATAAAGTTCCATATATTCCTTATTATATATACCAGGTACCTTTCTCGCAGATTCTAAAGTAGTTAAATTATACATACTATCAAGTTCATATAATCTTCTAATTTTACTCTTAATATCTATAATATCATTAATCATTCTATTAACAGGGGTATCTTCCCCATCTATATAAGAAATAATAATTTTAACGAGTTCATCTCTATCATTAGTAGTAGCCAGTTTATTAATAATATCCATACTAGTAATAATTTCTTCAGTTAAATAGAAAATTTCCTTATTATCAATATTATCTTTTTGTAGTATCTTCAGTAATGAAATATTACCAATACTATCAAAATAATCACTATTATAAGTAATAATATTATTAAAAAATATATCTTTAATTCTATTAATATAAGTATTCTTATCAAGTATTTCCACTTTATATTTATTAAATTCTTTTTTTCTAATTTCGTTTAAATCATATAAAGTTAAAGGAGTACCATTAATCTTTCCATTAAAAAGTAAACTCAAATTACTTTTATCAATATCACTAAGTATAATATCGTTATTACACATACTAAGTAACAAATCTTTATATAAATTATAATTCTTAATCACTAAATTTAAATTAATAATCACAGAGGCATTATTTAAAGTATTATCAAAATAATTATTAAACATATAACTTTTAATTCTAACAAAATTATTTATTTCTTCATCATTAACAATACTTATAATATTACTAATTAGTCCATTACCAAAGTCATAACTACTATATTGAAAAAATGAATTAATATCTACATCTACTCTATCAAAAAACACTTCCATACTCTTAAGTAGTTCTAAAATATTTCCTTTTTCGCAATATTTTATAATAGTTTTACAATAATTTATTTTTTCGCTACTTACATTAAATATTTTTAATATAGTATTCTGCATATTCATAACAAAAGTATTCTTATTATTATCATCACTATTTAAAAATTTTTTAAGTACATTCTTATCATATTTGCTTAAAACTTCTCTAATATATATACTATTTCTTTTATATATTTTATTTTGTATATTCTTAGGCAAAGAATTAATAATATCAAAATATTTATCTGTTTTATTTTTATTATATATAAGATTATCAAAATCAATATTTACTAAAATATTTTTAATATACTCACTTTTATATTTAAGTATAAAATTGATAATATCATTATTATAGTGATTATTATTTAAAAGATCAATTACTCCATCATCAAAAATCTTTTTATCAATAGTATTAATAATTAACTCATCAGTATAATAATATAAACTAATATACTCAAAATATTTATTAACACTACCATTATTTAATTTATTAATTAAATCATCTAATCTATAAGTAACAATTAATTCTTTATATTCAAAGCATAAATCACTATAATTATGTAGTTTTTCTATAACCTTATCAATACTAAGCTTATTAATATATTCATTTAAATATTTAATATTGTTATTTATTATAATTCTAACATACTCTTTGGGTAAATTTTTTACCTCAAGAAATCTAATAACTTCTTCTTTTCTTACATCATTAATAATCTTATTAATTTTTTGTCCATTTCCCTCTAATATAGTACTAATGAGTGCTTCATTTTTAAATGTTCTATCATAAACATTTCTAATATACCTATTAGTAATACAACTAGAAGTATTTTTTAACAAATTAGGCTTATATTTTTCAATAAAACTAACATTATCATAATTATAATAATCAAAACTAAGTGTATATACTAAGTCTGCATTTGAAGTACGGTAAAGTTCTTTAATAAACCTTCTTTTTTCTGTAGCCAAAATATACTCTCTACACTGATCATCAATTTCATCATTTAATAGAACATTAATAATTTTATAGTTTTTTATGCCCTTTACACATAGTTTCCTTAAACTATCATCAATCATATCATCTTTTAATATTCTTACAACCTCATAACTTGTATTAAGTAAGTCTTTTACAATATATTCTTTTAAATCATAATCAATACTCTTCTTTAATAATGGTCGTAACTCTTCATCATTAAAACCATATTCCAAAATATATTTTTTTACATATTTAGGTATATCTTTATCAGACAAATAACTCTCAATATTAACATCTTCTTTTAAATTCCTAAAATATTTTCTTAATGAATCCCAATTATTCGTACGATTACTGTCATTATTTAATTTTCTATAAACCATACGATTTATTTTTAACTTATCTTTTTCTAAAATACCTTTATCAAGTAATAATGACATTAATTCTTCAATATTTCTATTTTTAATATCTTTTTTATTCATATATATATTCCCTCAAACAGACATTATTATATAAAAATAGACACTAAATGTCAAACTTAGTGTCTATTTTATCTGTCCCAAATATTCATTAATACCTTTTATTGTTGTATACGTAACAATAACAAATCTTCTTAATCTAAATTTATCACTGCCTACATGAACTAAATTATCACTTTTATCCCATTCACCAGCAAACGCCATGGTAAATCCAGCTTCTTTAAGCATCCTTATAGAATATTCATTATATTCATAGAACGGATAAGCTATATATGTTGATCCCCCTAATTTTTCTCTACTTGTTTTTAAATCAGTTTGTATTTCTTCTTCACTAAGGCATTTTATTCCTCCACCCTGTCCACCAGGACAAACACCAGTATTATGCATATTATTAGTATGTGAATGAAGTTCAATATAATCCGTTTTATAATAAGTGCTAGGATCATACCAAGCAGTAATCAAAAATATAGTAGCATACATCTTATATTCTGTAAGCATATCTACTGCTATTTTATCTCTACCACCATCATCTATTGTCAAAAGAACACTCTTAGGTAATTGTAATTTACCATCAATATACATCTCTAATTCTTTCATTTTCAAAGTAAGAATATTATTTTCTTTCAAATAATCAAGTTGTTCTTTAAATTGTTTTTTAGAGTGACATATAACAGTAGGACATGAATCACTAGGATCATTCTCATCATAAAAGGCATGATAATTAAATACTCCTACTCCACTTGCATTATGTTTATCTGTATTAGTATTATTAATTACCTCTCCTTCATCACTCTTTATATATAGAAGTCTATTATTAAATTCCACACCATACCTATCAGTATCTTTAATTATTATAGGTAAAGAATATCCTTCATTAAAAGAATAAACTAAATTACCATTTTCATCATAAAATTCTGTTTTATCCCTAGTAACAACATTATTATTAAATACTATATATTCTTTATACCTATTATCTATACTAGATAATTCATTTATTTTCTTTATATCTTTATAATATACATAATATTTATCATCAAAGTCACTTACATTAAAATATCCATCATTACTATTATCACTATTAAGAGTAAGCTCTACATTACTACCTACAACTCCACCTTCTTTATATCCATCATTTTCTTTAGTATATAATTTAACTTCTCCAATAGTAGTAACATACTTACTATAATAATCATTATAATTAATTTTTATTGGTTTATTGCCTTTATTATTTAACATAAAGTATACTCCAGTACCCCCTATTAACAATAAAAGAAAAATTATAACAATTAACAAAACTATCTTCTTACTATTCTTATTTTTTCTCATAAACACTCCTTATAAATTTCTTATTCAGTAACCACAAATCCACTTGCTATAGGTCTAGTTTCTTCTCTATTAGACCAGTTAAACGGATGATTAATAATCTTATCATTTACTACCATAACACTAGAATTACCACCATCTAGATTAGCGGCATTATATGCATGATATCTAAGTAATATTTTTACTAAATCATTCATATCAGCACCTTTACTTTTAAGACTTCTACCATCTATAACTAGGAATAATACTATACCATCTTTTCTCTGTGCAATAGCGGTTCTCGGATGAACACCATAACCACCATTACCATTTATAAATGAACTCTTACCATTTACTATTAAAAATGGTCCAAATTCTACTGCATCTCTAATACCAAATTCTATTGCCCTACTAGTACTAATTTTACCAAGATACAATTTATTATCATTAGTAAAACCTATAATACCACCGCCATAAGCACCTCCTGTACCATTAGAAAAGTTAAGTACTTTACCTCCAGATATAATAGCTCCAACTGGAGCACCACCATTTCCTTGTCCTCCGGCATCAGCAAAACCTCCACCATTAATAGCAAGGACTGCCCCTTCTCTCTTAGCCATATTAACTAGATACTCTCCAGTAACACCAAGATTCTTACTATAAGTAACTTTTATTTTTGAAGGATCATACACTGCAGCTAAATATCCCGAATAACCATCTTCATCTATTTCAATTAATTTATATATATCATTCTTATTTCTGTCTAGTATTTCTCTATCATAATCATCAATATATTCATTCTCATCAGCAGTAATTAAACTAGTATCAGTATCAAAGTCAGGTTCCACCGTACTATGATGTGATAATATTTCTTCTATTCTATCCATATTATAAAAGGTAGTGGCCAAATACTGATGATTCATTGTCCCCATCGCCGTAGTAACTAACCAGTCTCTAAAACCATTATAAGGTCCATATAAAAGAAATAAAACAGTAACCGCTATAACATCACAAAAAGATAAAATAATCATAAATATATTATCTCTCTTATTAGTATTCTTTTCCTTCTTATCCTTATTTTTCATATTATACTTCCTAACTATTATTATACTGCTATTTATTATCTTTAATATACCTGCAAACTCTTTCTATTTCATCATCTTCCACCATAGGAATACTCATTCTAATTAAATTCTTATCATTATCCAAATACATTCCATCTTTACCCAAGTTATCTCTGATAGCCTTACCTAAAAACATGTTATATTCTCCTCTTGAAGTAAGATAAAAACTAATCTTTGATACATTATCTTTATTAAATAAATCATAAGTATCATCTTCAAGTACACTATCCGTAGATACTACTAAATATATCCCCATAGTACTACCTACTTCTAATAAATAATTAATATCATCTTTAACACTATTATCAAGTTTTAATATTTCATATATCTCATCAATAAATACTACCATCTTATCTCTAGTATTATTCTTTACTCTATATTCAAATTCTCTTCTAAGTAAATTAATCTTTACAATAATATCTTCTTCTTTATTAACAACTTCACATACATCATTATATAAATTATAATTAATACCTTGTGAATCAAGTATAACTACTTTAACATTACTATAATTAATTAAAATATTCATAATAATATCATTAAATAAATTAGTTTTACCAGTACCACTAACGCCAGTAACCAATAGACTCTTTTCCTTATCAAAATCAAAAGTAACTAATTTATCATATTCATCAAGGCCTAATACTACTTTAAAATCATTATCTACTTTATAATTCTCTAATACTTCTTTTAGACATAAAATATCTTTCTTCATATTATCAACTTTAATAAATATCTCATTATCTTTTACTTTATTCATAACTAATTCAGATACATTAATTCCCAAAGATAAAGCAATTTCTTTCTTTAATTCTAAAATATCATCATAAGTCTTATCATCATTCCAAGTAATATGATAAACAGTAATACTCCTATAAACTTCATAAGTAACTTTTGGATTAAAACCAAAAGCTTTCAAAGTATTATGTAAATTACTAACAAATAAATCGGCATTTAATATATTTCTAGTATTATCTGACTTAGGATTATTAAGTAACTTTAACATTATTTAACCTTCTTTCTATTTTTAATAAGTATGTTACCAGTCATCTCTTTAGGTATATCAAGTCCCATTAAAAATAATACACTAGGAGCTATATCACATAAACTACCGTCTAATAATTTTAATCTCTTATCTGTAATAATAAATGGTACTTTATTAGTAGTATGACTAGTATTAACACTACCATCTTTATTTCTCATAACTTCACAGTTACCATGATCTGCTGTAATAATCATCGTATATTCATCTAATGATATATTATCAAGTATCTTACCAATACAAGAATCTACTGTTTCCACTGCTTTTACTGCAGCATTATAATCACCAGTATGACCTACCATATCACCATTAGCAAAATTAAGTATTATTAAATCTTCTTTATTTTCTGTAATTTCTTTTACTAAAGAAGCTGTAATCATATTCGCAGACATTTCAGGTTCTAAATCATAAGTAGCCACTTTAGGACTAGGTACTAATATTCTTTTTTCACCTTCAAATATCACATCACTACCACCATTTATAAAGTAAGTAACATGCGCATACTTCTCAGTTTCTGCTATTCTAAGTTGTGTAAGACCTTTATTAGATATATATTCGCCAATAGTATTATTAAGTACAGGATGTTCAAAAGCCATAGGACAAAGTACTGTATCAGTAACTTTCATCATTGTAACAATTTTTAAATTATTAATTTTATCTCTCTTAAAGCATTCATAATCATCATTAGTAAATATACTACCGAGTTCTCTTAATCTATCGGGTCTAAAGTTAAAGAATATAATACCATCATTATCTCTTATTAAACCATTTCTATCAGTAGTCGTAGGTACAATAAACTCATCAGTAATATCATTCTTTTGACTATCATACCAAACCTTCTTAACTTCTCTTACTTCAGTACCAATAACCATCGCATTATATGCCTTTTCTACTCTATCAAATCTATTATCTCTATCCATACCATAATATCTACCACCAATTGAGGCAATACTACCTATACCAATAGTTTTAAGTTTCTTTTCTAATGCTTCAATATATTTAATTCCACTAGTAGGACTAACATCTCTACCATCAGTAAATATATGAATATAAACATTCTTAACACCATTATTTTTAATAATATCAAGTAAAGCAAATAAATGATTAATATGTGAATGAACTCCTCCATCAGAAAGAAGTCCTATTAAATGAATATTAGAATTATTATCTTTAACATGATTAATTACTTTTAATATTTCATTATTATTATAAAAGCTCTTATCTCTAATCTTACTATTTATAAGTTCTAAAGACTGATATACTACTCTTCCTGCGCCAATATTAGTATGGCCTACTTCACTATTACCCATTTGCCCTCTAGGGAGTCCTACATATGTTCCTGAAGCTTCAAGTTCACTATGTGGATATGTCTTCCATAATTTATCTAGATTAGGAGTTTTAGCATTATATAAAGCATTATATTTTTTTTCTTTAGTAAGACCTACTCCATCCATAATACAAAGTAATATTTTCTTCATTTATCATCACCTATTTTCCTACCTAATTATATCTAATTATTAATAGTTTTTCAATATATTAGATATAAATTTACATTATTTTATTCTAATGAAGCCTAAGGTCTTCACTAGCAATTTAGAGCCTATGGTCTCTAAATTGAATTCTTTTTTTGGATTATTAAAAAGTTAGTTCGTTTGGGCGAACTAATTTTCTATAATTACTATAAAAGAAAAAAAGCAAGTTTTTTACTTGCTTACTGGTAATACTGATATACTTCTAGCTATATCAAGTAATTCACTTTTAGATAGTTTATCACTAACTACATAGTATTCTATATTATTATCAATCCAATTTACTGAATTATCATTAACTATAGCCACAGTTGAAGCCATTAATTCAAGTTCACCATATGTAGGAACTATTAAATGTTCTTTTTCATAAGTAACTGTCTCTTCAATTAACATAAATGGATTATCACCATCAAATGTAAGAATTAATCTTTCTCCATTATCTTTGCTTACTTTTTCTTTATTAGAAAGATAAGTATTAACAGGTAAATACATTGGATAAATAACATCCTCTATTGTACTAGTTTGTTTAGTTTCAGTAGCCTTATCTTTATCAGTATTGGTGTTAGTGTTAGTATTTGTATTGGTGTTAGTGTTAGTATTTGTATTGGTGTTAGTATTTGTATTAGTATTATTTTCAGTAGTCTTATTATCATTAGGAGTTTCTTCCTTAACATCTATGATTTCCTTTAAGTCAAAATAATTATCATTAAATTTACTACTTAAATCTATCTTATCAAAATTCATAGTAATTTGCGCAGTTCCATTAGTATCCATAACAGTAACTTTCTTTATATTAGCTTCTTTATCTAGTAGTATTTCTTGTTTAACTAATTTTTCATTATTTGGATAATTCGCCGCCACTACTATCTTATAATTGTCACCATCTTTAGTAAATGTTCTATTTTCATCACTCAAAATATCATCAAGTAATGGTTTAAGTAAATAAACTTGTGAATTATTATAAGGCCAATCACTTTGGAATTTAAAACTCTTGTTAATTCTCGGAGTAACAACATATACTCCATCAGAATTACGAAGAATTACTTGTTCATGATTATTAACCTTATTAGTTAAATTAACCTTATAATTATCTCCCTTAGCATAAGATACTTTAACATCATAAGTATATAAGTCTTCATTATTAACTATCTCTAAAGTACCCTCAATATAGTAAGATTTAGAATTATTAATCTTCTTTTCTAAATCTTTTATAATACTACTTTCACTAGTCTTACCACATCCTGATAATAGAAACACTCCCACTAGTAGTATAAACAAAATTTTCTTTTTCATTAGTCCTCCTTCTTTCTAATCAATTATATTAATTAAAATTTCTAATATGATGAATAAATTAACAATTTTTGTACAAAATAAAAGTAAAAAGGAGGATAATTATATGAATACATTATACAAAATAGCCTTAGCTTTAGGTATTATAGGTTGTATAAACTGGGGATTAGTAGGAATATTTAATTTCAATCTAGTAGAATACCTATTTGGTGATGGAACTCTTCTTACAAGAATAGTCTATATACTAGTATTAATATCAGGTCTTATTAGTATTGGTATATTTACTAAAGATTTAGATTAAAATTTAAAATTAATATTTATAAGTTATTTTGCATAAAGCAAGATAACTTTTTCTTTATATAAATGTCAATTTTAAATTATTTATTCAAGTTATATAGATTTTTTCCATAATATATAGTATAATTAAATAGGTGATATTTTTGAATATTAGGACAAACTTTAATAGTACATTTGCTAATCGTGGTATGTCATTAGAAAATGATATAAATGAATCAAATAAATACTATGTAGACTATGATATCGCTTTAATATATAAAAAGCCTACACCTATTAGAATAACAAAAACCAATTATAAAAATATGCGAATAACTGATGGTTTCTTTGAAAGTCCATCTACTCTTGATTATAATGGTGTATATAAAGGATATTATATTGAGTTTGATGCTAAGGAAACAAGAAGTAAAACTAGTTTCCCAATAGATAATATTCATAAACATCAAATAGAATATATAAGGAAAGTAATAAAGCATAATGGTATTGTCTTTTTAATAGTAAGATTTTCTACTTTAAATAGAGATTTTGTTATAAGTGGAAAAGACATAATTGACTACATAAATAATAATGAAAGAAAATCTATACCACTATCCTACTTTGAAAATAATACTTATGAAATAGGAATTAAATATGCTCCTAGATTAGATTATATTAAAATTGTTGACAAACTAATAAATGAACATAATAATTAGCATACTATTCATAATAATAACTATTTTAAGTATTATAATTTTCAAAGTAAAAGGATTACTTATATTAATTATTACTTTACCATTATATATTATATACCTTAATTCAAATAAAATAATAGATATCATAAAAAAGAAAAAAGAAGGTAATAATAAAGATAATTTATTAGAAAGAAAGGAAGTTGAATTTGTGAGTTCAAGTAGTAGAAGAGGAAAAGTAAACGACGATAAAAATAAAAAGAAAAAAGTCAAGCCTCAAAATAAAAAACAAGCAAACAAGTCAAGAGACAAAAAAGAAAAAAGTAGTAGTAAAAAGAAAGGTATTGTTAGAAAGATATTAACTATCTTATTAGGATTTGCTATCTTTTGTGTTTTTGCAGCAACGGCATTTATGATTTATATTGTAGTTAGTACATCAAACTTTGATCCTAATGCTTTAGTAAATCAAGATCAAACTGTACTATATGATAAAGATGGTAATGAATTTGCTACGCTAGGTGTTCAAAAAAGAGAATCAGTAACTTATGACCAGTTACCACAAGTTCTCGTAGATGCCATCGTGGCTACCGAAGATTCTAGATATTATCAACATAATGGTGTTGACATGGCAAGATTCTTAAAAGCAACCGCATTAAACTTAATTGGTAGAGATGATGCTGGTGGTGCATCTACCCTAACAATGCAAACAGTAAAAAATAATCTTACTAAAAAAGATAGCCTAGAAACAAATAAAATTAAAAAAATAATAAGAAAATTCCAAGACGTATACTTATCCGTATTCTTTATGGAAAAGAAATATTCTAAAGAAGAAATATTAGAATTCTATGTAAATGATAGTTGTCTTGGTGGAAGTGTATATGGAGTTGAAGAAGCTAGTAAATATTATTTTGGTAAAGACGTATCTGAATTAAGCCTTCCAGAAGCATCATTAATTGCAGGAATGTATCAAGCACCAAATAAATATAATCCATATAAGAATCCAGATAAAGCTGAAGAAAGAAGAAATACCGTTTTAAAACTAATGGTTAGACATGGATATATAACTGAAGACGAAATGAAAATGGCCCAGGCCGTATCAATAGAAAGTATGCTAGTGGGTGCTAAAGCTGATACTGATTATCAAGGCTACGTTGATACAGTAATTGATGAAGTAGAAAAATTAACTGGAGATAACCCAGTAGTAGTACCAATGAAAATATATACTGCCCTTGATAGAAGCATTCAAGATGGCATTAATGATGTATTAAATGGAACTTCTTACACTCGTTGGGCAAATGATTCGGTTCAAGCAGGTATCGCCGTAACTAATGTTAACGATGGTACAATTGTAGCAGTAGGAGCAGGAAGAAATCGTGAAGGAAAAAGAACATTTAACTTTGCTACTCAAGCCTATAGACAACCAGGAAGTACAGCTAAACCATTATTTGATTATGGTCCAGCATTTGAATATAATAATGCAGGACTAGCATCACAAGTATATGATGGACCTCATGCATATTCAAGCGGAGTTTCAATAAGAAACGTTGATGGTAGTTATGGTGGTACAATGACTTATAAATATGCACTTGCTGCATCAAGAAATATACCAGCACTTAAAGTATTCCAATCTGTTGATAATTCAAAAATTAAGGAATTTGTTACTAAACTTGGAATAACTCCTGAAATAGATAGTAATGGCGGTCTTCATGAAGCACATGCACTTGGTGCATTTAGTGGATCAAATCCAAGAGATATGGCTGCTGCATATGCCGCATTTGCGAATGGTGGTTATTATGCTGAACCATATACAATTAATAAAGTAGAATATATTGATTCAGATAAAACTGTAAGTTTAAAAAGTAAAAGAACAAGAGTTATGTCAGATTCGACTGCATATATGATAACTGACGCATTAACATACGCCGTTTCTGGTTATGGAAATATAGGTGGATCTGTTAGAGGCGTACAACTTGCCGCTAAAACAGGTACAACAATGTTTGATTCTGAAGCAAGAAAAAAATATGGCTATCCATCTTCTGCGAATATGGATATGTGGGTAACAGGTTATACACCAGAATATGCTGTATCATTATGGTATGGTTATACAGAGGCTGAAAAAGGATATTATTTAGGAAGCGAAGGATATTCTGTTCGTGGTAAAATATTTAGACAAATAATATCTGGTATATCGGATAAGAGTGGTAGTAAGAAATTTACAGTACCAAATAGTGTTGTAAAAGTAACTGTAGAAAAAGAAACATCACCTTTAATGCTTCCATCTGCTAATACACCGGATAACATGAAAGTTACAGAATACTTCAAAAAAGGAACACAACCTACTGAAGTATCTCCAAGATATAATACTCTTCCTAATGCATCTGGATTAACTGCTAAAACAAATGGTAATCAAGTTGAACTTACATGGGCAGCTGCTACTAAACCAGAATATTTAACTGATGATTATTTCAGAAAAAATTATAAAAACTATTTTGGTAGTAGTTTAGAAACAGCACTTTCAGTTAGAAAAGCATCTGATGGCGAATTTGGATATGAAGTTATTGTTAAAGATAATAATACAGGAACAACTAATTCATTAGGATTCACAACAGAAACATCATTTAAAACTACAAAAATAAATAGTAATGTTACATATATAGTTAAAACTAAACTTGCTAATTTAGGATGTACTGCAAGTTCTGGTATAACTACAACTGTTAAAGGTGAACCTGAAAAAACTAGTAGTCTTCTTACATATGAAGTTATTGGTAATTCAAAAGATACTGCAACTGTAGGAAATAGTTATACAGACTCTGGTATAAAAGTATTTAGTGATGGAATTGACGTTACTAGTAAAGCAAAAATAACAGTTTCTTGTGCTGAACTTGGAACAAGTGGTAAAGCTCAAAAAGAAACATATACATTCACTAAAATAGGAACATACACATTAAAATACTCAATTTCATACAATGGTTCAACAGAAACAGCAACTAGAACAATTACAGTAAGTGATTCATCAAGTGGAACTGGTGGAAATTCTGGTAATGATACAAATCAAACGACTAATTCAAATTAAACAATATTAAAAGACATATCAATTTGATATGTCTTTATTCATTTAACCAATCATAATCATATATTTCTTCAATGTATTCATCTTTCTTACTTTTATTTATAATATCAGAAGACGTTTTATACCCTTTTTTATTCCATTCAAAGAGTATTTTATCAATATATCTTATACTATTAACACCACTTAATATTGCTTCTTTTAAGGCTGCTTCAATAAGTTCTAAAGGTATATTACTTTCAATCCATTTACTTATTGTTTCATATTCTACAGGTGATAAAGTTCTTCCAAATTCTTTTTCAAATTTAGAATATATATCGGAAGAATTATCTTTTTTATCATTTTCTATTAAACAAGAATTAATCTTTTCATAAAACAAATCTAATGATATATACTCTTCTATTATTCCATTATTCTTACTCATTTCAATTGATATATAATTTTTTTCTATTAAACTACTAATTATATTTAAAACTTCATTTTCTTCTAAATATAAATCTTTAGATATTTTTTTATTATCTAATATTAATTTTTCATTACAGTTTAATAAATATATAAGCATTAATAATTCATTATTTTCTAAATCAAATTTTTTATAATATTTAATAAAATAATTTGGTATTATTAAATGATTATTAACAATCATTAAACTTTCTATAACATTTTTATTCAAAATATCACCTAATTTCTATAATTATTCATTATATATTCTATAAGAATAGATTTTTCGTTTTTTAACTTATTATACAATATTTGTTTTTCTAAATCTACATAAATTTTATCAATATTTTCTTTATTAGTTAATTTCATAATATCATATACATCAATATCTATATTTTTTCTATCATGTATTTGTAAATTATCATATCTAGTTTTATAATCTATGTCTATATTTAATATTAGAGATGACGTTCTTATTATATTAAAGTCATATTTATATAACATATAATCATCTATATAACCTTTTTCTATAATACTTTTTATTGCATTAATTTTATTTTTTTCTTTTTTAGAAAAATTATAATCATCCGAATATAAAACTTGTGCCCAAACTCCAATATAATTATCACAGTCAATAATCATATTTTTATGGCTTATTTTAAGTACTTTGCCTAATTTTAAACCATCTATAAGTTTAAATGCATTATTTGCTCTATTATGCCTAAAAATAATATTTAATTCATCTTTTATTCTATCAAAGGAAATATACTCTAGTCTATCTTTATATTTAGTAATTGAAGAAATTAAATTATTATCTAAATCAAAATCATATATACTTGCAAATCTAATAGCTCTAAGTATTCTTAAAGAATCTTGTTTTATTTTAAAATAAGGATCTCCAATTGTTCTAATTATTTTTTTATTTAAATCTTTCTTTCCATTTAATAAATCTATTATTTTACCATCTTTATCCATACATATAGAATTAACTGTAAAATCTCTTCTTGTTATATCTTCTTCTAAAGTATCAACATATTCAATTATAGGTTTTCTATTATTAATGTAATCTATATCTTTTCTAAAAGTTGTTATTTCATATAAATAATCTTTTGTTTCTAATAAAATATTACCATATTCTAAA
>ERZ773147.1303-NODE-1303-length-26279-cov-27.354103_pt1 | contig 26279 bp, 25 predicted proteins | sample MGYA00580851_ERZ773147 | MGnify/ENA primary metagenome ERZ773147 (study PRJEB29015, sample SAMEA2737818) | human gut metagenome | biome: human gut; feature: human-associated habitat; material: faeces | place: China | collected 2012 ... | reverse complement strand
TTATTTTCTTTGATTGGGATAACAAAGGTTCGTCGGGTCCGCAGGACGGACAATCCGACCACACCGGCATTGTCCAAAAAGTTGAAAACGGTATCGTCTATACTGTTGAAGGAAACTCAGGCGATAGTTGCCGGGTAAACCAGTACAGCGTAGGTCACTACGAAATCCTCGGATACGGGGTACCGAACTACTAACAAAAAAGCCACCGACTCACTTTTGATGTGGGTCGGTGGCGCTTTTTTTGTTTACGGGTTGCATTTCTTGCAGGGGTCATATCCTTGGGAAATCAGATCATCTCTGCTTCCGGTATAAGTCTGCTTGTTCTTATCACTCATTTGTTTGACTGACGAGCAAGAAGGATAGTGAAACTTTTTCGTATTGACATTCAGAATGTAGGTGCTTTCAACATTTTGGGCTGGAGGATTAGATTGTTCGGTTTGCTTCGGGGGTTCTGTTTGTTGAGTACCAGCAAAAGAACTATCCCCAGTTGCGTAGTTTATCGAAATATCTGGCTGGACATTGTAGCAATATACATTAAAGCAAATGCCATCTCCATTGTCCTCAACAGAGTATGCTTCCAGCAAAACACCGCTTGCAAGGAGATTGTTGCCTTCAAAAATTGGCGTCGAACGATAAAGGATATGATTTCCGGTTTCTTTCACATAGTCTGCAACCATATTCTCGAATGGCAGCATTCCCTGAATGTTTAGATAGCGAGTTCCGGTTATGAGATTTTTCGTGTTGGCATTTTCACCGGAAAGCTGATAGCCGATCAAGTGGCAACGATTATAGAGGTATTTTCCATCTACATTATCGTATTTTACAGTATGCCAACCTGTTGGTTTAACACTTCCGATAGAGCCTCGTTCTTCGGTCGGCATTAAATCTTTTCCGATTGAAGCTACACAAACGCCACATCGCCCCAACGAGTCAAGATCACTGTAATACTCGTATGAGTTGGTTGTATAGTCACTCTCGGTAAAATACGGAATGTTGTTATTGATTACAACATAGGGCGAACCGGAATAAGCAGGTATCTCGCTAACGGAAAAGGAAGAATTGCTTTCTTTAGCGGGGGTAGTCGCATTGCTTGTCGCTGGCGACTCAGATGTTTCCGAGGAGGATGGAGTATCTAAGCTTGTGTCGGATGGGGTTGTCATTCCGGCAGAGGAATCCGAAATGGTATATCCCGGCGATACCGTTGGCGGCTCAACCGTACCTCTTTCAGAAATACATCCGGCTATGATAATACAAGTGATGAGCGCCACTGAAGCTGCGATAGAGCCAATGGCAATTTTCTTTTGCCGTGCTTTCTTTTTCTGCGCTGCTTCTTCCGCAGTTTTTAGAGAAGATAATTGCTTTTCGTATTCTTCTAAACGCTCAGAATTGCGGGCAGAGAGTTTCTTCTTATGGCGGAGCTTCTCAATCTCTTTCTCAAAGTCTGCTATGCTCTTTGGCTTTTTAGAAAAGAGGCTCATCTGACATACACCTCTTTCGTGATCTTTTCGTGAGAGGTGCCGACAAAGTCAAGTGTGGTTTCGAGCTTGTAATCGTTTGCGTAGTCAATGTCAAAATAAAAATCTGCGGGGTAATCTCGGTTCCATTTATAAATGACCAACTTTGAAATCTTTTCTTTGAACTCAGCAACCGATGTGTTCTCAACAAAGCAATAATCATTGGCTTCGGCGTCAGTCAAAAAGCTATCGCTGATGGAAACGCTACATTCTGCTTGAGAAAATAAAGGTTCAGAGTATGGTGCAATCAATAAAGAAGTTCCATTGATAGTTTTCAAAATATCCTTGACAACATTAGCATCTCGACTTTGCCGACGATGGTTAAACATCATCCCATTCGCATTATCTAAGCAAACAATAACAGTCATAGACATTCCTCCATCTTCATTACACAAACGCTAACAGACCGAAAATAACGCCATAGGTATAAATATTATAGCAGATAATCAAGATAATTACAACTAATAGAGTTAGGCTGTGTCTACACGACCGTATATAGTGTGCGTGTTGTCGATTATAATACTAATAGTGTGATAGTAACGCTAAAGGAGGTGGTTCCCGTGGACATCGAAACGATTGGTCTGAATATCAGAAAATGCAGAAACGCAAAAAAGATGCGTCAAGAAGATTTGGCACAGAAAGCGAATGTGAGTTCAAATTATATCAGTGCTGTCGAGAGAGGCGTAAAGATACCGTCAGTCGAAACGCTAATTGATATTATGAACGCACTCGGTGTTTCTGCTGATATGATATTTTGCGATGTCATTGATGCGGGTGTAACTGAGAAGAATAATCAGCTTGACGCAAAAGTTTCTCAACTTTCCACCAAGGATAGAAAGACCGTCTATGATGTACTTGATCTCTTGGTTAGAGATTTGTCCAAATAACTCCAAAGTTCGGCTTTGCACCGAACTTTTTTCTAAACTGAAACAATTAAGAAAGCAGCCGGAAACGGCTGCTTTTCCTTTACGCTGATGAAGGGTGATAAGGTTGTCGAGGACTGAAAAGAACGCTGAAATACTTTCCTGCTCAATGCGGGAAGGAAAACATACCGGACCTTTCAAGGCGTTCTCGGCGGATACTTTCATATCATTCTTTGCACCCTTATTGACCAATGGATGCATATAGTTATTCATTCGTGCGTGCTGCTCAAAATACACTTGAATGAAGTCCGAAAAAGCATTTTCCTTCGGATGATAAACGGCATACAAAGTTGAAACAATGCCTGGTTTTCCTTTGTTTGTCTTGATTATTCCATACGGATTAGAGTTAAGAGGCGACTTTGTATATACTACATCACCCGTCTGAACAACACCGTAATTTGATACTGATGCACCAGCGAAAGAACGACCTTGAAACTCAATCTGATTAACTATTCCATAGTCGCCTGAAACGGACAAAACATCAGACCTACCATATATGTTGCCAGTGTTCTTTTCGGCGGAAACAGTAAGGTAATCTTCTAACTTACGCTGTTCCCAAGAGGATGTATAAAAAGGATGGATTAGTCGGACAGACAGAGAAATATCCGGGGTTGAATGCAAAAAAGCTGTCGTTGATGAAGGGTGATAAGGTTGTCGAGCTGGCGAATAAACACTCCGATTTGCTTTTGCTCTGCAACATCTTTAGGTACAGAAAGGTCTATGTCAAAGAAATCTTCAGCAGAAATATTAAGCAGTCCGTGATTTCTTGCGCCCTCGGCAGCTCTCTCAGCAACACCCTTGTGCCACCTATCTGTATCGAAGAAAACGGTCAGAAAATCCGAGTTAATCTGCTGCTCTTTTTTTGGAGTAAAAACGATGTAAAGCGTTGATAATACGCCTTTTTCATATAGATCAAGCCTTTTGACCGCCCCAAATGGATAACCATCAGAGGTGCTTTTGTTGTAGGCAAATTCGCCATTCAGCACCAAGTAATAGTTGCTCACATCTCGGCTCGCAACACGGTTGTTAAAGTATGTGATTTGATCAACCAAACCATATTGTGCTGAGATCGTTAACGGCAGCGTGGATTCATTATTCGTATTCTTGCGAACAACTCTATCAACGAGTTCACCGAGCTTACGCTGTTCCCAAGCTATCCGGTCGCAGTCGAGCTTATTCAGGTGTGAAATATGGGAAGTAAGTTTGAAATTTCGGGATTTATGGTTGCTAATTCGGGATTATATGCTATAATATAAGATGTGTTTTAGCACTTACTCGCAGGTTGAGAGAAAGGAATGATACGATGGCTGTAAGCTATAAAAAACTTTGGCACATTCTGCTTGATCGAGATATGAAGAAAAGAGATTTGCAGGAAGCTGCTGGACTCACTAAATACGCAATCAATAAGCTCAGTCGTGATGAAAATGTAAGCACTGAAGTGTTGGGAAAAATCTGCTCAGCTTTGAATTGCACGACTGACGACATTATGGAGTTTGTTCCCGACGAGAAGTGAGTCCGTTTTATGGGACACTAATTGTTGTATCATAACAGTGGGGTAGTATGCCCTAAAAAAGAAAAAGGATGGGTTCACAGGATGAATAAGCAACAGCTTGCTCAGAAAATATGGGCTTCCGCAAACCAAATGCGCTCCAAAATCGAAGCGAATGAATATAAGGATTACATACTTGGCTTTATCTTTTACAAGTATCTATCTGATAAAGAAGTCAAATTCTTGAAGGAAAATGACTATGACGACGAACTTCTGAAAACCGTATCAGAAGAAGATGATGAAACGGTTAAGTGGGTTCAAGAGAATATTGGCTACTTTATTGCCTATAAAGACCTCTTTTCTACTTGGCTCTCGATGGGTAAGGACTTTGATGTTTCAAATGTCCGTGATGCGCTCTCTGCGTTCAGCCGGTTGATTTCCAACACGCACAAAAAGGTGTTTGATAAGGTATTCGACACTTTGCAAACGGGTCTTTCCAAACTTGGCGATAGCTCCGGTTCACAAACAAAAGCAATCAGCGGACTTCTGACGCTGATAAAGGATATTCCTATGGACGGCAAGCAGGACTACGATGTTCTCGGCTTTATCTACGAATATCTTATCAGTAACTTTGCGGCTAATGCCGGAAAGAAGGCAGGCGAGTTCTACACCCCGCACGAGGTATCTCTGCTGATGTCTGAAATCGTTGCAAGCCACTTGAAGGGCAAAAGCGAAATCAAAATTTACGACCCGACAAGCGGTTCGGGATCGTTGCTTATCAATATCGGTCAGAGCGTTGCCAAATATATGACCGATGACAACAACATCAAATACTTCGCTCAGGAATTGAAGGAGAACACCTACAACCTGACCCGGATGAATTTGGTTATGCGTGGCATCAAACCGGATAATATCGTCACTCGTAACGGCGATACTCTTGAGGAGGATTGGCCGTACTTTGACGAAAATGATCCAGTGAATACCTATAATCCTCTCTATGTGGATGCGGTCGTGTCCAATCCGCCGTATTCGCAGGCTTGGGACCCGTCCAACAAAGAGGGAGATCCTCGTTATGCTCGTTTTGGACTTGCTCCCAAAGGAAAAGCCGACTATGCTTTCCTCTTGCACGATCTGTTCCATATCAAGCCGGACGGCATTATGACAATCGTTCTTCCCCACGGCGTACTGTTCCGTGGCGGTGAGGAAGGTGAAATCAGAAAGAATCTGATAGAGAATAACCATATCGACGCCATTATCGGGCTGCCTGCAAATATCTTCTTCGGGACAGGAATTCCCACCATCATTATGGTGCTGCGTCAAAAGCGTGAGAATACAGATGTCCTTATCATCGATGCATCCAAGGGATTTATCAAAGAGGGTAAGAATAACAAGCTCCGTGCGTCTGACATTAAACGCATTGCAGATACTTTTATCAAGCGTGAAAGCGTTGCGAAGTTTTCACGAGTCGTCAGTCGAGAAGAAATTCGCAGCAATGATTATAACTTGAACATTCCTCGCTATGTTGATTCCTCTGAAGCTGCCGAGCATTGGGATGTCTATGCGTCTATGTTTGGCGGTATCCCGACAGCAGAAATTGACGAGATGAGCGAATTCTGGACGGCGTTCCCTGCGCTGAAAAAGGCGTTGTTTACCGAGAGTGGCATTCCTTATGTGAATGTGTCTACCCCTGATATTAAGAGTGCCATCAAGAGCCACCCTGATGTGGTCGGGTTTGAGAAAACTTTTAACGCCGCCTTTTCCACTTTCCCGGCATTCCTGAAAGAAGAACTTATCGACCGGATGGGAAGCATCGAAATCTCTAAGGCTGAAACCGTTCTGAGTGCTGATATTTTCGAGCGACTGAAAGATATTCCACTTATCGACAAATATGCGGCGTTCCAGCTTCTTGACGACGATTGGACAGGTATTTCCATCGACCTCGAAATGTTGCAAACCGAAGGCTTTGCTGCAACAAAGAAGGTCGATCCGAACCTTGTCATCAAGAAAAAGGACGGTAAAGATCAGGAAGTTCAAGAGGGCTGGGTAGGTCATATTATCCCGTTCGACTTGGTACAGGCGACTATGCTCTCCGCAGAAACGGACGAGCTTCACGGCTTGGAAAGCCGTTTGGCGGAAATCCCTTCTGAGTATGAGTCTATCCTTGATGAAATGACAGAGGAGGATAAAGAGAGCTGCAACGATGTTCTCACCGATGAAGGCGATGCTTTCGTTCCGAAAGAAGTATCCAAAAAGATTAAGGAAATGAAGAAAGACCGTTCTCCTGAAAGCGTTGCGCTTCGTACACTCTTAGAAAAGGTTGAGTCCTTGGTCAAGAACGAGAAAGAAATCAAGGCGGAGATCAAGGCAAAGGGTGCTGCGTTGCAGGCAAAAACAAAGGATACGATTGAAAGTCTGAGCGATGAGCAGGCTTTGAATTTGCTCGAAAAGAAGTGGATTGCTCCTCTCATTGAGAGCATTCACAAACTGCCTGATACCGTAATCGACAGCTTGGTGAGCAAAATTCAAGCCCTTCAGAACAAGTATGCCACAACTTTCTTCGAGGTCGAACAGCAGATCAGCGAAACCGAAGCAACGCTTTCGGGAATGATCAATGACCTTGAGGGTAATGAGTATGATATGCTGGGACTTAATGAGTTGAAGAAATTGCTGGGAGGTAGTGCAGAATGACGAAAAAATCAGATGCTCCCGCAATTCGCTTCAAAGGATTCTCAGACGCTTGGGAACAGCGTAAGTTTGATGAAGTGTTTGATTGCACTGTCCCGAATAACACACTTTCCCGTGCCGAACTGAGTTATGATGAAGGAACTGTCCTGAATGTTCATTATGGTGATGTGCTGATAAAGTATGGCTCTGTGCTGGATGTTCAAAAGGATGATATTCCTCGCATCCCGCATAGATGCCGAGAGGATTTCAATGGGGCTTTATTGCAGGATGGTGATGTTATTATCGCTGATACCGCAGAAGATGAAACGACCGGAAAAGCCTGTGAAATAGGTAATTTGCAAGGGAGTGCCATAGTATCGGGGTTACATACAATGGTGTGCCGCCCTCGGAACAGAATGGCATTGGGGTACCTCGGTTACTACCTCAATTCCAATGCTTACCACCATCAGCTTCTTCCTCTAATGCAGGGCATAAAAGTGCTCTCTTTAAGCCGCAGCAACATTCAAAAAACAAGCGTGAGTTACCCAATAGCAGTGAAGGAGCAGCAACTCATTGCCTACTACTTCAGCCAACTCGACAACCTTATCACCCTTCATCAGCGTAAGTTTGAAAAGTTGACGAATGTGAAAAAATCGATGCTCGAAAAGATGTTCCCGCAAAATGGCAGCAGTTACCCCATAATTCGCTTTAAGGGATTTACTGACCCTTGGGAACAGCGTAAGTTCTCAGATATTACTTTTCCCGCTGGCGAAAAGAATAAGGACAACCTTCCATTAGAGAGCTATTCAATTACCAACGAACACGGATTTGTACCACAAGATGAGAAGTTCGAGAATGGAGGGACGATGAGAGAAGCAGATAAAAGAATGTATTATATCGTTTCTCCGAACTCATTTGCTTATAACCCGGCAAGAATAAATGTTGGTTCAATCGGATACCAAAATATCGGGAAAAATGTGATAGTTAGCTCTCTATACGAGGTTTTCAAGACCTCCGAAGATGTTGACGATAGGCTCTTATGGCACTGGTTCAAATCACCTGATTTTCAAAAGTTGATTATGCAGTTGCAAGAGGGTGGCGTTCGTCTGTACTTCTATTACGACAAGCTCTGTATGGGAGAAGTATCTCTTCCTTCGCTTGAGGAACAGCGCAAAATCGGAAAGCTGTTTGATACCCTTGACAACCTTATCACCCTTCATCAGCGTGAGTTGGAAAAGCTCCAAAATATCAAGAAATCTATGCTTGAAAAGATGTTCGTGTGACATCAATATCGCAGGAAGGAGGAAATCGAATGACATTCCAAAAAGAAGCGGACTTTGAGGAAGCCCTGATTAAAGTCTTGGCGGATAAAGGCTGGGAAAAAGAAGTTATCAAGAACCCAACCGAGCAAGACCTCATCCGAAATTGGGCAAAGATCCTGTATGATAACAATCGTGGAATTGACCGCTTGAATAACTATCCTCTTACGGATGGCGAAATGCAGCAGATTATTGAGCAGATCACGGAACTTAGAACCCCGTTAAAACTCAATGGCTTTATCAACGGAAAAACTGTGTCCATCAAGCGTGATAACCCTGACGACAAGCTCCATTTTGGCACTGAAATCAGCTTGAAAATATATGATCGCAGAGAAATCGCCGCTGGACAGAGCCGGTATCAGATCGTACAGCAACCAGCCTTTCCGAGCAAGTCAAAAATGCTGAATGACCGTCGTGGCGATTTGATGCTGCTCATCAATGGTATGCCAGTCATACATATTGAGCTGAAGCGCAGCGGTGTCCCCGTCAGTCAAGCATATAATCAGATTGAGAAATACTCATATGAGGGCGTTTTTACCGGATTGTTCTCGCTCGTTCAGGTGTTTGTTGCAATGAACCCTGAAGAAACTCGTTATTTTGCGAATCCCGGACCTGACGGAAAGTTCAATACGGATTACTATTTCCATTGGGCTGACTTCAATAATGAGCCTATCAACGATTGGAAAGCTATCGCCTCCTCGCTGCTGTCCATCCCTATGGCGCACCAGCTCATTGGTTTTTATACTGTTGCCGACAATGCTGACGGTGTTCTGAAGGTAATGCGAAGCTACCAGTATTACGCAGCCAGCGCAATTTCCGATGTTGTGTCTAAAACAAAGTGGGATAGCGGTAAGCAGCGTGGCGGCTACATTTGGCATACCACCGGCTCAGGTAAGACGATGACGAGCTTTAAGTCGGCTCAGTTGATTGCAAACTCCAATGATGCTGATAAGGTTATTTTCCTTACCGACCGTATTGAGTTAGGAACGCAGTCGCTCAAGGAATATCGGGCATTTGCGGACGAGAACGAAACCGTGCAGGCAACAGAGAACACATATGTCCTTTTGACTAAGCTGAAAAGCAACGCAACGGCAGATACCCTAATTGTTACCTCTATTCAGAAGATGAGCAATATCCGAGATGAGGACGGAGGACTTAATGCAAGCGATATTGAAATAATCAACGGCAAACGGCTTGTTTTTATTGTTGACGAGGCTCATCGTTCAACTTTTGGAGATATGCTATCCATCATCAAGGAAACATTTCCCAATGCCATCTTCTTTGGCTTTACCGGCACACCGGTGTTTGAGGAGAATGCAAAGAAAAACAATGCCCAAACAGATGTTTTTGGCAATGAACTCCATAGATATAGCATCGCTTATGGTATCAGGGATAAGAATGTGCTTGGATTTGACCCTTATAAAGTCCTGACTTTCCGTGATAAGGATGTCCGCAAGGTGGTTGCTTTGGAAAAAGCAAAAGCAGCAACCGAAGAAGAAGCAATCAGCGATCCTAAAAAGGCAAAAATATTCTATGAGTATATGGACTCCTCCACCGTCAAGATGGCGGGCTTCTTGGGCGATGACGGAAAGTGGGTCAAGGGCATTGAAGATTATCTTCCAAAAACTCAGTACCTTTCCTCGGAGCATCAAAGCAAGGTTGTTGAGGATATTCAAGAAAACTGGCTTACTTTGAGTCACAACGGGAAATTCCACGCAATCTTTGCAACGAGCAGCATCCCCGAAGCAATAGACTACTATCGACTGTTGAAGGCTGCAATGCCGAAACTTAGGATCAGTTGCCTTTTTGACCCCAATATCAGCAATGAAGATGGTGACTACAAAGAATACAGAGGGCAGCCGATTGCTTTCTATAAAGAGCAAGGCTTAATCGAAATCCTTACTGACTATAATATGATGTTTGGTCAGGATTTTTCGATTGCTACACACGCTCGCTTCAAAAAAGACCTTTCTCTACGCCTTGCCCACAAAGAGCAATATAAGCGGGTCGAAAGAGAGCCTGAGAAGCAGCTCGACCTCCTGATTGTAGTGGATCAGATGCTTACCGGCTTTGACTCTAAGTGGGTCAACACGCTGTATATGGACAAGATACTGGAGTATGAGAACATCATTCAGGCATTTTCCAGAACCAACAGACTTTTCGGACCCGATAAGCCTTTTGGCATCATCAGATATTATCGCAAGCCGCATACGATGGAGCAGAATGTGAGCAAAGCTGTTAAGCTCTATTCCGGCGATAGACCGATAGGTCTGTTCGTTGAAAAACTCTCTTACAACCTCGGAAAGCTCAACGCTGTGTTTGATGATATTGCCTATTTGTTCAAGAATGCTGGTATCCCTGACTTTGAAAAGCTGCCTGCGGACGGAACCGTAAGAGCTAAGTTCGCCTCGCTGTTTAGAGATTTCAACGGATACCTTGAAGCTGCTAAAATCCAAGGATTTAGGTGGGACAAACACACCTACTCATTCAAGGACGAGGAAAGCGGTAATTCGATTGAAATTACAATGGAGTTCGATGAGAACGCATTTTTGATTTTGGCACAGCGTTATAAAGAGCTTTCCGCTGCCTCTCCCGATGATCCCGGATCACAAGACATAGATATACCATACGATCTTGTTGGATACCTGACTGAAATTGACACAGGGGTTATTGATGCCGATTATATGAACAGTCGTTTCGATAAGTACCTCAAATTGATTCGACAGGAAGGTTCTTCCGAGGAATCTATTGAGCAAGCAAAGGCAGAACTTCACAAGACTTTTGCTGCCCTAACGCAAGAGGAGCAGAAATACGCAAATATCTTTCTGCACGACATTGAGCGAGGCGATGTCATTGCCGAGGACGGAAAAACGCTTCGTGACTACATCACGGAGTATCAGTTTAGAGCAAAAGATGACCAAATTCACCGTTTTGCAACCATCTTCGGTCTTGATGAGGATAAACTCAGGAATATGATGGGGCTTAACCTGAATGAAGCGACTATCAATGAGTTTGGCAGGTTTGACGAGCTGAAAAAGAGCGTCGATAAGTCCAAAGCAAAAGCGTTCTTTGAAGCATATGAACGAACCAAGTTGATTCCGCCCAAGGTCAATATGAAAACGGATCAGCTTTTGCGGCAGTTCATTCTTACCGGTGGATTTGAGGTTGATATGCCGTAATGAGTGCCATCACCGCTAAAGCAAGCCGAAAAATGAAAAAATATGCGGTCTTAACAAGAGAGCCAAGGTGTTTCCTTGGCTCTTTTGATTTTTCTTGGGAACAGCGTAAGCTCGGAGAGATGGGGCAAACATACACAGGCTTATCGGGAAAAACAAAAGACGATTTTGGTCACGGACAGGCTCGATTTGTGACTTATATGAATGTCTTTTCAAATCCCATCAGCAATCCAGAAATGACCGAACCGATAGAAATCGACCCTAAGCAAAATGAAGTTGAAGTTGGAGATGTGTTTTTTACCACTTCGTCCGAAACACCCGAAGAAGTAGGAATGTCCTCTATTCTGCTTGAAAAACGGGGAAAAACTTATCTTAACAGCTTTTGCTTCGGCTTTCGTCCTTCAGAAAAAATAGACAGCTACTATCTTGCGTATATGCTACGCTCTGAGTCTACAAGAGCAAAGATTATTTTGTTGGCACAAGGTATCTCACGATACAATATTTCAAAAAACAAGGTTATGGAAATAGCCGTTTCACTTCCATCACTTGATGAGCAAAAGATGATTGGACAGTATTTCAGCCAACTCGACAACCTTATCACCCTTCATCAGCGTAAATGTGTATTTTTATTCGGCTTTTTTCAGGCTTTTATCTCTATGATCTTCACCGCTTCAACATTTTCTTGGGAACAGCGTAAGTTTGATGAAGTGTTTGATTGCACTGTCCCGAATAACACACTTTCCCGTGCCGAACTGAGTTATGATGAAGGAACTGTCCTGAATGTTCATTATGGTGATGTGCTGATAAAGTATGGCTCTGTGCTGGATGTTCAAAAGGATGATATTCCTCGCATCCCGCATAGATGCCGAGAGGATTTCAATGGGGCTTTATTGCAGGATGGTGATGTTATTATCGCTGATACCGCAGAAGATGAAACGACCGGAAAAGCCTGTGAAATAGGTAATTTGCAAGGGAGTGCCATAGTATCGGGGTTACATACAATGGTGTGCCGCCCTCGGAACAGAATGGCATTGGGGTACCTCGGTTACTACCTCAATTCCAATGCTTACCACCATCAGCTTCTTCCTCTAATGCAGGGCATAAAAGTGCTCTCTTTAAGCCGCAGCAACATTCAAAAAACAAGCGTGAGTTACCCAATAGCAGTGAAGGAGCAGCAACTCATTGCCTACTACTTCAGCCAACTCGACAACCTTATCACCCTTCATCAGCGTGAGTGCATTTCTTTTACCGCAAGGGCGGGCAGGCTTATCCTGACCGCAAATAAAAAGCGAAATACTTCTTCTTGGGAACAGCGTAAGTTGGGGGATATTGCTGACATTGTGGGTGGTGGAACCCCAAGTACAGGAAATCAGAGCTATTGGGACGGTGATATTGATTGGTATGCACCTGCTGAAATTGCGGATCAAATCTATGCAAATTCGAGTCAGAAAAAGATAACCGGCTTGGGTTATGAGAATAGTTCAGCCAAAATGCTTCCTCCCGGTACAGTCCTGTTTACATCTCGTGCAGGGATCGGGAAAACAGCTATTTTAACCCGAAAAGGCTGTACTAATCAGGGATTTCAGTCCATTGTCCCACATCGTGGAGAGCTTGACTCTTACTTCATTTTTTCTCGAACCGAAGAATTAAAACGATATGGAGAGCTTGTTGGGGCTGGATCAACTTTCGTCGAGGTTTCGGGAAAGCAAATGGCTGTAATGGAGCTGATGATGCCGCCAACGATGCGAGAACAACAGACTATTGGAGGTTTCTTTCAGCAGCTCGACCACCTTATCACCCTTCATCAGCGTAAGCCATTTATAATGAAATGGAGGACTTCTGATGCTAACAGAAACCAAACGAACAGACTTGTTCTGTGAATATTATGCAAAATGGATTACGGTGTATAAGAAGGGCGCAATCAGAAAGGTGACGATGGATAAGTACCTAATGACGCAGAAATGGCTCGTTAAGCTCGTCCCAAACCTGAGAGTATGTGATATGAACCGGATCGCTTATCAGCAGCTGTTGAATGACTATGCTGAGTTCCACGAGCGCCAAACCACGATGGATTTTCACCACCAGCTCAAGGGAGCTATTCTTGATGCTGTTGATGAGGGCTTGATTGAAAGAGATCCTACTCGCAAGGCAATCATCAAGGGGAAGCCACCGGTTGCTAAGAAAATCAAGTATCTCAATCAATTTGAGCTACACACGCTGCTGATCTCGCTTGACCTGAAGGATAAGGTGAATTGGGACTACTTTATCCTGTTGGTAGCAAAGACGGGGATGCGCTTTTCTGAAGCACTGGCTCTTACCCCGAAAGACTTCGACTTTGCCCATCAAACACTGTCCATAAGCAAGACTTGGGACTACAAGGGAAAGGGCGGCTTCCAGCCTACGAAGAACAAGTCGTCTGTGCGGAAAATTCAAATTGACTGGCAAACTGTCATTCAATTTTCTGAATTGGTAAAGCACCTTCCCGAAGATAAGCCCATCTTTGTCAACTCCACTGTCTACAATTCGACGGTGAACGACATTCTCGGCAGGCATTGCAAAGCCTGTAACATCCCTATCATCTCTGTCCACGGATTACGGCATACACACGCCTCTTTGCTGTTATTTACGGGCGTTTCCATTGCGAGCGTTGCCCGCCGTCTTGGACATTCGAGTATGACCACTACGCAAAAAACCTATCTGCACATCATTCAGGAACTTGAAAACAAAGACATCGACTTGGTGATGCGCTCTCTTTCGGGTTTGAGCTAAAAAAGCAAAACCGGCTTGCGCTGATTAAAGGTGATAAAAAAGATGCCATCCGAAAGGGTGGCATCTTAGTTATTTGTCGTATCTTAGAAAATCGTTACAGTGTTCCTGCTGGCGCAAACGGTAGCCTTGAGAGATCAGCGTATCGGCTTTTAGAGCGACAAGGTTAATATCTGAGTTCAATGTCCGTGCGATCTGCTGCGTGTCGTATCCTCTTTCCGCAAGTTCAAGGAAGTCCTCATCTGATAGGGAAATTTGTGCGGCAAAGAGATTGGCTTCGTACTCCATACGGTTGTCCCGCATATTGAAGATCTCAAACTCTTTGAAGCCCCCGACTTTCGTGGCTTCCTCCCGGTGTAAAGCATCGTGTCCTAATTCGTGAAGTAGCACGATGTTCTCCATAACCGGATGCAGATCATTTTTGACAAAGATGAAGCGATTACGCATCAAGACCTTATATGCTCCACGCTGTTCATTGAACGGATAATACATTACCTCGATTCCTAAGTCCCTTGCTATTCTGAGAGGATCACGGGTTCCGCATTGAGCAACGATGGAGTTTGCTTTTTGTACGATTTCCGAAGTGCTTACATACATCGGCTTCACCCCTTTTCAGTTTGTTCCTGTTTCCATTCTAACACACAATGTGTCCCATAAACGGGACTCAGTCCTGCTTGCTCTTAGAACGGTACTTCTTTGGGGTGTACTTTTTGTTTTTCTCTTTCGCAAGCCAATAGGCATCCATAATGGCTTGCATCATAACATCCATATCATCCTGTGCCAACTCACCGCCGGTAAACAAACCGGTTACTTCATCTGTGAGCTGTTGCGCTTGTTTGGCACCTCGTGCGCCGTACTGCTCCGCAGCCTGAGCAACGAGCATACCATCCGTACCGAGAAGCTGATCCACGGAAATATTAAGTGCCTTTGCCAGCTTCTCCGCTGCATCCAAGCGAGGACGAGAGGTTCCGCATTCGTATCTCTGTATGGTACGGGGGGAAACACCGGAAACCTTTGCAAGCTGCTCCTGCGTCATATCATTTTTTTCTCTCAGCTCTTTTAATCTGTCGCTGAACTTCATTATCAATTCCCTCCATAAGATTTCTATTTTTAGCAACACGACACTTTTTTCGTCACTTCTTATTGACACGACATTGGTGTCGTGCTATAATCTGAATCACAACAACGACACTTCTGTCGTGTTCATATGATACAACACGACACTTTGGTTTGTCAAGAGGTTTCGCAGAATTTCCAAGAAATAAGGTGATTTAGTTGAGCAGATCAATACTGCATTGTGATATGAATAACTTCTATGCCAGCGTTGAATGTATGCTCGACCCAGCTTTGAGAAAGTATCCGGTCGCAGTCTGCGGCTCGGTGGAAGAAAGGCACGGTATAGTCCTCGCCAAAAACTATGCCGCCAAAGCATTTGATGTAAAAACAGGCGATGCAGTGTGGCAAGCGAAGCAGAAGTGCAGAAACCTTGTTGTTGTGCCTCCGCACTTTGAGGAGTACATCAAATATTCCAAGCTGGCAAGAAGCGTTTACAGCCGCTATACCGATCAGGTCGAGCCTTACGGAATGGACGAGTGTTGGTTGGATGTGAGTGGTACAGAGAACATCTTCGGTTCACCCGAAAAGGTGGCAAATGACATAAGAGAAACGATCAAGTTTGAGCTGGGGTTGACCATCTCAGTCGGCGTGTCTTTCAATAAGATATTTGCCAAACTCGGCTCGGATATGAAAAAGCCGGATGCTGTGACGGTCATACCGAAAGACACTTTCCGAGACAAAATATGGGGACTCCCCGCAGCGGACTTGCTCGGTGTGGGACGGGCAACGCAGCGTGTATTAGATAGCTATTGCATTAGAACCATTGGCGATTTAGCTAAGACCGATCCTGACTTTCTGAACCGACGGCTCGGTAAAAACGGAATTGCCCTTTGGCAGTATGCAAACGGTAATGACCGATCCCGTGTTATGAACGCCGACTTTGTTTCTCCGGTTAAGAGCGTGGGACACGGAATTACTACCATCGAAGATTTGGAGAACGACGAGCAGGTGTGGCCCGTCTTTCTCGAATTGACGCAGGACATCGGACATAAACTCCGTGTCCACAAAAAGTGTGCGGATGGAGTCGCCATTCACATACGGGACAACACACTTTTTTCAAAGCAATGGCAAATGACATTGGATATGCCTACACAATCCCCAATGCTGATTGCAAAAGCGGCTTTTGCCCTCTTTGAAAAAAGATACGACTGGAGGAACCCGATTCGCTCAGTCACGATTCAGGCAATCAACTTGGTGCCACAGGACACGCCCCGACAAGTCGATTTGTTTATGAACATCGAAAAGATTGAGAAAGCAGAAAGGCTCGACCAGTGCATTGAAACCATTCGCCAGCGGTTCGGCAAGAACAGCATCCGCAACGGTATTCTTTTTCAAAACCTCCGGATGCCGAGTGAAAAGCCTGAGATTACTATGCTGACCGGGGTGCTTTGTTAAGGAGGTCAGTATGATTAGTACAAGCAGTAACAAGATTGATGAAATTGTTGCGCCTGATGAGATCGAAACCTATGTTTCGATGCCGTCCTGTTTGTTGCAGGGGTGCAGTAATGATCTGATTATTTTCCGTGCAGATGGAGGTAACCATTTCACCCACTACGGTATTTATGAGGGAATGTTTCTTATCTTTGATGTCAGCAAAGATTTTAAAGACGGACACCTTTCCTGCTATCTGAACAATTCGGGCGATGATCGTCCTAAGTTCAAAGTTTCTGACAAGCCATTGGATGGCTACCGTCATTTTGGTAGGCTGGTTGCCAGTATGAAGAATTATGAGGTGTAAGGATGGAAGAAGAACGGCGCAAGGTATATGTGGAAGTCGATGTTACCCATAAGACGGATGGAACGGCTCGACCCCGAAAAATCAAATTTGAAGATGGTGAGGTCTACGAGATCGACCGTGTAAGGCACTGCTGTCGTGCGGCATCGACCAAGGTCGGTGGAACAGGGCTTCGTTATACGGTGATGATATGCGGCACGGAAACCTTCCTTTTCGATGAGGAAAACGGAAAGTGGTTTGTAGAAGGCAAGAAAAGAGCAGTTCTCTAAGGATGCCACCATTCATCAGCCCTGAGAGCGTCAAGGAACTTAATGAGGTGATGTGCGTGACAAAAGATAATTGGACACCTATACCGATGTATTGCTCTAACTGCGGAGCATTGCTTTACGGATATAGAAATGATGAGGGGAAAATCAAGTATGAGTGCAAAAGGTGCGGAACCGTAGCGGTTCGAGTCCAAAAAGGACGCCGACACGACAAGATTGACCTTTATGCCCCGGAAGGGCAAGTCCGGTACTATTGATCGGATAAAACTGAATACGGCAAAACGACGGAATGGTTGAGGTGAAACAGACTGCGTAATTCCATCTCCAGGTCACTTGCTTTGAACACTTCGGTTGGTTAAACCAAACTTGCTATGCAGATATGAGAGGCCACCGACAAGACAGTAAGCCATAGGCTTACCCTGTCTTGCCGGTGGCTTCTTTTTTTCGGCAAGAACAACCGACCAAGGGCTTCCGGCAGAGAAATCTCTGAAAGGAAGCCTTTTTCTATGTTGAACAAGTGGCTCTGCTATATCGCTGAATATCCGTGATCTCCGAATTTTGAACCCGAACACCAAATTCAAAATTCAAAGGAGATTACGGTAATGAGAAAAATATACCTTGTCAAAAAGAACCCCGAACTGCCCGCTGACGGCAATAACTGGCTCGTAATGAACAGCTTCGAGTTTATGAACTTCATTCAGACCCCGGAAGGGCAGAAACGAAGAGATCGTTTTGGGCAGTTAGACGCTTGCTCTGTTGACGATGTGATCATCATCGCAGAATGTGGAACCGAAACCGCAAAACAGTGGCGATCTGAAAAGGATAGACACGATTATCTTGCGTCAATCGAGAAACAGTCCGGGATGACGGTGTTTTCCTATAACACACAGACAACCACAGAAGATGATATGTCTGGCGAGGAACTGCTGGTGGATCAAGATTGTTCCGTCATTGATGCCATTCTCAAAAAGGAGGAGAAAAGCACCCTCTACGCAGCCGTGGCAAAATTGTCACCTGCCGAGATTAACTTGATGACCAGTTTATATCTTTGTGATGACCCCATAGGACAGCGAGAATATGCACGGCGCCACGGAGTAGCTGTAACGACAATTAATCATCAACTGACTGTTGCCCTGAAAAAACTCAAAAAAATGCTCCCAAATTAAAATTTGCTTCGTACAAATCGAAAAAAATTTCCCAGTTGGTTAGTAGAGAGCAAAAAACGCAAACAGATAGGAGCATAGATAATGAAACAAGTAATGATGGTCAAATTCGACTCTCCAAAATGGAGAAAGGTTGATGAGTATAAGGTCGCAAACCCGTTTGTTGATGTCGGTTTTCGGCAGGTCAAGGATGTCGTTGACTTGCGTGTATTCGACCTGCTGAACATTAGCCGCATCAATAATAATAGGGCTGAAGAAATGCTTCTTTGTATTTACCACCTTCTCCAGCCGGACAGACGGATTGACGAAGGTATTTATAACGACGAGATCGACCAGTATTTCTCGTATCGGGAATGGAAAAAGAAACACCAGCCTTTAAGTGGAGTGACCGTAAGGGAAATCCTTGCAACCGAAGATCTGAATGAGGGTGCTTTACTTCGAATTTTTGATGGAGTCACCGCAGCTTTCTACAAATCCGATGAGTACAACAGTCGAGAATATCGTTATTCAAACCTTTCGGAGTTACGCAAGGCTATGAAGCATAAGGAGGGCGGCACGAATGGGAAAGCCCAGTAAGGACTATGCCGTTCCTCTTTGGGAAAAAACAAACCTCACCGTTTATGAAGCGGCAGCCTACTCAGGGATTGGAGCAGATAAGCTACGAGAGCTGTCCGATAGAGAGGATTGCGAGTTTGTCTTGTGGAACGGCACAAAGCGGCTCATCAAAAGGAAAAAGCTCGATGAGTTTTTGGAAAGAGCATATTCAATCTAATAATCAACGATGCGATTCGCAAAATCGCATCGTTGTCCCAAACGGTGGTTATCGGTATCCTAAAGCCAAACGAAAATGAAGGAGGAAACCGATATGACCAAGCAGGAAAAAGATAACCGAGTTCCCCTTTGGGAGAGAATGAACCTGACTTTAGAAGAAGCCGCCGCTTACACTGGTATCGGAACGGATAAACTTCGTGAGTTGTCGAATCGTGAGTCGTGTGACTTCGTTCTATGGGTCGGTACAAAAAGGCTTCTAAAGCGCAAGCAATTAGAGGAGTTCCTGATTAAGAGCTTCTCAATCTAAAACAGGAGGTTACTATGACTAAAAAGAAACAGGTCGGCGTAAGGTTCGACAGCAACCGTACCCGACTTAAAACAGGAGAAACCCAGCGTCCCAACGGCACTTATGCGTACCGTTGGTCAACGCCTGACGGAAAAAGGCATTCTATTTATGCTCCGACGCTGGAAAAGCTAAGAGAGCAGGAAGAACAGATCATCGTGGACAAGCACGACGGAATACGGTCGGATGTCAAAAGCATCACTGTAAATGAGATGTTCGATCTTTGGTGTCAGCTCAAAAGGGGAATCAAGGATAGCACATTCAAGAATTATATTTATATGTATGAGCTGTTTGTAAAACCGTCTTTCGGAAAGAACCGACTTGTCCAAGTAAAAAAGTCTGATGTGCGGAAGTTCTACAACTCCCTTGCTGACGGCAAGGTTCTGAAGATTGCCACGATAGATAATGTCCATAATGTACTCCATCAAGTCTTTCAAGTGGCAGTCGATGATGGAATGATTCGACAAAACCCAACAGACAATATGCTCAAAGAACTGAAGCTCTCCCACGGCTTTGAGCGTGAGAAGAAAGAGGCATTGACCGTGGCTCAGCAGAAATTGTTCTTTGACTATATGCTCAGCCACCCCAAAGACACCCATTGGTATCCCGTGTTCTATGTTATGGCAAACACGGGGATGCGAGTTGGTGAGATCACCGGGCTTCGCTGGAGCGACATTGACTTGAAAAAGGGCATTATCCGAGTCAACCACACGCTTGTCTATTATAATCACCGTGACGAAAAGGGCTGCTACTTCTCCATCAACACGCCCAAGACAAAAGCCGGTGAGCGAGAAATCCCGATGACAGAGGGGGTGAAACAAGCCTTCTTAATGGAGCGAGAGTTTCAATCTCAGGCTGAAATCAGCAGCAAGAGCCGAGTGGACGGCTATGACGACTTTATTTTTGTCAACCGTTACGGGGATGTTCAAAATCAAGGAAACCTCAACAAAGCACTCCGTCGTATGATGCGAGATTGTAATGATGAAATCCTCGAAAAATATGGAGCAGACTCTGATCCGGTTCTGCTGCCACAGTTCAGTTGCCACATTCTCCGGCACACATTCGCAACAAGGCTATGTGAGTCGGGAGCAAACCTCAAATTCATTCAGAGCATCTTGGGACACGCTGATGTATCGACGACGATGAATATCTATGTTGATGTGACCGACGCTCTGAAAAAGAAAGAGATCACCGCCTTTGACGACTATATGACAACCAAGCTGGAAACTTGAAGGGAAAGCACTCTGTGAGTAATTCGCAGAGTGCTTTCCCTTTTTCGCACATTTCTCAAAACTGAGGATGGAAATTATACTATAAGCAGTAATGAGAAATGGAGCGTTCAGATATGGAGAATAGTTTAAGCAGGATGCGACCGCATCTTGTATCAGAATGGTCAGAAAAGAACTTCCCGTTGACTCCTGATACAGTGACCTTTGGGTCTAATAAAACTGTGTGGTGGAAAGGGGTTTGCGGTCACGAATGGCAGACAAGCATTAAAGCTCGCTCCGCAGGCGAGCAATGTCCAATATGTTCGGGAGCGAGGGTGCTTCGAGGTTATAACGACTTTGAAAGTAAGTTCCCTGAGCTTGCGAAGGAATGGTCGCCCAAGAATGAGCCGCTAAGACCGTCGATGATTACAGCGGCTACGCACAGGAAGGTAATATGGCAGTGCAAGCTCGGACACGAATGGACGGCATCCGTGAAAAGCCGGACGGTGAACGGTACGGGTTGTCCCTACTGCTCACACAACTTTGTGCTACCGGGCTTCAACGACTTGGCAAGCCGTTTCCCTGAAATCGCTGCGGAGTGGTCAGAGCGCAATCTTCCGCTGACGCCGGATCAGGTTACGGCTTTCAAGAATATTAAAGTTTGGTGGAAATGTCACTTGGGTCACGAATGGAACACATTGATTTCAACCCGTGCAGGAGGAAGTCAGTGTCCCTATTGTAGTGGGATAAAGCTACTCAAAGGCTTTAATGACCTGCAAACGAAGTTCCCGTCGCTTGCCATAGAGTGGTCGGATAAAAACCTGCCGTTAACTCCCGATGCGGTCAATGAGAAGTCAACTAAGAATGTTTGGTGGAAATGCAATACCTGCGGCTATGAATGGAAAGCCGTCGTCAAAGCACGGGTCAAAGGCGGTATGTGTCCTGTTTGTGCTGAGAGAGCCGTTCTGCAAGGCTATAATGATTTTGGAACAACTGATCCTCACTTACTCTCAGAATGGGACTATGAAAAGAACGCCAAGTGGACACCGAGCAATGTATCGAGAAACTCAATGAAGGTCGTTTGGTGGAAATGCGGGGCAGGACACTCTTACCGTGCCAAAATCACAGATAGAACTATTGAGCAAAAGGGTTGCCCTCAATGTGAAGCGGAGTTTCAACAGGCTCTCCCGCAGATGCTGATAATGATGTATGGAGCACAGAACGGCATTACGGTCAAAAGCAATAGCGACTCGGAGCTTGGAATGCGACTTGTTGCATACCTCCCTGAATTACATTGTGCGGTCGATATTGCCGGAGCAACCGTGACAGAGAAAAGAGAGCAAAGCGTGAAAGCTCACATATGTCAAAGTAACCGGCTGAGTTACTACCTTATTAAAAGAACTACGGATACTTCGCAAATGGCGGCGGAAATCAAAACGCTATTTATCCGCAATCATATCTACCTCCATACGGATTCCGAGCACGATGTTCAAGTGCTTCGAGAGAGGTTTTTAGAATGGAAAAATCGAAATGTTTGTGAACTGAACGGAAAATATTGAGTTTTGTTAAGCCGTGTGTTATACTGTTTTAGCGATTAGTTTCAGTATAGCACACGGCTTGTTTTCAAAAAAATGAAGCCACCTTACGCCAGCTTACTCCACGGCTTACGCCATTAGATTTTCCGCCATCTGAATTAGGCGTAACTGAGCTTACCCCAGCTTCAAATGAGTAGATGCCGGTCGGGACTTATAGACGCTAAGCGGAGCTTATCTAAGACTGGTCACGAAAATCCCCACAATGAAACCGCTTGACAAGTAAACACGCAAAACAGGCGGCCCATTTTGGGCCGCCTGTTTTCCTCTTTTTCCGCAGAAACTCTTGCCAGAGGGGGCGGCGGAATAGTATAATGCTTCTAACCGCGCCGTCGTAGCGTATCATAGACCAGAAGGCGCGGAGACAAGGGGGCTATTGTCATGTATACCATTCAAGACCTGTTCGACCTGTCCCATACCCGTGCGGCGGCGTATCTGGCGGGCTTCACCTATCCCTGGGAGGCGCTGGCCGGCATCGGTGACCTGATCCGGCAGCTGGGGCCCGCACTGGAGCCGGACTTTGCGCAGCGTGCGCCGGAGGTTTGGGTACACAAGACCGCCGTGGTGGCGCCCACCGCCTATCTGGGCGCACCCTGCATCATCGGCGCAGGCACGGAGGTGCGCCACGGCGCGTTCATCCGCGGCAGCGCCCTGGTGGGCGACAACTGCGTGGTGGGCAACTCCGTGGAGCTGAAGAACGTCATCCTGTTCGACGGCGTGCAGACGCCTCACTACAACTACGTGGGCGACAGCATCCTGGGCTATAAGGCCCATATGGGCGCGGGCTCCATCACCTCCAACGTCAAGTCTGACAAGACGCTGGTGGTGGTTCGCTGCGGCGCAGAGCGTGCGGAGACGGGACGCAAGAAGGTGGGCGCCATGCTGGGCGACCACGTGGAGATCGGCTGCAACAGTGTGCTGAACCCCGGCACGGTGGTGGGCCGGAGCAGCCGTGTCTACCCGCTGTCCTCCGTGCGGGGGACGGTACCGGCGGACAGCATCTATAAGCGCGGCGGCGATATCGCCGCCCAGCGGGAGGAGTAAGGAGCGACTATGGGGAGATATTTCGGGACAGACGGCTTCCGTGGTGAGGCCAATGTGGACCTGACGGCGGACCACGCCTATCAGGTGGGACGTTTTCTGGGCTGGTACTACGGTGAGACCAAGCGCCGCAGCGGCGACACCACGCCGGTGCGGGTGGTTATCGGCAAGGACACCCGCCGCAGCAGCTACATGTTTGAGTACGCGCTGGCCTCGGGACTGGTGGCCTCCGGCGCGGATGCCTATCTGCTGCATGTGACCACCACGCCCTCCGTGTCCTTTGTGGCGCGGACGGACGGGTTCGACTGCGGCATCATGATCTCAGCGAGCCATAATCCTTATTACGACAATGGAATTAAGGTAATTAATGGAAACGGAGAGAAGCTGGAAGAGAGCGTAATCGTTGAGATCGAGAAATATCTGGATGGGGAGACTCCCGAGGTTCCGCTGGCTAAACGGGATAAGATTGGAAGAACCGTTGATTTTGCCGCCGGCAGAAACCGCTATATTGGATACTTAATTTCCATTGCTACCCGTTCTTTTAAGAATAAGAAGGTGGCGTTAGACTGTGCCAACGGCAGCGCTTCTGCCATTGCCAAGAACGTGTTCGACGCTCTGGGAGCGGAGACTCATGTGATCAGCAACAGTCCCGACGGCCTGAATATCAATACAAAATGTGGTTCTACCCATATCGAGGTGCTGCAGGAGTTCGTGAAGGAGATCGGAGCCGATGTGGGATTTGCCTACGACGGCGATGCGGACCGCTGTATCGCGGTAGATGAGAACGGAAATGTCGTGGATGGCGATGTGATCATGTTCGTCTGCGGCAAGTACATGAAGGAGCAGGGCGCGTTAAAGAATAACAAGGTGGTTACCACCATCATGTCCAATTTCGGCCTATACAAGGCGCTGGACCGAGAAGGAATCGGCTATGAAAAGACGGCGGTCGGTGACAAGTACGTTTACGAGAACATGGTAACTTATGGAAACTGTCTGGGCGGCGAGCAGTCCGGCCATATCATATTCAGCAAGCATGCCACCACGGGCGACGGTATCTTAACGTCCTTAAAGGTGATGGAAGTCATGCTGGAGAAGAAGGAGAGCCTGGCGAAGCTGGCTTCTGAGATTGAGATTTATCCACAGGTGCTTAAAAATGTCCGCGTGAAGGATAAAGCAGCGGCTCAGGACGACGCCGTGGTGAAGGCAGAAGTTTCCAGGGTGACGGAAGCTCTCGGAGACAGCGGAAGAATCCTGCTTCGCCAGTCCGGCACGGAGCCGGTAGTCCGTGTCATGGTCGAGGCGGCCGATTTGGAGACGTGTGAGAAGCACGTGGATCAGGTGATCGAAGTGATGAAGCAGCAGGGGCACATCCTGTAAGCGCATGTAACCGGAGGGGCGGTGCCCCGGAGGCCCGCGGCCCAGGGGAGAGGAAGAAAAAGTTTGTTCCTCTCTTCCGGGCCGCGGGCTTTCTGTTTTTCCGGGAAGTGGCCCGATTTTAAATTGTAAACGGGCTCGATTCATGATATGATAGGTAGTGCTATGAAGGATGCAAATGTTGAATGCATATGGAGAAAGGCCATTGTTTATGGATAATAAAGACTTTTCAAATTTAGGAGATCAAATCAGGGATTCTGTACAGGATGCCATAGATTCCATGGATTTTAAACAATTGAACAGAACGATTTCGGACACGGTGAATTTCGCGCTCGATGAGGCCAGAAGCCAGATGCTCAAAGGGATGGACGCAGCCCGAAGGATGGATACCGGCAGCAACGGACGAAAGGGACCGGACAAAGGACAGGGCACAGGGCCGGATACAAACGCAGGCGCTTATGATACGGCTGCAGCTGCGGACGCAGGAAGAGATGCGGGAAGAGACCACGGCAGTTGGGCGGGAACGGCGGCCGGCAGCGGCCGTACCAGGGAAAGAAGGCGGACAGGCTATGAGAGCCGCCGCTACACCACGGAGAGAACCTCCACACGCGCGGAAAGTCCGGGGTACCGCGCCTTTCAGACCAGCGAGACGGCAGGAGAAGACCAGAGGGCATACCGCGTCAGAAAAATGGCTCCCAGCCCGGTTGCCATAAGACTGAATCAGCCAGGGCGCATTTCCGGGATTCTGTTTACCGTGTTCGGCGGAATCGGGCTGGGCGTGGTTGGAATCCTGTTTCTCGTGACATGGATTCTCGCCCTCGTGGTAAAACCATTTTGGGGGGCTATTCTGGGATCGTCAGGACTTCTTCTGGTGCTGGGCTGTGTCTTCGGCACCATGCTGGGGACCGGCATCTCAACGAGAGGCCGTTTAAAACGGGCCGGACTCTATTTGAAGCAGGCGGGCAGCAGGCTGTTCTGCGATATCGAGGAGCTGGCGCGCAGCATTGGGAAGTCAAGAAGATTCGTTGTCCGTGATTTACAGAAGATGATTGAAAAGGGGATTCTGCCGGAGGCCCATATCGATGAGCAGAAGACCTGTCTGATGTTAAACGAAGAGACGTATAAACAGTATTTAAGCGCCCAGCAGTCCTTAAAACAGAGGGAGAAGGAGATGGCTCTTCTGGCTGAATCGGAAAAGAAGCAGAAGAAGAGTGCAGCGGCTCCCGAAGGAAAGAAAAAGGCAGAGGAAGATGAAAAACAGCTTCCGGAGGGCTTAAGAGAGATGATGGCCCAGGGCCATGAGTATTTAAGAATTCTGCGGGAAGCCAACGATGCGATTCCGGGAGAGGCGATATCCGGGAAGATATCCAGGCTGGAGAATGTCATCAGAAGAATCTTCGAGACAGTGGAGCGTCAGCCGGACCAGATGGAGGAGATGGAGCGTTTTATGGAGTATTATCTCCCAACCACGGTGAAGCTGGTAACTGCGTACCGCGATTTTGACAGAATTGAGATAGAGGGCGACAACATCGTCTCGGCGAAGCATGAGATTGAGGAGACTCTGGATACGATCAATACGGCGTTTGAGCGCCTTCTGGATGATTTATACCAGGACGCGGCGATCGACATCACCACTGACGCCTCCGTGCTTCAGACGATGCTGAAAAAAGATGGATTCGCAGAAAGCGATTTTAGTAAAAGCGACTTAACAGGAGGGAAGAATCATGAGTAAAGACATCGAAACGATGATAAACGAGGCACCGGTGCTGACCCTGGACCCATTCAGCACATCGGAGCTTCCGGCGGAGAGCAGCCAGGC
>ERZ773147.1287-NODE-1287-length-26471-cov-3.400174_pt1 | contig 26471 bp, 18 predicted proteins | sample MGYA00580851_ERZ773147 | MGnify/ENA primary metagenome ERZ773147 (study PRJEB29015, sample SAMEA2737818) | human gut metagenome | biome: human gut; feature: human-associated habitat; material: faeces | place: China | collected 2012 ... | reverse complement strand
CGCCGCCCTTGATGCCGTTGAAGTTCTTGTCCACCTCGTCGGCGCCGTCGATGGTCACGTCGATGTGATCAACGTCATCGATGTCGACGATCTTGATGCCGTAGCCTTCTGCCTGCTCCTGAGTGCGGCGGGATGTGGTCACGCCGGTGAACTCCAAGCCTTCCTCCTGCACGCGGCGGCCGAGCTCGTCGACCAGGAAGCGCACGGTCGAGCCGGTGCCCAGACCTGCGATCATGCCGTTCTGAATCAGCTTGGCAGCTTCGATGCCGGCTGCCTTCTTCAATGCGTCCTGCTGTGCCTTGTCCATGATCCTCCTTCGATATGGGGTTAAGACCGTCTCCATATTATCGGATGTGTTGATTTTTGTGCGTTTGCGGACATGTCATGAACGAAGGTGTGCCATTGGTGGTCAGCAAATGTTTTCACAGGATGTTTCACGCATTTTCGAGGCGTTAAGGTCGAAAGTGCTGGCTCGTTAGTTGTGCTTGACTGCAAATGGCGCTTCGTCGAGGACGAGCGTGCCGTCGCCTTGCACGTAGCCTTCCACCGCGATGTAACCGCGGATCAGGCGTGGCTTGCCGTCGAACGTCGGACTGGAATTTGGCGGGGGAGTGAAGCGAATGGTGCCCGACACCGCCAATCCCGAAGGACTGGCGCGATGCGGCAGTTTCGGCAAGTCGGCGACGGCGTTCGTTGGCGCCGACGCGTTTGCGGATTCGGCTGATTCGCTCGTTGGCGCCGGCGTGTTTTCCGAGGAATTCGCGGATTGTTCGTTCTGTGCATCGTCGGCTGGCTGCCGCTCGTCATGCTCGTGGGGAAAACAGTCCGGCTTGAGCAGCATTTCGGCATACGATTTGCGCGGTGCCTCGGCGTCAGGCGTCGTGCCATCAGGCATGGTCGTATCAAGCGCGGTGGTCGGTTCCGGCATGTCGTCGGATTCCACCGACATTTCGTTGGACGTCAACGGCAATGTCGCCTCGTCGGGCGCTGGATAGCCTTCCGGCTCCACCAGCATATCGGCGATGGAACGCGGACGCGGCTCCGGATCGGCCGCGCCCATCAGATCATCGGCCAACGATCCTTGAGCGGACTTGCCTTGCCCGCGCCCCATATGGTATTCGTCCGTAGTGATTTTGCCGTCAAGCAGCATTTGGGCATCATCGGGAACATCGGTACCTTGCGAATATTCGGAAGCCAGCAGCGACTGCCAACCCTCCAAAGGAAGATATCCTTCACGGATCTTCGAACGGCAATCGCCCGCATAGGTGCGCGCCAGCTCGTCCACCTTCTCATTGCCGGCATTGCCGGCATGACCCTTGACCCATACGAATTTCACCGGTCCGGGGCGCTTGGAGATTTCGGCATCGATCGCGCGAATCAGATCCGCGTTCTTTACCGGCTTTTTCTGCGAGTTCTTCCAGCCGTTCTTCTTCCAGCCGTGAACCCACGTGGTGGAACAGTTGATCGCATACTGCGAATCGGTTTCGATCACCAACGGTTCGGAGCCGGGGTGCGCGCGCAACGCCTCCAGCACCGCGCACAGCTCGCCAATCTGATTGGTGCCGTTCGTAGCTCCGCCGGCATCGCAGTCGCTGTCATGGTGATGCCCCGGCTTGCCGCCTGTGGCAAGCTCATGATCGGCCCAACCCCAACCCATCGGACCATTCGGATTGCCTAAAGCGGAACCGTCTGTAGAAACCGTAATCGTCATATCTCTACCCTACGAAAGCCGTGAGACGCTGCCATACGTGGTGAACTGCGAACTGTGATCGGGCGACGTCGAACGGGAATCTCAATCATCCAAACACAGCATGACGGAAGCGCGGAACAGCGTGCCGTCATAATCGAACGAGGTCGCGCCATGATGCCGTTCCGCGGTTTCGCGCACGGTGGCGGTGCCCAAACCTTCACCCCCATGCTTGGTTGAGGCGAAAGCGTCGCCAACCTGCATAATGGAGGAATCGTGCGTGTTGTCGACCACAATGAACAGTGATGCGGGCGGCCCAGTGCGATATTTGATGCGCACCCTGAGTTTTTTCTCCCCATCCTGTTGTTTCATAATGGCCTCAGACGCATTTTCCAGTAGATTGCCGACCATGGAACATAATTCGGCATTATTGATGTTGAGATATTGCGGCACCGACGCTTTGACGTCGACTTCAGCCCCTATATGGCGGATCCAGTCACAGTAGTAGACCAGCACCGCGTTCAACGAAGCATGTTCGCAATACTGCATGGGGATGGGCTGCAACAGCCTATGATTGGCCATCTCCTCCAAATACGAGGTGATGCCGGGCATATCGTCGGCCGCGGCGAGAGCCTGCAACGTCTGAATATGATGCCGGATATTGTGCTTGAGCTGCCTCGCTTCGTTGATGCGTTCGTTCATATGCTGCAGCTGCAAGGTCTGCATGGCTTCGTAATGTTCGCGTTTGCTGGCTTCGCGCAGTCGGTCCGCCTGCTGGACCATATACCAGATGAGGAAGTAGGCCATGGTCATGAAACCGGAATATGCGATGGATACGGTGAAGGCGATGCTAAGCACGCGGGTGTCGAGCAGCGATGCGTTGTCGGCGGGCATGCACCACACCACAATTGCTGTGGAAATGAACGGAAAAAGCCAGATGACCCTCCAAAAATTCCTGCTGATGGAAGGTGAATCGAATGTTGCGGAAAATGAATGATGGAACGGATGGAAAAGTGTAGTCGCCGCAATCAAATCAAAAATCAGCAGACTGATCATTCCCGGCCATCCGACACGTAAATTCATGGACTGCTCATTCAGAACAGCTAAATCCACGGCCAAAGACAGGTAATAAATGATCGCGACGATATATGCGGCTGTTGAAACGACGAAAAGAAGCTGCCCCCAAGGAAGATTCGTCATCTTACGTAAAGCCAATACCACAACCGGAGCCGAAGGAATCACGGACCAGAGCGAGGGGACGTGGGCGAGGCAACATGCGATGCCGCACAGGAAGAAGACAATCACGCCGGAAATCATGAGAATAAGGCCGTCGCGCTTGGGATTCTCCATATGATGCCAGGTCATGTACAGGCAGAGAAGCAGGCCCGTTAGCGCGTTTAGCTGCTCGCCGATGGCGAAGAACATGCATGATGGCGCGATCGATGCGAGTGCGTCAAGCATGGCTAGTCTTCCATTCTCATGCGGGTGAACGTGTATTCCGCGTATTTTCTGCAGGTGGTGGTCACCGCGGTTTTCGTGATGGGAATGTGCTTGCCGCCTTTCATCACGAATTCATTGCTGCTGATGCCTGACACGTAGTCGAAGTTGACGAGCACTCCTCGCGCGGTGCGGTAGAAGTTGCTGAATACGGTGAGACGATGTTCCACATCGGAGAAGTTGGTGCGGATTTTCGCGCAGGTGCCGTCGGCGAAGGTGAATTCCACATAATGCGCGCTGGAAAGCGCGTAGGCGATAAGGCGACGGTCCATGGTGATGGCGGGATTGCCGAACGCCACCTGCCATGCGGCGTCCGTGCTGCTTTGTGCATTGCCCGTCGATTGATGTTTTTTCAGATGAGTGACCGGTGTTTTCGTGTCGAGCTGCGCTGCGACGCGGTCCATGGTCGCATGGAACGCGTCGTGATTCAGGGGCTTCAACAGATATCCGCTTGCCTGCACCTCGTAGCCGAGCACGGCGAAATCAGTGCTTGACGTGATGAACACGATCGGGCAATTGTCGTTTTGTCTGCGCAACGTCCGTGCGATATCAAGTCCGGTCGCCGCATGCGTGGCGGTTTCGTCGTCCGACAGATAGCAGTCGAGCAGCAGCAGGTCGTATCGGGCGTCTTTCCAGCTTTTGATGAAGGATTCCGCATCGGCGAAGGTCACGCATTCCACGCCGATATCGCGGGTGCGTTTGAAATATTCCGCGCACATGACGGCCATCAGTTGGCGTTCGGCGGCGTGGTCTTCGACGATGGCGATGCGCATCGTTCACCTCCCATGAAGATTGGCGGGGACCGCTGGACTGAGTGTTGTGTCGCTATCATTCAAGCGTAATGCGAAGCGGGGCCGGCAGGAGGGTGATAGCGTGCGTGTCATGCCAGAATTCGGCGTTTCGTGCCATATCGCACGATTCGTGTTCGTTGCGATTCGTATTCGGGCGGATATGCGAGAAGCCCGCCTTTTTCAGGAAAGCGGGCTTCTCAGTGAGTTTGCGAATGATTGGCGAATGGCTGGATTACGCCGATTCGCCAATGATCACTCGGCCAAGGCCTTGTCCACGACTTCGGTGGCTTCGGCGAGCACCTTGTCGAGGGCTTCGGGGGATTCGAAGGACTCGGCGTACACCTTGTAGATGTTCTCGGTGCCGGAAGGACGGGCCGCGAACCAGTTGTTCTCGGTGGTGACCTTCAGGCCGCCGATCTTGGCGTGGTTGCCCGGGGCTTCGGTGAGCTTGGCGGTGATGTCCTCGCCGGCCAGCTGGGTGGCCGCGACGTCGTCGCCGGAAAGCTTGGCGAACTTCTGCTTCTGCTCCAAGGTGGTCGGCGTGTCGACTCGCTTGTACCAGCTTTCGCCAAAGCGATCGACCTGCTCCTGATGCAGCTGGGCCGGGTTCTTGCCGGTCTTGGCGGTGATTTCCGCAGCCAGCAGGTCAGGGATCAGACCATCCTTATCGGTGGTCCACACGCGGCCGTCCTTGCGCAGGAAGCTCATGCCGGAGCTCTCTTCGCCGCCGAAGGCGACTTCGCCCTTGAACAGCGGGTCAACGAACCACTTGAAGCCGACCGGAACCTCAACGAGCTTGGCGTCGATGGAAGCGGCCACGCGGTCGATCAGGGAGGAGGACACCAGCGTCTTGCCGATGCCGGCGCCTTCCGGCCAGCCCGGGCGGTTGCCGCCGAACAGGTACTCTACGCACACGGCGATGTAGTGGTTCGGGTTCATCACGCCCCAGTTCGGGCATACGATGCCGTGACGGTCGGCGTCCGGATCGGTGCCGCCGACCAGGTCGTACTTGTCCCAAGCGCCGTTGTTGAGGGAGTCCACAAGACCCTTCATGGCGTACGGGGAGCTCGGATCCATGCGGATCTTGCCATCATGGTCGATGGTCATGAAGCTCCAGGTCGGATCGACCTGCGGGCGCACCACGTCGATGGTCAGGTTGAACTTCTCGTTCATCAGCGGCCAGTAGTTGACGGAAGCGCCGCCGAGCGGGTCGATGCCCAGGCGCACGCCGGAGGAACGGATCACATCGAAGTCGATGACGTTCTCCAGATCGGCGACATAGTGCTCGCGGAAGTCGAAGCGCTCGACCAGATCGGACTTGACGGCCTGATCGAACGGAACGCGCTTGATGTTCTTGAAATCGCCGAGCAGCTCGTTGGCACGATCCGCGATGGCGTTGGTGACGTCGGACGGAGCCGGGCCGCCGGTGACCGGGTCATACTTGAAGCCGCCATCGGTCGGCGGGTTGTGCGACGGGGTCACCACGATGCCGTCGGCCAGGCCTTCGCCGGTGAAACGCTGGGTGCCATCCGCTGCGCGGTTGTGGGTCAGGATGGCCTGGGACACAACCGGGGTCGGGGTGAAGTCGTCGCGGGAATCGATGCGCACGGTCACGCCGTTGGCGACGAGCACTTCGATGGCGGTCTTCCAAGCCGGCTCGGACAGAGCATGAGTGTCGCGGCCGATGTACAGCGGGCCGGTCACGCCGGCCTTCTTGCGGTATTCGGCGATGGCCTGGGTGATGGCGACGATATGGGCCTCGTTGAACGAGGTCTTCAGAGACGATCCGCGGTGGCCGGAGGTGCCGAAGGAGACACGCTGTTCCGGAACGTTGGGGTCGGGGACGACGTCATAGTACTTGCCGATGACCTCGTCGACATTGATCAGATCTGCTGGGGTAGCGGGCATTCCCGCATTGTTTGCAACCATAGTCACTATTCTGCCACGCTTTTGCGTCAGATGTGCGTAACTGTCCCATTATGCGCGATGAATACGTTGTCTGTTTAGTGCATGTTCGGATGTGTGTACATGAATTTTCGAAAATGGCGGATTCTGCGCTTAGCCGAGTTGCGCAATGTCAAACGATGGTGTATAGTTCTATGCTATTCGACTGATGCAGGGTTGCTAGTCAACATAAAGACGCAAGACCTGAGATGTGGCTGAACTATAGCCATATCTCAGGTCTTTTTTTGTTGCCCGAAGCGGTGTTGCTCGGATCGAATCGGTTGTAAGGGAAAGAAAGGAAATCAGGATGGCTGACTCACTCGCATCGCAGATCATCACTGCAATCGGTGGTCCTGAAAACGTTCGCAGTCTGACGCATTGCGCCACTCGACTGCGCTTTGAACTGGTTGACGCATCCAAGGTCGATCAGAATAGTCTCGAGCACATGCAGGGCGTGCTCGGCGCGGTGCCGCAGAGCGGCGACCGCTTCCAGGTGGTCATCGGCGGTGGCGTTGCCACCGTGTACGAAAACATCATGCATCTGCCCGAAATGGCCGGTGTCGGCGGTGCCTCCGCATCCGACGATGGTCAGAAGAGCAATGCCGACGTCAAGGCCGAAGCCCGTTCCAAGGCCCGCGGCAAGGTGGCTTGGCTGGACTCCTTCTTCGAGTATCTCTCCGATTCCTTCCGCCCGATTCTGGGCGTGCTGCTCGGCGCTTCCATCATCATCGCGCTGGTCAACCTGCTTATTTCGCTGAACGTCATTCCGAATGACGAGGTTTCCGCAGGCTGGGTATTCGTGAAAGCCATCTGGAAGGGCGTATTCTACTTCCTGCCGATCATGGTCGCCTACAACGCGTCCAAGAAGCTCAAAGTCGACCCATGGCTGGGTGGTGCCATCATGGCCATGCTCATGACCCCGCAGTTCACCGGCTTGATGGACGCCAAGACCACCACGTGCGTGGAGAACGCCGCTCTGGGCACCAAGTCTTGCATGGCCAACATATTCGGTCTGCCGATGGCATTGAGCGACTATTCCGGCAACGTGTTCGTGCCGCTGCTCATGGCCGCCGTGCTTGCTCTCGTCTACCACGGATTGAAGAGGATCATCCCGGAAAGCGTCCAGCTGGTCTTCGTGCCGTTCTTCTGCATGATCATCGTTGGCGCGCTGACCGCCTTTATCATCGGCCCGATCGGCGTGTGGGTCGGCAACGGCCTCGGCGTCGGCTTGGCCTGGATGAACACCCATGCCCCGTTCATCTTCGCCATCATCATTCCGATGCTGTACCCGTTCCTCGTGCCGCTCGGTTTGCACTGGCCGCTCAACGCCCTGATGCTCATGAACATCCAGACTCTCGGCTACGACTTCATCCAAGGCCCGATGGGCGTGTGGAACTTCGCCTGCTTCGGCGCTACCGCTGGCGTGCTCTTCCTTGCTGTGCGTGACAAGGATAAGGACATGCGCCAGACCGCTTTGGGCGCACTTGCGGCCGGCCTGCTCGGTGGCGTTTCCGAACCGTCTCTGTACGGCATTCACCTGCGTTACAAGCTCATCTACAAGCGCATGCTGGTGGGCTGCGGTCTCGGTGGCGTCGTCATCGCCATCCTCGGTTGGCTCTTCCCGTCCGTCACCGCCGCCGGCCAGACCGTGCATGGCGTGACCACCACCGCTTTCGCATTCACCTCGTTGCTGACCATTCCGGTCTTCAATCAGATGTGGGTGTATGCAGTGTCCATCGCCGTGTCCTTCCTCACCTCCTTCCTTCTGATCATCACCTTCGACTACCGCACTCCGGAACAGAAGGCCGAAGTGCTGGCCCGCGCGGCTGCCAATCAGAAGACCGCTGTCTCGTCGGTCGAAGCCAAGGGAGTCGCTCCGGCTGCTGCCACTGTTACCGCCACCAAGACTGAAGCCCCGGCTGCTGCCGCCACCACCGTGGTGAACGCTCCAGTCGCAGGCCATGTGATTTCCCTGGATGAAACCGGCGATCCGGTGTTCGCGTCCCGCGCACTAGGCGAAGGCGTCGGCATCCAGCCGGCAGACAGCACCGTCGTCGCGCCGGTATCCGGCGTGCTGCAGACCGTCGCCGAAACCGGTCACGCATTCGGCATCAAAACCGATGATGGCGTGGAAGTGCTCGTGCACGTCGGCATCGACACGGTGAAGATGAACGGCGAAGGCTTCGATGTGAAGGTCAAGGCCAACGAACACGTGAACGCGGGGGACAACCTCGTTGTCGTCGACTTTGATAAGGTTAAGGAAGCTGGATACAGCACCACCACATTGATGACGGTGCTGAACACAGTGGCCTTCGCGTCCGTCACGCCAAAGACCGGCGTCGACGTCAAGGCCGGTGAGTCGGTGATCGACATTCAGCGCTGACCAATCGCATAGTCGGAAGGGGCCGACGTGGACGTTCTTCGCGTATTCAACAATAATGTCGTACTGGCAAAAGACGGCAATAGTGAGGTGATTCTCACCGGTCGAGGCATAGGTTTCCAAGCCAAGCCCGGCCAGCATGTTGACGACGCGAAGATCGTCCGTCGGTTCGTTCCCGTAGATGGCAAGGATCCCGACCATATGGCCCAACAGGTGGCCGGGATTCCGCCCGAAATCATTCGTCTCGTTACGGACGCCATGAACCGCACCGGTCTGAAGGAACAGGCCGACAGACAGCCTGCATTGGTGCTGGCATTATCCGACCATATTTGCGGTGCGATTCGCCGATCGCAAAACAAGCAGACCATCGAATATCCGCTGGAAGCCGAAGTGCGTTCGCTCTACGCGAGCGAATACGCCAAAGGCAAAGCGCTGGTCGATGCGATGAACACGTATCTGGGAGGCGCCCTACCGGATTGCGAAGCCGTGGCTTTGGCCCTGCACTTGGTCAATGCGGGCTTCTCTACCGGCGATCTTTCCGCCACATACACCATGACCGGCGTCATCCAGCAAATGCTGACGGTCATCGAAGGCTATTACGGCATCAGCCTTGACCAGAACAGCGTCAATGTGGCGCGTTTCATCACGCATCTGCGCTATCTTTTCGTGCGCATCCACCAACATGAACAGCTCGACGACGAGCCTGAACCAATCGTGGAATCCATCAAAACCTCATATCCGAAAGCATCGGATTGCGCAAACAAACTCGCGATCATCATCAAAATGCGATTGGATGCAAGTCTTTCGCAAGCGGAAATCGCCTATCTCACCTTGCATGTCGCACGAGTGACTTCTCATGCGACGGAATCGCATGAGAATGACAATGCCAATGCATAATCTGCATAAAATACATAATCATCGTAATAAATAATTTAATAATTACGATAATAGTTACTGATTTACATTGGAAGTATTGGCTTCGGGCGCTTCCGGCACACGCACGCACAACGACTTACGCTCCACACTGAAACGAATATGCTGCGTTTCGGGAAGCATATCGCCGTCAACCTGCGCCAAAACGGGCTTCTCCAACTTGATTTCCGCGCTGACGCCCTGAATCTGGTCAACCGTGGAATTCGTGGACAGCGGACTCTGCTGGGCCTTGCCGGTGATCGTCTGATGCAGCACATCGCCGAACAGATTCGCCCAACCGATCAAACCGCCGGATGTGTCAATGATCTCGTAATCGAGAATGCCGTCATCGTACACGGCGTCGGGCATGAGCGAAAATACCGGAATCTGGCCGCAATTGCCGGCCATGAACGTGCGGAAGGTCAATCCGTGCGTGGCGTGCGTGCTGCCGTCGGCGCTGGTAATGGTCACATCACCCTTGTACTTCGGGGCGAACAGGTTCTTCACGCCCGACACGAAATAGGCGAGCCAGCTGATGTTCTTCTTCAACTCAGGATTGGTGTCGTCGATCATCACCGCATCAAAGCCGATGCCCGCGATAATAAGGAACGCATGGCCGTGATCGGCGGCTTCATCATCGAGCAGCGTCAGTCGGCCGACATCCACCAAACGCGAACCATGAGATGTGGCGACGGTCAGCGCCGCATCGATATCATCCACAGGAATGCCCATATTGCGGGCAAACAGATTGCCGGTGCCAATAGGGATGATGCCCAGCGCGTGGCCGGTTCCCGAAAGTGCGCTCGCCACCGTGCGCACCGTGCCGTCGCCGCCGACCGCGACCACCACGTCGGCGCCATGCTCCAAGGCTTCCAGCGCGCAGGCGCGACCATCCTTATCAAGCTGCGTTTCGATATATTCAACCTGCGTGAGATGCTTCGCCTCGCAGAACTCCTGAATATGCTGCTTGCGTTGTTCCGCCTGCGGTTTCGAAGGATTGATCACAAACGCGTAATGCACCTGATCATCGTCGCGCTTGTCGAGCTGTTCCGCAAGTTTGCGATGCTTATACGCGCGTACTGCGAAAAAGACGGCCGCGCACACCGCTGCGACCGCAAGAACGACAATCAGAATGATAACAGGCATAGGCATGTCATCTATTGTTCACGGAAGATGCGAAAAAAGCGAATCAAGACTGATTTATTCGACGATTCCTGCACGTTGTATACAAAAATGAGAGGACTGCGGCGGGTGTCGGCTTTCAGCACTAGGCTAGGAGGCATGCTTGATATCCAATTCATTCGTGAACATGCTGACGTTGTTAAGGAATCCCAGCGCAAGCGTGGCGAATCGGTCGAACTGGTCGACGAGGTGCTGCGCTCCGACGAGGTTCGTCGTTCCTCTCTGAAGGAATTCGAGGCTGCCCGTGCGCAGCAGAAGGAAATCGGCAAGAAGGTCGCCGCGGCTCCGGCCGACGAAAAGGCCAAGCTGATTGCCGAAACCAAGGAACTCTCCCAGAAGGTTTCCGAATACAAGGCCGCAGCGGACGCCGCAGCCGAAGAATACACCACCGCCATGTGGAAGCTCTCCAACGTGGTTGAGCCGGAAGCTCCGGAAGGTGGCGAAGACGATTACGTGGTGGTCAAGAAGGTTGGACAGATCCGCGATTTCGCAGCCGAAGGTTTCGAGCCGAAGGATCACCTGACCCTCGGTCGTGGCGTTGCCGGCATCGATATGGAACGTGGCGTGAAGGTCGGCGGTTCCCGCTTCTACTTCCTGCGCGGCCAGGTGGCACGTATGCAGATCGCCATGCTTACCATGGCTGTGGACCAGGCCGAAGAGCACGGCTTCACGCTGGCCATCACCCCGACGCTGGTGCGTCCGGAAGTGATGCGTGGTACGGGCTTCCTCAACTCCCATGCCGACGAAATCTACCGTCTGCGCGAACCTGACGAGCAGTATCTGGTCGGCACCTCCGAAGTGGCGCTTGCAGGTATGCACGAGAACGAGATTCTCGACCTGTCTGACGGTCCGCTGCGTTACTGCGGCTGGAGCTCCTGCTACCGCCGTGAGGCTGGCGCAGCTGGCAAGGATACTTCCGGCATCATCCGCGTGCACCAGTTCGACAAGGTGGAAATGTTCGTTTACACCAAGCAGGAGGACTCCTACAAGGAGCATGAGCACCTGCTGGCCATGGAGCAGGAAATGCTCGGCAAGGTCGAGGTGCCGTACCGCATCATCGATACCGCTGCCGGCGATCTGGGCTCCTCCGCAGCCCGCAAGTTCGACTGCGAGGCTTGGGTGCCGACCCAGGGTCGCTACCGTGAGCTGACCTCCACCTCCAACTGCACCGAATATCAGGCTCGCCGTCTGAACATTCGCGAACGTATGGAAGATGGTGGCACCCGCGCCGTTTCCACGCTGAACGGTACGCTGGCCACCACCCGTTGGCTGGTTGCCATTCTTGAGAACCATCAGCAGAAGGACGGCTCCATCGTCATCCCGCAGGCCATGCGTGCCTACATGGGTGGCAAGGAAGTCATCGAGCCGACCAAGTGGGAAGCCTGATAGAATTTGGGTTTGCTTGGCAGAGTCTGATAGCTTGGGTTGCTCGTGGAGTTTGGTAACTCGGGTTTGTTTATCGGTTCCACTGAGTTGCTGAGCTACTAAACTGCTGAAACGGACTTCTGCAATACGAAATATGGAAGTCTGAGGATGCCTGGCATTTGGCACTTGCCGATTTCTGGCTTTTCTGGCTTATGGGAAGGGACTCGCGGTGAGCGGGTCCCTTCTTTTTTGTTTTCGCCGCGTTCTTTCCTTTGTTCTTGCTCGCTTTCTTCCCCTCGTTCTTTGGGTTGTGCTATATTAGCGTTTCGTGCGTGATGCACATGGGTAGGTGTCTGAGCGGTCTAAAGAGACGGTCTTGAAAACCGTTGAGGTGCAAGCCTCCGCGAGTTCGAATCTCGCCTTACCCGCCTATAAGGCTTACTGAGAGCGCTCTAAGCACCCGGTAAGCCTTTTTTGTTGCTGCAATCCGGGTAAACTCCACCCAAGTTCGGCTCAGCACCGTCCAAGTCTCAATTCTTCCATCCACCGGAATAATCTCCCTGCTGGCGAGTCTGTGAGCGTCCAGATTCTTCCAGTGGGTGGAGGATTTGGGTCGCTGGGATGGTCTGTGGCGGGGGGATTCTTCCAGTTACTGGAGGGTTTTTTCCGCTGGGGGGGGTGGGCGTCTGTTTTTCTCCAGTGGGTGGAAGATTTGGGTCGCTGGGAGGCTTGTAAATGTCCACTTTCTTCCAGTTACTGGAAGGATTGGGGAGGGATTGTGATGTTGTTCGGTGTACGATCAGGCTGAGTTGTGAGAAAGGCTGCTGTGACTATGCGTGAGAATGGGATGCAAATGAAGGAACGGGCGATGGGAGCTATGGCTGGGCTTGCGTTGGGCGATGCGTTGGGAATGCCTACGCAAAGCATGTCGGCCAAGCAGATTCGCCGGTATTACGACGGTCCGATCACGAAACTTATGAATGCCGTGCCGCAGCAGCCGATCGCACCGAATATGAAAGCTGGTGCCGTCACCGACGATACAGAACAGGCTTTCGTACTCGCACGGCGACTTATCGACGATAACGGCTGCATTGATAACACCCGATACGCCCACGATCTGCTGCAATGGGAAGCTGCGATGAAGGCCAAGGGATCGCTTGACCTGCTGGGACCTTCCACCAAAGCAGCGCTGCAAAAACTTACCGAAGGCGTAAGTCTGGAAGAGACCGGCCGATTCGGCACCACCAACGGCGGTGCAATGCGTGCCACGCCGGTGGGCATCGCATTCCGTCCAGGCCAAGCGCTCGCCGACGCCGCCTGGCGATCCTGTGTGGTGACGCATAACACGGTGCAGGGCATTGAAGCGACCACTTTGGTGGCTGCGGCGGTGAGCTTTGCCATTGAAGGAGAACGTGACTTTTTGCACCTCGCGGTGGAATTCGTACGGAAGCTTCCACAGCGTGGCAATTGGTCGGCAAAGGCTTCGGTGCTTGCGCGTGTGCAATATTTCATGAATTGGGCCGAAACTGATGGATGCAGGCTCAATGACAACGAATTCGCTGCTGTGCTGCAACGGAATTGCGGTACCAGCGTGGAATCGAACGAGTCCGTGGCCGCCGCTTTCGCCATTGCGGCGCGCTTTTTTGACGATCCCACGCATGCTTTGTGTTTCGCGGCTTCTATCGGTGGCGACACTGACACCATTGCGGCTATTGCGGGCGCGATGCTGGGGGCGTGGCATGGTATGCAAGGTTTCGACAAAACCATGCTTGATCAGGTGCTTTCACAACTTGCTGAAGATAATCACCTTGATTTGGTCGGCACTGTTACGTCGCTACGCGCGTTACGCGATGATAGTGCGCTTAATGATGTAAATATCGTTTGATCTGCAGGAACCGTAGTTAGCGAAACTATGACGGAAGTGCGAAAGGCATCGCAATGACTGGAAAAGTTATTTCTCTTGGGCAGGTTATTGTCGATCTGACCATGAATGTGGACGCGGTGCCGCGTGCGGGTGAAGATGTGTTCGCCGGCAATGTGCAAACGCAGGTTGGTGCCAGCTTCAACACGCTGTATGCCGTGCGCCGCATGGGCGTTAAGGCGTCTCATGCTGGTGTGATTGGTACGGGGCCGTGGGCTTCGCAGATTCTGCAAACGTTGGAAAATCAGGAAATTCAGCATATCGGCAAGCGGGATGCCGTGCACGATTCGGGATTTTGCGTGGCGTTGACCGACGCGAATGCTGAACGGACGTTCATTTCGACGAGGGGCGCAGAAGCGTACGGCAGTGCCGATGCGTTCGATTCTGTGAATCCAGAAAAGCGGGATGTCGTGCATGTGAGCGGATACACGTTGGTGCATCACACTGCGGACGCGCTGCTTGCTTTTGTGAAAAGAACGACTGAACATCGTGAGTTCACTGCGGTATTCGATCCTTCTCCGATGATCTCGGCAGTTGATGATGACGTTTTCCGTGTGATGCTCGCATATCGTCCGATATGGTCGTGCAATGAACGCGAGGCAACGTTGATTGCGCAACGTTTGGCGGCGCTCGATAGTGGCGATTCTTGCGATTGCAAGGTTTCGCGGGATATGCTGCAAGAGATTGAGAGTGCGAATGTCAATGAGGAGACGGTTGCGTGGCTGTGCGATCGATTGCAATCTCCTGTAATCGTTCGCGTGGGCGCGGATGGTGCGTGGTCGGCGATTCCCGGTGACGAAGTGCTGCGAATTCCAGGTTTTCCAATGAAAGCGGTGGATACCAATGGCGCTGGTGATTGTCACGCGGGTGTGTTGTGCGCCCTGCTGTGCGAAGGCGTGCCGTTGGAGGAGGCTGTACGTTGCGCCAATGCTGCTTCGGCGTTGTCTGTAACGCGATCAGGGCCGGCTACCTGCCCTGATCGAAAGGAGGTTGAGCGGCTCCTAGGAAGGGCGTTCTAAGACTTATGGTACATATGACTATAAGTGGTTATATCATGTGCACGATTGCGCTGACGCGGCGTGCATGTCGCTTGCCCGCGGCGTTGCTCGGCAGATTCAAGGAGATTAGTTTCACATGAGCAATGAGAAAGGGACCCTCTCCATCGAGGAGCAGGGTATCGACACCATATCCGAAGAGGAGCGTAAGGGCACGCCGGCCAGTCTGTTTTGGCCCTGGTTCGCTGCCAATGTTTCCATGTTCGCCATGTCGTACGGCGCGTGGGCGCTCGGTTTCGGCATTTCGTTCTGGCAGGCCACCGCCATGACCATTATTGGCGTGGTCATCTCGTTCCTGCTGGTCGGCATCATTTCCATCGCGGGCAAACGCGGCAACGCGCCCACCATGGTGCTCACCCGCGCCACGTTCGGCGTGGAAGGTGCCAAAGTGCCAGCGGCTCTGAGCTGGATCGCCACATTAGGCTGGGAGATTTCACTGACCACCACCGCTGTGTTGGCATTATCAAGCACCATCGAAAAACTCGGTTGGGGCTCTGGTGTCGCGCCCAAGATCATCTCCACCATTGTGGTGGTCGGCCTTGTGGTGGTCGCAGGTATTTTCGGATACGACCTGATTATGCGTTGTCAGCAGGTCATCACCATCGTGACCGGTGTGATCACCGTCGGTTTCTTTATCCTCGGCTGGGGACATATTGACTTTTCCGCCATTGACTCGGTTCCGGCGGGATCATTGCCGGCCATGCTCGGCTGCTGCTTCTTCGTGATGACCGGCTTTGGCTTGGGCTGGGTGAATATCGCTGCCGATTACTCGCGCTATCTGCCGCGCAACTCCTCCAATGGCGGCATTGTGTTCTGGACCACATTCGGTGCGTCCATTGCCAATGTGTTCCTGATTTTCTACGGTCTGCTGCTCGCGGTTTCCAATGCCGACATGGCGGAAAACGTTGGAAATGATCCGATTGGAGCCATGGCTTCCATTCTGCCGACCTGGTACTTGATTCCGTACACCATTGTGGCCGTGCTCGGTTTGATGTCCGGCTCCATTATGGACAATTATTCCAACGGGCTTGCGCTGCTGTCGTTCGGTGTGAAGTTGCCGCGTACTGTGGCCGCCGCGCTCACCGCCGCTTTGACTGTGCTTGGCGTGGTCTACGTGACTTTCTTCTCTGACACGTTCATCGGCCCGTTCCAAGGCTTTCTGACCACGCTCGGTGTGCCGATGGCCGTATGGGCCGGCATGTTCGTGGCCGATGTGATCATTCGCAAGAAGGATTACAGCACTGCTGATTTGTATGATCCGAAGGGTCGTTACGGTGCGTGGAACGGTAAGTCTTTCGCCATTCTCGTCGTCGGTACCGTGCTTGGTTGGGGATTGGTGGTCAACACTGCCGCCAGCTGGCTGAACTGGCAGGGGTATCTGCTGTTCCTTATCGGGGGTAAAGACGGTAGTTGGGCTGCCGCCAATCTTGGTGTGATTGTTGCGCTGATTATTGGTCTTGCGGGATCGTTGATGTTCCAGCGTGGCGATATTACCAAGCAGGAAGCTGATCTGCCGGTTTCGGAAGCCTGACCAAACTTAAGTGATATACAGAAAGGGAAAGCCATGATCGCGGAAGATGAATGGCTGGTAGTTATCGACAGGCAGCGTGTTTTTGCGGAAAGTGAATGGTCCGCATGGGCTTGCCCGGACGGCTCCTATCACACTACTGATGAAGCGTTCGCACGATTGGCTAAGGCGTTCGGCGATCGTGTGGTCTATACGCGATATGTTGCGCCTGAGCCACCGCAAAACGCTTGGGTTGATTATTTCAAGGATTGGCCGCAGTTTTTGGTTGCTCCCGACGATCCGATGTACGATCTCACCGCGGATACCGCGGAATTGGCGCAAGGCCATGCCGTGGTCAGTTGCGACACTTTCGGCAAGTGGGGAAGCGCGCTGAGCAAAGCCATCAAGGGCGCCAAGAAGATTACCGTATGTGGTGTTGCCACTGATTGCTGCGTTCTGACCACCGTGCTCGCTGCTGCCGACAGCGGTGTAGCGGTACGCGTTGCTGCTGACGCCTGCGCCGGTAGCTCTCCGGAAAACCATCAGATGGCATTGAGCACCATGGCATTGTTCACGCCGCTGGTCACCGTCACCAACACTGACGCTATTCTGAAGTAAAAAATACCGCAAGCAAGCCATTTTCCGCGGGACTTACTGAAGTTTTTCAGTAAGCCCCGTTCATGTTTATCGCAGCAAAACGGGCCTTCAAAAGCATTTGAGAGTCCGGATTCCTCCATTTGTTGGAGGTTTTATCTCATTGTCGGCCCTGTGAGCGTCCAGATTCTTCCAGTGACTGGGGGATTTTTCCCGTTGAGGGGTCTGTGAGCATCCAGATTTCTCCAGTGGGTGGAAGATTTGGGTCGCTGGGAGGCTTATGAAAGTCCGGATTCTTCCAGCGACTGGAGGAATGCTCCGTTGGGATTTTCGTTGGAGCTTCCGTTGGATGGGATGAAATAGGGCGAGGCGGGGTGACGGGGAAGGCCGATTTGTTATACGATGCGGCGGTCGGCGGCCCAGCGGGTGAGTTCGGTGCGGTTTGACAGCTGCAGTTTGCGTAGTACGGAGCTGACGTGCGTTTCCACGGTTTTGATGGAAATAAACAGTTCCGCAGCCACTTCCTTGTACGTGTAGCCGCGCGCGATCAAGCGCATGACTTCCTGCTCTCGGTTCGACAAGCGGTCCAGCTCGTCATCGTGGATCGGTCCGCTTGCAGAGCCGCCCATGCCGGCCGGTGAGCCATTTTGGAAGGCAGACAGCACGAATCCCGCCAATTTCGGCGAAAACACGGCATAGCCCTCATGTACTTGCTTGATGGAAGAAATCAAATCATCGCCGGAAATCGTCTTTGTCACATAGCCTTGCGCTCCGGCACGAATCACCGAACCGACATCCTGCGGCGAATCAGACACCGACAGTGCCAGAAACACGGTATTAGGGGAGTATGCGCGCGATTTCACGAGAATCTCGGCACCGCCGCCACCCTCGCCACCGGGAACATGCACATCAAGCAGCACCACATCCGGCTTCGTCTGCGCAATCATCGCCACCGATCCCTCGACATCGGCCGCTTGTCCGACGATGTCGAAATGCGGCTGCAGCGTTGCGATAACGCCCGCACGGAACATTTCATGATCGTCAACGATGGCGATGCGGATCTGCTGTTCCTGCTCGTTCATTGCTGCTCCTCAAAATGATTGGTAGGTTGATTGCTGAATTGATTGGTACGTTGATTGTTGGATTGACGGTTATGGTGATTGGGAAAATCGGTTTGTTGTGAGTTGCTTTGCGGCTCGTGCGATTGCTGCGCATTCGTGTCGGCGGCCGCGGTTGCGGGCATGTCTGCGATTGGCATATGCATGCGCACCTCCGTGCCCCATTGAGGTCTCGATACTATCTCCACTGTACCGCCACGACGCTTGATTCGTCCGATAATCGATTCACGAATGCCAAGGCGATTCGCGGGAATCGCATTCACGTCAAATCCGTTGCCATGGTCGCGTACGAATACTTCCACCAGTTTGCTGCTTGCCTCGCAGTAGACGGAAATCGGCTCTCCTCCATGCGCTACCGCATTGATAAGCGCCTGTTGCGTAGCGTCAAGCAGCGCATCGGTTTGCGCGCTTGGACGTGCGTCGCCCACCGTCACCACTTCGATCGGCTTGCCATGCGTGTCTTCCACATGTGCTGCGATCTCTTTCAAGCCGGCGTTCACGGAACGGTCAGACGTGGTGCGTTCCTGATACAGCCATTCGCGCAGTTCGCGTTCCTGCGAGCGCGCCAGCGAAAACACCGTCTGCTGATCGTCGGCATGCAACTGAATCAGCGCCAACGTTTGCAGTACGCCATCATGCAGATGCGCGGTCATGTCGGCACGTTCCTCTTCGCGTTCCTTCGATGCGCGTTCCGTACCCAAATCGCGAATCAGTGCCATAATCCATGGCACAATCGCAAGCAATGCGCCAATCAGCAGTGCCAAACCGGCGCACAGTATGCGAATCATGGAAAACGCGTCAAAATGTATGTAGGAACTGACGTACAAAGCGTATGCGGCGAAAATAATCGTAATACCGCCAAGCATCGTCCATAACTGACCTTCTTCGGCGTTGAAACGCAACCAGGAGACGCCGATACCGACCAGACCAAGCAGCAGGGGCACAATCAGAGTGCGTTCAACACCGCCTGCGAACATGACGAAACAGATGGAAAGCAGCATCAGACCAGCTAATGCAAGCAAAGCGGGTTTTGGTGCTTTCTTCAGTGTCTGTTCAAGGTTTTCGCTGGAAGATTGCGTATTACCATACGTTTCGTCGTTGCGTTCAGTCGTATCTTCAAAAGATGGTGGTTGCGTGTGCTGACCATCTTGCGGAGCTGTAAAAGATTGATATTCCGGGGAAACGGGATATGTCCCGTACGGCATGTTGCCCCGGGAAAGCGGTGCCTGCCATGGCGAACGTTTGCCGGCAATAATGTACGTCTGCTGTATGGGGTCTCCCACGGGAAGTGCCATCCACAGGAAAATGTAAGCGATGAGCCCTGAACCGAACAGACATGTGGTGGCGAGGAAAAACAGGCGCACCCATAGCACGGCAATGCCCAAATGCATGCTGATCGCCTTGCATACGCCGGCTCCCATGCGTCCGTATGGAGGACGCATCAACGGCAGTTTGGCCGGCTGCGTCGGCAGCGGACGTCCCTCATGCAGGGCTTGATCGCAGCAGTAGCGCATATATACGGCGCTTGCCTGGTCGTATTGGCTTTGCGTATACCACGGTTTTCCTAAGGATTTCATACTTCTATTGTGCCTTGTAAGGGACGCCGTTTCAGGGCATTCATATAGTGTTCAGGGCAGATTCAGGGTGTTCCCCGATACATGTGGCATGCGCGAGTTGCTGTAATGGAACCATGAGCAATGCAAACAATGGTCCGCTGGGCGATCGCGGCAACGCAGGGCCGCAGCCTTCTGCTGGACAGCCGTATCATCGGCAGCCTGCGTACGGTTCGCCGCAACCTTCCCGCGGCGGCCGTTTCTTCGCGTGGATTCGTTCCAGCCAGGTCAAGCGTGGACATGACCGTTGGATTGGCGGCGTGTGCGATGGCATAGCACGTCGTCTTGGTTGGAATACCACGTTGGTTCGTGCGCTTATGGTGGTTGCCACACTGTTTTTCGGCGCGGGTGCCGCGTTCTATGGCCTGGCGTGGTTTGTGCTGCCGGATGAGCGCGACAATCAGATTCTTGCTGAGGATTTGATTAACGGCAAGTGGGATTGGAATTGCATTGGCGCGCTGTTGTGCTGCCTTGTTGCCATCTGTTTGCCGGGGGCAGGATGGTTTGCTTTCGCGTTGGCCGCGTTGGTGCTGTGGCTTCTGCTCAATAGGCAGATTTATGCGCCGAATGTTCGTCCAGCTCAGTGGCAGCAGCCCCCGTATGGTCAGGCTCCGTACGGTCAACCGCAATATGGTCAGCCTCAATATGGAAGTCCTTCGTACGGACAGCCGGTGCCTCCTGCATCGCCGTCTCCGGCGCAATCGAATCCTTATACTCAGCCGATGCAGGCGAGCGGCGCATATAACGGGGTGGCCAACACGGCTTCGTCACCGGAATCGCAATCGCATCAGCCCCAACGCCTTCAGCCTCAACAGCCTCCATATCATGCCTACCAACAGCAGGTCAATGGTCCGGCCGCTTTTGCCACGGCCAATGTTCCTCCAACATTCACCGCTCCAGCAGCCCCGGTAGCGCAGACGCCTACGTCGCCAAGAAGGGGACGTCGTAAACCGGCTGGTCCACTGCTGGTATTGATGATGTTCGGTCTCACGATGATCGCATGCGCGCTATGCGTATGGTGCATTATGACGTACGGCGTTCAAGGCGGGCAGCAGGGTACCGAATACACGTTGCAGGCATGCGCGGCATTCGTCGGTGGCATCTGTCTGGTGACGGGAATCGTTATTATCGCGCTCGGATTCGCGGGCAGAAGAACGGGAGGATTGCATCCTCTGACATGGATATCCATATTCATGTCGTTGGTCATGGTGATGGCTTTGGCGAGTTATTCGCTGCTCAGCTATCGGATTGACACGAGCATTCCCTCATCCTACAAAAGGGTCAATGTGTCGGGAATAACCACCATGGGCTCTACCGCCAGTGAAATGAGCAAATACGAGCAGGGCATCGTCGCGCAAGGCAATGATTACGCCACCGACGTGCTGCATATCGACTTAAGCGATTACGCGAAAAACAACGGTCCGCACAAAGTGGATCTTCAGGATGGCACACAGGGCACAACTTCCTGCCCTACAGGAACGTTGAATGTGGTGGCCTCAAGCGCACAGGTCGTGGTGACCTTGCCGAACGGCTGCTGGTGGGCGTTCGGGTCTGACGGTAATTTCTACAACATCACCGATTTCGTCGGCAGTTCGGACGGGCTCACGTTGGATTCCGGCAATATCTATGTCTCGCTTATGGGCAACGATTCCACGAAATCGGTAGTGAAAAAGCGTGCGCTGGGAACTTACGATCGGAGTTGCGGCTCGTACGGAGACGAATCCGGCATCGAGGATTTCGATGATGAGACCGATACGGAAGATGGCATGGATACCGGCGCCGATTCCACTAGGACCGATTCCCCCTTCAAAGACGGGAATGTAGATAAGGCCTACCGCGAAATCTACGACAATCATCAATATTGGCCGTGCTTCACCGATGATGGCAAGGCTCCGGTCATGCCAACCGGACTGCAGATCAATACTATGGCAACGGTCGGCGGCAGCGTCGCGGTGCAGTATGCGTCCGACAACACATTGGGCAAAGCGGGAAAGGAGTGACCATGAGCGACGACAAGACCCAGGAAATGCCGGTCATGGCTGATGCCGGAGATATGCCTACCGAAACGTTGCATACCGTGGATGCGCAGTCCACGTATGACCAGTCGCAGCGCAGTGGGCGTGCGACGCAGGATGATAAGCCGCGCGTGGAATCCGCTCCAGCGCAAGGCGTTCCGACCTATACCGCTTCGGTAGCCGGTGCGAATGATGGGCGCAAGAATCGGCAGACTGGAGACGACATCATCAGACCTTCCGGAAGAAGCGGTTCGACCATCGCGCTCGGCGTGTTCACGTGCTTCATGGGGGTGGCGACGCTGCTTTGCGGCATGCATGTGCCAATGAATCTCTGGTGGTGGGCCAGCGATCCGAAACAGTTCTTCGTATTCCTGCTCGGAGGCATCGGCGTGCTGCTTATCGCCGTCGCCGTGATCTGGGCGATAGTCAGCGCGGTGCATGCAAACCGATCCAAGAATGGAGGCGATGCGGACAGCGACGATCCATTCGACGCTCCCCATAGCTCGGATGCCACGGCCTTTTCGACTGATTCGGATAAGTCACCGATTTCGGAACGATCGTGAGAATCAGCTGAATAGCCCCCGATATCAGCCGCACCAACGAAATCGAGGCTGACATCGCAAACAAATACGTGACCACCATGGCATGACCAAATCCAACACTTGCTTTTCCATCTTGACGTTGGATTTTGGTCGTACCATGGTGGTCATTTTTATGGTGATGTACGGGGCTTACCGCAGTTTTCAGTAATTGTCACGGTGTGTTTTCACTGTGTTTCACTGTGCGGCCTCAGCCTGTGTCAAATCCTCAAATCCAGCCAAACGAACCGTATTGCGAATCGTCTCTTCGGTGAGATTACGCCGCTCATGCCGCAAACGCTCCACAAAATCGTGGTACAACGCCACGGTACGGTCGGAATAGGTGCCCAATTCGCCGCGCAGATACGTTTCGAACGACGTGGTCTCTGGCGTATCTTCGACAGTGGTCAGCACACGCATCGCCTTGCCAAGATGAGGAAAACGCTCACGAAAATCACGCGCCCACGACACCTGAACTGTTATGATGCCTTCCTGCAAGGCGTTGCGATTCGCGGAAATCCGGGGAATATACGGCGCAATGTTTGCACAATACTCCTGTGGATATGTGGATTGCATCATGCGACCATACTTTTCCGTCACCAAATTACGTCCAACACGGTCGGCTTCCTGCAAGTCCGACCGGTAACTACGCAGCAATTCCTCCGGCCACGTCATGAACTGACTGGCACGCATCTGATGAAACATCGGCCAATTGCCTTGGCAGGACGCGCGGCCGCCCTCATTATTGGTTTGCTGAAACTGATTCCACTCCAGTTTGATAATGGATTCAACAAGATTTGCTGTATCGTGACCGTCTATTACATCTGAAATTACGCTGCTATTCATATGATTTCGATTCTTGATTTCGTCTGATTATTGCTCTGATTTGCAATGCTTGCGATGGATTTTTTGACTGCAGGCACGTCACAGGCTGTGCAGACAACTCGCGTCGGACTTGATATGGTTCTCAACATACGGCCGCTGCCATTCCACAAACGTTTCGTGGGATTCGGTCAATCCCTCCCGCAGCAATTCATCCACAACATCACTGCAGATGCGCTCAACGGTGGCGATAATGCGCTCCGCCGCAGGCTTCGCACCCTTGCCGCCCTCACCGAAACCGACACCACCGAAACATGCGGCGGAACTCAATCGCAATATGTCTTCCAACTGTTCGCACACGCCGGCAAGCCTTGTTGCCATACGGCGGCTCAGCTTGCGCATGGCAGCAAACTGCCATTTGTAATACGGCAGATACCCAACGCTCACCGGCTCATTGATCAGAAACACCAACGAAGCCGTGGCGTTCACGAACTCATGAATGCTCAACATCGCAGCAGCACCATCGCCACGTTGCAGCATGCGCGGCAGATTGTATTGCCCCGCCTGAGCCATCATGCCCAAACGGCGGGAAATCAAGGAAAGTCGAACATCTTCCGGCATGAACTTGAACCCCTGCCGAGTCTTGGAAAACACCCCCAACGGATCAGCGAACACCTGACCGTTTGTGGCAGTGGCCAACGTATCTTCCTGCAAACTTAGCCAAGATGCAACATCGTTCTGCGCCGGAGCCTCACGAAACAGCGTGATCCGCTCGAAAAAATCGCCGATACGAAACACGCCATCACGGCGGAACTCGCCTTGCGCACGCGGCGTAAGTGGCGATTGAGATGCGGCAAGAGCGTCGGAATTAGCCGAACCATGCCCTGCAAAATGCGGCTTGCCCTGCTCGGCAACAGTGAAATCGCGACTCAACGCATCGTAATCAGCCTGCAATTGCTCGCCAATCGCATCATAATCCTCATCGGTAAGCCACAGGCAGAAACGCGGCGCGAAATCATGATCGCGCGACAGCTCATCGTCGAAACCGAAACATTCCGAACCATAACCGACCAAACCTGCGGCAATCCGCCCCTGATATGCCGAATATGCGCCGGCAAGCAACGGTTTGCCGAGATCATTCCAGAATGCGCGAGACAAAGCAAGTCCTGAAATATGGTGAGGAATCGCAGGAATCGAAGATGCGCCGGATTCCGTCATATAGTGCGGTTCACTTGATTGCTGAGATTCGATTGATTTCGGTGAATGCTGAGATTCCAAGGATTCTTGCGATTCTTGATATTCTTGCGATTCCCGCGTTTTATGAGATGATGGCATGTGCTTATGCAACGCCTGTTTTGCCACTTCAAGATTGACTGCAGTCGTGTGATAGTAGTCGGTGTTGCGTCCGTAGCATTCCTCAATCACGCTCAACGCATGCTCATAGCCGGAAACCGCATCCTGCAGGCAGCCGGCCATATAGCAGGCCTGCGCATAGCCGGCCAGCGCCGAAGCATAATGCGCACTATGTTCCAAATGCCCGGTACGGTAGATTGTCAACGCTTTCTGGGCGTGCTGCATGGCGTCGCTCGCCCAATACCGGTCCATCTGCAGGAGCAGCAACGCAAGATTGGTGTGCGTGGAGGCGACGTCGATATCAGCGCTCGCATCGGGGGAAGATTGCTCCAACAGGTCCAGCGCCTGTTCCAGCTCGCGCTTCGCCTGATCGAGACGACCGGTTTCGCTGTACAACATGGACATATTGTTGTGCAGCGCGGCCAGGCGTCGGTCGGTGGGGGAGAAGGCGGAAGTGGCCGCGTCCAGCGCCTGACGGTACAGCTGTTCGGCCTCCTCGTACTGGCCTGCGGCTCGCATGCCCGTGGCCGCGTTGATCAGCGTCGTAGCCCACGCCTGCGGGTTGATTTCCTGAAGATGCAAATGATCCGCAATGCTTAACGATTCGCGGATAATCGGCAGATTGTCGGTATGGCGACCTTGCGAACGGTAAAACCCCATCGTTTCGTTCAACACCGTCAGCAAACCGGCGTCATTATGACTGTGTTCGGCTTCGGTTCGTGCCTTCTGCAGATACGGTTCAGCCTGTTCGGGAGCCTTATGCACATCGAAAATCGCATCAAGACCACGCAAAAATCGTTGTACATCAAATGTTGCGCATCCGTCATCGCAATTATCCATATTCAGATTGACATCACTGTCTGCCATCGCAATCCCTTCATCGGTGACTTTCATCATCTCCCGAACTGCAGACGACATCGCAGACGGCGAAACAACGAAAGATGGGGAACATGCGATACGTCGTACAAAGAACAACGGGATATCTCATCACAATAATTGTGATGAGATATCCCGCTACATAACAGAAATAATCGAAATAACTGACTGTCGAATGTCAGACATGAACTTCGCGCATACGCTCCGTAGCACCCGTATGCGTTTCGTAACGGCGTGAATAGGTGACCAGCATAATCACCGCGATCAAGGCGATCGGAGCGCCGGCGAGACCGGTGTAATGGTAGTTCATGACGGTGGCCGTCAACGCTGCTCCGCCAACGATCGAACCGACCGCATTGCCGAAATTGAACGCGATCTGCACGGCCGCGCCCGCAATCAGCTCGCCGCCGCCCTCACCGGCCTGCACCATCAGCAACTGCTGCGGAGACGAGTTGAAAAACAGGGCGAAACCAATCAGGAATGTCAGCAGAGCGGTGGTCACATGATTGCCAGGAACAAAGAACACCAGCAACAAGCCAAGCGTGGCAATGGCCTGCGAAAGTCCGGCGGTGGCACCAGGCTTCCACAAATCAGTCAAACGACCGCCCGCAATACCACCGATCACCATGCCGAAACCGGCAAGCACCATTAACAGGGGAACCAGCGAAGAATCCCATCCACCGACCTTCTGCAGCCACGGTGAAACGTAGCTCCACCAGCAGAAAATACCGGAATTACCGCAGAACACCGCCAACAAAATAAACCACGGACCGGCATGAGTGAGGAAACGGAACTGTCCCTTAATACCAGCATCCTTAATCGGCGCGACGAACGGCACCCACGCAATCACCAGCACCATCGTCATCAACGCCCAAACGGCAAGAATCGTGAACGCCAAACGCCACGACAGCATTTCCGAAAGCAACGTTCCCGCAGGCACACCCAACATATTGGCCACCGTCTGACCCGTCACCATCATCGACACGGACTGCGCTTCCTTGCCCTTATCGGCCAACGTCTTGGCGATCAGCGTGGCCGTGCCGAAAAACGCGCCATGCGGCAAGCCCGAAATGAAACGAGCGGCCAACAACATGGGGGAATTGAACGAAACCGCGCTCAACGTGTTGCCGACCAGCGCGATGATCATGAACAGAATAATGAGATTCTTCGGCGGTACCTTACGGCCGAACACCAGAATCAGTGTGCCCACGCACACGCCGATCGCATATGCGGAAATATAATGGCCTGCCGCAGGAATGCT